>Ga0302326_10001593_pt1 | contig 57223 bp, 49 predicted proteins | sample Palsa_T0_3_FD_202264 | JGI IMG/M metagenome (GOLD analysis project Ga0302326, IMG submission 202264) | Peat permafrost microbial communities from Stordalen Mire near Abisko, Sweden - Palsa_T0_3 | ecosystem: Environmental > Terrestrial > Soil > Palsa > Peat permafrost | place: Sweden: Abisko...
CCCCATCGAGTTTCCACCAGGGCGAGATGGTCACCGAGGTACACGGGACCAGCCGGATAGCGGGTGGCGTCGAGACTGGCCAAGCGGTGGTCGAGCGCATCGAGCCGGCTCTCCAGGTCATCGAAACCAAGCGAGCGGCGCAAGTGGGCCGCAGCCCGGGAGACCAGCCTCTGACGCACGGCGGACAACCTAGCTGCCGGTCCTTAGGACCCGGCCGCCGCGGGATGGTTGGCGGATGCGGGAAAGGTGGTGAGGATGCGCTGGGCGAGGGTGGCATAACGCTCGGTGATCGCAGGCCAGTTGAACACGCGACGCGCGTACCCCTCACCTGCGATGGCCAGGCGGAGCCGCAGATCGCCATCCGCCAGAAGACGGTCCATCGCCACCTCGAAGTCGCCGTACTGGTCGAACCACAAACCCCCGCCTCCATGCCGGCAGTGCTCGACCGTCGGTTCGCAACGACCGTTGACGAGCACCGGCTTACCGGCCAGCCACGCTTCGACGACCACCAGGCTGAATGACTCCCACGCCGACGGGCTGACGAGGAGCTGGCAGCCTCGGAGGGCGCCCCATTTGACGTTCTCCGGCTGCCTGTCCGCGACGACAACGCGGTCGCGTTCCGGTAGCGAGTCGTGCACCGGACCCACGAAGACCAGGCGCGGTGCGGCTGGACGGCGCCGGCCGTACAGGTCCCACATCTCGGCCAGGAGGTGGGCTCCTTTCGACCGCTCGACCCTGCCCAGGCACAGCACGAACGGCTCGTCGGGGTCGAGCCCCAAGGCCTCCCGGGCCGCGGCAGGGACCCCGCGACCCTCGACGACCGCGTTGCCGATCACGCTGCCGGGCAGATGGCCAACCCGGAAGGCGCGTTCCACCAGGTCTCGTTCGGCGAACGAGTTGAAGGAGAAACCGCCTACCGCCCCGAACACGCCGGCCATGATCGGCAGGTGGAGCTCTGGCTCGTCATGGGCCGCGCCGTGGAAGATCACCCGACGGCCCAACCGGGGTACTCCGTGGACGGCCGGCCAGTAGAGGTATGGGGTCACCGCGATCAGATCACAGTTGGAGGCGTCGGCTTGGTCGATCACAGCCGGGCACACGGGTCCCACCAGCTCCACGAATCGGAGCGCCACCGAGACCGGGACCGACTCGGGGTCCGACTTGATCTGCTCGTACAATCGCAGGTACTCGGGATCGCGTCCCGACACGGAGCGGTGGCGATGCACGGTGACACCACCGATGGTGGTGTCACCCGGCGGATACTCGTCGGCCCAGGTCGCGGCGGAGACGGCACAGGTGGTAAACACCTCCACCTCCCACCCGCAGATCTCCACCAGGTGCTCCACGAGCGTGCGCAGCCAGTGCTCGGTCCCCCCCACGACCTCTAGTCCGTAACGTGGTACGACCAAGCCAAGCTTCACTGCTGGTCCCGCCAGGCGTCCAGTACCGGGCCGGGCGATCGGCTGCCTTCGGCCATGGCGGTAGGGGGCTTCTCGCCAGGGTGCTCCAGTTGGTGCAGCCGACGATCGATGTCGTCGAGCTTCTCGGCGATGAGGCGGAGCGAGCCCGTCACGGTATGGGCGAGCGCGGCGACCTGCTCGGCGAGCGCCACCGACTGGGGCAGGGGCGGCTCGGCGCGGCGGGCGCGGCGGGCCCGCCGAGCGCCAGGCGACACCGAACGGGACTCTGGTTGATTCCCGGCGCCCCCGCCGCCACCGGCGCCCCCGGCGCCCCCGGCGGCCTGCTCCCGGGCGGCCGTTTCGACCCGAGCCGCGGCGCCGGCGAGACGTTCGAGCGGGGCGGGAAGGGGTCGGGGCGCCTGGCTGTCGAGTTCCAGCCCGATTCTTGCTTCGTCGTCGATGGGGTACGCGGGCGCGGCCCGCCTGCGGGCAGCCTCGGCCCGGAGCCCGCCGATCAGCGCGTCGAGGTCCTCGGCTGCGGGAAGCTCGTCGTCTGGGGTACGCATAGTCAAGTAGGGACGCTAATAAACCCAGTTGGTCACCACCGCGACCAGCTCACGAGCCAAGCGGTCGAATTGGTGGTCGGCGGCGAAGGCTTGCCCGGACTCAGAGAGGGATCGGAGATCGTCGGGTCGCTCCATGAGCGAGCGGAGGTGCGAGCCGATGTCCTCGGGATCGCTCGAGGTTAGGAGCGAGACCGTCCCGGCGGGGTACTCGGCTGCGGTCGCCAGATTGGTCACGACGGGTACGCCGGAGGCCAGGGCGTCGAGTACGGCGGCGGAAGATTCTCCGCCGACCGACTCGCGCAGCTGCACAGCCACGGTTGCCTGGTCCATCCAGCACCCCCATCCGTGGTCGTCTACGGTCCCGACGACCTGCACGCTCGCTTCGATCCGGCGAGCGCGAGCCCGGTCCTCGATCACCTGGGCCAGGATCGGCGGACACGGGCCCACGAAGGCCAGCCGGCACCCGGCCCGAGCCGCTGCGTCCACTAACAGGTCGGGTCGCTTGGACATCGACACCACACCGAATGCCACCACCAGCGGTTCGGTCGCCTGGGCTGCGCCAGCCGCGCCGGCCGCGCCGGCCGCGGCGGGATGACGCTCCCGCACCGGCGGGCAACCCGGCGGCAGCACGTGGACCGGCGGATGGTGGGCAAGCGGGGCCAGGTCGAGGAGCAGCATGCGTCGGGCCAACTCGGAGTTGACGAGGAATCCTCGGCACCGCTCGGCCAGTGGGGCGACCAGACCAATTCCGGCCCGGATGAGATCGAGGTTGCTCCGACCGGCCCGCCGGGCCGATCCGGCCGGCACCCGGCCGGGGTAGGCCCGGGCGAGCAGCCAGGACATAGCCGACTCGAAGGCCTCGTCGTCGAGGTTCTCGAAGGCGGTGGTGGCGATGGCGGGCAGACGAACCTCGTGCAACCACAGCCAACCCGGGTACCGGAGCGCCAGTTCGATCGTGGCCAGGTGGCCGGCCGAATTGCCCAGCGTGTACACGATCCCGTCGAAGGAGGCCGGCCGGATGTCGGGACCGAACGCGGAGACTCCGACGTGGCGGACGCCGGCCGGGAGGTCCGGGACACCCACGTTCGCTGTGACTGCGTAGGCCTTGACGTCGCCGGGGAGGCCGGGGAGGCCCGCGAGGAGCCGGAGGTTGTAGGCGCCGATCCCCCCGCCTAGCGGAGGAACCGGACCGACGAGGGCCACCTGGCGCGCCAGCGGAGGGGAAGTCCACGCGCCGGGCGGCAGGGTATCTCCTAGTTGATCAAGGGCGGCCGTGGCGCGCTCGACGACAGCCTCCCACGTCGAGCAAGCCGCCAGAGCTTGCTGGGCGGCGAGTACTTCCGCCCGGCGCCCGTCATCGGAGAGCAGACGGGAGATGGCGTCGGCAACGGAGTCGGCGTCGGTCGGGTCGAAGCCGGCCAGTGGCGTGGCCGAGACCTCGACCAGAGCGGTGCTGGCTGAGGCCAACGCAGGCGTGCCACACGAAGCCGACTCCAGGACCGGCAAGCCAGATCCCTCCGCCAGAGATGGCATCACCGTCACGACCGCACGTCGGTAGCAGGCCCGCAAGAGGTCGTCGCCGACAGACCCGGTCAGGATCACCCGTCCGGCCACGCCGCTGGCCTGAGCCGCCTCGCCAATGCGCCGGCGCCAGTCCGGCGTCAGGTCCCCCACGATCACCAGGCTCAGATCCCAGCCTTGGGCCGCCAGCCGGCCGAGGGCGGCCACCAGCCGTTCCGTGCCCTTGCGCTCGTCGCTGCCACCAATGGTCAGTACGTACGGGCGACCTTGGAGGCCGCCCAGGTGGAAGCGCCACAGTTCGTCGTCTGTGCCATCGGGAGGGGCGAAGAACGGGTCCACCCCGGCGCCCACCGCTACTACTCGGTCGGCAGGACATCCGAGCAGTTCGATGGCTTCCTGCCGGGTGTGCTCGGAGATGGCCAGCAGAAGGTCGGCGGTCGCGACCCACCTGGCGCGACCGCGGTACCGTTCCTCATGGGCGGGACTGGGAAGGTAATGGCGAGGGGCGCGCAGCGGGATGAGGTCATACAGGGTCACGACCCTGGGTGCGGCACTCTCGGCCCAGTGCGTCGTGATGGCCAGTCCGGACGGATCGCGGGGACCGACATGGAGGAAGGGCGCCGGCACGTGGTAGACGATGCGCCCGGGCTCAGCGAGCAGCCGCCGCGTTTCGGCGATGCAGTCCCAGACCACCAGGTCGCGGACTATGAGGTCGTCGGCGAGCCCTGACGGGGGCGGAAGCTCAGGGGCAAGCAGGGCGGCGCCAACCCGACCGGCCTTGGCCAGCGCCGCCGCGTAGGCCGCGACGTAGCGCCCGATGCCCCGGTCGGCGAACCCGTGCACCTGGAGCGCCTGGAGGTCGAGAGCGGTGCGTACGGGCGCGCTCAACGATTGCCCGCCGGCGCCCCCAGGAGCCGTTCGATCTCCCCGATCCTGCGCTCGATCCGGACCTGGGATTCGCTGAGTGCGACGCCCCCCTCGGTTGCGGTCGAAGCCCGCGCCCCCGCCGCCTCGACCGTCATCACGATGTCGGCCAAGCGGATCTCGATCCGGTCCAGGCGCCGGTCGATGCCATCGAGGCGAGCGTCGACCGTGTCGAGGCGAACCGTCACCGGAGCGAGGAAACGCCGACGCAGCGCGACCAGAAAAGCCCGGACCCTCTGTCGCATGTGCCTCCTATCGGGTCTGCTGGCGCCCGGCTGCGGACTCTTTCGGCGCCGAGGGACGGGCTACGGGGCCGACACCACGGAGCGCCGCCCAATCGCGAGCGATGCCCCAGCGAGTGACGAGCAGCATGGCCTCGGCGATGATGGCGCCGGACATCTTGGATTCGCCGCGCACCCGGTCGACGAAGGTGATCGGTACCTCCTGCACCCGGGCCCCCTCGTTGACCGCCCGGTAGGCCATCTCGATCTGGAATCCGTATCCTTCCGCTTGGATGCTTTCCAGGTCGATCGCTCGCAGCATGTCGGCTCTCCAGGCGCGGTAGCCCGAGGTCACGTCGTGGAGAGCCAGGCCGAGCATGAAGGCGGCGTAACGGTTGCCGACCCGCGACAGAAGCCGGCGATGCAAGGACCAGTGGGGAACCGAACCACCGGGAATGTACCGCGATCCGATGACCAGGTCGTGGCCGGCCAGACCGGCCACGAGCTCGGGCAGGGCTCCCGGGTCGTGAGAGAGATCGGCGTCCATCTGCAGCAGCACTTCGGCCCCGCGTTGCAGGCCCCAGCTGAAGCCCGCTCGGTAGGCATCGCCGAAGCCGATCCGTCGTCCTCGTCGCAGCACGTGCACCCCTCCGATGTCGCGTCCAGTGGCAGCCGCGATCTCCGCGGTACCGTCGGGGCTCCCGTCGTCGACCACCACCACCTCGAGGTCGGGAACCGCCGCACGGGCCCCGCGTAGGACTTCGGCGATGGTCTCGGCCTCGTTGTACGTGGGGACTACCAGCAGGGTGTGCATCGAGGAAAGTGTAAGCGCGCCGATAACCGCGGTTCGGTGCATCCCATGCGCCGTCAGGTCTCCGAGCGCGTCGCCAGCCAGCCGTTGAGAGTCTGGAGGAATTGGCGAGAGGTGTTCTCGAGTGCGAACCCGGCCGCCCTCCGCCGCCCCAGGTCCACCAGGGTTGCGCGCCGGTCGTGGTCGGTGAGCAGATCATCGGCTGCGCACGCCACCACCAGGGGATCCTTGTCGGTAAGCAGGACCCCCGCCTCTTTGACCGTGTCGGTGACCGCCGCGGCGGCATAGGCGAGGACGGGGACGCCCAGCTCCATGGCTTCGAGGATCGGCACGCAGAACCCTTCGTGCTCGGAGAGGCAGACGAAGAGGTCCGCCACGCCGAAGTAGGCGAGCAACTCGGAAAAAGGGACGCGCTCGCGCATCTCGACGCTGTCGGCCAACTCGAGCTCGGTGATCATCTCCTCGAGGGCCCAGAGGTAGTGGGGCGAGGTAGGGCCGCCTACCAGGGTGAGCCGGGCCCGGGCGTCGAAGAGCCGCCGGTACACCGCGAAGGCCGCGATCACGTCGTGCTGGCACTTGTTGGGAGCGACCCGCCCCACGAACAGCCAGTGGTGGCCACCAACATCGCGTTGTCGGCGCAAACGCTCGAGGGTCTTGGCGTCGGGGGGCGCGTGGTACTCATCCAGATCTACCAGCAGAGGGCAGACGGCGGTGTTGCGGTACCCGAGCTCGTCGAACTCGGCTGCGTTGTAGGCGGAGTCGGCCACGGCCAGCGCGGTATGGGGGGCGAGCCGGACCAACTCCCGACGAGCCTGGTACATGCTTCTCGCCGCGGGAGGTTCCCACCTGGCGAAGTACCGGGAAGGGGTGACGTTGTGGTAGTCGGAGGCCACCGGCTGACCGGCGGTCGCCACGTCCTCGAGCCAGGCGGCCATGGGCGACTGGGTGGATGCGTGGTAGACGAGCAGCCTGTCGCGATCAGGTGTAGGTGGACACTCGAGGTACGACCGAGCCTCGCCGTTCAAGCGATCATCGACCATCTCGAACCAGATGTCCGACTGAAAGCCGGCGTCCCTGAGGACGCGACGCACTTGCAGCACGTGATTGCTGATGGCGTCGTGCCGGGCGAAACTCGGGACCAGTTGGTCGATCCTCACCCTCTGCCCGGAGGTAGGTGCTCGAGCCGCTCTACCCGCGCGGACAGTCGTGCTACCTCCGCCTCGAGGTCGGATGCCCCCGCTTCCAACTGTTCGGTGCGGTCGACCAGGATCGCCCCCAGGTGGCTCACCGCCTGGCCGAGGGACGATACCTGACGGCCGAAGTAGCCCAGGTACCAGCCGACCAGCCGCTTGACCGCGACCTTGACAATGCGTCCGACCCTCATTTGCGAGCGAGTGGGCACGTTGAGGTCGATGACGGCGAGTTCGTCGACGGCTGCCAGAGCAGCCCGCGCGTCGGTGCTGGCGAGATCGCTGACTGCCAACCGGCGAGCCGCTTGGCGGGCCCGGAAAAGGTAGCCGGGTGCCACGGCGCTGAGGCGCTCCTCGGCGGCAATCAGGCGTACGGTCGATGGCGGGGTCGCGTCGATGGACAAGATTGTGCAAGGTACCAGCCAACCGAACCGGGATCGGTACAGACGGCGCCGGATCAGCGGTCGATCGCCCGCCCCAACCTTCGCGACACCCGCCGGACCAAGTTGACCAGTGTTCGTGGTGACCGTGTCCGACGGCCGGCCGGCTGTTCCGGTGGGCGCGTCAGGGCCACGGTTGGCGCCGGCCGCACCAGCGACGCTTCCGCTGGCCGCACCTGCGACTCCTCCGCTTGGAGGTCCGCAGCACGCCAGGGTGACCGGCACCAGGTCCGCAGCGGCGCGACCACCCGGTCCCATCGGTACCGCTCGGCGTAGGCGACTATCGCCGCTCGATCCGGTGGCATTTCGATGAGCTTGGCCAAGGCGTCGGCGATGGCGCGGGGATCGCAAGGGGGGACGGCGATGCCGAGGCCCAGCCGGGCGATCTCTTCGGAAAGGGCGTCCCCTTCGGTCAGGACCATGGGAAGGCCGGCCCAGAGGTAGTCGAGGACGCGGGTGCGAAACGAGAAGTGGGTCTCGACGTGCGCCAAGTGGGTGCTGACCCCGACCTGCGCATCCAGGAGGTAGGCGGCTCGCCGCTCATAGGGGACCCAACCTTCGTTGAAGAAGACGTGGACATCCGTCAGTCCGAGCCCGTCACTGAGCTCTCGCAAACCCGTCGCCACTCGCATCACAGGTATGTCGGGGTTCGGGTTCCGCATACCGAGGAAGACCAGCCGGATGCCGGGGATCGTCGATCGGAGGAGGTCTATGGCGCGGACGAGAGAGAGCGGATCGAACCAGTTGTAGACACCTCCTCCCCAGATCACGACGGGGTCTGATGGCCCGATGGCCGGAAACGCGTCCCGCAGTCCGGCCCCATCCCTGACCGGTAGATCAGCCGGAACACCGAAGGGGACCACGTCGATGAGGCCCCGGAGAGTGGGGTCCTGCATATAGGTGTGAGGATTTATACGGCCCAAAGTCGCGAGGGACCCCAACCAGAAATCCCGCTGCCGTTCGCTGGCGCAGAGGAAGAAGTCGCCTCGGCGAAGGTCGTCGCCGATGACGGACACCTGATGGGCGACGGCGACCGCGTGCTCGACGCCTGCGGCCTCGCCGAACGGTTCCAGGTTCTCCAGATGGGTGGGGATGTACATGTCGATGCAGAGCGGCAGGTTGCTCTGGGCGACGACGGGGTGCCGGCGTACCACGCTGGTGGGCGCCACGATGGCATCAGCCGAGGTCATCAGAGCGGCGAGGTCCCTCCCGCTCGTGCCACGGACCTCCATCGCGGGATGGCTGCGGGTCGCGGCGGACGTCGTAGCCAGGACGACGGTGTGGTCGCGAGCCAGCTCCTCGGCGAGATGCCAAGCCCGGATGGCGGGCCCGGGCATGGCTTCAGTCAGGGGATCGAAGGCCAGGACCAACAGCCTCGGAGGTGACGTCATCGGCTGGTAAGCGGAGGGAGCCGGCCCGCGCGGCCGCTAGGCTGCGCTCGTGCCAGAGCGCTTGGAGGGCGTTGAGCGCCGAGATCAGGATCAAGCCGCTCGACAGCTGCTCGCGGCGCCGCGCCGCGAGCGGTTCTGCATCGCATCGAGCAGACGGTAGCCGCCGGCTTGCCTACCGCACCGCACCCGCAGCGGGTGCTCATCGTCACTGACGACGTCCTGACTCAAAAGATGGCAGGACCGGCGATCCGCGCCTGGCAGATCGCAGAAGCCCTGGCCGGCGACCACGACGTGCTGCTGGCAACCACCTCACCAACTTGCGAGCGCCGTTCCGAACGCTTCGCGACAGAGGCCTGCAACCAGGCCCGCTTCGAAGAGTTGGAACGCTGGTGCCATGTGGTGCTGCTGCAAGGGTACGTGCTCAATCACGTCCCCGTGCTGCGCCACACGGACAAGGTGATGGTCGTCGACCTCTACGACCCCCTGCACTTCGAAGCGCTCGAGTTGACCCGCGACCAGGCCGAGCCGGCCCGCTCGACCAACGTCGCCAGTTCGGTCCGGATCCTCAACGAGCAACTGGCCAGGGGTGACTTCTTCCTGTGCGCCAGCGAAAAGCAGCGCGATTTGTGGCTGGGGCAGCTCTCCGCGGTCGGCCGGGTCAACCCGGCTACCTACGACGACGACCCGACACTCAGACGGTTGATCGACGTTGTCCCGTTTGGCCTGCCTGACCATCCGCCAGTCCACAACCACCAAGTCCTCAAGGGCGTCCTGCCCGGGATCGGCGAGACGGACGAGGTGGTGCTTTGGGGAGGTGGTGTCTACGACTGGTTCGATCCGCTTACCCTGGTCCGAGCCATCGACGAGCTTCGCGCCCGGAGGCCCTTCGTACGGCTGTACTTCCTCGGTGTTCGTCACCCCAACCCGGCCATCGAAGAGTCCCGCGTCCTGGTTGCCTGCCGTCAGCTCGCCGCCGACCTCGGGTTGGCCGGAACCCACGTGTTCTTCAACGAAGGCTGGGTGGCGTACGACGATCGGCAGGACTACCTCCTCGAGGCGGATGTCGGCGTGAGCTTGCACATCGAACACGTGGAGACGGCATTCTCATTTCGCACCCGCATCCTCGACTACCTCTGGGCCGGACTCCCGATCGTTGCCACCAGAGGCGACGGTTTCGCTGATCTCATCGCCCGCGAGGGGCTCGGCACCGTGGTGCCCGGTGGAGATGTCGACGCCGTGGAGCAAGCCTTGTTCGACTTGATGGGAGATCGGGATCGGCGCACGGACTGCCGTAGCCGGGCCGAGGCGGTCAGCCGCCGGTTCGTCTGGTCGGAGGTCTTGCGTCCCCTTGTGGCGTTCTGCGCCGATCCCCGCCGGGCGCCCGATCTGCCGGAGTGGCGGGCGTTTGCCATCGTCGCCGCGGAACCCGTCGTCGCGGCGGTGCCGCCACCCGCGGTCGCGGCGGTGCCGCCACTCACCGGCGCAGCCCGTCTCCGCCAGGATCTCCGCGTCCTCGAGGAGACGTATGCCGACGGCGGAGCCAGGGCAGTCGTCGCTGGGCTTCGCAGGCGGTTGCAGCGCGTGCTGCCTGGTCGGGACGGCTAGCGCCGGTCGAAGAGTTGCAACTCCACACCGGGGAAGGAATACTCCGTCTGCGGGTGATAGACGGCCCCGAGATTGTGTAACAGGTCCTCGAGCCCCATGTACGTTTGCTGGCTGCCGCGAGTCCCGGTCGGCGAACCGAAGTGGCTCTCGAGGACCCACAGGCGGGGACAGACACGGGCGGTGACAGCGATCGCCGACGGGTAGCCGAGGGTAGCTATGTTGCTGTAATATTCGATTACGGCCGGCTTGTCTCCGGGTGGCGCGTAGGGGAGGACTTGGGCTGGAAGCGGGTGCGACGGCGTGGCGTGGACCCGCACCGAGTAGTAGTCGTAGAGCATCCGCTCGTCATCTTGGTAGAAGACGATGCAGTCGCCGAGTCGGGCGTTGACTGCGACGACGTGGGTGGCGCCGGCGAAGTTGTCGAGGGGCTTGTCGTAGGTGGGAATCAGGACACCGAAGCGGAACACCGTCAGGTACACCAGACTGTACAAGCCGAGGGCTCGCGGCTGCAGGCGAGCCAGGAGTCCGGCGACGACGACGGCGGCGGCTGGCAAGCTCACGATCAGATAGCGATCCGAGAATATGGGTTGGTATGTCTCGGAGATCGTCCAGGAAAGCAGGGATGGGACGATGAGCCATGACAGCGAGAGGGCGGAACCGAAGTTGCGTTCGGTTCTTCCGTGGTGGGCCAGATCGAAAATCAGCAGCACAAACGCGACCGCCCAGAAAAGGGTGGTCAACCCCAACAGGGCGTAGTCGACATCGGTAGCCGCGACCGCGGATCCCGAGCCGGAAGCGAGAAACGTGGCCACCTCCCTGACGCTGGCGCCGTTGGGCGGGGTCAGGACGATCGACGCGGCATTATCGTTGGCCGCCAGCAGGGGAATGACAGAGGCGATCCCGGCCGCACCGACTACAACAGCCAGGGGACGCCACATGACCTTGGCGCGTGGCCACATGAGGACGGGCAACAGTTGCGCGGCCGGAAGAAGGGCTGCCTGAACATTGCTGTAACAGGCCACGACAACGATGACGGCCCATCCGACGAGCGCCCAGCGATTCACCTCCTGCACCGCGATCACGAGCAACAACGTGCTGGCGACGGCCAACAAGACGATGAACGCGTATTCCCGGGCGTTCTGCTGCCAGAAGACCAGCGGCGTGCTCACCGCGAACAACACCGCGGCATAGATCCCCGCCACCCGGTCGGCGACCAGGCGGCACGTGAGGAGGAAGAGCAGAGGGACTGAGGCGGCTCCGGCGATCACCGAGGGCCACCGCATCACGGAGGCGCTGTCACCGAACCAGGAGATCAGGTAGTGGATGAGGAGGTAGTAGAGGAAAAGGTGCCCTCCGTCGCTGTGCTGGAACTTCCAGATATAAGAGACCTTGAAGCTCGAGGTGAGCCACGTGTACCCCTCGTCCAGCCAAAGGCTCCGTGTCCCGAGGTGATACAGACCGAGGGCACAGTTGAGGCCAGTTGCCGCGGCCACGACGGTCCAGGCAGCCCAGGTGGGTACGCCTCGCGTGCGTGCAGGGACATGCTGTGGGCGACGTCGGCGCTCTCGGCTCGAACCGGTCTGACGGGGCCCGAGCACTCGAAGGCGCTCGCGCTCCCAGCGATAGAACTCGTCGAGGGTCGGACGGACACTGGTGCCTCGACTCCGGGTGTCGGGGGTCGCAGCGGGGACCTTGGTGGTCACGACGAGGTGGTACCTACTGCCGTCGGTGCCAGAGGCGCCCGTAAGCCGAACGCGGCACCTTGCTCCAACGCAGTATCCGAGTGGCGTAGAGGCGGTCGAGCTCGTCGCGTAAGGCCACTCGGGCCGACTCGGCTGCCGAGTGATGGGCTTCGGCTTCTGCCAGCCGAGCCACAAGCGATCGCGCCCACTCCTCGGCTGCGTTGGCCCTGTCGGCTTCCGCCGCGGCGCGAGCTTCCTCCGCTGCGGCGCGAGCTTCCTCCGCGGCGGCGCGAGCCTCGCCCGCGGCGGCGCGAGATTCCTCCGAGAGGATCAGACTGCTTGCCCGCCCGAGCTCCGCGTAGAGCCGTTCGAGCACGGGGGACAGATCGAATGGCCGGGCACTGGCGAGTACTGCCAACGGTTGCGCCAGTTGGTCTTCGAGCGCGGCGCGCATGTGCCGGATCTCGTCTTCGTTAGTTCGGTCGTCTGGGCCTCCGACGCTGACTTGGGCCTGGAAATGGGCTTCTTTGTCGAGGGTGCCAGCGAGCCAACCGGTCTCTGGAGCGATGTCGAGCAAAGCACCGATGTGAAGAGCGAGGGCTTCCAGAGTGATGGCAGGCCATCGACTGGGCGACGTGAAACCCGCCAGCCGCCAAGCGGTCTGAAACGCCGCCCGAGCCAGGATGTCGCTCCGCTGGAAACCGGCGAGCTCCCATTTGGCATCGATGAAAGTGATCGTGCCGGTGGGAGTGATAATCGCATTGTGGGGCAGAAGGTCCATCGCTGGGAGAGAACCCTCCTCCAGGACACGATCAAGTTCATCAGTCCACGCCTTCAGGAGCAGAGCCAACTCCTCATCCGACGACGTGTGGGCCATACGGCGAACCAAGTCCTCCCCCTCGGCGAGCACCCCGCTTTGCACGAAGAGTCGGACGGCTGCGCCAACCGGTGCATCGGCGACAAGAGGGCGTCGGCTCATCGCGGTGACATCCGCCGGGCGTACCACCGTTGTCTCGGCACTGTACGCCATCCGTCGACCCGCGCCTGCGTAGTAGACCGCCAACACGTCCTCGTCCCACAGCGGGCTGGGCCCTTGGCCCTGATGCGCCAGGAGCAGGAAGGAGTTTGCGGTGTCGCGGCCCAAGCCGCTGTTGACCAAATTGGCCCACACCCGAGCTTCATTGGCTACCCGATGACGTCCGCCGGCCCAATCGGGGCTGGGAAAGTGCGGAATTTGGATGGCCAACTGCGGCTCGAACTCGAGCAAGCTATCTGCGAATACCAGCCTCGTGATCTTGTAATCCGGGAAGAGCCCAAGCGTCTTCGGTGTAAGGCCCAACTCGGACACGAAACTCTCGAGGTCGTGGCGGCTGAAGGTCCGAGCCGAACTGCTCTGGTCATACCCCTCAACGGACTCAAAGGGTCGACCCGAGTGGTCTTCTGGCGCCCCGCACAGATACTTGACCCCGAGCCGATTCTCGATCCCGAGGACCAGACTTCCGCCGGCCCGAATCAGGGTGGCGGCCCGACGCAGGAAGTCGAGGTAGATATCCGAATCCGCGCTACCCCCGCCTACGTACTCGAGGACTCCCATGATCACGACGACGTCGTACGCGGCGACGGGTGGAACATCCTCTAGGGCTCCTACGAACACCTCGACGTTAGGAAGATCGCGGGTCCGCTGGCGGGCGCAGATAGCCCGTTGCTTGGTCGGCTCGACCGCATCGACTGGCCCACAACTCTCGCCAAGGAACCGGGTGATGGCACCGCACCCAGCCCCGATCTCGAGGACCGCCCAGCTCGGCTCCAGGCGCAACGGGCGCAGCACGTGAGCTCGTCCCGGATCGAGGTGGTACCGCTCGCTCCAGTTCGCGGCCTTCGCCAGTAGTTCGTCGCTTGTGGATGACAAGTCTTTCGCCTGGGTCAGGAGCTCGAGGACCCGATCTTCGCCGCCGTCGCGGTAAGTGAGGCTCGGTTCGCTCAGGAGATGACAGCCGTCGGCGACTTCGAGTCGAAGCGCTCGGAGCGGCGTTTCCGGGTTGCCCTCCCCCTGCTCCTGCTCCCGCTCTCCCCGAGTGTCCACCGTATCAAGGTAGCGGAGCGGCCTCGCGGCCGGACTGCTAGGTACTGCCTCCTGCACCCACTGGCCCACCGCCGCTGACTCATCCACCGGCAGGGGGCCCGGTGGCGCCGCTGGTGGAACCACTCGAGTGACCGCCAGGCTTGCGGGCGAAGAGGACCAGTCCCACCCCGCCGGGCCACACCCGTTGCAGGTACTTGAACGGCCAGGTACCTGCCGTGGCGAGCGACGATTTCCAAGAGCGGCGATCGAACTGGAAGGTACGCCCGCTGGCCGATGTCAGGGTCTCGATGGACACGCCCGCCTCGCGTGCGCGAGCCAGCTTGCTGGCATCAATTCGATTCCGGACTGCTTCGAGTCCGTAGCCAAGAGGCGCCCCATAGAGTCTGGTGGACACGTCCACCAGACCAACCGACTGGACGAGCTGGGTCAGCCCTGTCGAGGAGTAACGCCGGTAATGCCCCGCATGCATGTCCATGGGCCCGAAGCGGTCCTGATGAGCCGGCACCGAGAGCAGGAGACATCCTCCCGGAGCTATGTAGCTGACCCATTCCTGCAACGCCGCTTTGTCGTCTTCGATGTGCTCGAGGACCTCGAAAGCGCACAGTAGCTGCGCGGGGTTCGGATTGACCGCACTCAGCAGTTCGCTGCGGACTACGCCGCCGAACATTTCGATTCGGCTCTTGGCGCGGTCGAAAGAGTATTGGTCCAGTTCGACACCGACATAGGACTGCGATGTCATCGATGCGATCCGGGCGCCCATAGCACCCTGACCGGTCCCGACTTCGATGGTCGTGGTTGGAGACACCGCCTCGATGATGGGTCTCACCACGTCCCAACGCAGCTGCGCCCTGATCGCGAGCGGCGGGAACGTGCCGCCACCGGTGCTAGGCATCTGACCATCGTAAGAGCCGAGGGGCCGGCTCCTCGAATGTAGCCTAGTCACTGACGACACGGTCGCCGGCCAGACGGCGGCGCAGTGGGCGCACGACTGCGCCGGCCGTGAACTCCGCCAGCCCCCGCTTCCGAGCCGCGACCCCGAGGGCGGCGACACGGTCTCGATCCCTCGCCAGTTGACGCAACGCATCGGCAAGTGAGGATGCATCTCCGGGCGGGACGAAGATCGCCGCGTCGCCCAAGGCTCGGCGTTGCGGTGGTGTGTCGGAAGTGACAATTGCGCAACCTGCCGCCGCGCCCTGGTAAACCTTGTTGGGGACGACCCGCCGAGCTTTCGGGGTGGTTCCGAAGATACCGAGGCACACGTCGTACTCGGCGACCATGGTGGGCAGTGAGCTGGGATCGACCCACTCCATCCAGGTGACCCGGTTGTTGCTTGCTGCCGCCCGGCGGGCGAGGTCCCACTCCTGGCCCGCGCCGATCATCGTGATCTCGATCTCGTCACAATCAGCCAAGATCCCTAGTGCAGCCCCGATCACGGCCGCACCGTGCAAGGGTGTAAACAGACCGAAGAAGACGACCCGCAGGGCCCAGCCAGGATCCGCTTTCGGTCGATGCTCACCCGCCGCGAACCAAACTTCTGGGGCGCCGACCGCGACCACCTGGGCCTTCCGGCGCTGGCCCGGCGGGATCAGCTCGGCGTGCTCCTCAGTGTCCACAAGGACGACGTCAGCGCCGAGGATGGCCAGGGCGTCGAGCCATCCGAGCAACCGCAGCTCGAGGCCGGAACGGACTCCCCGGTCGCGTGCCGTATCAGCCGCGAAGATAAGCATGTCGAGGACAACGGTGTCGCGCGGAAAACGGGCCCGAGCCAACATCACGTCGAAGTGACCCATATAGCCGACAACGATCGCATCGAACGACCCGCCACGCCGCTCTCGCCGGGCGTCGCGCAGGATGGTTCGCCACCGCGTCAGGATCCGGCCGGCGAGCCGATAGGCCAACCAGGGCCTGGTAAGCATGGCCACCCGGTCGGCGGTCGTGAAGCCGAGAGAGGCGTTCGCCTCGACGACCTCGTCGCCGTCGAAACGTAGGCCCTCGAAGATGACCCCTGCTCTGGGATGCTTGGCCGTGTCGTAAGTGCCAAACCCGAGGATCCGCAATGCGAGCTCCGATCACATCGCTCTCGTTGGCCCTGACCGTTCTAGGGTTCGCGGCGACGGCCTCGTTGGAGTCGATCCTCGACGAGCGAGCGACCATCGACTGTCCGCCCAGGCGACGTTCGCCAAGATCCCGAGCGCCCCTAAAGCCAGAGACGCCTGCCCGAGCGAGACGTACCAGTGGTGATCCGCGGGTCCGAACCTCGCCCAGGCGCTCCGATAGACCGCCACCTGGGCCCCGAGGACCAGAAATATGACGATGGAAGCCAGGAGGGCAACAAATCGGTGTTCGGTGAAACCGAGACGCCTGCCAGCAACACCGAGCAGCGGAACACCGATGGCGAGGGGCAGGGTGTAGCGGCCCTGCCAGATTCCATCGTTGGGATGCATCAAGGTAAACCCGAGAATTGCGAATGGGATAACGACCACCAATGCCGCCCCCGCTACTACGAGAACTCCTGCCCGTCGACCGGCGACGAAACTGCTCACCATGACCGCGGCCACAGCCAGGATCCAGCACACGTCAGCGACTGCTGGCGGCCGAATCGTGAGCCAGCCCAAGTACGCCAATGTCTCCTCGAGCAGCTTCGGCGTGCTATTGAGGCTGGCGCTGGCAGCCCCCACCAGTCCCTTGGGCACGGTGGTGAACTTAAAGTTTTGGTTACTGTGGAAGGTAAAAGCCCAGACCTCCGCCGCGACTACCGCGGCCACCGCAGCTCCAAACACCAGATGCGCCGCACGAGACCGAACGAAGGATCGCCGGTCCGCCCGTCCCGCGCTCGCCAGAGACAGGACTAGCGCCAAGACGATCCAGAACCAGCCCAGGTCACGACACGTGGCCAGGAGCACACCGCTGATCAGTCCGAACTGGACGAGGAGCCGTCGATCCAGGGAACTGTCTTTGTGGATTAGGGCGAGCAGGACCGCCCAGAAGCACAGCGCCGAGGCCGCTTCCAGTCCACTGGGATTGACAGAACCGGACAGATCGAGCACCAGAGGGGTGAGCCCGACGAGCATGGCGCCCCCGAGCACTAACGGCCGTCTCGACATGGACATGATGACGAGTGCGCCAGTCGCCAATAGCGCCGCGCACCACACGGCGCTGACCAGTCGCATCAAGTACCAGCCGGCCCGGTTCGGGAAAAGTAGCGAGGGCCAGCCCACCGCCGCGTAATAGAACGGAAAGTTCCTGCCCTCGGCCGTGACTACGGTGACCGAGCCGGCCGGCGCCGAGGCCGTCGAGCACAAGCCCGCAGTCCGGACGCCACGGCATGGGCCCGCGTAGACAAGTCGCAGAAAGCCTATGGGAACGTTCGTGATCGCTCCGGTTCCGTGCGTATAGGCACCGTTGTGGGGGAACACCTCGCCGCGAACCACCGACACGGCGCGGTAGACGTGATCCGCCTCATCGGGAAACTGATTGACTGGGGTAAGCAGCGCCCAGCCTGCCCCGATCAACAGGAAACCTACGAACCAGGTGGACCATGTCCGCCGCACGCCCCGAAGCGTAGTTGTCGTCTGCGCCTGACGGCAGGATACGGATTCGGTTCGGGACCAAGCTGAATCCTCGGCGTTCCGCGACTGAGAGAGGTGGACTCAGGTGGCAGTGGTGGCTGCCTTTGGATGATTGTCATCGCCCTGACGCTCACATTACGATGTGACCGACGTGGAAGACGCCGGGATGAGCCCAGATTCCGACGATGACGTCACCGTAGGTTCCACTGACACCCCGCATGCAGATCGTCGCCGGACGTGGGCAGCTACCGCGTTGGTGCTGGTCGTGCTGGCCGGAGCCGCGATCGCCATCTACCGCGAGCGGCACGAGTTCCTCGACTCCTTGCAGCGCATGGGCGCGTGGACGATCCTCGGGAGCGTCGTCTTCGGACTCCTAGGCGTTGGTACCACCTTCCCGATCTGGCGGGAGGTTCTCGCCGGACTGGGCGTCCCCATGCCGTGGGGTGCCGGTGCGCGCGTGTTCTTTACCAGCCAACTGGGAAAGTACCTCCCCGGCTCGGTCTGGCCGGTCGTGATTCAAATGGAAGCCGGTCGGGCACGCGGCGCCAGCCGGCGCACCATGCTCGTCGCCAACCTGGCCACCATACTGATCAGTTGCTGCGTGGGGCTGGTGCTGGCGTGCGTCCTGTTGCCGCTACACAACGGCCACGCTCTTGCCCAGTACTGGTGGGCGCTGGTCGCGCTGCCGCTCCTGCTGGCCGTATTGCACCCGAGGGCCATGCCGGCAGTGCTCGACTGGTTGTGCGGGCTTCTTCGGCGGCCTCCGCTGGGCGAAAGGTTGACCGTCCGATCTGAGGTGCGGGCGTCCGGGTGGTCGCTGCTGAGCTGGGCTGCTCTGGGAGTGCATCTCGACATCCTCAGCGCAGGCGTCGGTCACAGCGGGCTGTCCACGCTCATCCTGTGCACTGGTGGCATGGCGCTGGCCTTCTCACTCGGCGTGCTGTTCATCCCAGCGCCAGCCGGCGCGGGTATCCGCGACGTCGTGCTCACCTTGACACTCACCGCCAGCTTGACGTCCGGACAAGCGCTGGCGGTGGTGGTCGCCTCCCGAGTGATCCTGATTGCGTGCGATTTGACGCTCGCCAGCTTGGCCGCCCTGGCGCGCCGGCGGACGAGACTGAACCTATCGTCGTGAATACCCTCACCCGCCACGGGCGAAACTCGCCTTCCCGCCCCGCACATCTATCGCGACGCGACGCAGTCACACGGAGGGCGGGTGTGGGCGAAGTTGCGCTGGCCCTGATTCTCGCCGCGTTGACGTTTGTGGTTCACAACGTCAGCTACATGCTGTCTCACCCGTTGTGGCTCGACGAAGCCTGGGTCGCAGACTCGACCCGGGCCCCATTGCACCTGCTGAGTTGGATCACCTCCTCCACGCCACTCGGCTGGACCCTGCTGCTGCGACTGGTGCCGGGAGACGGAGAGCAGCGCTTCCGGGTAATCACTCTGATCTTCTCGGCCTTGGCAGTGCTCGTCGCCTATGCCCTCGGTCGGGAACTGCGCCTGATACGGGTCGTGACCGCGGTGCTCCTCGCGGCCGGCGTGCTTCTCGCCCCGGTGATGCTTATCGACGACGAACTCAAGCAGTACACCGCCGAGGCCTGCGCGTCGATTGCGGTGCTCCTGCTCGTGGCAAGAGTCGAGACGCAATGGAGCCGGTCGCGTCTCGTGCTGCTCTCCATCGTCAGCGGCTTCGCCCTGCTGTTCACCAATACCGCGGTCTTCGTTGGGGTAGCGGCCGTTGTGTCGCTAGGCCTGGTTGGGCTGGGCCAACGACGTTGGCGACGTTTGGCTGAGGTGGCGGCCGCCGGGGCGCTCATGCTGACGATCCAAGGGATCATCTACCTCACCATCGACAAGCCGCACCAGATACCGAGCTTGGCGTCGTATTGGGATGGGTATTACCTGCCGCACAACGGCGGCGTGCGGGGCGCGGTCTCCTTCGTCCATCACGTCGGCGCGGGCGTGGCGCCGTACCTCGGCTTCCGCCTCTTCGCCATCAGCCTGATTTTGGCGCTGGGCGGTATCGCAACCCTCATCTGGTTGGGGCGGGTGGCCCTGGCTCTCACCACGCCGCTCACGATCGCGGCGGTCATGATCGCCAGCACCTTCCGCAAGTACCCGTTCCTGGATCTTCGCACCTCAACGTTCTGGTTGGTCATGGTGGTCGTGCTCATGGCTATCGGGGCGGCGGGTGCGATACGCGCCTTGCAATCTCGTAGCGTGATCGCAGCCGGGCTGGCCGTGGCCGTTTGTCTCGGCGGGTGGTGCTACTCAACGGCTCCGTACGTTCGCAGCCAACCACTCCCCAACGAGGACGTGCGCTCACAAGTCGCCTACTTCGAGCAAAACTACCGACCAGGGGACATTCTCATTTTGAATTTTACGGCCACCTGGGGTTTCGCTTATTACGATCATTCCCTAATCCCCACCTATCGCTATGACAACACCGTTTCGGTCGGATTTATCCCGACCTATCCGAACCTGAGCTGGATGGTGGAGATGACGAACCGCACGCCTGCGAGTGTCGACGCGGCCTGGAATGCCGCCCAGGCGAAGGCCGCCCAACACCCGGGGGCCCGCATCTGGATCATCCGGTCCCATGTCCAGATCCCAGAGGCAACCGCTTGGCAGACTGTCCTCAAGGGCAAGGACGCCACCGTCTTGAATGTGGGACCCGAGCCGCTGATTCTCGTCAACCCGCCCACCAGCCCGCCGCCTAATACCTAAGAGCGTCCTGACATAGGGTTGTTGGGGGTTCCAGGTCGTCGTGTCGCGAGTCAGACCCACGCCAGCGAGAGAAGGCCACTAACAGGCAAGCCATGGCCGCGAACCCGACGACGAAGACCAGATCCAAGGCCGTTCCCCCCAAGGGGGGCCGCCACGAATCAGGAACCGTCGCGGTTGGCAACAATGGCCCGTCGATCCCGACGAGGTAACGCCGGAGCGCCCAGGCCGCCGCCGCGAACTGACCGAGGGCCGCCAGCCATATGATCACGGCGCTGACCCGACGGGTCGCCTCTCCGAGCAGGTCCACCCGGTTGCACGCACCGGCGGCCACGATCGGAATGCAAACCACGAGGGGTAGGAAGTAGCGGCCTTGGGCAATGAGCCCGGAATGGCGCGCCGTGACATCGCTGACAATGAAGGGCACTGCCCCGCTGGCTCCGACCGCCAAAGCGACGCTGGCCAACCCCCGCCTCGACCCCAAGAGCACGGCGAGCACCACCAGACCCCCTCCGGCGCCTATCCAGATCAACTCGGTCAGGAGAGGAACGGGCGTGTCCAGCCAGCCGAAGACACCGATGGACTGGGAGATCAGACCGCGGTCCTGGCCCGCGACGACACGAGCGATGGTCGCGGCGGGTGTGTTTGGAGCCGGCACCGCCAGGGCGAGCACGGCCAGAGCGCGCGCCCAGATGACCCATGCCACTGCTCCGATACCGGCAGCCACCACCAGCCCGCCCCAGAGGCGAACATCGCGCCGGGCCCACAATTCCCGAATCCGGATACGGCGCCAAGCGAAGGGAAACAAGACACCCAAGGCCAGGACAGGCCATAGCGGCGAGTCGCCTCGAACCAGGACCAGGACGGCGGTGGCCACCGCGAGCACCCGAATCAGGGCGGTGGGGGGATCACCAGGATGGTCGATAACGAGCACGGTGGCGGCGGTCCACATGGCGATGGCAGAGGTGATCTCGAGACCACTGGGATCGACGACCGAGGACATGAATAGCGTCATCGGGGTCACGGCCACGGCCAGACCGGCCAGCAGCAGAGGTGAGCGGGACCACCGTTGTGCCGTGGCGAAGGCGAGAGCGAGCATCGCCGCGTTCACGAGTACGCTCATAGTGCGCATCGCGTACATGGACTTGGTGGTGAAGAAGACTAGGCTGGGCCACCCCACCAAGAGGTAGTAGAGCGGCGGATAACGGCCGACGTGGGTGACAGTGGAGACGGTCCGCGAGGACTCGGTCAGCGGTGGCGTGCATCCCGCTGGGTGAGTTGGGTGGAAGGCGAAGCACGAGACGTTTGGCTGGAGGTAGATATCCGGCACCCGTACGGCGGTAACAGCCGCGCTAGTGGCTTCCGTCGGTCGGGTACCGATCCACTGACCTCGCGCCACCGCGACAGCCTTGATCGTCTGTGTGCCCGAGTCGGGGTAGGCACCGAGGGGCGTGGCGAGGCTCCATGCCTCCATCACCACAACCAGCACCATAAATGACAGCAGCCAGGCGCCGATGAAACGGTGCCGTCTGAAATGGGCCCGCAGGGTCACCAACGTCGACGGTAGCTGCCGCCCGTCGCGGCGACGCCGGTGTCCGTTCATCCCCGTCTCACCCTTGTCGAGCCCTGACGGCCCGATGCGCCGGTCGAGATCGATCACGCCGGCGCTCCCAAGTCAACAGCACCACGATCGAGATGACCGCCAATCCGCTCAGGGCGGCACCCATGACCTGTCCGGGAGCTCGGTAGTGGAAGGCTATGTGGTGCGTGCCTGCAGAGACGGCCACAGCGACCATGGCGTCGTCGGCGGGCACCAGCTTGGCCGGTTTGCCGTCGACGGAGACCGACCAACCGGAGTCCTGCATGGCGTCGGCCACCACCAGGTAACCCGCGCCGGCGGCAGAGACGTTGGCGGTTATTTCATCGCCGGAGTCGGTCCCGACGGACACCTGGGCGCCCTGCCCGGACCCAGCCGGACCCGGCGAGTCGAGCACGACGGTGTCGCCGGGCACGCCCCCGGCCAGGGCCGCGATCCGCTGGCCGGCATTGGCGATCACCGTCGTGCGCGACGCCCACCGAATACGGGGCAGCGCGGTGAGCCGCTGATAGATGACAGCCCCAGGGTCGGCGTACACCAGCTTCAGTCCGTCATCTTCGGGGGTTACCGCCGCGCAAGCCATCACCCCGCCGTTGGCTGCCAGCACCAGAGGTCCGCCGGCCCCCGACGCGCTCAACGTGACCTCGAGGTTGCTACCGGGCGGCAGGTCCTCCCCCGCCAACGCGATCGACAGGGGTACGCCAGCGGCCGCGCTCGCCCCCATATACCGCCCCGAGGAGATCGTCTGGCCGCCGTCCTGTACTGCCACGTAGAGGGTCTCGCCGCGTTGGGGGTTGGCCGCCTCGAGAGGCCGGGCGAGCTGGACGGTGACGCCGCGCAGCGGCTGGCTGGGCAGGGTGCAACTGGCCGAACCGCTCCCGGCGTCGACCGAACCGTCCGCGGCGGGCAGCGGGAGCGCCCGCCCCGCGAGCCCCGTCGGCTGGGCCACGTAATACTTGACGGCCATCCTGTCGAGGATCGGCTGGTCGCCGACATTGGTGAGATTGAGCGCAGCCGTGAAAGAAGCGTTTGTCGCGCTCTGCATCACCGAGGGATCGACCCGCTGAAGGAGGCTCTCCCAAGCCGCCTCTTCGAAGAAATGCCCTGTCGGGGTGCGTAGGCCGTAGTACAGGGCGGTCGCCGGGAACATGGTCTGGTCTGACGAGGTGAAGCGGTCGGGGCCGAGGTGCGACGCCAGAAACCGCTGGGACGGCGCGACCGGATAGAAGTCCTTCTTGTTGTCGCCGGGCAGCACCGTGTGGAAAAACTGCGCGCCCTGTGCGGCCACCAGGAGCGGCACAACCAGGAACACAAAAACCTGCACTCCCCGTAGGCGCAGACGCGACATCGCGACCACCAACAGGGCCGCGATCAGGAGCACGCCGGGGATCCACGCGGCGCGGAAGACGGCGAGCCAGTAACCGCCGGCCCGAGCCACGTGGTGTACCCGCCACACCAGCAGGACGCCGGTACCCGCCGCGGCCACCCAGACGAACGCGGCCCAGGCCCGGGACCCGATCTTGTCCTTGCCGTTCGGGCCGCGCCGGACGGTCAGCCAGTCGAAGCCGATCGCCGCCAGCACCGCCAGGGTGAAACCCAGGACGGAGCGGATCCGGCCGATGAAGGTGTTGGAGAAGACGGGAAAGTGGGCCACGAGGTGCCGAGCCGAGGGACTGACCCAGCCCAACCCGATGATGATCACGGTCGCGGCGACGAAGTAGCCGCGCTGGCCCCGCTCGTCGCCACCTCGCCTTGCCAGGCCGAACGCGGCCCCGGCTATCGCCAGCACGAGAGCCGCGGAGCCGACGTAGGCCACCAACTCAATCGGGTTGATGGTCCCTCGGTATGGTGTCGGCCCCGCGATACACAGGCCGTCGGCGTTCGGCGCGAACAGCGTGATCAAACCGGCGAAGGGCAGCCCAGCCGTAGACTCGCCGGCGCGGTACGACAGGTTCTCCTGGTGGTAGAAGTGCAAGAAGGGCAGGATCTGGACCATCGCCAGCAGTACTCCGAGTACCAGCCCACCCGCCGCGAGCCCTACCGTGGGCAGGCAGTCCCGCAACCGGGAACGGTGTATGGCGATGACCCGGACGATCAAGTACCCCGACGCCAGGTAGAGGGCGTAGCCGGTGATTTGGGGGAAGCCCCCGAGCAGCATCGACGCCACCACCACAGCGACCAAGATGGCATCGGTGGGCCGCACCCGCTGTACCAGTCGTTCGACCGCCCAGAACAACGGTGGGATGAGTGCCGCCACCCGCGTCTGGGGCCAGTTGGTCCACATCACCATGAACCCGGAGGCGGCGAAGACCATGCCGGCGAGGACCGATGCTGGACGACTCAGGCGGAGCCGTCGCAGGAACAGGTACGTCCCCCCGATAGCCGCCACGAATTCGAGGAGCACGACGAAGACGGGCGCCAGCCACAGAGGCAGCACGAAATACGGGAGCGACAGCGGGTCTAGGAGCCCGAGGTCTGGGACGCTCGAAAGAGGTCCGCCCCCGGCGACGATGTTCTGCCAGCTGGCCAGGTGCCAGCTGAAGAGCGCATCGCGGACCTGAGCGATCCCGGGCATGGCCGCGTCGATGGTGTCGCCAGTGCACGCCTGGTGGCCCGCGGCGTCCGACCCGTGGGCTGCTGTCCAGGGGTAATAGCCGGACAGAATGTTCACCGATAGCAGCGTGCGCAGCCCGACGAGGGACGGGCCGAGGCAACCGCCCACGAAGGCGGCCAGGACCGCCACCATGTACCAATCTCGCCACGACCGGCCCGGCTCTCGCACCGGTCGGCGTTGGTCGTCCGACACAGGAGAGGTCACGCGGCCCGGGGAAAGCCGCCCGCCCCCGTATCCTCCGCGTTGACGCTCGGCACCTGCCCGACCAACATCATGTCACCGTGACCCTAACAGGCACGATTGCCGGGTTTGGCACTCAACTGAAGTCGGACTCCTGACGGCCCCAGTCGAGCAGACTGCGTTCGGTAGTATTCCAAGAGAACAGCCTCTTGGGCTAGAGGCCAGAGAGTCTTGCCACACCTATCCGCGGAGATTCACGACTTGGAAAACTCAGACCCTAGTCTCACGCTTATCGAGCCGAACGTCATGCGAGGAGTTGAGATCGGCCCTCTGCATCACCCGAAAGTCCGCAAGTGTGACGGGGACGTGTGGTACGCCGACTTTTACTCGACGAACGAATTGCGCGAACGGTATCTGAAGAATGCAACGACGCGTCCTCATCTGGATGAGATTGAGGATGTCGATTACGTCATCAAGGAACAGGACTCCTTATGGGACGTCATCGGCGCTGACGGACCTTTTGACTATGTCGTAGCTGCGCATGTGATCGAACACATTGCCAACCCGCTGGGTTGGTTTCAAGGTCTTGAGAGGGTGTTAACCGACGAGGACTTATCTCGCTAGTAATTCCAGATCGCCGCTTCTCCTTTGACGTGAATCGGCTCGAGACCCGCCCACAGGACTGGGTTTGACTGGTATTTCCGCGACCTCAAAGCGCCGTCATACGGGCAGGTATACGACTTCTTTGCGCATGTGACTACGATCGATGGGATCGTCAACACCGCCGGTCCCCGGCCGGCGAGGCCGACTACAGCGGAGTTCGTCGCGCCGATGTCCCCGACGCGGACGTCGCCGCATATGCCGCCTGTATCGAACTCCAAGAGCGGGGCGAATACGTTGACGTACATGCCGGAGTCTACACGCCGGAGTCGTTCCTCCTCTTGCTCGACCTAGGCATAAGATTGGGACTACTAAATTTCGAGATCGCGAGCTTCACGAGTACTCCGATTAACAACCTTGAGTTTTATGTGACATTGCGGCGTGTGTCTCCAGGGGACGTCGCCCGACAGTGCCAATCGATCGCATTGGCACGCAAGATCCTGGAGAGCGCACCTACCCCCGGCCCTCACGAAGCCGCAGAGGATCTACAGACCCCGACTGACGTCGCCGAGTCAGAAGAGAGAGAGACAGAAAGTGCTTTCGAGACCAGTGGCAGGGAACGATCGTTGCTCCTACTCAAGCGACGGGTCGTATATACGGCGCGAACTGCTGGAAAGGTGGTCCTCTCCCGGGTGCGCTCCTGGTTGGGCGCGCCCTGATCTGAGGGACAGCCGAGCCGCCCACGCAGCCGGCAGCTCCCCAACAGGGACGATTGCCGGTTGACGCTCACCTAAAGTGGGTCCTGTCCGAGCAAGGAGCACCGCCCCACATGAAGCTGGTCATCCAGATCCCGTGCCTCGATGAGGCATCTACGCTGCCGCTCGTGTTCGAGCACATGCCGCGAGATATTCCCGGGATCGACAGCATCGAGTTCCTGGTGGTCGACGACGGTTCACGTGACCGGACGGTCGAAGTGGCTCGGGAACTCGGGGTGCACCATTTCGTTCGCCACACCCGCAATATGGGTCTAGGCCAGTCCTTCCACGACGGTGTCCTCAAGGCGATCGAGTTAGGGGCGGACATCGTCGTCAACACCGACGGCGACAACCAATATCCCAGCGAACGAATCGCGGACCTGGTGCGGCCCATCCTCGACGGCGAGGCGGACATCGTCATCGCCGATCGCCAGACTCACACGATCGAGCACTTCTCGCCGCTCAAGAAACGCCTCCAGCGGGTTGGCAGCCGGGTCGTCAACATGGCTGCGGGGACCGAGCTCCCGGACGCTGCTAGCGGGTTTCGGGCTTACTCCCGGGAGGCGCTCATACGGCTCAACACCATCGCCTCGTTCAGCTACTGCATGGAGACCATCATCCAGGCAGGCAACAAGCGGCTGGCGATCACCAGCATCCCGGTCCAGACGAATCCCAAGACTCGGGAGTCCCGGCTGTTCCACAGCACGCGAGAGCACGTGCTGAAGTCGGCCCTGATCATCATCCGCGCCTACATCATGTACAAGCCGATGATGCTATTTACCACTCTGGGAACGGTGCTCTTCGTGGGCGGGCTCGTGCCGTTCGTCCGCTTCCTTATTCTCCTCGAATTCGGGCGCAACTCGGGCGGCGTGCACCACATTCAATCGCTCATCGCGGGAAGCGTCCTAATGATCGCGGCCATGCTGGTATTCGCGCTGGGGGTCATCGCGGACCTGATCCGGATCAATCGGATCCTGGTCGAGGACTCCCTCGAGCAGCAAAAGCGGCAACGCTTCGCCAAGTCTGAGGAGGCTCTTCTGATCCCGGACCTCCCAGCGTCACCGCAAGGGCTGCCTACCAGAGTCGGCCGGGCGGTCGGGCTCAGACCCTGATCTCGAAGAGGCGATTCACCTCGAACACCGGGCTGTAATAGGGGTCGCCAAGTTCTTTCGGGTGCCAGCGAATACCAAACAGGGGGCCGTCCTCGTGGTGTTCGTAGCTGCCTCGGCTGGAGCTCTCGTAGTGATAGAGCTCGACAGCCGGCGTGTACACGATCTGGTACCCAGCCTGGCGGATCCGAAGGCACAGATCGACGTCGTTGTACGCCACCCGGAGGCGCTCGTCGTTGCCACCCACCTCCCAGAAGACCGAAGGGCGGACCATCATGCAGGCGCCCGTCACTGCGCTCGCGTTTCGCACCAGGTCGCCGCGGATCCAGTAGCCCTTGTGGTTGAGGTTGTGGGCCCAGCCCCCTCCTACTCCGACGAGGATGCCTTCGTGTTGTGGCTCGCCGCTCTCGAAGTACAACCGACCACCAACGGCTCCGACTTCTGGTCGCATGGCGTGCTCGAGGAGAGACTCGATCCAATCGGGCGTGATGATCTCGGTGTCGTTGTTGAGGAACAAGAGGGCATCGCACTCGACAGACCGCGCCGCCAGGTTCATCATCCGCGCGTAATTGAAGCGATGCGGGTAGCGGATGACCCGGCCAGGGAAGTCCGCCAGGTAGGCGACAGTCCCCCCCTCGGTGCTCTGATTGTCGACGACCAGAAAATCGAAATTGCGGTAGGTCGAGCGGTCTATGACACTGTCCACGCACCGTCGCAACAGATGCAAGCCGTTCTTGGTGGGGATGATGATGGACACGCGCGGCTGACCCGGTATCGGATAGCGGGCCCGGAAGCACCCCAAGTACGCAGTCGTGTCTACTCGCCCGTCATAGCCGCGCCGGACCAGGGCGTCGGCGAGCGCCCTGCGAGCGGCCTCGATGGCGTATGGCTTGGCGTCGACCACAGCCGCCGCCGACCCAGGGACCGCCCGCCAGGAATAGAGCGGCTCCGGGATGTGAGCGATGCGATCGGTGTGCTCGGTGAGACGGAGGATCAGGTCGAAGTCTTGGCTTCCGTCGAAGGCGCTTCGAAATCCGCCGATGCGTTCGACCAGCGCCTTTCGGGCAACGGTGAGGTGGCACACGTAGTTCTGAGCCATCAGTTGGTCCGGCGACCAGTCCGGCTTGATATGTGGGTCGTAGAGGACACCTCGCTCATCGATCTTGTCCTCATCGGAGTAGATCAGATCGAGATCAGGGTCGGCATCGAGCCAGCGGGCAACTTGGGCCAGTGCGTGTGGCTTCAAGAGGTCGTCGTGGTCCAACAAGGCGACGAACTCGCCCTCGGCCAGGGCCAGGGCCGCGTTGGTCGCCCCGGAGATTCCGGACGCACCAGGCAGGTGGACAACCTGGATCGCCTTCTCCGCCCCGAACGATTTCAAGACCTCCAGGGTCGCGTTACTGGTGGAGCCGTCGTCGGCGATGCACAGCTGCCAGTTGTCGTAGACCTGGGCCCGCACTGAGTCAATGGCGTCTTGAAGGACTGAAGCGTCGGTGTTGTGAACGGGCATGAGTATCGAGATGAGCGGTCGATAGGTCACCCGAGTCAGGTCCTCGCGGATCGCCGTCAAGAGTTCGGGGTTGGGCCCGTGGCGAGCAGTCCACAGGGCGTACCGTTCCCGCTCGGTCGTCGGCCCCCCTTCGGAGAGCCTGACCGGCTCGGCTATACCCGGCGGGCGCAGCTCCACCGGCGACGACCTACGGCGAGTCACGCGGCGCGGTAGGCGCGGGACCTCGGGCCAACGTTCGAGGACGGCTCCCGGGGTGATCCCGAGAGGCGCCAGTGCAGCCCGCAGAGCGTCGGTCCGGCGTGGCACGCCGTAGTGATCGATGAGCAGCTGATCGGCTGCGACCGCGAACTGCGTCCACGCCGCATCGTCGGAAAGCAGTTGGGAGGCGCGCGTTGCTATGTCGGCGACTCCGGCGAAGAGCGCCGTCGCGGTCAGTGGACCGAGATCGAGCCCACCGATGGCCTGAGGACTGGCGATGAAGGGCGTCCCAGTCGCCAGGCAGGTCAGAATCACTTCGGGTTGGCCGGTGCCGTAGCCGTGGACCGCCAGCACAACTCGTGCCGTTGCCACTCCGCAGGCTAGGTCGCGGGCCGGCGCAAGCGTTGCCCCGGCCGCTTGGACTGCGGCCGCGAGCATCGGCGTCGGCGAGTCGCTGAGCACGGTGCACTGGAGGGTCGGATCCCGCCAGCGCAACTGGGGCAGCACGTCTTCGAGGGCCCTCACGGCGGCATCCTCGTTGCCGCCGATCACGTCATATCCCAGTGGGGCTGCGATGACTACCCCTCGCCGTTCGGACAAGGGTACATGCGGTCTACTGGGCTCGATCGCAGGCGGGACGATCGTCACCGGAACCTCGGGCAGCAGCCCCCTGACGAACGCTGCATCCCGTTCGCTCTCACACCAGACGGCGTCGGCCCACCGGACCTGCTCCGCCACCCGGGCTTCCACTCCGACACGCGACAGCTCGAGCCCGGACAACTCGTCAAGAGGGGTAATGGGTACGAGGGCGGATACTTCCCGGAACGCCAGAGATGGCAGAAAGAGCACCTTGGCCGCCTGCGGTTGAGCCGTTTCGATCCACCGGCGCGCATCGGAACGCAACCCGCTGCCGGTCAGTACCACGTGAGAGAAGATCCCCGGCTCCAGCTGAGGTGAGCCCACCCAATCGGGCGGTCCGTCGACCACCCGAACGCCCCGCGCCCGCCACCCGGCGGCCACGGGTCCCGGGCGCTCAACGGCAAGGACCGTCAACTCGTTGTGCCGGCACTGTTCGCTGAGCGACTGGACGAGGTCCCGTCCAGCCCGATCCTCAGTGCGTAAGGAGCCGTCGGCCAGAACCCCGGTGATGACAATGACACGCGTCGGAGCAGTTGTAAGAGTCGGCTCGGCATCGACAGCGGCGTCGACCGTCCAAGTCGGCTCGGACACGATCCTCCAGCCCCGCGACCGGGCCGCGTCCAGGGCGGCACCGGTGACACGCCGCGGGTCGTTCTCTCGGGGATCGAGCTCGGCGAGGCGCAGAATATCGGCCCGCATGGCCACTATCTCGGTTGCGACGACACTGACGTCACTGGCGACCGCCGCGTCACCAGGTCGGTCCGGGTCGACGCTACGGGGGATAACCGCGCCGATGCCGAAATGACCGGTCAGCAGATCGAGAAGACGGGCCTCGGGCAGGGGCTCGGGTACCTCTCTGCCCAACAAGAGGACCGCCGACCGCGCCCGAGTCGCCGTGGCGATGACATCGCTTGCATAGGGCGAGCCGAGCCCGGGCCGCACGACGGCCAGCGCGTCGGTCATCGAAGCAGGGAGCGCAACCGACGGTAGATGCGCCGAGCCGGCTGCGCGGCCCGCATCGTCCGGGTGGCGTAGATGGCTGAGATCTCTTCCTGCAGTCGTTGGATTTCCGCTCGACCTTGACGCACCTCTTGGAGGGCATGTCCATCGCTGACCTGGGCGTCGCCTGCGGCAGCGAGCTGGTCCTGGAGTCTGGCGTGGCGGAGATGCTGAGCGATTGCAGTCCGCTCCTTCGCCAGCCGGTGACGAAGACCGGCGTTGACCGACTCGAGCGACGTCACCTGTTCGGCTAACTCGGCCAATCGCTGGGGTGCAGAGATGCTTAGCTGGCGTGCGGCCTCCGAGACGAGCACGCCCGCGAGATCGTCGAAGTACAAATCGAGCGCGCCCGCCGCCTGATCCCGCCGCTGATCGACGTCGGCGCCGGCCATAGCCACAGGGGCAAGAGCGACGAGATCATCGATCCGGCCGACCAGCTGGTCCTTGGTCGGCGAGACACTGAGCGAGAGGATATCGGCGGGCTCGCCGGTTGCGACGCCAAGGGTGGGCCGCCCCAGGCTGGTGGCCAGGGCTAACAGCGCCGGCGAAGTGGTGACGACGAGACCCGCCGAGGCTACGGTCGCCAACAGGTCGATCGGAGCCAACTCACTGACTGCCAGTACCGTCCCTGCCAGGCCGCTATCGGCATCGTCCGTGTCGATCACGACCAGGTCAGTACCGGCTCTTCGGGCGATGGATGAGAGCGTCTGCTCGGCGCGTCCGCGCGTTGTCGGATCAACATCCGTCCAGTACCCAAGCACGAAACCTGCCGTCTCGGGCAGCGTCCCGCGAAGGCGAAGGTAGTCAGCTCGCGCGGTCAATGACGTCGGGTCGACAAGGCGGTCAGCCAGGGCGAGCGGATCCGAGACGGAGCGGGGTCTGCCTGGGGTTGTCGGGGCGGTCGTCGTTCCGGTGACGGGTAACCGTGATGAGAGCAGCCCAACTGACCACGGCGGCGCTTCCAGCATCATCGTGTGCAGTGGACAACCGGCCTCCACGAGGTCTTCGAGGACTCGCTGCAGGCTCGCTGGCGCGGCCGTTCCCGCCAGGACTACGACGGCCTCCACCTCGGCCCGCGTCTGGGAGGATCGCTCGGCGTCCCAGGGGGAAAGCGACCGCACCGTCTCGCCGGCCAGCCCCGTCTCCGTCGGCTCCGGGCTCAGCCCGTAGGCCCGCACCTCGAACCCGATCACGCGGCGCCTGATCTCGGCGAGCAGGACCGTGAAACGCACCCGGACCAGCGCCGGAAACTCGGACAGTCGCTCACTGCCATCTAGCAGGCCGATCACCGGCCGCCGGGGAGTGTTCTCCATGTGCCTGGCTATAGCGGCGAGCTCGCCCCGAAGCCGGTGCACTTCGAGGTCCATGGCCAGGATCTCGTCGACTACTGCCTCGTCGCCGGACCCCGTGCCCACTGGTAGGGCCCGCACGACAAACTGATAGGTCCGGCTGTCAGGATCACGGTCGACCTCTTGGAGCACCTCAGCGGAAAAATCGCCTGGCGACAAAGGGATCTCGGTCTCGAACGGTCCCGCCGTCGTCTGCAGCGATTCCGCTGGGACAAAACCCGCCGCCCGGAGCAGGCTGACGACGCTCGACCAGGTAAAGAAGCGGAGGTGGGTATCGTCCAGCAGGCCCAGGTCCCGATACTCGAACCGGCCCTGGAGCAGCGCTAGGCGCACCGAGCCATGGGCGACGTTGGGAATGGAGGTGACGAGATACCCGCCGTCGACGAGTAGCGCCCGGACCTGGCGCAAGGTGATGAGCGGGTTCCTGAGGTGTTCGAGGACGTCGGCGCAGACGATGACGTCAAAGGACCCGGCGCCGAGTTCAGCGACCAAATCCAAGTGGTCGAGGTCGCCGACGACGAGACGCTCGAGATGGGGCCGAGCCAGCTCAGCCGACTCAGGATCCATCTCAACGCCGGAGACCTCGTTACCGTGGCTTTGCAGGTAATCAGCCAGCTGCCCGGTGCCACAGCCGACATCCAGGACCCGCTTACCAGAGCCGACGAGACGAGCGACAAGTCCATGGGACGTCGTCGGATCGTCCGGATCGATCGGCGTGTCGTATTTCACCGGCCTCGAGTCCTGTCCGCGAGCACGGCATAGTCTAACGGGCTAGTGCCGCCGGATCGGTGTTCTGAGGGGTCGGGCCGCAGCCTCATTGGCGTCCGCGTGTCGTTGGCACGACGACTTTATCCCCCCGCCTCCAGGTCACCGATCTTCCAGAGACCACCGAGCGCCGCCACCCCGTTGGTCTCGCGAATGGGGCCCCGCTCGACATCGAAACGCAAGACGTTGCTCTGGTTGTCGTAGGTCTGCAGGCAGCTGTAGTCAGTGAGCGAAACCGAGAGGTCGTAGGTACCAGGAAGTAGGCGGATGGCCGCGAAGACCACCTCCACGTAGCCGCTCCCCGCGAGCTTCTCCGGCACACACTCCACGTCCCGGCTGGTGGGTGCGCTCACGCAAAAACCGTCAACCGTGGTGAACGTGAGACCGAACACCGGCCGCTCTATGGCCTCCTGCATCTCGTAGTGCAAACGCAGCACGGCCGGCTCACCGCTGTGCAGCCGAGTTGCAGGTTGCCCGGCTGCGTTCAGCAGCTCCACCTGCACGATACGCCCCTCGCCAGAGCCCCAACGCTGATGGCCGTCGTCGGCGACGGACCGGTTGACCTCGACGGTGTCGGTGTAGGCCTCGATGACCTCCCTCGGCGGCCCGACCTTCAGGAGGCGCCCGTGGCTGAACCAAGCGGCTCGATCGCAGAGGTTCTGGACGCTGTCCATACCGTGGCTCACCACCACGAGCGTCGTGCCGTTGCGGCGCAGTTCGGCGAACTTCTCGTTGCACTTCCGCTGGAACGCTTCGTCTCCGACCGCGAGCACCTCGTCGCACAGCAGCACGTCGGGATCGACGTTGATGGCGACTGAGAACCCCAGCCTTACGTACATCCCAGACGAATAGTTCTTCACTGGTTCGTCGATGAACTTCTCGATGCCGGCGAAGTCGACGATCTCGTCGAACCGCCGCCGCAACTCCTTCTGCGACAAACCCAGGATGGCCCCGTTGAGGAAGACATTCTCCCGGCCGGATAGTTCGTGGTGAAAGCCGGCGCCCAGCTCCAGAAGAGCAGACACCTTCCCGTGCACGGCCACGCTTCCGTGGTTCGGACGGAGGATCTTGGTCAGGCACTTGAGCATGGTGCTCTTGCCTGAGCCGTTCTCCCCGATCAGCCCGAACGCCTCCCCTTGGTAGACCTCGAAGGACACGTCCCGCAGCGCCCAGAAGTCCTCTGCGACCACCCGTCGGCCGCGCAGGATGGTGGCCTTCAGGGAGTTGTTTCGCTCCTTGATGAGGCGGAACTTCTTCGATACCTCGACCGCCTCGACGGCGACGGGTCGTGCGATCACAGCTCCTCCGCCAGCCCGGGCTCGAGCCGGTTGAAGACGTACCGCCCGACGAAGAACATTCCGACGGCCCAGGCTGCGAAGTACCCGAGCTCCCGCCAGCCCGGAAGGGTGCCGTCGTAGAGCACGGCGCGGTAGCACAGCACCGCGTCGGTCATCGGGTTGAGCTTCAGGTACTTCACGTACCGGGCCACACCCGTGGTGGTGAGCGGATAGATGATCGGCGTCATGTACAGCCACACCAGGAGGATGATGTTCATGAAGTGCTCGATATCACGGAAGTACACGTTGAGGGCACTGAGCAGGAGACCGAAGCCGAGGGCGAACACCGCCATGATGACCATGAGCAGGAGGGTGACGGGCAGGAACTCCAGCGCCTGGTAGTCGCCGAAGGCCACCAAGGCGACCACCAGGATCCCCATCTCGATGGCGTGGGAGACGATGTTGGCGCCGACGGTGGCAGCCGGCAGCAGCTCGCGGGGGAAGTAGGTCTTCTTGATCAGATTGGCGTTGCCCACGAGCGTGCCGATACATCCGGTGACGGTGTTGGAGAAGTAGATCCAGGGGAGCAGGCCGCACAAGAGCCACAGCGCGAACACATTGAGGCCGTTCACGCCTGCTTGCGGGGTGACTCGGAGGAAGAGCTTGAACACGATGGTGTATACGACCATCACCGAGAGGGGGTTGACGAGCGACCAGGTCCAGCCCAGGAACGACCGCTTGTACTTGGATCGCAGTTCCCGGAGCGTGAGGTTCGCGTACAGCTCCCTCTGCGAGCGGTAGGCCGCGACGCTCGTCACTGAGGTCCGGTCCTCACCGACTGGCGACCACGATGCGTGACGCGGGCGCTCAAACGACTCCTTGCCATCCGGCAAATCCTAGCCGTGCCCGCCTATTCGGGCTTGGCAGCTACCACAGCCAGGATGTAGCAGTCCTCGATGGCGTCGAAGAAGCCGACGTTGCCGGCGACCTCGGCCACGTCGAAACGCCCGGCAGCCAGTGACTCCCCGGCATAGTTGAGCCCTTTGGCCCAGGCGGTCTCGAAACCCGCTTCGGACAGCATCCGCTGCAGTTCGGGCCAGGTGTACTCCGCCTTGTGATCCGGGTCGATGAAGTCCGGCTGCTGTAGGCGGGTCACCCGGCCGTTGGGGGTGTCGAGGCCCAGCCACCCGCCGGGGCGCACAATGCGGTAGACCTCTTTGAGGACCACCGCGGCCTCCTCTGGGTGCACGTGTTCGATCGACTGCCCGGAGTACACCAGATCGACGCTGGCGTCCTCGAATCCCGAGAGGTCCACCATCGAGTGGTAGCGGTAGCTGACAGGGCCCTTGTCCGTCAGCACCACACCATCACTCTCCTCGGACCGGTAGATAGCATGGCGTTCGTCCGATGGCAGATCGACGATAACCAGGCTCTCGAACTGGTACGGGTAGCCAAGAGAGACCAGCGCGCCTCGCTGGTCACCGAGATTGGTCCCCCCCAGGTCGACGATCCGGCCCGCCCGGGGCAGAGCCCGGATAAAGCGGCAGCGCCCGACGTGGATCGAGGGCCCGAGGGTACGCAGCGTGAATCCCGGGGCAGACTCGAACTCGGGTGAGCAGCGGAGGGTCTGGGACATCTCCCGGGGGGTCAGGGACCCGTTGCGAACGGCGGGAACGAAGGTCGCCAGACCGGTGGGGTCGGGATCCCGGCCCAGCATCACCTGGTAGGCGAGGGTGACCGCAGCCTCGGGAGGGAGCTCGTTGAAGTCCAGCGAGCCCGGCACCAACCGGATCCGCTGGGAGTGGATCCAGTGGTAGGCCCGACGAGCGGTCGGGTAAACCGAGAGACTGGTGCGCGCTCGTTTTCGGACATCGTCCAGCCTGGCCACGAGCCATGAGCCTACCGGCGAACGCTCAACGACAACCCACCGCCTGGCGCCTTGACCTCGCACCTGTCCAGGCGTCTGCGACACTGGCTGCATGCGAGCGCGTTCGGCCGCGTCCCCGGTCCGTCTCCGTGTCGCGGTTGACGCCGAACCGCTCTACGGCCACGAGACCGGGGTCGGCAACTTCTGTCGCGGCCTCCTGAGCGCCCTGGCGGCGAGTGACGCCCTTGACCTGTCCGCGTTCGCGGTGACCTGGAGGCGCCAGGACCAGCTCGTCACTCTGGTCCCGACCGGTGTCACGGTCAGGGGTCGACCCATGCCGGCTCGTCCTCTCCGCGGCGCCTGGCGCCGAAGCAACTTCCCGCCTATCGATCTTTTCCTTGGGCCGGTAGATGTCGTGCACGGCACCAATTTCGTCGTGCCGCCGACTTCGACCGCGGCGCGCGTCGTCACCGTGCACGACCTCGTTCCGGTCCACTTCCCGGAGATGTGCGACCACGCCACGATCAACTACCCGGGACTCATCCGGAGGGCGCTCGACGGCGGCGCCTGGGTACACACGCATTCTCGGTTCGTCGCCGCCGAGGTCGTCGACGAGTTCAAGGTCGATCCCGCCCGGGTGCGGGCAATCCCATCCGGCATCCCGGACCTTGACGGTCATCTCGGCCCGGGCGGTGCCGGGCTGGCCGCGGGATCCCTGCCCCCCGGCATCCACAGGTACGTCCTGTCGATCGGTACCGTCGAGCCCCGCAAGGACTATGCCAGCCTGGTGCGAGCCTTCGATCAGATCGCACCCGACCAGCCCGATCTGGGCCTGGTCATCATCGGAGCGGACGGGTGGGAAGCGAGCGCGTTCGCTCGCGCCATGGGGATGTCCAGTCACCGGGACCGTATCGTGCGGCCCGGCTATCTCGACAACCAGGAGCTGGCTAGCTGGTTACGCGGCGCAGCCGTTCTGGCCTACCCGTCGCGCTACGAAGGGTTCGGGTACCCCCCGCTGCAAGCGATGGCCTCGAGTGTGCCCGTCGTAGCCACGAAGGCGGGGTCCTTGCCGGAGGTCCTGGGCGACGCTGCCGCCCTGGTCGACGTCGGCGACATCGACCAGCTGGCCGCCGCGCTGAGCGCCGTCCTCGACGACCCCGATTACGCCGCCGCGCTCACGAATCGCGGCCTTCGCCAGGTCGCTGAGTACTCCTGGGAGCGGTGCGCGCTGGAGATGATCGACCTCTACCGGACAGCCGCCGGTCCACCGCGATTGCGGGGCCGGCGGGCTCAGGCGGGGGCAGGTTCCGTCACGTCGGCCGCTCGTTCGATGACCTGATCGATGAAGCCGTAATCCTTGGCTTCAGCAGCGGTAAACCAGCGGTCCCGATCGGAATCGGCTTCGATCCGTTCGAGCGTCTGGCCCGTGTGAAAGGCGATCCGCTCCGCCATCATCTTCTTGAGATACACGATCTGCTCGGCCTGGATGGCGATGTCGGTGGCCTGACCCTGGGCCTGACCCGACGGTTGGTGCATCAGGATCCTCGAGTGAGGCAGCGAGAACCGCTTCCCCAGCGCTCCTGAGCACAGGAGGAATTGGCCCATAGACGCCGCCAGGCCCATGCACACCGTCGAGACGTCACACGGCACGTACTGCATGGTGTCGTAGATGGCGAGCCCGGCCGTCACCGAGCCACCCGGTGAGTTGATGTAAAGACTGATGTCACGGGTGGAGTCTTCAGCCGCCAGCAGGAGCAACTGGGCGCAGATCAGGTTGGCGTTCACGTCGTCGACTTCGGTACCGAGGAAGACGATCCGCTCCCGAAGGAGCCGCTGATAGACCTCCCCTGCTCGATCGGATCCGGTGATTTGGGCGGTTACTGACAGAGGAGGCACGGCAGACATGGAGTCGAGGGTATCGGGTCGGGCGCCGGTAGGTGTGAAGGCCGGGACCGACCTGGCGGGCTACGCTGCCGAGCGTCGCGGGCGTGGCGAAATTGGCATACGCGCCAGGTTTAGGTCCTGGTCCCGAGAGGGGTGGAGGTTCGAGTCCTCTCGCCCGCACCGTTGAGCACCGCTACAGGCAAGCGTAGTCCCGGTCGTACTTCGAAGATGGACCGTTGTACCCGTTGCCAACCAATCCGTACTGCACCAGGGTCACGATCCCGTCCGCGAAGGGTTCGTACAAGGTCCCGTACGGTGCGGGGATGGTGCCGGCGCAGAAGTTCTGGGCGCTGAAGTCCCCGCCCGAGATGTTGCCCGCCCCTGGTATCCAAAGGGGAACGTTGGGGAAGGCCAACGAACCGGCGACCTTCCCCCACTGGTAGGCGGTGGAGTAGATCCCGGGGACCACACCGCTGGCTTGGAGGCCGGCGTAGGCGCCCGAGATCACGCTGGCGTTGCTGGCCTGGCCAGCCGGGCCGCCGTTCCATGCCCCGTCGGTCTCCACGTCAAGCCACCACAGCCAGGGGTCGACCCCGAGGTTACGGGAGTAGGCGACCCAGTTGCGGGCCCAGTACCAGCCGAAGTTGTAGCTCTCGCAGCTGACGTTGCCATTGCACGTCCCGGCCGGACCGGAGTCCGAGACCGGCGGCGCCGGGCTGGGCAGGCCGTCCATGAAAATGTAGGCAGAGTCGTTGGACCCGGCCCAGGACACCTCGGCCGCGTAGCAGGGGTTCGGCGATGCGTCAATCGCGCCGCCGCTGACCTGCACAACGGCCACGCCCTGTGGGGCGGGCGGAATGGATCCGAAGAAAGGGAAACCTGGACACTGGAACTGGGAGATGTCATATCCCGTCGCCCCGGGAGGGAAAGGGTAACCATGCGCAGCAGCCATGCCGATGATTGGGGCCGGACCCGGGTCGCCGCCGGTCGACCCGAGGAAGGGAGCGTCACCGAAGGTGAAGATGCCGCCGTCCGACGCCACCAGCCAGTACCCCTTGCCTTCGGAGGTGGCGGCCATACCCACGACCGGCTGGTTGATATGAATGCCGCCCGTCGAGCCGTAGAAGCCGGCGTCGCCGAAGGTAAAGATGCCGCCGTCCCTCGCCACCAACCAGTACCCCTTGCCTTCGGAGGTGGCGGCCATACCCACGACCGGCTGGTTGATATGAATGCCGCCCGTCGAGCCGTAGAAGCCGGCGTCACCGAAGGTAAAAATGCCTCCGTCTGCTGCGACCAGCCAATACCCCTGGCCGTTGGGGGTGGCGGCCATACCCACGATCGGCTGGTTGAGATGGACGTTGCCGGTCGAGCCGTAGAAGCCGGCGTCACCGAAGGTGAAGATGCCGCCGTCTCTTGCTACCAGCCAATACCCATGGCCGTCGGGGGTAGGGGCCATACCCACGATTGGCTGGTTGAGATGGACACCGCCGGTCGAGCCGTAGAAGCCGGCCGCGCCGAAGGCGAATACCCCACCGTCGGCCGCGACCAGCCAGTAGCCGAGCCCATCCTCGAGCGCGGCGCTACCCACGATCGGCTGGTTGAGGGTATGACCGCGCATGGAACCGAAATTGGTGGTGCCGAACTGGTACACACCGCCGTCAGAGGCCATCAGCCAGTACCCCGGCGAGATCGGCGGGGTCGGCGCCGCCTGCGCCGACGCGGGGCGAGACGCCAGTACGACCATCCCGGCCAACAAAGCCATCACACCGACCACTGTCAACCCTCTGGCACCCCAAAAGGCGCGCCGCGTTCGCTCCATCTTCTACCTCCCGCCCCTGGTCCGCGCCCAGAGCGCTCCTTGGCGAGGACAGCTCCTTGCGCCGAGGACATTAGCCGACCGCGGGGTGACCGTCAGTCCGGCGTTTCCGCCTTGGGCCCGAAGCGCCGCCGTCGCCCACCGGTGGGACCACCGAGGCGGTGGCGGATCGGCCACGTCCGGCTCCTGTGATCCTCCTTCGGGCCGCCCGGATCCACCTGGAGCGACAGGTAGGCCAGCCCACCAATGGGGATCGGCGCCCAGAAGTTGATGAGGCGGTAGCCGACGACCCCCAGGGTGATAACCGACCGCGGGGCCCCGAACCCCACCAGTACGGTCGTGAGCGTGAGCTCTATCACCCCCAGGCCACCAGGGGTGAGCGGGATGACCGCCAGCACGTTGGCCAGCCCGTAGGCCACCAGCAATCCGTCGGGATTGACCCATCGGCCGAACGCCCCCACGAACACCATCAGCGACGCCGCGTCCAGCAGCCAGTTGGCGCTCGCCCACAGCCCGGCTCGGATCATCAGTCGTCGCTGGTGACCGAACTCTTGCAGCCGGTGGGCGACCTGCACGAAGGAGCGCCGCAGCGCCGGGCCGTCGACGAACGGCACCCGGCCCGCAGCCCGCTCCAGGGCCGAGCCGACTCGATCCTCGCCGCGAGTGAAGAGGAAGAGCAGGAAGGCCGAGGCGCCAAGCAGAAGGGCCCCAACCGCAGCCGCGATCAGGTAGACGGCGGAGAACCCCCAGACCGGTATCGACACGATGAGGGCCACCCACAAGATCACGTTGAGCACGACGGCGGACCCGATCCCCTGCATTGCCAGGGCAAAACCAACGTCGGTTCCTGCCACCCCGGCATGGGTGAACAGCCGGTAGCCCAACGCCGACCCGGTCGCCGAACCGCCGGGTGCGCAGTGACTCACCGAGAGGGTGGTGAGCTGGATGCGTAGAACGGTAAACAGACCCAGCTTGTGCTCGCTCGGCAAAACCGAGCGGGTCAACTCAGCGTAGGCCACCAAGGAGGCGACCTCTAGGGCGACGCCGGCAAGGAGCAGGAGCGGGTTGACGCCTGTGACCACGCGGAGGACCTTGCGCGGACCCGCCAGCTGCGGGACTACCAGGTACTCGACGATCAGGGCGAGGAAGAGCAGCCGCCCGACCTGCCAGATCGGAGCTGGCAGCAGCGCACGCAAGCCGCGTCGACGCTTGGCCGGCGCTGGTTGCTCTCCCTCCTCGCCGTCGCCCGCTCCGCCCGCAACTGCCGGGACCGCAGCGGGCGCAACAGATCCCGGCGGGGTCCCCTCGTCGCCTTGTGTCACGGACCATGATCGCGCACCCGGCGACCTAACCCGCGGTTCCACTACGTGCTGCGATCCTACCGGCCGAACAACCGATCCCAGAAGACCGAGTACCGGATGATGCACCGCCCGGCATGGACGCCGTCGCGCCAGCCGATCTTCTTGCCCTCCGCGTACGTGCGACCTGAGTAGCTGATGCCTACCTCATAGATAACCCACCTACCCTTGGCCACCTTGGCGGTGATCTCGGGTTCGAAACCGAATCGGTCCTCCCGCAACTCCAAGCTCTGGATCACCTCGCGCCGAAAGACCTTGTAACAGGTCTCCATGTCCGTGAGGTTGAGGTTGGTAAAGGCGTTGGAGGCGGTCGTGAGCCATCGGTTGCCGACGCTGTGCCAGTAGTAGAGGACACGGTGAGGCCGGTCGCTGAGGAACCGCGATCCGAACACCACGTCGGCCTTGCCATCGAGCAGCGGCTCGAGCAGGGAGCGGTACTCAGCAGGATCGTATTCGAGGTCCGCGTCCTGCACGATGACGAAGTCGGCGGTCGCCTCCTCAAAACCCCGCCGCAAGGCTGCTCCCTTGCCCTGGTTGTACGGCTGCCGCAACAGCCTCAGGCGGGGGTCGACGATCGACTCCGCGATGCTGACCGTATCGTCTCGAGACCCGTCGTCGACCACGATCACCTCAGCTACATAGGGTGATTCGAGGACTCTCGAGAGGATCTCTTTGATAGTCGCAGCCTCGTTGTAACAGGGCACAACGACCGAGAGACATTGCACGCCTAACCCTCCTCTGAGTTGATCGTGACCAGCGGATTCTGGTTCCACTTCATGTCGGCGAGATCGAGCTCACAGAGCCCGGACGATACCCCGTGTCTCACCGCCCAGGTGGACACGTTGTACTGGTAGCCAGCCGCCCCAATCTGCTCGAGACCCCAGCCAGGAGGGTTGTAGCCCGTGTAGCCGTTGATGGTCGGCAACGAGAGCTTCTGCGAGATCAACATGGCGTCGATCTGGGCCTCATAGAAGGGCAAGGTGGCGTTGGCACTGTCGATCACATAGAAGCTGCGACACGTCGATGGAGCCGGAGTCGCGCTGCGCAGCAGCGCCACCTGCGTGTGATTATTGATCTGCGACACTGGTGAGGTATTGACCTGCTCGACGAGTCCGAGCAGGAGGAGGGCCACGCCCGCCAGTCGAAGGATCGCCGCGTGTGGTCGGGCGATGAGAGCGCCGGACGCCTCGGTGGCCGCGGCCACGATGGTCATGGTGGCCAGAAGGCCGGTCACCACCTCGAGGCGAAAGATGGCCCGCATGGCACTCGCCCCGGGGAGGTGGTAAATGATCGCCCAGGGCGATCCGAAGCGGGTGTCGAGCGGCAACAAGGCGAACACGATCGTCGTGGCCACCAGGACCGTGGCGGCCCGGGCAGCAACCGGTCGAGCGGCTGTCCGGGTGATCGTCCGCCACGCCGCGTACCCGCCGCCGGCAAGGGCTATGAGTACGACCAGAGGAGTCACGGCGTAGGTTTTCTCATAGGCTCCCAGGTTGACGGACGGGAGGACATGAGGGATCAGCCGGCTCCAGATGTTGCCCGACCCGACGTTGATCATGTCATGCAGCCTGCCGGCGTAGCTGAGCGCCAGCGCGTAGGAGGGGCCAGGAGCCTGGCGGCGGGCCGGAAGGTACGTCATGAGGAACGGGATGATCCCGAGACCGAAGGCGACGACCGCCGCTCCCACCGGCCGCCACATCCATTGCCGCGCCGATCCGGCTTGGCTCACGAACCGGCGCGGTCCGGCGACAAACAGAACGGCCACGGCGATGCCAGCCGCGAGCGTCGAGAACCAGGCCACGTAGTAGGTGGTGAAGAAGAGCAGGGCCCAAAGGATTCCAAAGAGCGCGCCCAGGACGACAGACCGGAGGGGGCGCGTGCTGGCGGCTCGCCGCGACTGCAAGCCGACTACCAGGATGAGGGGCACGATGTAGACGCCGTTCAACTGGGTGAATCCGGCATGCAAGAACAGGGAGTTGGCGAAGGTGAAGATCAGTCCCCCGATCCCGGCCACCACCCGCCCGGCCCCGAAGGCGGTCCGGACGAACACCACGAACGACACGAATCCGACGAGGCTCAACAGGATGACGGTGCCCTGCAACGCCACGAAGGGATCACATCCGAGGAGCCGCAGGGGGGCGTAGAACACCTGGTAGAGCACGTAGCCGTCGCTCCAACCGAGGAGGTCCTTGACCGGATAGAAGAAAATCGGGCTCCGCCAGGAGTCCTGGCCGTGGAGGACGCGGAACCAATGCTCGCACAGGTACGCCTCGAGACGGGTGTCACCGTCGTTACCCTGCAGCTTCGTGAAGCCACTTGTCCACTGGCCGCGAAAGAACACGGCGGCCCCGGCGAGCCAGGCCAGCACCATCCAGGCGGCTTCGCGTGCCCGTCCAACGCCCCTGCTCGCCGGTGCGGCCACGTCAGAAACCTAGTTGGGGTCGACCGTCACTAAGTGCCTTTGCGCCAGGGGTTGTCGGTACCGACGCGGCGGAGTGAAGCATCACGACCCGCTCGACAGGCCCGTCGCCAAGGCCCGGAAGGCTCGGCCCCGGTGGGACAGGCGGTGCTTCTCGTTCGGGGTCATCTCGGCGAAGGTCCGTCCGTCGCCGTCGACCGGAACGAACACCGGGTCGTACCCGAACCCCTCGTGGCCTCGGGGGTCACTTGCGATGGTGCCCTCGACCTCGCCTTCGGCCACCACTTCGTGTCCATCTGCCCAGACCGCCACGGCTACGGTCCGAAAGCGGGCCCCTCGCCCGCTGGGACCCACATCGGACAGGGCCACGAGCAGCTTGGTCACATTGGCCCCGTAGGTGGCGTCCTCGCCGGCATACCGAGCCGAGTGCACACCGGGCGCTCCGCCCAAGGCGTCGACCTCCAGACCGGTGTCGTCCGCGATGGCCGCCTGGCCGGTCGCCGCCACCAGGGCGCGGGCCTTGAGCAGGGCGTTGTCCAGGAGCGTCTCGCCGGTCTCAGCCACCTCTCCCACGGAAACCGGACGCGGCACGAGGGTCACTGACGAGCCCAATATTTGCTCAATCTCCTTGGCCTTGTCTGGGTTGGCGGTGGCGAGTACGAAGGTGTCGGGCGACGTCACGACTGCTGCTGCAGCGGCGGCTCGGCCAAAACGGCCGCTTGATCGTCGAGCAGCGTGGCGATGCCGTGCTCGGCGAGGGACAGCAACTCGTCGAGTTCGCTCCGGCTGTAGGGGGCACCTTCGGCGGTCCCCTGTACCTCGACGAAGCGACCCGAGGACGTCATGACGACGTTCATGTCGACCTCGGCCTTGCTGTCCTCGCTGTAGGCGAGGTCGAGCATGGGCACGGAGTTGACCACGCCGACCGACACGGCCGCGGCCGCCTCACGCAGCGGGTGCACCCTGATCCGTCCCCCTTGGACCAGCCGGGTGCAAGCGTCGTGCAAGGCCACGTAGGCGCCGCAGATGCTGGCGGTCCGGGTCCCCCCGTCGGCTTGCAACACGTCGCAATCCACGGTGATCTGAACCTCCCCCATGGCTTGAAGATCGGTGACGGCACGTAACGAACGGCCGATCAGCCGCTGGATCTCGTGCGTTCGGCCCGACTGCCTCCCGCGCGCCGCTTCCCGATCGATCCGCTCGGGCGAGGCCCCCGGCAGCATTGAATACTCCGCCGTCACCCAGCCCCGCCCGGTATTGCGCATCCACCGGGGTACGTCCTCGGCAACCGAGGCCGTGCACAAGACCATCGTTTTTCCCATGCGAATGAGGACCGACCCGGCGGCGAACACGGTGTAGTCGCGGACGAACTCCACCGGACGCAGGTCGTCGGGCGCCCGTCCGTCGATTCGCACGCTCACAGCAGGTACCGATCGCTGAGCTGCATGGTGCCCTCCTTGTCGGACAAGAACATCTCCTCTCTCATGCGCCGGGGTCCCACGCCTCCACCCGGTCGATCTCCGGGCCGAGCAGCCGGCGGCCGAGTCGTCGGAACGTGTCGGTGTCGCCGGAAGAGATCCAGGTGTGGGTGCCGGGCGCGTCACCCGAACGCCTGAGATCGGTCCCCGCGAGGGTCGAACGCAGTTCGAAGGCGGTCTCGTCGGCGGAGCTCACCAGGACCACGTCTCGCCCGACCACGTCGCTGATGGTGCGCGCCAGGAACGGGTAATGGGTACATCCGAGCAACAGCGTGTCGACCTTGGCTTCCCGCACGGGGGCCAGCAGACGCTCGGCGAGCACATACACCTGGTCTGAGTCCGTCTCGCCGCGCTCGACGAACTCCACGAACCCCGGGCAGGCGGCGCAGGTCAGCTCGACCCGGCTCTCACCCGCCAGTTCCTTCACGGATCGCTGATAGGCGCCCGACCTGATCGTCCCCACCGTGCCGATCACCCCTACCCGCCCGTTGTCGGTCGCCCGCAACGCGGCCCGTAGGCCGGGTTCGATGACGCTCATGACCGGAACGTCGACCGCCTGCCGGAGCCGGTCCAGGCCGGCCGCCGCGGCCGTGTTGCACGCCACCACGACCATCTTGACGCCGTGTTCCTGTACCAGCTTGGCCGCGATCTGCTGGGCGAATCCTCTGACCTCGTCGAGCGGACGAGGACCGTACGGATAACGGCCGGTGTCGCCGATGTAGACCAAGTTCTCGTAGGGCAGGAGGTCGATGACCGCCCGAGCCACAGTAAGGCCGCCGAAGCCGCTGTCGAACACGCCGATCGGCCGGTCCTCCATCGTGGCCAAAGCCTAGCCACGCCCCCGAGAAGACTTTCCTTGCTCGGCCCGGCGAGCGACAAAGATCTCGCCCCACTTCGTCTCGGCACAGGCGACGCGATGGGCTTGCCACCCGAAGCGCTGCAGGGCCTCGAGGAAGTAGGACTTCCGGAAACCAAGCTCCAGCCAGCCGTTCCGGCGGATCGCCCAGAGCGACTCCCCGTCCAGGCGCAATCCCCACGGGAAGGCCATCGACTTGTAGATCGGCTCGGCGGCGAAGAGCACGCGGCCACCGGGGGCCACCACCCGCTCGAGGCCGGCTAGGACGTCCAGATGGTCGGCGCTGTGATGGAAGGACTCGAAGAACAACACCGCGTCGTAGACATCCTCGAGATCGTGGATCATCGAGAAGTCACCGACCATCGCTTCCACCGAGGCGTTGACGCGCCTGGCCCGGGTGCGGATCAGGTCCACGAAGTTCGGTCCGATGTCGATGGCGGTCACCTGGTGACCCATCTGGGCCAGCGCCAGGGTGGTGTTGCCCCACCCGGGACCGAACTCCAGCACCCGACTGTTCGGCGCCAGGTCCAGGGTCCGGATGACGTGACCCACGCCGATCAGATGGTTGCCGACTGTCGGGCCGCTGTGGGTGGAGTACGGAAAGGGCGAGTCGCTGAGCCGCTCGAGGTCGAACGGGATGAGCTCGTTCTTCGGGGTGTAGGGGCCGCCGTGCAGCCACTCGTACAGGTCGAACACGGCTTGGCGGTACTCCGGGGAATACGGATCGAGCGGCATCTGCACGTCGACCTCCATGCGGAAGGTCGTGAAGCCCAAGCGCAGCTCGTCGTCCGAAACTGCGCCAGCTCGGTCCAGCCGTTCGAGCATCTCGTCAAGTTCGGCCAGAGTGCGTAGGACCCGTGGACGATGTAGCCGAGCGGACGCGCTCCGCCTGGCCCGCACCGCCACTCTGGAGCTGGCCACCGGCTCGGGCAAGAGGCTCCAGGCCCGTCGTGCTCCCCGCTCCATCGACGACATGACCGTAGGCTACCGAGGCACCGCTAAGCAGTTACGGGTGCACGGGCGGTAACCCCGTGGCAAGGGCTCAGAAGTAGATCACCCGTTTGGCCCGCTCGGTGACCTCGTCGATGTCGTCGGTCCACACGCCGGTCGAGAGGTACTTCCAACCACTGTCGCAGACGATCGTCACGATGACGCCCTCGTCGATCTCGGCGGCGCACTTGACCGCCGCGGCCATGATGGCACCCGAGGAGATGCCGGCGAAGATACCTACCTCCGCGAGGCGGCGGGTCCACTCCACGCTCTCGCGGGGCCCGACAATCTTGCTCCGGTCGAGGAGTTGGAAACCGTCGTTGTCCGTGAACACGGGCGGGATGAACCCCTCGTCGAGGTTCTTGAGCCCATCGACCATCTCACCGGCCGGGGGCTGAACGGCCCACACCTGGATGTTCGGGTTGCGCTCCTTGAGGAATCGGCCCACGCCCATGAGGGTGCCGGCGGTTCCGAGACCGGCGATGAAATGAGTGACCTCAGGGCAGTCCCGCCAGATTTCGGGACCGGTCCCTTCATAGTGGGCCTTGGGATTGGACGGATTGCCGTACTGGTAAGGGAACCACCACTCGGGGTGCTCGGCGGAGAGAGCCTGGGCCCTCCGCATGGCACCGTTGGAGCCCTCCGAGCCAGGCGAGTCGATGATCTCCGCCCCCCAGGACTCGAGGAGCTGGCGCCGCTCCAGCGACACATTCTCCGGCAGCACGATCTTGATCGGGTAGCCCTTCACTTTGGCGATCATGGCCAAGGCGATTCCGGTGTTCCCCGACGACGACTCGATGATCTGCTGGCCCGGGCTGAGGCTGCCGTCCTTCTCGGCCTCCTCGACCATGGCCTTGGCGGCCCGATCCTTGACCGATCCGCCCGGATTCCACCCCTCGAGCTTGGCCACGATGGCCACCCGGGGATTCGGGCTGAGGGAGCTGATGTCCACCATCGGCGTGTTGCCGATCAGGTCGAGGACGCTCTCGTAACGGGTCATTCGGCATCAACCGCCAGCGACCGCGGGCATAAGCGTCACCGTGTCGTGCACGTCGACCTTGGCGTCGAGCTTGCCGAGGTAGCGGATGTCGTCGTCGTTGAGGTAGATGTTGAGGTGCCGGTGTAGCTCTCCGTCAGTCGTGAGCAACTGGTCCCGAAGGCCAGGATGCTGCCGGATCAGATCGTCGAATACCTCGCCAACGGTGGCCCCCTCCGCCTCGACAGTGGCTTGGCCCCCCGCGGCAGCTCTCAGGATCGTGGGCAATCGAACATCGACGGGCACCGGCGTCTCCAAGGTTCAGTTGGTCGGGAGCCGCGCTCAAAGTCGACTCCTCTTGTCACCATTGTAGAACCACGGGCTCCTCTTTCGTCTTCCCGTCCCGGATCCTCCAGCTGCGGACGCTCGGGTGCACGTCGCGGAGCGACACGAGCACGTAGTGCCACTCAGGGTCGGGGGCCTGGATCACGTCAGTCGGCGAGGGCCGGCCCTCGGTGTGGGTGTGTGAGTGATATACCCCAACCAGCTCGGTGCCCGCCTCCTCGGCCGCCCGGTCAGCGCGCAGGAGCCCGCTCGGATCGACCTCGTACAGCCGGGCGGAGGCAGCCACGTTGAAGGTCGGATAGCAGGAGTCGATCCGGACGGTGCCCTGCCCGTCGACCGATCCTCCCAGCAGGCCGCACGCTTCAAGGGGGTAGCCGTCCAGCGCGTCGGCGACCATCTGATCGAGGATCTTTTTTTCCAGCAGGATCACGACCCCGAAGCTACCGTGACTGGACCATGTCGCCCGCCTCGAAACCGGCCCCGAAGGGTGCCGACGGCCGGCCGGTCGCCCAGAACCGCCGGGCCCGACACGACTACGACATCATCGACACCTACGAGACCGGCATCGTGCTGGCCGGCAGCGAGGTCAAGTCCCTTCGGGAAGGGAAGGCCCAGCTGCGGGAGAGCTACGCCCGCGTCACCGACGGTGAGGTGTGGCTGTACGCCATGCACGTGCCCCCCTATACGTTTGCGTCGGGCTTCGGGGCGACCGACCCGGACCGACGCCGCAAGCTGCTGTTGCACCGCCGGCAGATCGAAGAGTTGGGGCGCCGCACCACCCAGGACTCGTTGACCCTCGTGCCGCTGGCGGTGTACTTCAAGGACGGACGGGCCAAGGTCGACCTGGCGCTCGCCAGAGGACGGAAGCGCTATGACAAACGGCACGCCATCGCGGCCCGCGACGCCGACATGGAAGCCCGCCGTGCAACGGCAGCCAGGAGGCGTACCCTAGAGCCATGAACGACACCATTCGCCTGGGGCGCGTGGCCGGGGTAAAGGTTGGGCTCAACTGGAGCCTCCTGGCGATGGTCGCGCTCATCGCGTTTGGGCTGGCGGACAACCGGTTCTCGATCGACGCGCCCGGCTACTCGGGGGCCGCGTACGCAGTCGCCGGGGCTCTCACGGCAGTGACGTTGCTGGTCGGGGTGCTCCTTCACGAGGTGGGCCACGCCGTGGTAGCCCGTCGAGTCGGGTTGCAGGTGGACGGGATCACCCTCTCGTGGATGGGCGGGGTGACCCGCATCGAGGGCGACGCCCAATCTCCGGCTGCCGAGCTCGGCATCGCAGGGGTCGGCCCACTCGTCAGTGCCGCGGTCGGGGGGGTGCTCTGGATAGTGCGAATACTCGTCATCGACGGTCATGGCGGCCGTTTGGCCATCTCGGCCTTGGGGTGGCTGGCGGTCATCAACGTGGTGCTGGCCGTGTTCAACCTGCTCCCGGCGGCTCCCCTCGACGGCGGCCGGGTCCTCCATTCATTGGTGTGGGCCACCACCCGTGACCGGTGGCGCGCCACCCGGGTCGCCGCCGGCGCCGGCGTGGGCCTTGGGGCCCTGATGGTCGCACTCGGGTTCCTCGTGCTCATAAGGGGGGTCGACCCGCTCGACGGGTTCTTCATTAGTTTCATCGGCTGGTGGCTGCTCGGCTCAGCACGCGCTGAGCGCCAGTTGGCGCAGGTCCGGCACTCCCTCGATGGAGTCCGGATCTCGGAGGTGATGCGACCGGTCGGCGCCGCGCCGGGCTGGATCACCATCCGGGCCTTCGCCGAGACGTACGCAACCGGCCACCCCGGTTGGGTCTGGCTGCTCGAGAAATGGGACGGCGGCTACGGCGGAGTGCTGCTCGGTGACACCATCGGGTCGGTACCGTTCCCGCAGTGGGACCTGTCCCGTCCCCTCGATATGGCCGTGCCTATCAGCGCGACCACGGGTGCAACCCCGGAAGAGGACACCCTCGAGGTCGTCGGCCGCACTGGCGGCAAGCAGGTGATCCTGGTGGTGGACGGCGGGCGCACGGTGGGAGCCGTCCTACCCTCCGACCTAGCGGCGCTGGTGCGGATGGGCGGCCGGGGTCCGGTACCATCGTCTGGTTGGACATTGACAAGACCCTGAGACTGCCAGGACGCGAGTTCTGGCGGACCCATACCATGGGGGTGATTGGCTTCGACTTCGGCTGTCAATTCGGGAGAAGCGAGCCGTGGTCTCCGGAACCACGTTAAAGAGCCGGAACCTATAAACAAACGCCGAGCCTCAGCTCGCACTGGCTGCCTAACAAGTAGCCCGTCCGTCCGGCCCCAGCCCTGCGGGTCGGGTACGGGCGTCATCCAGTAGGGCTCACCCGCCGGTCTCGTCGACAGGCCGCCGGGAAAATTCAGTCGACTGGGGCTCCCCGCCGGCGCCGGTGGCGAGTGGGGAGCCTGAGATCTGATCACCGGCTGCGCTCGGAGAAGGCCCGTTGAGGCATCGAAGGACGCGGGTTCGATTCCCGCCACCTCCACCCGATTTTTTTCACATAAGTGCTGGTAGGAGCCCTCTTGTGGAGGGCTCCTACCGCGCCAGGACACGCGTAGGACACAAAAAGACACGGGACAGGGCGGTCGCCACAAGGGCGGTCGCCACAATGGGCGGTCGCCACAATGGCGGTCACCGGCGGTCATTAGCGGTCTACAGCGGCCACTCAGAGTGACCGGGCTTGGTGCGCCTTGGCCCCACAATTGGCCGCCCGAAAGGCCAGCTCGCGCGAGAGGTTCGCAGCGAAATCGGCGAGCGACGGACCGCCTCGCTAAGGAGAGCCCTGTCGACGACGGCCCCGCATCTCCGTGCCGGCGTACCCGGCGCCGCGCCCTTGGGTAGAGCGATCACGAGAGTTTTAGCTGTCGGTTGTCGTCTGCGTAGAGGCCTTTCCATCCTCGAGGGCGTGTTCGCGGTTCGTCGCATTGATTTGGTCGAGCGCGGTGCCGAGCATGGCCTCGATACGGTCGAGCCGATCGCTGAGCTCAACTTTGTCTCGGTCAGATCTCTCTTCGACGAAGAAGCTCGCCACGGTCGCGGTGAGCACACCGATGAGGCCGATGCCGACGAGCATGAGCACCACCGCGACACCCCGGCCTCCGGCGGTCACCGGGTACTTGTCGCCATATCCAACGGTGGTGACAGTGACGATGGCCCACCAGAGCGCGTCGCCGAAGGTGTGAATCGATGAGCCGTGAGCGGACTGCTCGAAAGCGAGCTCCAGGCCAGAGCACACGAAGATAAGGCCAAGCACAGTCAGCAGCACGAAGTGAAGGCCACGGTGCGTCAGGATGTCTCGTGCCCGGCGCAGAGCGTTGGCGAGAACGACCGCGACCCGGGTCGGCCGGAACAGTCGAAGCAACCGGAGGGCCCGGACCGGCCGGAGCACGGGCAGGACGATCACGGCCAGTCGACCACGTGATGAGTTACGAACGATCGTCGGGACGGGACCAGGTAAAGATCTGATGTAGTTGTGAGTGTTCGTGGTGTGGCTGTGTTATGAACGCTCGTACTCGTAAGGGTGAGTTGCCTCAGCTGTGCTCACCAGTACTTACAGAGGGGAACGGATCACTGGACGTCACGACTCGGCTATATGTCCCGCCCGTGACCTGTGCCAAGTCGGTGATATCCACGATTACAGGACATGGGTAACGGGCTTATTGATGGCGTTCGACCCGGGTCAGGTCCTCGGACGGAGCACCGGGCCGGTGAGCTGTGGTCATGGAGGAACATCCGGTCCACCAGCCGACGCCGGCACGGTCCTACGGATCGCAGCGCGTACCAAGTGGTCCCAACCGTGGCAATCAGATGAGTACCGACAATCAAGGAGCCCAATGGCCAACATCGACAACATCCCCCAACTAATCACCATCGACCAGCTCGCCGAGCGGCTCGGCGTCACCGAGCGCTACGTCCGCCGCCTGGTCGCCGAGAAGCGGGTGCCGTACCGGAAGCTCGGCAAGCTGGTCCGCTTCGCCGAGCACGAGATCGCCGCCTGGCTCGACACCACCCGCCGGCCCCAAGACGGAAATGGCCCCAGCGCCTGAATCGCTACGGCTCTTTATCCGACAGCACGTCCGATTCGCTACGATCGACGCCGTCGACGGCTGGGAGCGGACGCCAGGCTCAGGGACTTCAGTGGCGTCTCAGCCCGGTAGTACCGTAGAAGCGGCGTCGCCGACCAGTCTGTATGGGTCGGCTACTGGATCGTTCGGGTCGTTGCGTCAGGCCCTCCGCTGCGAGGTGACGGAATGAGTTCCATCGAAAAGCAGGGCAACGGTCGCTACCGTGCACGCTACCGGGATATCAATGGACGGTCGCGATCGCAGACCTTCAGCACCAAGGGAGAGGCTCGCCGGTACCTCGACCGCAACAGCACCGACATGCAGCGCGGCGAGTGGGTGGATCCCGCCCTCCGGCGAATCCAGTTCGATGCTTGGGCAAACACGTGGTGGGACACAACCCGCAAGCTACGACCGGCGACCCGCGACCCGCGACCCGCCGGGGCTACCACCAACTCCTACACGGCCACGTCCTTCCGTACTTCTCTGGCCGTCCCATGTCGTCGATTGACTACCTCGACGTCGAGCAGTTCATCGCTCACAAACTCGACCAAGGGCTATCAGCAAAGAAGGTACGAGACGCTGTATCGGTAATCTCGCTCATCATGAAGTGCGCGGTCAGATCGAACGCCCGTAAGGACAATCCCGCCGCCGACCACCAGATCCGCGTACCTCGACGCAAGCTGACGACCGGCGACGTGTTGAGCATGGACCAGGTGCACCGGCTCGTCTCCCATGTCAGCGACCCCTACAAGCCAGCCATATGGCTTCTGGTACTGACGGGCATGCGGCCCGCAGAGCTGTGTGGCCTACGCGTTGGAGCGGTCGACTTCACCCGCAACTCGCTCCACATCTCTGAAACGCTGCAGCCGATACACCGATTCGGTGGCGAGAACTACCGCCTTATCGCCGGACCCCCGAAGACCGACTCCGGCGACCGGGTGATTCCCATCCCATCCTGGCTCACAGAGCAACTCGCGGCCATGCTCGCCGACAGAGCCGATCAGAACGGCTGTCCGGTTCATCGAGACAGCTATCTCTTCCTCCGGCCCAAGGGCGGCCCGCTGGAACGGGACAAGTTCCGCCAATCTGTGATCCGACCAGCGCTGCGGGCCGCCGGTCTGCCCGACACTCTGCGGACCTACGACCTGCGCCACTCGCACGCCAGCCTGCTGATCGATCGAGGCGCCAACATCCTCGCCGTCGCCCAGCGGATGGGCCACTCGGACCCGACGGTGACGCTGCGGGTGTACGGACACCTCTTCGACGGCGTCCAGGAGAAACTCACCGAAGAACTGGACCAACTCCGGCGCGACACGCAGGGACCGGCCAACGCTCCCGTGGTCTCCCTCGACGACCGTCGTCGCGGGGCTTGACAGGCGACGATCACTCGTCGACGGCGCCAGCCTCATCGGCGAGAAATGCGGCCACCATTTCGCTGTAGCCGCCGTCATTGAACGCCCGCACCACCTCTTCAAGCCCACTTTCGACCGGCATCGTCGAGCACGTCCCACAGGCGAGGCCTCTCGCTGCACCCCGTCGGGTCCGACATATGATCGGCATGCTACCGAGTCGGCTCCGCGCTGCTGAAGGGCCCCAGGGCTCGCCTCTCACAGCTTCGTGCCGGAGCTCCTTGATTACGTGGGAGAGAGGACTGAGCGAGTTGGAGGAATGACGATCATGGTGAAAGTGACCGACCTGGCCACAGCGGAGGAGATCGATGAGCGGGATATGGCCGACCCGGCCTACCGGGCCGAGTACGAGCGCAGCCGGTTCGCCAACGGCATCGCGATCCGAGTCCTGCGCTATCGCACTGCGCACGGTCTGACACAGACCGCCTTCGGCCGGCTGGTCGGCATGCGACAGCCACACGTGGCCCGCTTGGAGGCGGGCGAGCACGAGCCTTCTCTGTCCACACTGGTAAAGCTCGCGAGCGCGCTGGGAAAAGGCTTCATTGACGACATCAAGCCCGATGGCGCCCGTCTACGGGAGAGCGCTTGAGCGGACGGTGACTCGTTCAGGATCACGGAGAGGGAGGACTCGGGCAGCACCGGTGAGGGAGCCCGGATCTCCGGCACAAAGAGCTGATTAGACGAACAATACGAAAGGACGTACACTTCTTTCGTATAGGAGAGGTGTGATAAGCGCAGCCGAGCTGACCCAAGAGACCTACCTGCCCGAAGCCGGCGACAGAAGACTCGGGAAGATCTCTGACCTCCTCAGCGCGCACGAGGCGGCCGGGAAGAGTCAATCTGCTCCTCGCTACCTGCTGGTCGGCCCGGATTCGGACGAACAGGTGGAACTCCCCAGCGAGGTCTACCGCGTTCTCCGCCAAGTCGTCGAAGCGATGAACCGCGGTCTAGCGGTAACCGTTGTCCCGCAATCGCAGACGATGACCACCCAGCAAGCGGCCGAGCTGCTCGGCGTGAGCCGCCCTACGCTCATCCGACTCTTGGAGACCGGGCGGATCCCCTACGAGCGAGTCGGCTCGCACCGACGCGTCCTGCTCCGAGACGTCCTCGCCTATCGGGAGCAGCGACGAGAAGCCCAATACCGAGCGCTCGAAGCGACCTCGGTCGACCTCGACGACGAACAGGACGTCGAGAAAGTCTTGGCATCGCTGCGCGAGGCTCGACGACACGTCGCAGAGCGGACACGCTCGCGGTAGGGCTACCAAGCTGCTGCGTGGTCGCCCGGGCCAGCCGCGCCTCGAGCAATGATGGTCAGATGCGTCAGACGTACCGCTTCCGCCTTACGGTCACCGTCGATGAGGAACACGAGGCGTACGACGACCCCGAGTGGTTCGCCGACGCAGCCTGGGGAGTACTTACCAACCTGTACGGGCTGGACTGCATTTACACGGACGTCGAATGCCTGCAGGACCCATCGGGAGCCGAGCCATAGCCCGCGGGCTCTGTGACAACCCTAATGGGGAGCCCGCACCTTTCGTCGGGCCCAGGGGCGTCCCCTCGGGTACGGGTCCCTCGACGACCGTAGTCGCGGGGCCTGATCGCTCACTGGACCCCCGCCGGGAGCGCGACAACCTCCACCTTCCGGGCGCTCGCCACTTCGATCCAGCGCCCGCGATTCGAGGGGTCGATCAGGATCGGCTGACCGGCCGCCTGGGCATGAGCAATCAGCGCACCAAACGCAATGCTCACGCCCCTCTCGGCGGTTAGCGCACCGATCGCGGCAGCCACTGGGCGATCGTCGAGAACCTCAACAGAGCCTCGGCCGGGTACCGCGATGTGTTCAAGAAGTGCAGCCCGTTGCACAGCGTCTGGCGCCGCCGTCTGGAGTAACTGCGTCAACGGTCCGCTCCTCGGCTTGTACAGCGCTGACACGAGCCGAAGGTGCATCATGGCAGGCACACGCGCATCCAAGTAGATCGGAGACGCCGCCCCGGTCCGCCGCGCCTCGGCAGCAAGAATGGCAGCCAGGGCGTGATGATCGTCGACGATCAATCGTCTACTGCACCAGGAGCCGCAGCTTCGTCAGCCAGCAGGGCGTTCACCGCCTGCTGGTATCCCCCCTCGTTGAACGCTTGCACGACCTGATCAAGCCACGCCTTACCGGCGTCATCGAATACCTCGTACAGGGGAGGACGGTCGACGTGGGTCGTCGGGTCTGACATGGCGCCTCCAATGTTATCGATCCCCGTGGGCGCGGGCGGGTCGGCCTTGCACAGGGCTCGCCCGCCTCTCGCCGTGATGAGGGAGACCACTGTGAGTGGTTCTTCATCAGATGCTACAAGCTCCTCCGACAGCGCCGTTCCAGGACACGCGCCGGACACACTTGACACGCGCAGGACACAAAATTGGGGTCATCAACGGGTAGTCACGGTCGCGTACGGTCAGGACGAAAGACCTGGTAGACGGCCATTTCTGGTCATTTCCTAGTGAAGTCAGACGGGGCTCGACGCGGGTTCGATTCCCGCCACCTCCACCCAGGGATGTTCTCGAAATGAGACGCCCCATGATCACGAAACCTCGCCAGCGGTGTCGCTGAGCGGGGTTTTGTGCTGTTCGGAGCCTCTCACGCGGTCTCATGGAGCGCCATCTGCGCCGTTTCGGCCGACCGGGCTCGTCCGGACCGGTTGTGGGACGCGTTGAAGCCGGCCGCCGTCGGCAGCCGGTCTCGACCTCGGGATCAGTTGGCTAGGTGGGTGGGCTCTCGTCCGCCCCGGTAGCCGCCGCGGCGGTCGGCTCGACGATCTCCTGCCAGGTGCCCCGCCGCCGCTTGGGCTGGGTGGGCTTGGCCTCTTGCTGGGCGCGCTTTTTGGCCCGGTAGGAGCGGATGCGGTCGAGGTTGTAGCCGGCCACGGTGAAGCCGAGCAGGATGGTCATCTTGGTTTGGCCGAAGACACGGAAGAACCCTCGGGACAGATCGGCGAAGGTGCCTTTGAGGGCGGCGTTGACCGACTCGACTACTTGGCGGCGGCCCATGGACAGCCGCCAGGCGGTGGTGCCGAACGGGATGCGCTGCCACCAGGGCAGCTCGGCCGCCATAGCGGTGAGGATCCCGTCGCAGCAGTGCTCGCAGCCCTCATCGACCGGCACCAGCGGCACCGTCTTTGGTCGGCGCATGGTCTTGGGGAACTGGCGGGCTCGGAGGAGGCCGGCGCAGAACGGGCAGCGCCACCGGGTGGCGCCGTCTCGGTCGGGTGCGGCGTGGCGGACCATCCGCCATCGGGCCCGCAGGTTGAACCTGGCCTCGTGCTCGACCTTGACCGCCTCCGACGAACCCCGGGGCGGCATCGGCAGATCCCGGAGCTCGCCAGGAAGCAGGCTTGAGTACAGCTGCCCGTCCAGGAGCACCGCGTCGCCGGAGAACGGGCGCGTGCCGCGCTGGTGGGTCACGGGCTGGAAGGTCTGGTGGATGCCGGCCTGGGCCAGCTTGTGATGAGTCGTTCCGGCCGAACAAAGCGAGTAGCCAGGGTCCCACACCACATCGTCGATAGGGGCGCCGGCGGCCTTGGCCGCGACCAGGTCGTCGACGATGGCCCGCCCCCGATGAGTCCCGGCCGGGACCAGGGCCAGGCAGGTGATCACGCCGGGCACCTCGTCGGAGAGGGAGACCTTGTCGATGTGGTTGGTCCATTTCATGTCCCGGGCCTGCACGGCCAGGTGCAGCTCGTAGCCGACATAGGACCCGGCCGGGCGGCTGTTTGTGGCAGAGCGGTGCCCGGCCCTCGCGTCACGATCGGCGGTGTACTGGTTACGGCCATCCGCGCCCACCCCAAGGACCTTGGCTCTACGGGCCGGCTTCTTCAGCTTGGGCACGGCCACGTCGTCCATCAGCTGGGTTTCGGCCGCTTCACCGTCGAGGTCGACGGTCACCGCGTCGCCGTGCAGGGCCCCCCAGGTTTCGACGTCGGTGCCGTCCACCGCGATCGAGCGGGACTGGCGGAACTCTTCGGGCACCGCGGCTTGGGCCAAGGCGT
>Ga0302326_10001598_pt1 | contig 57161 bp, 44 predicted proteins | sample Palsa_T0_3_FD_202264 | JGI IMG/M metagenome (GOLD analysis project Ga0302326, IMG submission 202264) | Peat permafrost microbial communities from Stordalen Mire near Abisko, Sweden - Palsa_T0_3 | ecosystem: Environmental > Terrestrial > Soil > Palsa > Peat permafrost | place: Sweden: Abisko...
ACCTCGATCGACCGCGACGGCACTTGCAGCGGATTCGATTGCGAGCTAACAGCCAGAATCGCCGCCACGGTTTCCGTTCCGGTGATCGCTTCCGGCGGCGCGAATACCTTCCAGGACTTCCTGGAAGTATTCACCAAGGGATCCGCCGATGCCGCCCTGGCCGCTTCGATCTTCCACAATGCCACTCACTCGATACCAGACCTGAAGAAATTCCTCGGCGTAGGCGGTGTCCCGGTGCGCCGGCCCATGAGTTGGAAACAATGAACGGGAACTCCTGACACGATGATCGTTCCTTGCATTGACCTGCAGGACGGCAAAGCTGTGCAACTGGTGCGCGGACGGCGGCGTGCGCTGGCCGTCGACGACATCCTGGGCCTGTTGGACCGGTTTCGATCCTACCCCATTCTTCATATCATCGACCTAGACGCCGCCATGCGCAAGGGATCGAACTCGGCATGGATTAAGAAGCTTACTCGCAGCGGAAAAATGAAAGTGCGCGTCGGCGGTGGCGTCCGGACGGCGCGCATGGCGGAAAAAATCCTGTCGTGGGGCGCGGAAAAAATCATCGTCGGCAGCGCGGCTTTTCGCGACGGCGGAGTAGACACCAAGTTTCTGCGTGAATTGCGCGCGCGCGTGGGACGAAGGCGCATCATCGTCGCACTGGATACTGAAAAGGGCGCCATCGTCGTGCGCGGCTGGCAGGAACACCTTAAACTTCGTCCCGCGGATGTGATCGCCGAGCTCGAACAGTTCTGCTCGGAGTTTTTGGCGACCTACGTGGACAACGAAGGAACCATGAAGGGCACCAATCTCGCGTGGTTTCGCCAATTGCGCCGCGCCACCCGTCTGCCCGTGACCGCCGCGGGCGGAATACGCAGCATGAGCGAGGTACGCGCGCTCGAGAAGATCGGCATGAACGCCGCGGTAGGAATGGCGATCTACACTGGTAATCTGGCAGCGGAAGTAACCGGCATTCGCAAGAAATAGCCGCACCATTTCGTCGACTTTCCCCTCCTCCGCTTTTGACTCGGTGTGGTTTGGTTTCCGCTTTTGTAGCGGCCGCCTTTATGGCGGGCGCCTTTGCCTTAGATCCTTCGGGGGTGCTGCTCGATTTTTAAGGGGCGCTTCCCCCGTCAAAACTTTCGTACCAATCGATTGAGCCCCCGGGTCTATCGCCGCGACTAGCACTCGGCCGGTATTCTCCTCTACGTCAACGCCGGACATCACCGCAACAACGGCTGCGCCTGAGGGCGCCCTGGGGGAAACAATGCAGACTCATCGGATCGGTAGATTTGTGCGCGGCGTGGCCATCCTGGCTACGGCGCTGGTCCTCGCAAAACCGCTTGCGGCGCAGCGTTTTTTCACCACTCTGCCCCATACCAGCGAAGGCGACCAGAACCCCATCAGTTTCATGCGCCCGCATTATTTGCTTCATTCGGCTCAAGCTAGCGGCCAACCGGCTCCTCCGACGACGGCATTTGGCCCGGGACAGGTTCGCCACGCCTATGGATTCGACAAAATTACTAATCAGGGCCGCGGTCAGACGATCGGACTCGTGGACGCCTACGACGACCCTAACATCCAGGCTGACCTTAACGTGTTCGACGCGCAATACAGTCTCCCAGCCTGCACCACCAGCAACGGCTGCTTCCGTGAGGTGTACGTCGGCGGGAAAAAGCCGGCGGCAAATGCGAACTGGGCTGTCGAAATCGCTCTGGATGTGGAGTGGGCGCACGCCATGGCTCCCCAAGCGACGATCCTGTTGGTCGAGGCGCGCTCGAACAGCCTTAGCGATCTTTTGGCGGCCTCGAACGCCGCAGTCAGCAACGGCGCCTCGGTGGTCTCCATGAGCTGGACCACCGTGGAGTTTTCAAGCGAGAAGAACTCGGACAACAACTTCGTCGCCAGCGGTGTGACGTTCCTTGCGGCGTCGGGCGATAGCGGAACGGGCGTTTCATACCCGGCCGCTTCACCAGATGTGGTTGGCGTTGGCGGAACTTCCCTGTCGCTTGCCGCCAACGGAAATTACCTCGCGGAAACGGCATGGTCGGGCAGCGGCGGCGGCTTGAGCACGGTCGAACGCGAGCCATCCTTTCAAGCGCAGTTCGGTATTCCGGACGATTCGCGGGGATATCGCGGAGTGCCCGACGTTTCCTATAACGCCAATCCCGGCACCGGATATGCAATATACGATTCCGTCGCGCTCAACGGGTACACGGGGTGGTTCCAGGTGGGCGGCACCAGCGCCGGTGCGCCGCAATGGGCAGCCTTGGTGGCTATCGCCAACTCGCTGCGGGCCGCGGCTGGGAAAGCGCACCTGTCGAGCACAGACCCATCGCTGTACACACTGGCGCAGGCTGCGGCGAGCGCCGACTTCAACGCCGTGACTCAAGGCGCCAATGGAACCTGTGGAGTCATCTGTAGCGCCGGTGCGGGCTACGACTACGTAACAGGCCTGGGAACCCCACAGGCTGCGGCCATGGTTGCCGCCTTAGCCGCCCGACCGTAACAGGCGGCTATCCCATAAGCGGGCTTTCGGACGGCTTCCGGAGCCCGCTTCGCCCGCTCTGAAGCTGTTCCGATACTGCCCAAAAACCTCCCTAAACCGTGTTTTCTCCCGTATATTTCTAGCCATCCTTGCATCGGCCAGCATCGCGAAAATTCCCCTCAATAGTGTATAGTTTTTTTAGGCGCGGGCTATCTTGAGAGCCGGATCGTTTTTTGCATGGACCGCTTCGAATCGCATAGCGCCAAACCCTGAGGAAAATGCAAAAGCCACTGCAGGTAATGAAATTCGGAGGCACTTCTGTGGGCGATGCGCGCTGCATCCGGCGCGCCGCGCAGATCGTGCAGACGGCGGCGGGGGAGCGCCCGGTGACAGCGGTCGTCTCCGCAATGGGCGGCGTGACCAATCGCCTGATACAAGCGGCTCAGGCATCGGAAATAGGTGAGATCGAAAAGGCCATGGCCATTTTTGCGGCCCTGCGCCGGCAACACGCGGCAGCCATTGATGAGCTGATCTCCGATCGGGATAAGCGCGAGCAGTTGACAAAGTGTCTGGATGGGATTTTCGACGATGGCGAACGTCTGTGCCGCGGGACGGCGCTTCTGCACGAGCTGACTTCCCGCACGCTGGATGCAATTTCGAGCCTCGGCGAGCGCCTTTCGGCGCCTATCGTGGCCGGCGCGCTGGTCGAAAGCGGAGCGCGCAGCGAAGCGGTAGAAGCCACCGAATTGATCGTTACGGATTCTTTCCACGGGGGCGCCGATCCACTCATGGATCGCACTCGCGAATCTTCGGAAGCGCGCTTGCGGCCGCTCTTGCAGCAGGGTGTGATTCCCGTGGTCACCGGATTTATCGGCGCGACGCGGGACGGAGTTTTGACCACGCTCGGCCGCGGCGGTTCGGACTATTCAGCGACGATTCTCGGCGCGGCACTGGACGCCGGCGAAGTCATCATTTGGACTGACGTGGATGGCGTGTTGACCGCAGATCCGCGGCTCGTTCCCGAGGCGCGCACGATCCCGGAAATTTCTTACCGCGAAGCCACCGAGCTGGCCTATTTCGGCGCCAAGGTACTTCATCCCAAGACGCTTCGCGCCGTGGCCAAGGCCGGGATTCCAGTGTGGATCCGCAACAGCTTTGAGCCCGATCGCACCGGGACAAAAATCACTCCCTTAGGGCGAAGCAACGGGGGCGGAGTAAAAGCGCTTACGGCCATCCGCGACGTGGCGCTCATCACCGTGGGCGGCCCGGGCATCGTTGGCTTGCCGGACGTGGTTGGCAGGACCTTTTCGACCACTGCGCAACTTCATGCCACGATACTGCTCATCTCCCAATCGTCTTCGCAAAACGACATCTGCTTCATCGTGGCGGCTTCAGACGCGCAGCGCACCGTCGAGGCGCTTCGCAAGGAGTTTGCCCAGGACGTGGCGCACGAAAAGGTCGAGCACATTACGCTCGATCCCGACATCGCCATCGTCGCCGTGGTGGGAGAAAACATGCGCGGCACCCCGGGCGTAGCCGGACGCACCTTCAATTGCGTGGGGCGCGAGAACGTGAACATCATTGCCATCGCGCAAGGGTCCTCGGAGAGCAATATCTCCTTCGTCGTGTCGGACAAAGACATGACAGCGGCCTTGATCGCAACGCATCGGGAATTCGGCCTGGGCGCGCGGGTGCAGCAAGAAACAAGCGCTGCGAGAAACTGAAATGGCGGAAAAGATGGCCCCTGCGGTCGAGCAAGCTACCGAAAAAGCCGTGCAGCGCTGCATCCTCGCAGGATGTGGCGCGGCCTACGGCGTTCGAGAGCGAATCTACGTATGCCCCCGCTGCGGCGGCCCTCTGGAGATCGAAGTGCGCCACTCCGCGTCCGCGTCCTCGCCGGCTCCCTCAACCACTGGCGTCGAGCTGCAAAAGCGCTGGGCTGCGCGCGGCGGCTCGCGCGAGCCACGGGATGTAAGCGGCGTGTGGCGCTATCGAGAGTTACTCCCGTTTGAAGATACCGCGCCTATTGTCACGCTTCTCGAAGGCCGTACCCCTCTCTACGATGCGCCGCGCTCGGCCGAGTACTGCGGCCTTGCGCACTTGCGTCTGAAACATCAAGGATGTAATCCCACTGGATCGTTCAAAGATACAGGCATGACCGCGGCGGTCACGCAGGCGGTGCTTCTCGGAGCGCGCACCGCGGTGTGCGCGAGCACCGGCAACACAGCGGCAAGTCTGGCTGCCTATGCGGCGCGCGCAGGATTGCAATCCGCGATCCTGCTCCCGCGCGGACAAATTTCCGCGGCCAAACTGGCGCAGAGTCTCGACTACGGCGCCGCCGTGTGCGAAATCGAAGGAAATTTCGACGATTGCATGCGCTTGATCCAGGAATTGGGCGATGACCCGGCAATCTACGTGGCGAACTCCATCAACCCGTTTCGCATCGAGGGCCAGAAGACCGTCGCCTTCGAGCTGATGGAGCAGTGCAACTGGCAGCCGCCCAATCACGTGGTCGTGCCCGGCGGAAACATGGGCAACAGCACGGCGCTGGGCAAAGGATTCCAGGAATTACTCGGCCTGGGATTAATCGACCGGCTGCCGAAATTGCACGTGGTCCAAGCCGAAGGCGCAGCGCCTCTCGCGCGCCTGTTTGCCAATCTCAAGCCCGCTGAACTGCGTGGCGACGCGCCTCTGCCGGCCACCATGGCCGGTATCCCCAACCCGCAAACGCTGGCCACGGCCATCAAGATCGGCGCGCCGGTCTCCTGGCAGAAAAGCCTGCGTACCGTGGTGCGCTCCGGCGGAAGCATCCTAAGCGTGACCGAGCAGGAAATCGCCGACGCCAAAGCCATCATCGGCCGCGACGGCATTGGCTGCGAGCCAGCCTCCGCCACCACGGTAGCGGGGATGAAAAAACTCCTGGCCGCTGGGCGTGTGGGCCGCGAAGAATCCGTCGTGGGAGTTCTCACCGGCCACGTGCTGAAAGACCCGGACTACGTCGGCCGTTATCATAACGGCTCCCTTGTCTCCGGCTCCGGCCAGAATGACAGCGCCGCCCCGCGGCCGATTGCCAGCACATTTGCCAATCCACCCGAGCGGGTGGCCGCCAGCAAAGCAGCCATCCTTGAAAATCTAGCGCGGCGACGGTAAATTGCCCACGGCCCCGCGGCGCAAAACACAAGCGCCGTTTCGCCATCTCTTTTTATGAGCGTCTCCCCCAAAGCCTCCTTCGAGGTTCGCGTCCCGGCGTCGACCGCCAATCTCGGCGCGGGATTCGATTGCCTCGGCCTGGCTCTCGAGATGTACCTCAGCGTGCGCGCCACGGTGCTCTCCACTCCGGGGGCGCACAGGCGCGCGCGAAGTCGAGGCGTCCGAGGAACCGCCGAGCTTCCCAGCGACCCCGATCAGAATCTTATTTTCCGCGCCATGCAAACCACGGCCCAGCAGGAGGGATTCGAGCTCCCGCGTGTGCGTATCGCCGTCCAAAATGAAATTCCCGTCGCGGGGGGGCTAGGCAGCAGCGCGGCGGCCACGGTGGCCGGAGTTGCGCTCGGATTCTCCGCCGCGGGCCGCCCGATCCCCAAGGACGCAGTGCTCCGTTACGCATCGCAAATGGAGGGGCACCCGGACAATGTGGCCGCCGCGGTGATCGGTGGTCTGGTTGTCACCTTCAGCCGCAGCGACGGCACGGTTGCCGCCGTCCGCAAGCGCTGGCCGAAGGTCATTCGCGTGATCGTGGTTACGCCTAACGTGAAGCTTGAGACCAAGAAATCGCGCTCCGTGCTGCCGCAAACTATCTCGCGCGCCGATGCAGTGCATAATCTCCAGCGCACCGCCCTTTTTGTGGCCGCTCTCGAAGAGCGACGCTACGATCTTCTGTGGGACGCGATGCAAGATCGTATCCACCAAGGCGCCCGTCAGGCGCTTATCCCCGGGCTAGCCGACGCGCTCGCGCTGCCCCGAATGCCGGGCCTACTGGGAGTCGCGCTCAGCGGAGCCGGGCCCAGCGTTCTGGCCCTCGCCACCGAGCGCTACGACGAGATTGGAAAGGCCATCGCGCGCTGCTTTGAGAAGCACGACCTGGCACCCACGACACGCATTCTGGAAGCAGCTCAGGAAGGAATGGTCGCCATCCAGAAGTAGATTAGGGGACTTTTGGATAATCAAAAGACTGCGATTACTACTTAGATAGGAGTTATGAGATTTGAGCCTAGCGCACCTGGGTGCTTCTGGCTTGGCGCGTACGTGCACTGTGCGCGAGCTCATTGCGCCACTTCCAGGAGATGAATCCCAGAACGGCCAGCGGCCCTAGAACGCACGAAAAACCACCTACCACTACGAGCCCTGCAACCACTAAGTTCCCAGCCATTTCGCCTCCCCGGGCTATGCGTGACCACCCAGAAAAACGGGATTTTTAATCGGGTTCGGCCATGCCGTCAATACCATTTGCTCTGTAGCCACAGGCGGTCATAGCAGTCCGGTGGTTGTCCGGGTCTGCATCTGGCGCGACCCTAGCGACCGTCGGGCGCCCCTCTAACAACAGGTCAACGTAACCCCATAGTGAGAGTCGGCCGTCTAAGTATTTTAGGCCGACGGGGCGGACGCAAGCTTCGCCAGGCCTGGGCACCGCCTGAGATGCGCTCTGAACGCAGCGCGTGCGATAATAAATGGGCGAATCTGAGTCGCTTCGGCCTGAGCTCGCGCCGCACCAAGGGATACCGGGAGCAGTCAGCAATGTGGATTGTCCGACTAGCCTTACGCCGCCCCTATACGTTCGTGGTCGCCTCGATTCTCATTCTGATCCTGGGAATCGTCTCGATCCTACGTACGCCGACCGATATTTTCCCCAGCATCGACATTCCCGTGATCAGCGTGCTCTGGCAGTACAACGGGCTTTCTCCTGAAGAAATGTCCGGCCGCATCGTCTTCCAGTACGAGCGCATCTTGACGACCACCGTCAATAACATCGAGCATGTTGAAGCCAACTGCTGGAGCGGTAGGGCCATCGTTAAGATCTTTTTCCATCCCGGCGTGGACGTCGGGAACGCCGTCGCTCAGGTTGCCGCGGTTTCAAACAACGCCATCCGCAGCATGCCTCCGGGAACCACGCCCCCGCTGGTCATACAGTACAACGCATCGTCGGTTCCGATCCTGCAACTGGGTCTCTCCGGTGCGGGCCTGAATGAGCAACAGCTGGGGGATCTGGGTACGAATTTTCTGCGGACTTCTCTCGTCACCATACCCGGCGTGGCTGTTCCGAATCCCTACGGAGGCAAGCAGCGGCAGGTGGAAGTGGACTTGAACGCAGCGGGGCTTCAATCGAAGGGGCTTTCGCCGCTCGACGTGGTCAACGCCCTTAGCGTCCAAAACCTGATTCTTCCGGCTGGCACCGCAAAAATCGGGTCGTTCGAATATCAAGTGGATATGAACGGCGCCACGGAAACCGTGCAAGAGCTCAATGACCTTCCGATCAAATCGATCGGGAATTCCACGATCTACATCAAGGATGTTGCGTACGTGCGGGACGGCTACCCGCCGCAGACCAATATCGTGCGCGTCAACGGACAGCGATCGACGCTGATGGTCATTCTCAAAAACGGCAAAGTCTCCACCTTGGACATTATCTCGGAGATTAAGAACGACCTTCCAAAATTCGCGGCTCAACTTCCGGAAAATCTGAAGATCGTGCCGATTTCCGATCAGTCGATATTCGTGAAAGCCTCCATCTATAGCGTCGTCCGCGAAGGAGTCATCGCCGCATGCTTGACCGGCCTGATGATCCTGCTGTTCCTGGGGAGCTGGCGGAGCACTCTGATCATCGCCGTCTCGATTCCGCTCTCGATTTTGACTTCCCTGATCGTACTAAGCGCCCTCGGGGAAACGATCAACATTATGACGCTGGGCGGACTGGCTCTGGCCGTCGGAATTTTAGTGGACGATGCGACGGTAGAGATCGAAAACGTCAACCGGAACCTGGATCAAGGAAAGGAAATCATCCAGGCAATTCTGGACGGCGCTTCGCAAATCGCGGTCCCGGCGCTGGTTTCCACGCTTTCGATTTGCATTGTGTTTGTGCCCATGTTTTTTCTGTCCGGCGTGGCACGCTACCTGTTCGTGCCGCTCGCCGAGGCCGTAGTGTTCGCCATGCTGGCGTCGTACCTGCTTTCGCGAACCCTGGTGCCCACCATGGCACGATACCTGCTGCTGGAGCGAACCGAGGAACAGCGCATCGAAGAGACCGCTCGGTCTCGAAACCCCCTGGTTCGCATGCAAGCAAGGTTCGAGAATGCATTTGACCGTTTTCGCGATTCGTATCACCGCCTGCTCGAGAATTGCATTCGCCACGGAAAGGGCTTCGCCGTTTGCTTCCTGGCTGCCTGCGTGCTTTCTTTTGGGCTCCTTCCGTTCGTGGGCCAGGATTTCTTCCCCACTGTGGACGGCGGCCGATTCATATTGCATTTGCGGGCGCCCACGGGAACGCGGATTGAGGATACGGCCGGCCTGTGTGACCAGGTCGAGACAGCAATTCGAGGGGAGATCCCATCCTCCGAATTGGCCAGCATAACGGACAATATTGGCCTTCCGTACAGCAGCATCAATCTGTCCTACAGCACTTCGGCTCCCATCGGCACGGCCGATGCGGATATCTCCGTGGAGCTCAATGCCAAGCATCGTCCCACGGCGGGATACGTGCGGGATCTGCGGCTCAAGCTGGCCCACGATTTCCCGGGCGTGACCTTCTATCTGATTCCCGCGGACATCGTCAGCCAAATCCTGAATTTTGGGCTTCCGGCTCCGATCGATGTCCAGGTCGTGGGCCGCGACCTCCGCAGTGACCGCGCCTTCGCCGATAATTTGTTGCAGCAGCTGAAATACATTCCGGGCATGGCCGACCTGCGCATTCAGCAGGTCTTCGATCAGCCCCGGCTGCATATTGACGTCGATCGCACCAAGGCGCAGCAAGCGGGTTTTACGCAGCGGGATGTGGCGCAGAATTTGCTGATTTCTTTGAGCGGGAGCTTTCAAACGGTGCCTGCGTTCTGGCTCGATCCCAGGACCGGCGTGACCTATAACATCGAGGCCCAGACTCCACAGTACCGGGCCGATTCGCTGCAGGATCTGCAGAATATTCCGGTCACGGGTCCTGGCACGGGACAATCGGAAATTCTGGCCAGCCTGGCATCGTTTCGCTTGGGCTCTGAAATGGGGCTTGTCTCTCACTATAACGTGCAACCCGTCATCGACATTTACGGCGCCGTGCAAGACCGTGATCTCGGAGGTGTGGCCCGGGACATGCAGCCGATTCTGGATCGCAGCAAGAAAGATCTGCCTCGCGGCTCGGAACTGATCGTTCGTGGCCAGATCGCAACGATGAACTCCTCTTTTTATGGTCTCCTGGCGGGGCTTTTCTTCTCGATTCTGCTGGTTTACCTGCTGATTGTTGTGAACTTTCAATCCTGGCTCGATCCTTTCATCATCCTGATGGCTCTTCCAGCAGCTCTGGCGGGAATCGTATGGTTCTTATTTATTACCCGCACTACAATTAGTGTTCCGGCACTCACGGGCGCCATCATGTGCATGGGCGTGGCCACCGCCAACAGCATTCTGATGATCAGTTTTTCCAAGGAGAAGCTGGAGGCCGGAAAAACCCCTTCCGAAGCGGCCATGGAAGCGGGATTTACCAGGTTTCGGCCCGTGCTAATGACGGCCCTCGCGATGATAATCGGTATGCTCCCGATGGCATTGGGCCTGGGAGAAGGCGGCGAACAAAACGCGCCTCTGGGTCGCGCCGTGATTGGCGGTCTGTTGTTCGCCACAGTGGCGACGCTTTTCTTCGTTCCTACGGTCTTCTCTATCATGCACGACCATCGCGCGAAGACAGCGGCGGCGCGCGCTTCCCGATGAATCGGAAAAGAGTGCCGGTTCATCCATAACCGCTGATCTATGACTTCGAACGGAAAGGAAACAGCCATTACGCCCCAGCCGCAAGAACAGAAAGAAAACTGGAATCAGGCCGGAGGCAAGACCCTTCCCCTGCCCCCCCCACGCTCTAGACGTGGCGTGCTGTTTGCCATCATTGCGCTGGCGATTGTCGCCGCAGTCGTAATGGCCGGCCTGATACCGCGTTGGAAGGCAACTGCCGCGCTTCGCAATCAAACGCGCGACTTGGCCATTCCCAGCGTAACTGTTATGCATCCGAAGCCGGGCGCCCCGCAAAATGAAGTGATTCTGCCCGGCAACATTCAAGCCTTCCAAGATTCCCCGATCTATGCGCGTACCAACGGATACCTCAAGAAGTGGTATGTCGATATTGGCGCCCGCGTCAAAACCGGACAGCTCCTCGCGGAGATTGAAACTCCGGAAATGGACCAGCAACTCGATCAGGCTCGCGCTGACCTGAACACCGCACAGGCTAATTACCAGCTTTCACAAATCACTTCCCAGCGCTACCAGGACCTCCTCAATACCGATTCCGTGTCCAAGCAGGACGTGGATAATGCCGTTGGCGACTTCCATGCCAAGAAGGCCATGGTTGATTCCGCCCAATCGAACGTCAAGCGGCTCGAACAGCTCCAATCTTTCGAAAAGATCTATGCTCCATTTGAAGGCGTTATCACCGCCCGCAATACCGACGTCGGACACCTGATTAATTCCGGGGCCGGCGCACCGGCGACAGAACTGTTTCATATCGCTTCCATCCGGCAACTGCGTGTCTATGTCAACGTGCCGCAGCAATATTCTCCCGCGGCCAAGCCTGGACTCTCGGCGGATTTGACGCTTCAGGAATTTCCGGGGCGTCGTTTCAAAGGGACACTGGTTCGCACCGCAGGGGCCATCGATGTTACGTCGCGCACGCTGCTTGTGGAGGTGGACGTCGATAACGCGAGCGGTGAACTTCTGCCGGGATCCTACGCGGAGGTACATCTGAAGGTGGCTAGCGGCCCCCCGTCTTTGATCGTGCCGGTCGGCGCGCTTATTTTTCGCTCGGAAGGCTCGGAAGGTCTGCAAGTCGGTATCGTGCGAGATGGCGACCGCGCGCAACTGGTGAAGATTGCACTCGGCCGCGATTTGGGAAGCGAAGTCGAGGTAACTTCCGGCCTCTCGCCGGGTGACGCCGTCATCACCAACCCGCCCGACTCGCTCGTTCCAGGCGAAACGGTTCGCGTTATTGACGCCGTGTCCACTGACCCCTCAGGAGGCGTCAACCCTTAGGGATTTATGGCTGGCTCTGCTCGACGGAGCTATGCCTGTACCGAAAACGATGAAACGCTCCTATCAAACATGGCTGACGGCCGCTTTTCTGCTATTAATTCTCTGCTTCGCGCTCGCGCACCCACGTAATTCTCTGGCGCAGAGCAATGAGAGCAATCCCTTCACCGATTTCCGCGGAGAGCAGCCCGGCAAAGTTCATAGGATCACCCCTTCTGATTTGCCCGCGCCTTATGCCACCAAGTCGGCTGCCATTTATAGCGATCCTGTTTCTCGTCCCGCCGATGCGTGGCCGAAACCACCAGAGGGTTTTCAAGTCGATCTCTTCGCCGCCGGCTTGCAGAATCCGCGATTGATTCGCACCGCCCCAAATGGCGATCTCTTCTTGGCCGAAAGCCAGCCCGGAAAGATCATTGTCTTCCGGGGCGTCACCGCCGATGGAAAACCGGCTAAGACCGAGACTTTCGCCACCGGCCTGCGCCGCCCGTTCGGGATCGCCTTCTATCCGCCCGGGCCGAATCCCCAGTACGTGTACGTCGGAAACACAGATTCCGTGGTGCGTTTTCCGTACACGAGCGGTGACTTGAAGGCGCGGGGCCCGCAAGAAACAGTGATTGCCAAAATTCCCAGTGGCGACGAGAAAGTCGGCGGCGGCGGGCATTGGACCCGGGATCTCGCGTTTTCACTCGACGGCAAGACCCTGTTCGTTGCCGTCGGCTCGCGCAGCAACTTCGCAAATGTTGACCAAGGCAAGCGCGAGAACATGCGAGCCAACATTCTCGCCGCCAATCCCGACGGCTCCGGATTGCACGTGTACGCATCCGGGATACGCAATCCCGTGGGCATTGCTGTCGACCCGCATACCGGTGTGCTCTGGACCTCCGTGAATGAACGGGACGCCTTGGGCGACAATCTCCCTCCCGACTACATCACCCACGTGCAAGAGGGCGGTTTCTACGGCTGGCCCTGGTATTACACTGGCGGAAATGAAGAGCCGCGCCTGGCAGGCAAGCATCCCGAACTGAAGAGCAAAGTCCTCGTCCCCGACGTGCTGCTCGAACCGCACAATGCTTCGTTGGAGCTGACCTTCTACCAGAACGGGCAGTTCCCGGCGGAATACCAGGGCTCGATCTTTGCGTCCGAACATGGCTCCTGGAACCGTTCCGTGCGCACCGGCTACGAGGTGGTTTTCGTTCCGGTAAAAGATGGGCGCGCTACCGGCGAATACGTCGATTTTCTCACGGGATTCGTGACTCCCACCGGAGATGTCTGGGGCCGTCCGGTGGGGGTGGCGGTGGCGGCAGACGGTTCGCTGATGGTGACGGACGACGGTTCCAACTCGATTTGGCGGGTGCACTACGCCAAAAAATAGCGCAGCACAATCATCAAGAATGTTACGGAATAAGCAGCTCGCGCAATACGTCACCCGGCTTGCGTTCCTGGCGGGCGTCATGCTCCTGGCCGGGTGCGCGGTGGGGCCCAAATACGTCCGTCCGACTGCCGAGGTGCCTCCCGATTACAAGGAAGCGGCGGAGTGGAAGACCGCCCAGCCACGGGATGAGATCGCCAAGGGCAAATGGTGGGAGATCTACTCCGATACGGAGCTGAATTCTCTCGAGGAGCAAGTCACCCTTGCGAACCAGGATCTAAAGGCCGCAGCCGCTCGTTTTGAGCAAGCGCGCGCCGCCATTCGTATCAATCGCGCCCCTCTCTACCCCAGCGTTACGGCAAATCCATCTGTTTCGCAGAATCGCCAGTCGCAAAACCAACCTCTTGTTAGCGCTACTTCAAGAATTAACTACACGATTTTTGAGTTACCGGTGGACGTCTCCTACGAACCCGATCTATGGGGCCGCGTGCGGCACAGCGTGGAAGCAGCGCGCTCGGAGGCGCAGGCCACAGCCGCGGACCTGGCGAACGTGGACCTCAGTCTTCATGCAGAATTGGCCGCCGATTATTTTCAGCTGCGCGGTCTGGATTCGCAAAAGCAGCTCCTCGATTCAACCGTGGTCTCCTACCAGAAAGCCCTCGATCTAAGGGCGGAGTCGCCTCGGCGGTCGACGTGGCGCAGGCCCAAACCCAGCTTGAAACCACGCGCGCTCAGTCTCAGGACGTGGAAGTGCAACGCACGGCCTTTGAACACGCCATTGCCGTCCTCACCGGCAAGCCGCCCTCGGAATTGAGCGTCGCGCCCATGTCGCTTAGCGCCCCCCCTCCGGCGATTCCTCCGGCATTGCCCTCGGATCTGCTCGAACGCCGTCCGGACATTGCCGCAGCCGAACGGCGGGTGCAGGAAGCGAATGCCCAGATCGGGGTGGCTCGAGCGGCCTATTTTCCGTCGATTACGCTCGCCGGAGGCGGCGGCTTTGAGAGCGCCCACATTGGCGACATTCTTGAGGGGCCCAGCGGTTTTTGGTCGCTCGCAGGCTCTGCGGCCGAGCTCATTTTCGACGGTGGCGCGCGCCGCGGCACGAACGAGCAGGCCCGGGCAGCCTTCAATGAATCGGTGGACAACTATAGGCAGACCACGCTAACTGCTTTTCAAGAGGTCGAGGACAATCTTTCCGCCTTGCGCGTTCTCGAGGGCGAAGCCCAGACCGAGCAAGCCGCTGTGGCTGCCGCCGAACATTCGCTGGCACTTTCGAACAACCGCTACAAGGGCGGAGTGGCAAACTATCTGGAGGTGACCACCGCGCAAAGCGCCGCCCTTTCGGACGAGCGCACCGCTGTTGATATTCTTACGCGCCGGATGACCGCGAGTGTCCTGCTGGTCAAAGCACTTGGCGGCGGCTGGAACGTTTCCCAGATTCCTTCGCTATAGCCCTTCACCCCTATTGCCCTTTACCGATGGCTGCGGCACCCGCCTCGTTGTAGGATTCTCCCAGCCGTATCGTTATCCGGTGCGGCAACTCTCAACGATGAAATTCAGCGTGCGCATCGCCGTTGTGGTCCTCGCCATCGCATCCTGCGGAATTCTTATCGTCGCCGCCGCCGCCGACGCTGCCGCCGGCACCGCCAATCCGGGGGCTACAAACGCGGGAATATTCCTCCGCACCGGATGGCAACTACAGTCCTCCTGCAGCGTACATTCGGCGGGCAAGGAAATCTCAACGCTCGCGTTTCACCCTGACGGTTGGCATGGGGCGACCGTGCCTTCGACGGTCGTTGGCGCGCTCGTTGCGGACGGCACTTATCCCGATCCTTATTTTGGGGAAAACTTAAGGTCCATCCCGGGCGCTTCTTATCCGATTGGGAAAATGTTCTCCGTCCTTCCCATGCCGGACGGGAGTCCGTTTCGGTGTAGTTGGTGGTACCGCACGGAGTTTCCAACTCCCGAGAAAACGGCCGACGGGCGCATCTGGCTGAATTTCGGGGGCATCAACAATCGCGGCAATATTTGGCTCAACGGGCGAAAGATTGCCGACACAGCCACAGTCGCCGGTGCTTACCGCTCGTACGAGTTCGATGTCACGCCATTCGTCGTCCGCGGCCGTGCGAATGTGTTGGCCGTCGAGGTCTTTGCCCAAACCGAAAACGATCTGGGCATCAATTGGGTGGACTGGAACCCCACGCCTCCCGACAAGAACATGGGCCTGTGGCGTGACGTCTATCTGCGCGTCACCGGCCCGGTGAAAATTTCTTACCCTCAAGTGATCACGCATTTCCCGGGAAACTCTCTCGATACGGCGGAGCTCACCATCGACGCCTGCCTTCAGAATGCTTCCTCGGAGCCGCGTTCGGGTGTCCTGATCGCAGAGTTCGAAGGCCAGACTCTGCGGCAGCCCGTGGACCTCGCGCCCGGCGAAAGACGCAACGTAAAGCTAACGCCTGAGGTATTTCCCGGCCTGCGAGTTCATAACCCGGAATTGTGGTGGCCGCGACAGATGGGCGATCCGGCGCTCCATTCGCTCTCGCTGCGCTTTTCCATCGGCCCGAACGAATCGGACGCGAGTTCCATCCGCTACGGCATTCGCGAAATTACCTCTGAAGTTGACTCATCGGGACACCGGCTCTTCCGGGTGAACGGGCAGAAGATCCTGATTCGTGGCGCCGGTTGGGCGCCCGACATGCTTCTGCGGCAATCCCCCGAACGACTGGGATGGGAATTCCGCTACGTGCGGGATATGAACCTCAACACAATCCGCCTTGAAGGCAAGCTTGAGACGGACGAATTCTACGATCTCGCCGATCAGCAGGGCGTCTTGATCCTGGCAGGCTGGTGCTGCTGCGATCATTGGGAACAGTGGTCGAAATGGGGACCCGTGGATCTGCCTATCGCCACGGCCTCGCTGCGTTCGCAGATCCTGCGCATGCGCGGCCACCCCAGCATGCTGGCCTGGCTAAATGGCAGCGACAACCCTCCCCCCGCTAGCGTCGAGCGCGCGTATATTGATGTGCTGAAACAGTCCGACTGGCCCAATCCCTATCTTTCCTCCGCGTCCGGAAAAACCACTGCGGTTAGCGGCGCGACCGGAGTGAAGATGACCGGCCCGTACAACTACGTGCCGCCGGATTACTGGCTCGCGGACAAGAAAGACTTCGGCGGAGCCTTTGGCTTCAATACCGAGGCCTCGCCGGGCCCCGCTGTACCGCTGGTGAACTGTCTGAGGAAAATGTTGCCCGCGGCGAATCTCGTGCCGGACGATCCTGTTTGGAATTACCACGCGGGCTCCGAGGGCTTCCAGAACCTCAGCCATTATGAAGAAGCGATGAAGGCTGTTTACGGCGATTCGAGCGATTCGGGCGGCCTCACGAACTACGAGCGCAAATCCCAGGCCATGGCCTACGACGGCGAGCGAGCTATGTTCGAGGCTTACTCGCGCAATAAATACGTTTCCACCGGAATCATCCAGTGGATGCTGAACAACGCGTGGCCATCACTGATCTGGCACCTGTACGACTACTACTTGCAACCTGCCGGGGGATATTTCGGCGCCAAGAAAGCCTGCGAGCCGCTGCATGTGCAGTATTCCTACGACGATCGCAGCATCGTGGTGGTCAATAGCACGTACAAGAGCGTCTCGGGGCTACTCGCGAAGGCCACTGTTTTTGACGCCGACTTGCACGAACGATTTTCCGCGCAAGCTCCCGCCGATGTCGCGGCCGACGCCATAGCGCGAGTTTTGACTATCCCGGAGGAAACTTTCCATTCCGATTCGCCGCTTTACTTCGTAAAGCTCTCGCTGGAAAGCCCTTCGGCAGGAGTCCTGAGCACGAATTTCTACTGGCTGTCCGCTAAACGCGACGTCTTCAACTGGTCCAGGACGAATTATCAATACACGCCGGTTACCTCGCACGAAGATTTGACCGCGCTCGAAACCTTGCCGAGCGCCGGCAAATTGGAGGTTTCCGCGACGATCGAAAAGCGGGGCGACGATTCTGACGAAGGTCCGCTGGTGCGTGTGAAACTCCGAAATCCCAGCGATCGTCTGGCTTTCCAGGTGCGCCTGGGCATCCGGCGGCAGAACGAAGAGATGGAAATATTGCCGGTGCTTTGGCAGGACAACTATCTTGAGTTGATGCCCGGCGAGTCGCGTGAGGTCACCGCCGAGTTTCTCACTCCTGATGCGCTCGCCACCCCTGCCGGCGCCGGTGTGGAACTGGATGTCAGCGGCTGGAACACTGAACCGGTCTCATTGCCACTGCAAGCCGCGGGCAGCAATGCTTCCGGTTCGCAGGCGCGCTAATGACTGCCGCGAGCAGCGCCCACCCAAACCCCTCACCCGCACCCCGACTCAAGCGCTCCCTCAGCTTGTGGAATCTGATCATCCTGGGAATCGTTATCGTCCAACCCATCGCGCCGATGGGCGTCTACGGTGTGATTAGCAACGAAGCGCGCGGCCACGTGATTACGGCCATTTTGGTCGCGATGGTGGCCATGCTATTCACCGCCTTCAGCTATGGAAAAATGGCTCGCGCGTATCCCAGCGCCGGGTCGGCATATACCTATGTGGGGCGGGAGATTCATCCGGCGCTCGGCTATCTGGTTGGCTGGGCCATGGTGCTGGATTACATCCTGAATCCGCTGGTCTGCACCGTGATCTGCAGCAAGCTCACCCAGAACATTCTTCCCGGAGTGCCCTATGCCGCCCTGGTTGTTGCGTTCGCCGGGCTGTTCACATTGTTGAACCTGCGCGCCATTCATTCCTCGGCTCAAATCAACGAAGTGCTGGCGGCGGGAATGATGATCGTTGTAGTGATCTTCTTCGCCTTCGTCGCACGGTTTCTGTGGGGGCTTGGCTACCAAGGAGCCGCTTTCTTCGCTGAGCCGTTTTACAATCCGGCGACGTTCAGCTTCCACGGACTCTTTCGCGGCACTTCGATTGCGGTACTCACGTACATTGGTTTCGACGGGATATCAACTTTCTCCGAGGAAACGGAAAATCCCCGGCGAAACATCCTGCTGGCCACGGTCCTGGTGTGCGCCATTACAGGTGTGCTTTCGGCTCTCGAGGTCTATGCCGCGCAATTGGTCTGGGGATCGAACCCGTTTCCACCGCAAATGGTCGAGTCCGCGTTTCCACTGGTGGCGCAGCTGGCGGGCGGTTTTTTCCTTTTCCATTTGCTCAATTTCACCATCCTGATCGCCAACGTCGGCTCCGGAATGGGGGCGCAGCTGGCGGCGGCGCGCCTGCTATACGGAATGGGGCGCAATAACGCCATTCCGCGGCGCTTCTTTGGCGTCATCGAGCCGGTGCGGCGGATTCCCGCCAATAACATCGTTTTCATCGGCGCTGTCGCGCTGGTCGGGGCGTTTTTCTTGAGCTACGAGCGAGGAGTCGAACTCCTGAATTTCGGCGCTTTCATTGCCTTTATGGGAGTTAACGCCGCTGCGTTCGTCCACTATTTCGTGCGAGCGCGAGAAAAGCGCTGGGTCGATTTCGCCGCGCCGCTGCTGGGCGCCGCGATTTGCTTCTTTATCTGGCTTAACTTGAGTTGGCCGGCCAAAATCGCCGGGGGATTGTGGCTGGTCGCGGGATTGATTTACGGCGCAGTGAAAACGAGCGGATTCCGAGCGGGACAATTCAGCTTCGATGTGCCGGGGGACGAATCGTAGCAGGCGCCGGCTTCAGTCCGGATCCTGAGTCACGATGTGGACATCTACGGCGGGGGCGTCGCGCAAGAAGCGATTAATGGCGTTCAGATACAACAGTTTGTTCCATCCCTCTGTGGCGCTGCGCCCGAAAATCATCTGCGTCACGTGTTTTTCCCGAGCGAACTGCGCAGCCTCAACGGGAACGCTATCGCCCTTCAGGCGCACCGTCTTCGCGCCCAGACTTTCGGCAAACTGAAAGTTGGCTTCGAGCGATTTGCCTTCGCCTCCGTTTCTCGACTTGCTCACGTCGACGTGCACGGCATACAGCTCAGCGTCCATGCGTCGGGCGATGCGAGCGGCCCGCGCGAGCAGATATTGGGCGCGGGCATTCGAGCTGATGCACACGGCGATGCGCTCGCGCACCACCCAATTTTTCTGAATGTCTTTTTCATCGAGGTAAGAGGAAAGACTGCGATCCACCTGTTCGGCCACTTGCCGCAGAGCCAGCTCGCGCAAGGCGATCAGGTTGCCGCGACGGAAAAAGTTCTTCAGAGACTGCTCGACCTTCTCTTGCTTGTACACGTCGCCACGCTTCATGCGATTTTGCAGCGCTTCGGGCGTGAGGTCGACCATCACCGTTTCTTCGGAGAGGCGCAGCACCCAGTCGGGCACCGTCTCGCGCACCACCACGCCGGTGATGGCATGTACGGTGGGGGCGATGCTTTCGATGTGCTGGATGTTTACGGTCGAGATGACATCGATTTTCGCGTCGAGCAACTCAATGACGTCTTCGTAGCGCTTGCGGTGTTTACTGCCCGGGATATTCGTGTGCGCCAACTCATCGACGAGCGCGACCTGGGGGCGCCGGGCTATGATGGCGTCCACATCCATCTCCTCGAACACCGTGCCCTTATAATCCAGCTTCTGGCGGGGCACGACTTCGAGCTGGGGGATCAGCTCGGCGATGCCCTTGCGGCCGTGGGTTTCGACGACACCGACAACCACGTCTTCGCCGCGCGCGTGGCGGCGAATACCCTCGCTCATCATGCTGAAGGTCTTGCCGACGCCGGGCGCGTAACCCAGGAAAAGCTTAAAGCCCCCCTTGGTTTTTTCCGGGGGCGTGGATAACGCAAGCCATTCTTCGGGTGTTTTGGCCATGGTCTATTCTCTTTAAGCGCCTCCTGGAAAGCTACGATAGAATGACGCCGTGCGCTACACGGTAGTCAACCGCATCCTCCAATTCATAGCCGCCTTCGCAATCATCGTAGGGATTACTCTTTTCTACCGCAAAGTGCTGCCCGTAAATGCAACTACTGTCGCGCTGACGTTCCTGCTGGGTATCTTAGCCGTTTCCACGGTCTGGGGCATGGCCGTATCCGTTGCCATGTCTGTGGCGGCGCTGCTGGCATTTAACTATTACTTCCTCCCGCCCGTCGGTGCATTCACGATCGCCGATCCCCAAAACTGGGTGGCACTGATCGCATTTCTCGTGGTGGCGGTACTCTCCAGCCGTCTATCAACAAGCGCACGACAGAAAGCGGCCGACGCCTCCGCGCGGCAGCGGGAGATCACCAAACTCTACACCTTCAGCCGCAGCCTGCTGGAATCCGGAAACGTCATGGAACTGGTGAACCGCATCCCGGCGCAGATTGTGGATGGATTCGAAGTCGGCGCCGCTGCTCTTTATCTCGCCGACAAGCAAAAAGTGTATCGCTCGGGGCCTATCATCGCTCAGCTAGATCCCGAAACCCTGAAGGAAATGATGGTGCGGGACGAACCGGTTATCGACACTGCCAACAGCCTTTATTTCGTATCCGTCCGCTTGGGCGTGCGACCGATCGGCAGCCTGGGATTTTCCGGAACCATGCTGTCCCGGCCGACAATCGAAGCGATCGGAAGCCTGGTAGCCATAGCCATGGAACACGCCCGCGCCGTCGAGCAATTGGGGCAGACCGAGGCAGCGCGTCAGGGAGAAAAACTGCGCACCGCGCTGCTCGATGCCGTAACGCATGCGTTGCGCACGCCGCTTACTTCGATCAAAGCTTCGGTAACGAATTTGCTTTCGAACCGGGGGCTGGGGGAAGCACAGAAGCATGAGCTGCTGACTATAATCAACGAGGAGAGTGACCGGCTGAATCGGCTGGTAGGCGAAGCGGGCGAAATGGCGCGTCTCGACGCCGGCGAGGTCGAGCTGAAGCTTATTGCGCACCCCATCGATGATGTGATCGCCGCCGCCCTGGGGCATTGCAAGGCCGCGCTAGGCGATCGGCCGGTTCAGGTAAACGTGGCGCCCGGGCTGCCGCCGGTGCGCGTCGACGTGGATCGAGCGCGCGAGGTATTGATGCAGCTTATCGACAATGCAAACCAATACTCGGCCCCACAGGAGCCCATTACCATTACCGCAGAGACGAATGGCGACTTTGTGCTTACGAGCGTGGCGGACCGCGGAGCGGGCATCGACGAGCCGGAGCAAGCGCTGATATTCGAGAAATTCTACCGCGGCAAGGATCAACGGTTTAGCGTCGAAGGGACGGGGATGGGTTTGCCGATCGCCAAGGCAATCGTAGAAGCGCACGGCGGCACGATCAGCTTGACCAGCCAGCGCGGGCATGGCTCCGTTTTTTCATTTACCTTACCTGTGGAACGGAGCCGCGGCGCGAACTCATGAACCCCCAAATTCTGATTGTCGACGACGAACCGCAAATCCGGCGGGTTTTGCGCACCACTTTGATTTCGCACGGTTACACCGCGGTCGAGGCGCGTACCGGCGATGAAGCACTGGATATGCTTCGCAACGAGCACGCCGACCTGGTGCTGCTCGACGTGAATATGCCCGGGCGCTCGGGCCTGGAAACGTGCCGGGAAATTCGCGCATCGAGCGATGTGCCCATTATCATGCTGACCGTTCGCAACACCGAGAGCGACAAAGTGCAGGCGCTCGATGCGGGAGCGGATGATTACGTTGTGAAACCATTCGGCTCGGAGGAGCTGATGGCGCGTATCCGCGCGGCGCTGCGCCGCACCGCGCCTTCTGATTTGCCCCCGGCATTTAGTTCCGCCGATCTGAAGATCGACTTCGAGAAACGCACCGTTCTGGTGAAGGGACAGCCCGTGCGGCTGACTCCGAAGGAGTTCGAGCTGCTGCGCCATCTGGTTGCCAATCAGGGAAAGACTGTGGGGCACCGCCGCCTTCTGCAAGCGGTGTGGGGACCCGACTACGGCGACGAAACTGAGTACCTGCGCGTCTTCATCAATCAACTACGCAAAAAGATCGAGCCCGACCCGCAGAACCCGCGATACATCCACACCGAACCGTGGGTGGGTTACCGGTTCGAGCGACCCCAGGAGCGCGCCCGCGCCGGTCGCCCCGAGAAATAGCGGCTTAACTTGGCGTCGCTTCCAGCCAATTTGCGCGGCCGGTTTCGAATCCCCAGAGTGTCGATTGGAAGGCAATCTGCAATAATAGTGAATCGCGGACGCACTCGGCGTGGCGTTTCCGCTTGCTGAACACACCTGAAAAAAGGACAGCCGCTTTTCACAATGACAGACTTCACACATCTCAGCTCACAAGACATGAGTCAATTTCGGGAACGCTACGATGCCTTCAAGGCGAAGGGCCTCAAGCTTGATCTGACGAGAGGTAAACCGTCTTCCGCGCAGCTCGATCTGAGCGCTCCATTGCTGTCCCTTCCCGGCTCGTCGGATTTCATGGGTGAAGGCGCGACGGATTGCCGCAATTACGGCGGCCTTCAGGGGCTGGCGGAAGCGCGTAAATTATTTTCCCGGATGCTGGGAGCGCCGGCGGAACAGGTGGTGGTCGCCAATAATGCCAGTTTGGCGTTGATGCACGACACGACCGTGTACGCATTGCTAAAGGGAACGTGCGACAGCGCCGCGCCATGGTCGAAACAGGGTGAGATTGCGTTTTTGTGCCCTGTTCCGGGCTACGACCGGCATTTCACGATCTGCAAGGACTACGGAATCCGGATGATCCCGGTGGCGCTGAAGGCAGACGCCCCGGATATGGACGAGGTAGAGCGGCTGGTGGTGAGCGATGCATCCATCAAAGCGATGTGGTGTATGCCCAAGTACAGCAACCCGACCGGAACGGTTTACTCGAATGTGGTGGTCGAGCGCCTCGCGGCGATGAAGACGGCGGCGCCGGACTTCCGGCTCTACTGGGACAATGCGTACTGCGTGCATCATCTGACCAGCGAACGCATTGAGATCGCCAATGTGCTGGAGCTGTGCGCGCGGCACGGGCACCCAAACCGTCCGTTTATTTTCGCGTCCACTTCGAAGATCACGTTCGCCGGGGCGGGATTGTCGATGTTTGCTGCGTCACAAGAGAATGTAAAGTGGCTGGTGGCCAGGTTTACGCCGCGCACGATTGGTCCGGACAAGGTCAACCAGCTGCGCCATGTCCGCTTCTTGAAAGATGAAGCAGGCATTCTGGATTTGATGGACCGGCACAGAGCGCTGATCGCGCCAAAATTCCAAAAGGTGCTCGAGATCTTCGACGAGAAACTCGCGGGTGTGCCCGATGTGTCGTGGACCAGACCCAAGGGCGGATATTTCATCAGCCTCGATGTTCCCAAAGGCTGCGCCCAGCGGGTTGTCGCCCTGGCGAAGGAGGCGGGCGTCGCGCTTACCCCTGCTGGAGCGACGCATCCCAACGGCAGCGATCCTGAGGATCGCACGATTCGCATTGCCCCCACGTTTCCGGAACTGGCCGAGGTCGCTCAGGCGGCGGAAGGCGTAGCCGTTTGCGTTTTGCTCGCCGCGGCTGAGAATCTCCGCGAGAAGCAACCCGCAGTGACGGCTGGTACGTGAATCGGAGCCTTAGACCTTTGCGCTCTTTGCTAGGGTGGTGCACCCTCCGGTGAGGGATGATATCGGAGGTGACGGGCGAAGGGAGTATGATTCGACGAGTCGTTTCGGGTACGTCAAGGAAGACTGTGAAGGGTGGGCCACCCGCTCCCGGATGTTGACGCCGAATGCTCGCGCCTACCGATTCAGCAATAAAAGGTGGCGCGCCTGACAAGCGACGGTTGGATCGAAAATCTTCCGCCTCCATCGGACTTGTCGAGATAAACCATGAAAAAAACTCCGCGGATTGTTGCTGGTATTGGTCTTTTGTTTCTGGCGGGCGGCTGCCACAACCCTCCGCCCATTACTTCTGAAGAGCAGGCACGGCTAGACCTGATGGATCATCCTAGGATTATTAGCAAAGAAATCGTGGCTCGTTTTCATCGCATAGGCCACAGCCTAGTCCTCAGGACAGATTCGGGGACCTTCGAATTTCTTGCAAGAGACCGTTGCACCATTATCAGCCCGGAGGACGCGTTAAAAACTGACAAAGACTTAGGCGCGAATGCATTTGACGGCGACGAAGTAGCAAAACAGCGAATATACCTTATCGAAGAAGACGCTGGGGATGGCCCCATATGGATATTACAGCAGCTGCATCCTACAGAGAAGGATGTTGACGGGAGTCCGCATATCGAAGAATGCCCCGTCACGCCTAGCAATTGAGGAGACCTTGAAACCACGATTCCTCGTACGTCCGATTTTCCTCAGTGGTGTCTTTTGTGGTGGCGATTCGGAGGCATGAGGCTAGCGGGTAGCCTACCTGTTCCGAGTTTCAATTCCCGGCTTGACCACTCGTGCGGCTCGATGATACGACTGCGCCAGCTTAGACGATCCCAATTTCTTCGAAGGGTGCCCCACCTTCGGTTTGGGAATGGTGGGACTCCCCGCATGACCAAGGGGCTCGGAGGCCGCTTCGGGCACGCCCACCCGCACTTCATCACTCGCAGTTGCTATCGCCGCCAACCGTTTCTTCGGTCCATTCGGGCGCGCAATCTATTCTTGAAGGTGCTTGATGAGGTTCGGCGGCGCTACGGACTTACGACGAGGGCAGAAGCCTGCCGTGCTGAAGGCCGCGGTGCCACGTTAGAAGCAAAGGCGCCCGCCCTAAAGGCGGCCGCTACGAAAACCAAGGAGAAACCAAGAGTCCGCAAGCGCACTGGCCGCTCCGAAGGCCGATTTCGGAGCGGCCGGCTGCTTACGGCTTTTGTGGCATGGGGTGGGCTGCGTCGAGGTCGAGATTCAAATCGAGCACGTGAACGCGGGATTCGCCGAGGAAACCGAACTGCCGGCCCTCGGTATGGTGTTGGATCAGAGTGCGCACGTCCTGCTCGCTCATCCCGCGTTCCTTGGCCACGCGCGGGATCTGAAAGTCAGCCGAGGCGGGCGAGATGTCGGGATCAAGCCCCGATCCAGACGCGGTCACCAGGTCGGCGGGAATCGCAGCGCCAGGATTCGTAGGCTGCAACTGCTGGACGCTGGCGTTGACGCGATCGATGAGCATTTTGTTCGTGGGACCGAGGTTCGATCCGCCCGATGCCGTGGGATCGTAGCCCGCCATGCCCGCCGCCGAAGGCCGCGACCAGAAATATCCCGGAGCGGTGAAGGGCTGGCCGAGCAGATGTGAGCCGACCAGCTTATCGCCCTGGTGGATCAGCTCTCCATTTGCCTGCTTCGGAAACACCACCTGCGCGATCCCGGTGACCACCAGCGGATAGATGACCCCGAAAAGCACGGTAGTTGCCAGCGTGAACCAGATCGAAATCAGAAGATTCTTTTTCATGTGCGCCTCACGCCCAACCAATATGGGTAATGATCAGGTCGATTATCTTGATACCGATGAACGGAGCGATGATGCCGCCGACGCCGTATACGAGCAGGTTCCAGCGCAGCAGCGCCGCAGCACCAAGGGGCCGATAACGCACTCCGCGCAGAGCCAAAGGCACGAGCGCGATGATGATGAGCGCGTTGAAAATGACCGCGGAAAGAATCGCGGACTGCGGCGTCTGCAGCCGCATGATGTTCAGCACCTGCAAGACGGGAAAGGCTCCCGCAAACATAGCCGGGATGATTGCGAAATACTTGGCCACGTCATTGGCGACCGAAAACGTGGTGAGCGCTCCGCGAGTGATCAGCAACTGCTTGCCGATCTCGACGATCTCAATGAGCTTGGTGGGGTTGGAATCGAGGTCAATCATGTTGCCGGCTTCCTTGGCCGCTTGCGTGCCAGCGTTCATGGCCACGCCGACATCGGCTTGGGCCAACGCCGGAGCGTCGTTCGTGCCGTCCCCTGTCATGGCGACGAGCTTGCCCTTGGCCTGCTCGTTGCGAATCAACGCCAGCTTGTCCTCGGGTCTTGCTTGAGCCAGAAAGTCATCAACACCGGCCTCGCGAGCGATTGCCGCGGCTGTCAAAGGATTGTCGCCGGTGATCATCACCGTGCGTATGCCCATAGCTCGCAAGTGATCGAAGCGCTCGCGCATGCCGCCCTTGACGATGTCCTTTAGGTAGATAGTGCCTAGAACCTTGTGATCCTCGGCCACCAGCAGCGGCGTGCCGCCGGCATTGGAGATTCCCTTCACCGCCTCTTCAACCTCAGCAGGCACCTTATAGCCATGGTTCGAGCAGTACTGCACGATAGCGTCGAAGGCGCCCTTTCGAATCTCCCGGCCGTCCAGATCGACGCCGGACATGCGTGTGAGCGCGGAAAACGGAATGAAATTGGCGGCGTAACCCGAAAGCTCGCGGCCCCGCAGGCTATATTTTTCCTTGGCAAGCACGACAATCGACCGGCCCTCCGGCGTCTCATCGGAAAGCGAAGCGAGCTGGGCAGCATCGGCGAGCTCCGCGGCGGTAACGTCGGGCGCGGGAATGAACTCCGTGGCTCGGCGATTTCCGAGAGTGATCGTTCCGGTCTTGTCCAGTAAGAGCGTGTCTACGTCGCCGGCAGCCTCGACGGCGCGGCCGGACATGGCCAGGACGTTATGCTGGACGACGCGATCCATTCCGGCGATTCCGATGGCCGAAAGCAGCCCGCCGATCGTGGTGGGAATGAGGCAAACCAACAGCGAAATCAGCACGAAAATCGATTGCGGCGCTCCCGAATAGATGGCCATCGGCTGTAGTGTGACCACGGCCAGAAGAAAGATGACAGTGAGGCCGGCGAGAAGAATGTTCAGGGCAATCTCATTGGGAGTCTTCTGGCGCTCGGCGCCTTCCACCAGCTTGATCATGCGATCGAGAAAGGTTTCGCCAGGATTGGACATGATCTTAACGATGATTTCGTCGGAGAGCACACGGGTGCCTCCTGTAACAGCGCAACGGTCGCCTCCGGATTCACGGATGACCGGCGCGGACTCACCGGTGATGGCCGACTCGTCTACCGAAGCGACGCCTTCAACTACCTCGCCGTCACCGGGTATGAATTCGCCTGCGACCACTTTGACGCGGTCGCCTGCGCGGAGCTTCGAGCCGGTCACCTCCTCCAGAGTTCCATTGGGGAGGATGCGTTTAGCTATGGTCTCGGACCGCGCCTTGCGAAGCGTGTCTGCTTGAGCCTTGCCGCGGCCCTCGGCCATGGCTTCGGCGAAGTTGGCAAAGAGCACTGTGAACCATAGCCACAGTGTGATCTGCAGCTCGAAACCGAAGCCGGCGAGGTGCAACATGTGGTCGCGCACCAGATCATAAGTGGTGATAACTGCGCCGATTTCGACGACCAGCATCACGGGATTCTTTGCGAGCGTGCGCGGATCGAGCTTGATGAACGAATCGCGCACCGCGCCACCCACGATGCCGCCCGTCCAAAGTGACTTCTTCGTTTTTTCGCGTGTAGTCATGATGGCCTCAGAAAACCCTTCCGGCGTGCATCAGCAGGTGCTCGAGAATCGGGCCCAGGCTGAGCGCCGGAAAGAAAGTAAGTGCGCTGACGATCAAGATGACGGAGACCAGCAGGAACGTGAACAGCGGCGTGGTCACTGGAAAGGTACCTGCCGATTCGGGGACGATCTTCTTCTTCGCCAGGCTACCGGCGATCGCCAGAACCGGGATCACCATGAAGAACCGCCCGAGCAGCATGTCGAAGGCGCCGCTGACGTTGTACCAAGGCGTGTTGCCATTCAGCCCGGCGAAGGCTGAACCGTTATTGCCTGCCATCGACGTATAGGCGTACAAAATCTGCGACAGACCGTGCGGGCCCGGATTCGAGATCGAGGACGTGCCAAACGGCGACACGACCGCGATACCGGTCAAGACGAGAACGATGAGGCAGAAAATCAGTACTGTTAGCATCGCCATTTTTACGTCGTAGGCTTCGATCTTCTTGCCTAGATATTCCGGCGTCCGGCCTACCATCAATCCTGCGATGAAAACCGACAGGATAATGAAAACCACGATGCCGTAGAGTCCCGCGCCTACGCCGCCGAAAATCACTTCACCGATCATGATGTTGACCAGCGGAATCATTCCGCCGAGCGGAGTAAACGAATCGTGCATCCCGTTGACTGCGCCGCAGCTTGCATCCGTGGTCGTGGTGGCAAAAAGCGCGGTAGATGCAATGCCGAATCGAACTTCTTTGCCCTCCATGTTGCCACCCGGTTGTATTGCGCTCGTGTGTTGATCGATGCCGTGCAGTAACGGGTTGCCGTGAGACTCCGCCGCATAGATGACCGTGACGCCAGCCAGACACAAGATCGCCATAGCCGACCACACAGCCCAGCCGTGACGCTGGGAACCGGTCATGCGGCCGAGCGTGTAGGTAAGGCCCGAACCGAGGGCCAGCATCATGACGATCTGCATGAAGTTGGTGAGGGGATTGGGATTCTCAAAGGGATGGGCGCTGTTGGCGTTGACGAAGCCGCCGCCATTGGTGCCAAAAATCTTGATGGCTTCCTGAGAGGCGATGGGCCCCTGGGCAATGACCTGGTCGGTGACGGTTTGAGTAGTGGTCTTGCCGTCGGCGCCAGTGGTCTGCACGGTCTGTGGGTTTAGAAGTTTCGCTGTGTCGTAAGGTCTCAGGTTCTGAACCATTCCCTGAGAAACGAAGATCAACGCAAATACCAGGCATGCGGGAAGCAGTATCCACAACAGGCTGCGGGTGACATCCACCCAGAAGTTGCCGATGGTCTTGGATTCTCGGCGGGCGATGCCGCGAATGATGGCGATGGCCAGGGCGATGCCAACACCAGCGGACACGAAATTGTGGTACGCCAAGCCGGCCATCTGGGTGAAATAGCTCATGGTCGATTCGCCGCCGTAGTTCTGCCAGTTCGTGTTCGTCGTGAAGGAGGCGGCGGTATTGAAGGCAAGATGAGGCTCCACGCCGGCAAAGTGCTGAGGGTTCCAGGGCATCCACTTCAAACCCTGCACGCGCTCGATCAAATAAAGAACCAACATCGAAACGGCGCTAAAGAGCAGCATGGAAATGGTGTATTCCTTCCAATCCATCTCGCTTTTTTCGTCGACGCCGGTGACTCGATAGAGAAGCCTTTCTATCGGGCGCAGGACGGGGTCGAGAAATGTCTTTTCCCCGGAGAACACGCGCGCCATGAAGACGCCCAAGGGCTTAGTGACCGCGAGGAGCACCAGAAAAAACAAGCCGATTTGCAGCCAACCGTTTGCGGTCATGGTCAGAACCTCTCCGGCCAGAGCAGCGCCACCATCAAATAAACAAAAGTAAGAACGCAAATTCCAAGAAGCACCGCGTTGCCGAGCATAGTCTTTCCCTCCGCTGCTACTTCAGGCGGTCGCACGCCCATACGTACAGGACTGAAATCAGGAAGAATCCGATGGTGCAGGCCACAAAAATGAGATCTAGCATCTGAGTAACTCCTATGCCGCGCCGCGCTGGCTGGGCCGGCTGTGGCTGGGCAAGAATGTCAACACTGCGTTGCGGCTGCGAGCGGCCGCGGGCGCGTTTTCTTTGGACTCCGCAAAGCGCATCGCCGACAAGCGTTCCCTTCTCATCTGCAGGGCCTCACGCAGGAAATGGCCCAAGGTATACAGATAAAACACGCAAGCCGGAAGCACAATCGCCGCTACGAACGGAACCATGGAAAGCATCATCGCCGTTCTCCTTCAGCCCCGATGTGACCCGTGTCACCGGCCTGGATGATGCCGGCGGCGAGGTTCCCAACGAAGCTGAACGCAGAGTAAGGGAGGGGCCATCAGTAAGGAATAAGCGCTCCGTAAGGATTCTGTAAGTACCCGGAACGCTCTGGCGCGATTCGTGTTAGAAGTAAATCGCAGGGTGAAACCGTGGCCAATACACACCGTGTAGTGATTATCGGCGGGGGGTTTGGCGGCCTATCCGCGGCGGTAAAGCTGAAGCACGCCCCGGTGCAACTGACGCTGCTCGATCGCTGCAACTACCATCTGTTTCAGCCTCTCCTTTACCAGGTCGCCACCGGAGCGCTCTCGCCCGCGAACATTGCCTCGCCGCTACGCAATATTTGCCGCAAGCAGAAGAACGTCGAGGTGTTGCTGGCCGAGGCGACGGATATCGACATCGAGAAGCGCCGCGTGATTCTGAGCGACGGGGCCATTGAGTACGACACGCTGGTTATCGCCACGGGATCGAGCCATCAGTATTTCGGTCATGACCAATGGGAGCAGTTTGCACCGGGATTAAAGACTATTGAAGACGCTACCGACATGCGGCGGCGGATCTTGCTCGCGTTCGAAGCGGCGGAACGAGAGAGCGATCAGGAAAAGCTTCGCGAGTGGCTGACGTTTGTGATTGTGGGCGCAGGGCCGACGGGCGTGGAGCTGGCCGGCACGCTGGGCGAGATTGCCAATGACACGCTGCGTCGAGATTTCCGCAATATACAACCGTCAGCGGCGCGAATCATTCTGGTGGAGGGCACCGATCGGGTGCTTCCTGTCTATCCGCCGCAGCTATCGGCGGCCGCGCGCCACATGCTGGAACGGTTGAAAGTGACGGTGCGCACCGGCGCGATGGTAATGGATGTGAAGGCGAAATCGGTGACGATACGCGAGGGCGATCGCGAGGAAGAGATTCCGACGCGCACCATTCTTTGGGCTGCGGGCGTGCTGGCCTCGCCGCTGGGCCGCAAGCTTGCCGAGAAGACGAAGGCTGTCGCCGACAAATCGGGCCGCGTGATTGTCGAGCCCGACCTCACCGTACCGGGGCACCCTGAAATTTTCGTTATCGGCGACCTGGCCAATTTCACTTACCAGACGGGGCAGCCGTTGCCTGGCGTGGCGCAAACCGCGATTCAGCAGGGGCGGTATGTGGCGCGAGCCATCGAGGCCCGGCTGCGCGGAAAGACCGTTCCGCCATTTCACTATGTTGATAAGGGAAATCTCGCGACGATTGGACGCGCGGCGGCCGTTGCCGATCTCAACTGGGTGCGACTGTCCGGCTTTCCAGCCTGGGTCATTTGGGTTTTCGTTCACCTGCTTTACATCATCGAATTCCAGAATCGCCTGCTGGTAATGGTGCAGTGGGCGTGGCTATTCATAACCTACGACCGTTCGGCGCGGCTTATCACGGGCAAGAATCCACTGCCTTTCGATCTGTAAGCTCTCCACCTGCCCGGGTCCTGCTCTTCGATGGTATTTCGCCGGGCGTTTTTTACGCGCGCAACCTCGACAGGGATTACAATCAAGCTTCCCGCCCAAACAGTATGAAACGCTACGAAAAGACTCCCTTCATGGGACTTCTGGCGCTGCTGGTCATCGCGCTCGCCGCCGTGTTGCTGACTCGCAGCTGGGCCGATGATCTTCGGCGTTTGCGTGCGATGCAGGTGGCCACGAAGCCGTCGTCGGAAGCAATCGACATGCGCCCGCTCGAGACGGCGCAGCAGATGGCGGCTCTAGCCGTGAGTCATTCGGAGCAGGATTACGCACGGGACGCTTTGCGCGCCGCCGACCGCTCGGTGGATCTGGCGTTTGCCATGGCCATCCAAGACGCCGCCGCTAATCCAACACCGCAAACAGCGCAGATACGCCAAATCGCGGAGCGCGTGCAAGCGGAGCAAGCCGCAGTTGCCGCGGACCAGAATCGCATTATGCAATTCACCACGGCGCTCGCCAAAGCCAGCCCGTCCGGCAAGGACGGGTTGCAATCGCTCATTGCCATCGCGCAGGCGCAACTGGCGCTCGATCAAGATGGTCTCGAAGACGCGCAGCAGGATTTAATCCGCTCCGGCGGCGATCACCAGGCGCGCGTCCAGCAATTGCTCGATCAGCACAAAGCCTCCGACGCGCAGAATGTCGCTCTGGGCAGTGCGTCGCCCGGGTCGATCGAATTCCCCTCGTCCAAAAGCATGGTCGCCCAAATTCGGGCCCTGCTCTCGCTGCACTCCAAGGACAGCTTATTGGTCCAAGCCCAACGGGATGCACAGCAGCGCGCCGGGCAGCTCGCTGCCGTACATGATGATTTGGAAAAGGAGATCGAAGGGGGACCTCCGGCGGCGCAGCAGCGCTCCTCAGAGGGAGGTGCGGCTGCTCCGGACTCTGCCGCTGCGCCAACAACCGCTCTTTCGATCCTTCGCCGCTTGAGCGGGGATAAACAGAAGCTCGCGACAATGGATCAACGCATCAGCGAGGAGCAGGCGCTAGGAAGCACTTACGGAAGCTGGAACGGCGTCGTGAAGATGCGCGAAAAGCTGTTTCTGCACGGCGTGCTCGTGTCGGTATTCTGGATTCTGCTGATCGTCGTGCTGATCCTCGGCGCCAACCGTTTGATCGGCCGGTTGTTCGATGTCGTCGCATCGGAGCGGCGACACCTATTGGTGTTTCGTGCGGTGATCCTGTTTGTTCTGCAGGCGCTGGGGTTGGTATTGATCCTGGTGGTGATACTGGGAATGCCAAGTAACGTCGCCACGGTGGTGGCGCTGGCGGGCGCGGGCCTGACCGTGGCGTTGAAGGACTTCATCGTCGGATTCTTTGGCTGGTTCGTGCTGATGGGCAAAGATGGAATCCGTCCCGGAGACTGGGTTGAGATTAACGGCGTGGGCGGCGAAGTGCTGGAAGTCGGGTTCCTCCACACCATTCTTCTCGAGACAGGAAACTGGACGGATTCAGCCCATCCCACCGGCCGCAGGGTTTCCTTCGTGAATAGTTTCGCCATCGAGGACCACTACTTTAACTTTTCGACCTCTGGGCAGTGGCTTTGGGATGAGATTCAGGTTCAGGCGCCGGCAGGCGCCGACCCATACACCCTTGCGGAGGCCATGCGAAAAATTGCGGCCGACGAAACGGCGGCAAACGCCGCGGTGGCCGAAACGGAATGGAACCGAGTGGCGTTGACACGCACGGGGCGCGCGTTTTCCGCGGCTCCTTCCATCAGCGTGCGGCCCATGGGCGCAGGGGTGAACATCGTGCTGCGGTATATCACCCGAGCCAGTGAACGTCATGAAGTCCGCTCGCGCCTTTATCGCGCGGTGGTCGAGCTGCTTGGCGCCAGGAAAATCCCGGAGTCGGCAGCGTCCGTGCCGGCAGCTGCCGCGACACCCGCCGGAACCTAATTCACCCTTGGTGAATTCAGAGCAGCCAGAAAATGTGGGAGCTTGCGAAGCCAAGCGCAGCGCCGATGGCTGATCCGGCGATCACATCGCTCAGGAAATGCATTCCCAGGATAATGCGCGACGCGGCGATCAGGAACGCGGCGACCAGCAGGCAGATTTCAAGCTGTGGGTAGAAGAGTCCGATGGACATGGCCACGGCGAACGCCGTGATCGAATGACCCGAAGGGAATGAATATTTATCGGGAGGAAGCATCGCTGCCCAGCAGTGCGGTTCAATCTCGCAAGGCCTCTTGCGGCGGCTGGCGTGCTTCAGAGTCCGGAACAGGAAGATGCCCACGGCTGCGGCGAATGTGCCTGCGCCGATAGCCGCCCAGCGATGTTCGCCTCCGTAAACGGCCAAAATCACACCCAACGCATACCACAGCCATCCATCACCGCTACGCGTGGCGAAAACCGTCAGGAGGCGAAACCAACGGGGCGCGCGCCAGCGATGCACCCGGCGCATAAGCCGGTGATCCCCCGATTGAATCTGGTTCCATACGGCTTTTCGGACTGTCATGCCCATTCCTCCGCCGCAGGCTGCGGCATGGTGACCCAGCGGGCACGGGTCGTCGGCATATTCTTGTAAAGCACCTTAGCGGCCCAGCGGCGGCCGAAAATTCTCTCGTGGTAATAATTCAAGAAGGCTGCCGCCGGGAGCAGCGTAGCCAGCGGCGCAAGTAGGGTCATCCAGGAGCGGTCCTTCATCATCTCGATGCCTATCGCGAGCAGATCGCGCGCCAGCTTCGCGGTACTGCCCGATTCCCCCGCTACGCGGCCGAACCCGGCTCGCAGGCCGGAGAAGAATTCATCCTTGTCGCGCGCCCCCGGCACTTCCGTATAAGCCATTCCCACGGAGCGCAGCGCGTGCGCATCGCTTCCGCCGATAGCGATTTTCCGCCAGCGCCGCGCCAGTACCGCTGCATCGCGATTCGCGCTTTCAAGCATGTGACTGTTCCGCGCTTCAATCGCCGGAAAATACTCCTTGAACCAGGCAAAATCCTCGATGTCGCGCCGGCCGGTCAGCCCGGAGAACACGTGGTTAACGCTGAAGAACAGCTTCCGCTCCGTCAGATACATCAACAGAGCGATCAGATCGTTGCGCCTTTGCAGGAGCTGGGCGTGCTGGCGCTCATGGAAGTCGTAGACACCAATGTGGACTTCCGTACCGGTGGGCATCCGGCACGTCAGCTCCTCGCTCAGGAAGAAATTCGGGTCGCGCCGCAACTTCTCTGAACCCTCGATCGAATCGTGATCGGTTAGAGTGAAGAGGCTCATCCCGTGATGGCGCAACTGCGCCATCACGGCCTCCGGGTCGCTATAACTCTCGCGGCAAAACTTCGCCAACACGGGCGTGGTGCACGGACCCGAGTAATACGAGTGGACGTGCAGGTCGCATTTCACGATTTCCACACTAAATCCACAGTGTTACTCACAGATGATATTGGCGCTAACATTCTGAAAACATAGGTATTTAACTGTTACGACACGCGGGATTCGCTTTTAACACAACTGTAGTAATCTGGGGCCCTTGCCGTGCCAGAATCCGGCCCCATGGCCCCCCCCCTACAGAAAATAGAATTTGAGTTTTTCGACGCCGGCGGCGGCCATCGCGCTGCTGCCACAGCACTTGAGATGTCCATCCGGGCGCAGGGCCGCCCTTGGGAAGTGGAACTCACCAACCTGCAGGAGCTGCTCGACAAACTGGACGTCTTAAAGAGGTACGCGGGGGTTAGGATACAGGACGCCTATAACTGGATGCTGCGCACCGGCTGGACACTGGGCAGTCCTCAGCTTATGCGTGTGCTGCAACAGGTCATACGGCTCTATCATCGACCCACAGTAAGACTGCTTGAGGAACATTGGAAAGAGACGCAGCCCTACATGGTCGTGTCATTCGTACCGCACTTTAATCGCGCGCTTGGCGAGAGCTACGCGCATGTTTTTCCCGGCCGCCCGTTTGTCACCGTGCTTACCGATATTGCCGACTATCCGCCGCACTTCTGGATAGAGAAGCAGAACCAATATTTGATCTGCGGCTCCGATCGCGCCATCGCGCAAGCGCGGTCGATAGGCAATCCGGAAGATCACATCTTTCGCGCGTCCGGGATGATTCTTCATCCCCGATTCTACGAACCGCCGGTTGAGAATCGCGCCGCGGGGCGCGAGCGGCTGGGTTTGCGGGCGGACCTGCCTACGGGACTCGTGCTTTTCGGCGGTCACGGCTCGAAGGTGATGCTGGAAATCGCCGAGCGGCTGGATCGCTCCTCGCTCGAGCTTCAGTTGATTTTCATCTGTGGGAAAAGCCGGAAGCTGGCGGACGCGCTACGCGCAAGGAAGTGGCGCATTCCGTGCTTTGTCGAGGAATTCACTACGCGAGTAAACACCTACATGCAACTTGCGGATTTCTTTATCGGCAAGCCGGGCCCCGGCAGCGTGAGCGAAGCGCTGGCCATGCATCTGCCGGTAATTGTGGAATGCAACGCCTGGACCCTGCCGCAGGAGCGCTACAACGCAGATTGGATTCTCGAGAAACAGGTGGGGATGGTGCTACGAAACTTCAGCGGAATCGATCGCGCCGTAGCGGACTTGATCGCCCCCTCCGCGCTCGAGCGCTACCGCGCCAATGCCGCGGCGCTCGAAAATCGCGCCGTCTTCGAAATCCCCGGGATCCTCGAAGAGATCTTCGAACGAAGCGGAAGCCCTGCGTCCTCGGCCTCCTCTGCAGTCGTTGCACGCCAGCCCGTGTAGGTTCAGCTCGCAACCAAAGTCGTCTTGGGGTATCTAATCGAGCTAGCTGGGTGCAAGAGCCTATGGCAACATACGGTTGCCCAATCCACGTAGATTCCTAGGAGTTCCGGCCATGGCAAAAGCGACGTTCGCAGCGGGCTGTTTTTGGGGTGTCGAGGACGCTTTCCGGCAGGTAAAGGGCGTGACCTCAACAGCGGTCGGCTACACCGGCGGTAAAACGAAGGATCCGACCTACAAACAAGTTTGCACCGATAGCACCGGCCACGCGGAGGCTGTCGAGGTCGAGTTCGATCCCAGCAAGGTTTCTTACAAGGAGCTCTTGGCCATATTCTTCCAGAGCCATGACCCCACGCAACTGAACCGGCAGGGGCCCGACTACGGCAGCCAATATCGCTCGGCCATCTTCTACCATGATGCGGAGCAAGAAGCAGCAGCTCGGGAAGCGAAGGCGTCTTTGGACAAAGCTGGGGGTTTCAAGCGGCCCATCGTGACGGAAGTCTGCCCTGCGCCCGAGTTTTACCGGGCCGAGGATTACCACCAGCAGTACTTCGAGAAACAGGGAATTCGCAGCTGTCACATCTAGACCACGTCCTTGGCTGCTAATTTGCCTGCCTGGGCCAACGAGCCAACTGATTGCAAACGCGAGGATTGACCGTTATCTAGCTCTAGGGTATCCTCGGTGGGTTTAGGATGAAACGGGCGGGGCGTCCCGAGCATCTTATAATTGTGGTTGTGTTGCCATAGGGCGCGATTGGTGTCGTGCGAGCAGCCGAGAGCGGTAACGAGTCCAAGTACAAATCCCGTTTTATTGGTTTGCCCACTAGAAGCAAGAAGCGCGTCGGGGTGTCCGCGCGCGACGGCCGAGATTTGCCGCGATAATTCTTGGCCGGGTTACACGCACTCATTGGGGAGATAACGAGTGACGACGCTGGCTCTTGAGGAAAAATACGATCAGGTAAGACAGCTCATTGCCATGGGCAAGGAGCGCGGCTACCTGCTGTATGACGAAGTGAACGATATTCTTCCGGCCGAGGTGCACTCGTCGGAAGAAATCGACGACTTGCTCTCGACCTTCGAGCGCAACGGGATCGACGTGTATGAGGATCTCTCCGCCGCGAAGGCGGCGCTGGCCGCGGCCGATTCCACGGATGCCCCCGCTGATCTAGCCAAAGAAGAACCTTCCGCGGCGGCTTCGGAGGACGGTGAGCTCGATCTCACACCCGGAACTCTCGAAAAGACGAACGATCCCGTGCGCATGTATTTGCGCGAGATGGGCACCGTTCCGCTGCTGACGCGCGAGGGCGAAGTGGCTATCGCCAAGCGCATCGAACGCGGACAGTTGCTGGTGCTCAAGACGATTACGCGAGCGCCCCTCATCCTCAAGGAACTTCTCCAGGTTGGCGAAGACCTGCGCAACGGCTCCCGCTCGATCAAGGAAATCGTGCAGTTTGACGACGAGGAGCTGACGGAAGAGAAGATCGAAGCCAAGACTCGCCAGACGCTGAAGCAGATCGACCAGATCGGCAAGCTCTACCTCCAGGCCGTGAAGCTGGTCGCCAAGCTCGAACGCGTTCCGCGCTCGAAGAAGCGGCCCTACCTGCATGCTCGCTACGCGGTGGCGCGCACGCGCGTAGAGATGTCGAACCTGATGCGCGACCTCGATTTCAATCCGCTCGAAAAGAAGCGGTTGATCGACAAAATTCATCAGACCGTCGAGCGCGTTCATTCGCTCGAGCGCGAAGTCGTCAAGCTCGAGCGCCGCGTCGATGCCTCCAAGGCCGAGGTTCAGGCCGAAGCCCGCAAAGATCTCCGCGCGCGCCGCATGGAACTGGGCGAAATCGAAATCGCCAGCGAAGTAAGCCCCACCGAACTCAAACGCGCCCTACAGGTGATTCTTCGGGGCGAAGCGGAAGCCGAACAAGCGAAAAAAGAGCTGATCGAGGCCAACCTCCGCCTGGTCGTCTCCATCGCCAAGAAATATACCAACCGCGGATTGCAGTTCCTGGACTTGATTCAGGAAGGCAACATCGGCTTGATGAAAGCCGTCGATAAATTCGAGTGGCGCCGCGGCTACAAGTTTTCGACCTACGCCACGTGGTGGATTCGCCAGGCAATTACCCGCGCCATCGCCGATCAGGCGCGCACCATCCGCATCCCGGTGCACATGATCGAGACGATCAACAAGCTGGTGCGCACGCAGCGCCAGTTGGTGCAGGAGCTGGGCCGCGAACCGACCTCGGAAGAAATCGCCAAGCGCATGGATATTCCGGTCGCAAAGGTGCGGAAGATTCTGAAGATCGCGCAGGAGCCGATTTCACTCGAGACTCCCATTGGCGAAGAGGAAGATTCGCATCTTGGAGATTTCATCGAGGACAAGGCTGTGGTTTCGCCGTCCGATGCGGTGATCAACCTCAGCTTGAAAGAACAGACCTCCTCGGTGCTGAAAACACTCACGCCGCGCGAAGAAAAAGTTATCAAGATGCGCTTCGGCCTGGACGACGGCAGCGAGCACACACTCGAAGAAGTCGGCCAGTCCTTCGCCGTCACCCGCGAGCGCATTCGCCAGATCGAGGCCAAGGCGCTGCGCAAGCTGCGCCATCCTTCGCGGTCGCGCAAGCTGCGCGCGTTCCTCGAAGGCTCCGCGAACGATTACTAAAGTTAGGATTACGCTCCAGATTGGAAGGGCTGCTCGTTACTGAGCAGCCCTTTTTTTTCATCTAAGCGCTAATCTCGCGCGTACGAAAATCCGCCCGCAAAATCTCGTCAAGCCGCGGCTCCCGCGGATATGATGTTTCCATGGCCACCAGCCTCGATGTTCGCGGACTCACGGTGCAATTGCCTACTCGCACCGGCTGGGTGCGCCCGGTAAACGACGTGTCGTTCGCACTTGGCGAGGGCGAATCACTCGGCATCGTCGGCGAATCCGGATCGGGCAAGACGATGCTGGCGCTGGCGCTCATGGGACTCTTGCCTCCCGGAGCGCGTTGCCAAGGCGAAGCGTGGCTCGACGTTCAGCGCGCCGACGATCGCAACGGCCACAGCAAGTCCAGCCGCACAAATCTTGTGACTGCGGGCTCGGCTGAAATGCGCGCCCTTCGCGGGCGCGACATCGCCATGATCTTTCAGGAGCCGATGACGGCCCTGAATCCCGTTGTTCGCGTCGGAGCGCAGGTTGCGGAAGCTATTCGCGTGCACGAGGCGTCGCTCGGCGCTACTGAGATTCGCGGGCGCACGCTCCACGCGTTGGAACGCGCCTCCATCCCGGACCCGGCCATGCGCGCGCGACAATATCCGCACCAACTCTCGGGAGGCTTACGACAGCGCGTCATGATCGCCATGGCGCTCGCTGCCGGCCCCGGCGTGCTGATTGCCGATGAGCCGACCACCGCGCTCGACGTCACCGTGCAGAAACAGATCCTCGAACTGCTCGGCACGCTGCGCCGCGAGCTGCGCCTTTCGCTGCTCTTCATCACGCACGATCTTGGCGTGGTCGCGCAAATTGCGGACCGCGTTATGGTGATGTACGCGGGACGAATCGTCGAGGAGGGTCCCACTTCGGAAGTGCTGCGACATCCGCGCCATCCTTATACCGAGGGCCTACTGCGCGCGGCGCCGCGGCTGTCGCGCGAAGCGCTCGCTTCCATACCGGGAAGCGTTCCGGCGCTCGACGAGCTGCCGCCCGGCTGCGCCTTTGCGCCGCGCTGCGCGCTGCACGTGGACAAGTGCGACGTAGCATTGCCGGAGCTGGTAAATGTTGGCAGCGCGGATGCGAACCACCGCGCGCGGTGTATTCTGGCCAAGTAGAACACGGACATGCCGACGAATCCGATCAACCAGGCGCAACAGAATGATCTGGTGCGCGAGCAGTTCACGCGCACCGCGCAGGTCTTTGGCGACTTCGCCGTTGCCACTCGCGGGCAGGATGCCCAACTTCTCGCCTCGCTCGTTCGCGCTGGAGGGCAAAATCTTGCCGTGGATGTCGCCTGCGGACCCGGGACGCTTGCCCTGCGATTCGCCCAGCACGTGCGGCGCGTTTGCGGACTCGATTTGACGCCTGCGATTCTCGGCCGCGCGCGCGACTCCGCGGCAGCCGAAGGGCTCGCGAATCTCGATTTCGTTCTGGGTGACGCGCAGGCGCTCCCTTTCGCCGATGGCGCGCTCGACATAGCAGTCACGAGCTACAGTCTTCACCACATGGCGGAACCTGCGCGCGTGATCGGCGAAATGGCGCGCGTCGTCCGCCGTGGCGGGCGAGTGGGGGTGGCCGACATTCGCGTCTCCGAAGATCCGCGATCGGCGGACATCAACAATCGCATCGAGCGCCTTCGCGATGCTTCTCACACGCGAACTCTTGCGCGCAGCGAATTCGAAACCATCTTTGCGCGCAACGGCTTGCGGATTCTGGCTGCTGAAATCGAAGAGAAGTCCCGCCCCTTCGATCATTGGCTTCTGGTCGCCGGATGGAAACCTGGCGACCGGCCCTACGAAGAGGCGCGCCGCCTGTTGGAATCCACTGTCTCAGACAACCTCGCGGGTTTCCATCCCACAATTGTTACCGCACCCTCCGCGGGCGAGCGGCCGGAATTGCACATTACGAATACCGTTCTGTTTCTCGCCGGGGAGAAAATCTGAATATGGCGGGCGCCGTCCTTCTCGAAGCGCGCGATCTGCGCAAGATGTTTCCGCTATCGCATCCCGGGGCGGGCGCCAACGGAAATTCCGCGCATCGCACCGTCGGCGTCGAAGGCGTGAGCTTTTCACTCGCGGCCGGCGAGACGCTGGGCATCGTGGGCGAATCTGGCTGCGGCAAGACGACGCTGGCGCGCATGCTGATGCGGCTCATCGAGCCCGATTCGGGCGAGATTCGCTTCCGCGGGGAGAATTGGCTCGGAGCGCGCGGGGCGGAACTGCGCTCGCTGCGGAGACGCATCCAGATGGTCTTTCAGGACCCGGTCGCATCGCTCAATCCGCGGATGCGGGTTGGCAGCATCGTTGGCGAGCCGCTGGCGATCCACGAGCCGAGTCTGTCGGGGGCGGAACGGCTGGAGCGCATTACGCAAATTCTTGGCGCCGTCGGCTTGGCCTCCTATGCGCTGGCTCGCTATCCTCACGAATTTTCCGGGGGCCAGCGTCAGCGTATCGGCATCGCCCGTGCGCTGATCTTGCGCCCGGAGCTGGTCGTCGCGGACGAACCAGTCTCCGCCCTCGACGTTTCCGTGGGCGCGCAAATCCTCGAGTTATTGGCGCGCTTACGGCGCGAGTTTTCACTCACGCTGATTCTGATTTCGCATAGCCTGCCGGTTGTCGCGCAGCTCGCTACCCAGGTCGCGGTGATGCAGGCAGGCCGCTTCGTCGAAACCGGCACAGCGGAAAAGGTCTTACGTGCTCCTGAGCATCCTTATACGCAGGCGCTCCTCGCCGCTGTCCCAGAAATTCCCGCATAAGCTTTCCCGAGGTTCTCTCTACTCCTAAACGAAGCGTTGTCGTCCCGAAGTCCGCAGCGGCGGACGAGGGATCTGCTGTTCCGCAGTACCCCTCCGACGCGCCATTCCGTACCTAATGCCCCAAGATGACGGTTTTTATGGAGTGCGGGAGCCTGCTCCCGCTTTCTCCGCATTCCGTATCCTCGGCGCAAAACAGCGGCGGCAAGCCGCCGCACTCCACAAACTGCGAACAGCGCTTTTGTCAGATGCGCCGCTCGATGTTGGGAAAATCGAGCCACACCTTCACGCCGCAGAAGTGCGACCCTTCGGTGCAGATCGGCGTGGAAATTCCCGCGCGGATGTAGCACGGCGGCCCGATATAGCGGCCCAGCTGCGGAAATGCCTCGCGCACCTGTCGTACCTCTTCGAGTGACGCCTGATAAATTTCTTCCTGCGCGTTGAAACAGGTGCGCATGGTCCACTTGTGCAGCAGATGCAACAGCGACCCGGATTCCACCAGTCGAATCGACTTGGCGTTGGGCAGGAGGTATAGAGCGAACTCGCGCGGGACTCCTCGCTCGATCAGCGCGTTCTTTGCGGTCCACGCTTCGTCCATTGCGCGCTGATAAATTCCCAACGCGCGCGAATTCTCGCGGATCAGCATGGGCGTGATGTAATCAGGCGAGCGCGTGTCGGCCAGTGTCAGTAGCGGGCGCGAGCCAGGCACCATGCGGTGGCGCTGATCCTGGCTGTCGGCGGTGTGGCTGATCTTCTTCGAGAACGTGAAATGGGCATGGTCGAGCGGGCGCATGATTGGCGCGTTTACGCCGAGGTTCAGAGTTTCGCGGCGGTAGGGATTGCGCGCCGGGTCGAGCATCCGGTCGATGGCTTCCGAGTCGGGACACTCCGTAGCAGTCAATCCCAACACCGCGCGATACGCTTCGGCCATCGCGGCAATGGCATTCGGTGAGAAATCCACAAGCCGCGAAGTAAGCCCGGCGAGGCGCGCGTCGAATTCGCGTGCGAACGCCTGGCCATCGTGAACCGGCTGCTGCCATTCGGGCAGGTCTTGCATGGGTCCCTGATCGAAGCGGTCGAAAAACTGCGGATCGATTTCGCGTACCCGCGCAACCATCACACCGATTACGCTTCGCGCCTCGGACGGCGTGTCGTTCGCTTCGCACATGCGCCACAGCCGGTGCAGCACGATGCCGGAAACCGTGTGCACCATGGTCGTGAACGCCGCCACCGGCAGAACGTACCGCGCCACTTCAATGGCCCGCTTTCCCGATTGCCGCTCGACCTTCTCGATTCGCTTGGGATGCGACGCCGGCCCGGCGTGCCAGATATCGCTCAGAATTTCGCGTGCCGCCGGTTCGAGCACGCGCGTCAACTCGCGGTAGTGCTCCCAGGCGCCCGCCACTGCCTTTTCGTAAATGGCGCGCTCCTCCGGCCCGAACGCGGCGCTCTCCGGCGGAACGAACGCCTGCGCGCGGTCCAGCCGGACGTACCGCTGGCTCTGCTGTTCGGAATTGTAGAAAGGGTGCGCGTGCAGGAAGGACCAGACGAACTGCCGGCTTACGTTTTCGAGCCCGAATTCGAAATGCGCGTGCTGATAAACCGTATGATGCCCGCCGAAAAACGTGCCAGAGCCGATCATGACCCGCTGCTTTTCGGTGATCTCCTCGGGTCCGATCAGGCGGGGAGCGTAGCAGGTACGCGCCGCGGCCATGGCCGAATCAAAGGGATGTGCGAAGGAATTTCGCAGCGTCACGCGCGGCGCGGCCGTCTCTACTAGCGAGCCGGATTGCGAATCGGGCGCGGGCGAGAATTGCGTGGCCATCTCCACGCATTGTACACCGGCGCGTCGCCGGCGAGCGATGGACAGCTAGAGTCCCCCAATACCGAAAGGAGAGGACTAACGAGAGGCCCGTTACTTCTTCTTGGCCGTCGCGACGGCGGCTGCCTTGTCCGCGTATTTCTTCTGGAAGCGCTCGACGCGCCCGGCCGTATCGATTAACTTCTGCTTGCCAGTGAAGAACGGGTGGCAATTGGAGCAGATTTCCACGCGGATCATCTGGCCCTTGAAGGTCGAGCGGGTATCAAACACGTTGCCGCAGGCGCAATGCACCTTCACGGCGTGATAATCGGGATGAATTCCTTCTTTCATTGGAAGAACTCCTGACTGCCGGCCGGTCTGCGCGGTGGCGGTACCAGGCTCCAAGGCGTCGCTAGGCCAACGAGGAACACCAAGTATACCCGAAATCCGCAATCTTCGCAGGCCGGGGGCAAGGCGTTCTGGTCCAGTTCCAGATACTCCAACTCTTACCAGTACCTAGCGATTCCCTATACAATCGGGCCGCCTAGACCGGCGTGTTCGCGCAGTTCTAAATCATGACTCGCGTCGCTGTCTGAGTACAAAGGAATCACCATGCTGAAAACTCTTTCGTCAAGATCCCTGGGAATTCTTGTCCTTCTTTTGATCCCGATGACCGCATCGCCACAAAGCATCAAAGTGACTTTGCTGGGAACCGGGACTCCCGATCCAGTCATCCAGCGCTTTGGCCCAAGCACCTTGGTCGAGGCGGGCTCGGAAAAAATGCTCTTCGACTGTGGCCGCGGCGCGACGTTGCGGTTGTGGCAGCTCCATCATCCTTTAAGCGATCTGACGGCGGTGTTTTTCACTCATCTCCATTCCGACCACATCGTGGGCTTTCCTGATCTGTGGTTGACGGGATGGCTCCCGCCACCCTTCGGCCACCGGACTGGGCCGATGCATGTGTATGGCCCGGTGGGAACGGCGCAGATGATTCTTTATCTGAAGAAGGCGTATCAAGCTGACATTCGGATTCGCACCGCGGATGAGAAGCTTCCTCTAGCAGGCGTCGCAATCGTTACCAAGGAGATCACCGAGGGTGTGGCCTATGAAAAGAACGGCGTAAAGGTCACCGCATTTAATGTCGATCATGGTGAGTTCATCAAACCGGCCTTCGGCTACCGCATAGACTATCAGGGCCGATCCATTGTGCTCTCGGGCGATACGCGATTCAGCGAAAACCTGATCCGCTTCTCCAAGGGAACGGACGTATTGTTCCATGAGGTGGGTGTTGCAAAAGCGGAAACCCTAAGCACGTCGGAGGCTGCTCGACGAATTATCGGCCACCACACTTCGCCGGAGGATGCGGGCAAAGTGTTCGACCGTGTGAAACCCAAGCTGGCCGTGTACACGCATATCGTGATGTTGAGCACCGACCCGGCGATAGGCGCGCCGACAGTTGATGATCTTGTATCTCGTACCCGCGAGACTTACTCGGGCCCTCTCGAAGTCGGCGAAGACTTAATGAGCGTTGAGGTAGGAGATAAAATTACGGTTCACCGGTTCACAGATCGGTAGGCCTTGGCATTCGTCGCGCGGTTACCGTTCTGATCGAGCGCCAAACGTCAACCGCAGAGTCAATACCCTCATTCGCCGGGAATCATGAGATGGGCCGCCGTCGTGCCGGCACTCATGACCCACACGCCACCTTGCTTGGGGTTGTCGGGCAGCCCGAGTGACTGCGCCGTGGCGCCGGGCATCGATACGGTCGTGTGCGGGCGAGCGTGCTCGCGGTCGGTGCCCGCCAGGTGATACCACATCGATCCAAGCTCGGGCTTCACGCGAGTTCCGTCTTTTTCCGCGGCATCGATCATCGCCTGCGTCTTTGCCTTATCGCCATTTGCCTCGAACTTCAGATTCTGGGCCACGCGGTCCAAGTTGGCGATGCTAGTGCACTCAATCGAGTACGCCTCATGTTCAGGAAGGTTTGACCGGTCATAGCACACCAGACGGTTCGTGCCCTTCTTCAAAGTGTCGTAGGTGAAGTCGGACTTCCATTTGATGACCGTCGTCGCCTCGCGCATATTTGCCGGGATGGCGGCCAATGCCGCTTCGATCGGGTCGCTTGGCGCCTGCGCGAGCGCGCTGATCGAGGCAGCCATTACGTCGAGGATAAGCAGGGAAACGAATTTCATTCAAAACCTCCCAATGAGATGTACTCAGATTTCGCCTTTGGTGGGAGCAGCATACCATGTCAAGAAAATGATGGCCACGCCTCGCGGCACTGGCGCATCCCGCCCGACGGGCTGCATCCGTAAGATGCCATTCGTGAGATCGGGGCGCAAGAGGCGTAGAATGCGCAGAGATTTAAACCGGAAATCCCGGATAAAGGAGCCAGCGATGAACCTTACAAATAGTCTCACCCGGCGGGCTTTCTCCCTGGGCAGTCTGAGCGGACTTGCCATGCTCTGGCTGCCGGATCGATCGTTCGGTCAAGGAACCAATGTTGTCGGGAAATTTGCGTCTAGCGATGAGGAAAAGGCCAACGTCAAGGTGGTCGACGCTTTTTGCGGAGCGTGGGCCAAGAAGGATTTCGATACGATGGCGTCTACGCTAGCCGACAACTGCACCCATCGTCTAAGCCAGGCAAGCCCTCCCATCGTGGGCAAAGAAACGCTGATGACGAGGTTTAAGGATGAGATTGGAAAGACCGATTTCGAACTAAAAATACTTAAGACGGTGGCACTGGGTCCCATCGTATTAAACCAGCGAGAGGACAAGATCGGATCGATCGGTGGCAACCCGGCGCGAACGATTCGAATCGCGGCCGGCATGTTCTACGTCGAAAACGGAAAAATCGCCGAGTGGACCGACTTCGAGCTTAAGTAGCGGCATCATTCGCCGCCGAAAAGCAGCGGGGCGCCCAGCTTCGAGGAATAATTCGGGCGGTAGCGCTCGGTATTGTACAGCGCGGCCACATCGACTCTGCGCGCGCCGGGCTTTAAGTCCAGCAGAGCTACGTGCGTATAGCATCCGCTCTGCACGCCGATCATGCGGCCGGAAACGCCGTCGCGAATCAGCTCGACCGCGATATTCGCGAAGGTAATGGCGACTAGCTGGTCGAGCGAGTCCGGCTCGCCGCTGCGCAGATCGTAGGTCAGGTCGCTGATCATCGTCTCTTCGCCCAGCCGGCGGTGCACTTCCTCGGCGAGGGCCGCGCCCACATCCGCTTTCTTACGGTGCCCGTAAGCATCCGCCTCGCCGTACTCCTTCACTTCGCCGTCCTTCCAAATGGCACCCTCTGATACGACGACCAGCGCGTAGTGGCTGGGATTGTGCTTCTTGTCGTCCTTCAGCAAATTGCAGATGCGATCGATCTCGAAGGGATATTCCGGAATCAGGCAGCGAGTTGACGTCACGTAGGAGGTGTACAGAGCGGTGAATCCCGCATCGCGACCGAAGATACGGAAGACGCCTACGCGCTCGTGCGAGCCCACGGTGGTGCGCTGCCGCGTGATGGCCTGCTTGGCGCGGGTTACCGCGGTCGAAAATCCGATGCAATATTCCGTGCCGCGGACATCGTTGTCCATAGTCTTGGGAATGGCAATCACGGGAAAGCCCGCCGCGCACAGGGCGGACGCGAAGCTGAGCGTGTCGTCTCCCCCGATGGCCACCAGGCAGCCGATCCCCAGCTGCTCTAGGTTGTCGATGACGACGGAGGTGAGATCGTAATACTTGCCGTCGAAGGGAAGGGTCTTGATGTCCTTGGGCAGATGATGCGCCGCGAGTTGCGCTTCGGTCACTTTTCGCGGATTGGTGCGGGAAGTGTGCAGGATGGTGCCACCGGTGCGATCGATGGTGCGAGTATTGTCCCGCGTGAGTTCGACGATGTAGTTTGAGTCATCCGGGCCGGACATGTAGGTGATGCCCTCCCAGCCCTTGCGAAGACCGATCACCTTGCGGCCGATTTTATCCGCTCCGTAGACGACCGACTTGATCACCGGGTTCAGCCCCGGCACGTCCCCGCCGCCGGTGAGAATACCGATCTTGTTTCGTTCGCTCATGCTCCCGCCTCCGATCGATCTGCCACCAGCCTTCCGTTATTCCAATTGTGCCAAATTCAGGTCGCCGCGCAGCCTGCAAATTCAGCCGCCAAGCGCGGCGAGCTCGTCGGCTAGGTCTTGGTGCAGGCCGGGCGGCAGGATTTTGGACTGGACGATGCGGCGGAGCAGCGGAAGGTCGTTTGCGGCGTTGGCGTAGGCACGATTAACGTCCGCGACGCTGATGCCCTCGGGCGCGCGGGAAACTTCTTCGATGGCATCGCCGACGTTGACGCGCCCTTCTTCGACCACCGAAAAATAAATTCCAGAACGCCGGCTGGCGAAAAACCTCTTCACGATATCGTCGCGGCCGAAGCGGATGCCCAGTTTGAAGCACGGGAGGCGCGGCTGGGTGACAGCGACGACCGCTTCGCCGATGCGGAAACGATCTCCGATGTGCGCGTCACCTTCCAGCAGTCCTTCGGTGGTCAGGTTTTCTCCGAACATCCCCCAAGGCAAATCCATGCCCGGAAGTTCCTGGCGCCAAAAGGAGTAGTGCTCGGAGGCATAGGCGTAGAGGGCCTTGTTGCGTCCGCCGTGGACGGTGAGGTCCGCCTGACGATCGCCGTCAAGATTCAAATGGCGCAAGAAGAGTGGTCCTTCGACCGGCTCCTTGAAGATTCCGGTCAGGGCTTCGCCGCCTGCGTACGGCACCAAGCGCGGCTGCCCGACGTTCAGCGAAATGATGCGCATGGGCTTGCGCATGGACTTCATTGGGCGCACTCCAGCACGGCCGCTCCGTTGATGCGATCACTTTTAAAATCGTTGAGCGCGAGATTGGCTTCACGCAAGGGATACGGCGTCACCTGCGTTCGCACGGGAATTTCCGCAGCCACGCGAAGAAAATCCTCCCCGTCCTGCCGCGTGTTGTTGGCCACACTGCGAATTACGCGCTCCTGATAGAGCCAGTCGTAGTCGAGCTGCGGAATCGGGCTCATGTGAATGCCGCCAAGCACAAGCACTCCGCCTTTCTTCAGCGCTCGCAGGGCGGGTGGAACAAGCTCGCCGGCGGGCGCAAAAATGATCGCGGCGTCGAGCTTTTTCGGCGGAGTGTCATCGCCCTCACCCGCCCAAACCGCTCCCAGCTCAAGAGCGAGCTGCTGATGATTTTTCCCGCGCGTGGCTGCATAGATTTCCGCGCCCCAGTGGCGCGCCACTTGAATGGCCACATGCGCCGCCGCGCCGAATCCGTAGAATGCCAGCCGTTTGCCGCGCCAGGCTCCCTCTTGAATGCCGCAAAGCCTGAGGCAACGGAATCCGATAATCCCCGCGCACAAAAGCGGCGCGGCCTGTTTATCGTGAAATGAATCCGGTATCGGATATACGAACTGTTCCGGAGCGACGGCGTATTCGGCGTAGCCTCCATTCACGGTGTAGCCGGTGAATTCAGGATGGTCGCAGAGATTTTCGGCGCCTGCGCGGCAGTATTCGCAAGTGCCGTCCGTGCGATGAAGCCACGGAACACCCACGCGCGCGCCGAGTGCGAATCGCCGGGCGCCTTCGCCCTGCTTTTCGACCACGCCCACAATCTGATGTCCGGGAATTATCGGGGATTTGCGCGGCGGCAGTTCGCCTTCGATGACGTGGAGGTCCGTCCGGCAGACGCCGCAGACGCTCACGCGAATGAGCACCTCGCCCGCGGCAGGCTCGGGCTTGGGTACGTCGGCGAATTCCAGCGGGTTGCTCTGAACCGGCGCCGGGGATCGTAAGACGCAGGCTTTCATGCAGGCGTCCCTTTTGGCTTCAGGCCGGCGTCCTCGGCTGCGTCCAATGCGATGGCGGACCAGTCGAGATCACCGCGGCCCTTGGCCATGGCCGTATGCCAGCGGTCGCGCAGCAAATTGCCGAGCGGCATCGGAGTCTGGGAGCTCGCCGCCGTTTGCATGACGAGATTGACGTCTTTCGCGCCAAGCGCCAGCCGGAAACCCGCCGGCGAGAAGGCTTCATCAGCCATGATGTTGGCGTAGATCTTGTGCATGGGAGAAAACGTGCCCATCACTTCGGCGACGCGTTTCTTGCTGAGTCCGTTCTTTTCCGCGAGGGTCAACAATTCGGCGAGCGCTTCGATGTTCGCGGCGACGAGAAAATTTCCGCAAAGCTTGGCCACATTCGCGGCGCCCGGATCTTCTCCAAAATCAAAAACTCCCTGTCCGATAGCGGCGATAATGGGCTGCGCTTTTTCGCGTGCCGCAGCGGGGCCGGAGACACAGACCCACAGACGCTTGGCGGCGGCTGCCTCGGGCCTGCCAAAAACGGGGCTGGCAACGTAGGCGACCCCATACTTGGCGTGGTGCTCGGAGAGACGGCGCGCGGTGGCGGGAGAGATAGTGCTGATCGAAACGTGAATGCCGCCGGGGCCGAGCTTTTCGACGAACGAACTGGGCGCAAGACAGACTTCTTCGAGGGCGCGATCGTCGGCCAGCATCGTGAGCACCACGCCTCCGGCCGTGGCTACATCCGTGGCGCTATCAACCGCAACGGCGCCTTTGGCGACCAAAGCCGTGGTCTTTGACGCTGTGCGGTTGTAAATGCGCAGCGCGTAACCCGCCGCCAGGAGATTCGTAGCGATTGGTTCTCCCATGTTTCCCAGGCCGATGAAACCGAGTGTGTCTGCCATTTTTCATCTCCTCCCGCTATTGGTGATTCGTAACTAGTGATTGGTGATTAGTGACTCGTGGAAAGGCGCCGAGCGATGCGCCATCTCGAAATCCAGGCGGGCGGCCCACCCTTCATCGCCTTCATCGACGCATCTGACGACGTCATCGTAAAATCATACTCCCTTCGCCCGTGACCTCCGAGATCGTCCCATGCCGGGGGGTGCCCCGTCCTTGCGCTTTTTGCAAGGGTGGGGCTGTAACCGAAGACTGGACCGAACTACCGTGCCGGACGATTCGGCGCGTGCAGCCCGTTGGTCATGCACGGCGTCCCACCCTTCCCAAACCGAAGGGTGGGGCACCCTTCGGTGGAATTCGGCTTTTTGCAACTGGCGCAGTTCGCAACCAAAACCGTCCTCGAGGCTCGAGGGCGCTCCACCCGCCACTAATCACACGAAATTCCGCGCGAGGCGAAGACTCACCTGTCGCCAAAGGCGCGCCAGATGGGGCACCCAAAAAATCAGGGCAACCCCCGGGGTAAATGCTTTCAACCCAAGCGGGCAGTGGGAGGGGTTTGGGCGGTGGGAAAGAGGGCGGTGACCAGGGTGCCGGTGGAATCGGAGCTCACTTCGAGGCTGCCGCCGAAATCGCGGAGGCGCTCGCGCATGCCGCGCAGGCCAACTCCGGGCAGACCCGTGGAATTGATGGCTTCCTGCTTTTCCGGCGGGATGCCCGTGCCGGCATCGCGGACCTCAACCCGCAGGTATTCCTGCTCCGGGGCGACGCGGATGGCGGCGGTCTTGCTGCCGGAGTGCCGGTGAATGTTGGTGAGGCATTCCTGCATGATGCGGAAAACGGCGATCTCCAGGTTGTTGTCCAGACGCTGCAAATTCGTAGGCACGTCGATCGACACTTGAATGCCGCTGCGCTGCGAGAATCCATCGGCGAACCAGCGAAGGGCCGCCTCGAGGCCCACCTCTTCCAGCAGCGGCGGATGCAGGAGGTGAGAAATGGTTCGCACCTGATTGGTGAGATCGGTGATGATCTCGCCGCTTTCCTTGAGAGCTCTGGTGGAATCCGGAGACAGGCGCGCGGCGTCGTTCGACAGGCGCGAGAAATTCATTCCCAACGCGACAAGTAATTGGCCGACGCTGTCGTGGAGTTCGCGGGCGATGCGGCGGCGCTCTTCATCCTGGGAGCGGAGGAGTAGACCGGTGAGATGGCGCAAGTTGTTGGTGGCTTCGTTGAGCTGGGCGGTGCGCCGCGCGACGCGGGCTTCCAGTTCGTGTTGAGCGAGTTCGAGGCGCTCCTGATGACGCTTGCTCTCATCTATATCGATGACGATGCCCACCCATTCGCGCACCGTCTTATCAGGGTTGAGGATGGGAACGGCTCGGCTGGCGCAGTAACGGTATGAACCGTCGCGCAAGCGCACGCGCCATTCGATGTAGTAGTCCTTGCCGGTGCGAACCGCTTCCCGCCATGCTTTTTCGGCGCGGCCGCGATCCTCGGGATGAGCAGCCTGCAGCCAGCCCCAGCCAAGGGCCTGCTCATCACTCAGCCCGGTAAGTTCCGAGAATTTCGTGGAGACCCAGACCCGGCCGCCTTGCGGATCGGCGCGCCAGACACTTTGGGCGGTAGCACCGATGAGAGCGCGGTAGCGCTCCCGCTCAAGAGACAACAGGTGCTCGGTGTCGCGGCGGTTGCGGACGTCGCGAAAGACCAGAACGATGCCGGTCATGTTGCCGCGTTCGTCGAAGATGGGTGCGCCGCTATCGTCGATGGGAATTTCGGTGCCGTCGGGGCGGAGCAGTACCGTATGGTTCGCCAAGCCTACGACCACGCGCAGGCGCTTAACCTTGGCCACCGGATCCTCTACGCGAGCTCGCGTGGTTTCGTTGACGATGGGGAAAATATCGACGAGGTCGCGGCCGGAGGCTTGTTGCAATGTGTGACCGGTCAACTGCTGGGCAACGGGATTGATGAAGGTGACCTTACCCTGCGCGTCAGTCGCGATGACGCCGTCGCCTATGCTCGAAAGCGTGGTGGCCCACCGACGCTCGCTGGCCTGCAGGTCCGCGGCGCGTTGCTCGGCAGCTTCAAGGGTCTGGCCAAACTCGGAGGAGAGACGGAGCATCGAAGAACGGGTGAAGGCAGCCACGGCAATTCCCAGGACTAGGGTAAGAACTTCGATGGTGGGGAGCAAGAAAGCAACCGCGCGGCGGGACGTTCTTTGACGCTGTTCGCGAAGATCCTGTTCCACGCTCAGGAAGTCGGCGACCTGCCCGCGCAAGCCATCCATCATTTGCTTGCCCTGGGAAGTGATCTCAAGACTCTGGGCCGTGGCAGCATCGCTCAGTCGCTGGCCGATCAGATCGAGAGAATACTGGCGCCAGACTTCGAAGGACGCCCTAATCCCAGCCAAAACTTGCTGCTGGTTCGGATTGTCGGAGATGAGGCGATTGAGCAGCTCGAACTCTTGCGGGATGACAGGTCTAGCGTCGTTGTACGGCTGAAGAAACTTCTCGTCGCCGGTAATCGCGTAGGCGCGCAGGCCAGTCTCCATATCGACGAAAAGCTTCAGGAGGTAGTTCGACTGGCTGATAACCTCATCGCTGTGATCGACCCGTGCGGCGGCGTTATTAAGACTGCGTACCGCCCAAAACAGTGCGACACCGAGCAGAATCGCAAGGACAAGAGGTAACAAGATGGCACGAGCTAGCAGTGCCTGGAACTTCTTTAGATTCATGGGCCCGTATAGGATCGTTCCGGGCGACTGGACGAGCCCGGGTGATGTTCTGCGCGCGTAGTTTAGCTAGATACAGACAGGACGCCACATACATTATTCACTGTAGAAGGCTGGCCTGGCGAACCAGTTCGGGCCCACCGGAGCACCGGGCGTCCGGCCAGACGTGCCGAGTGCGAGTGTGCTATGGTCGGTTTTCCGGGCCGCCAAGATGAGATTTCGCCAAATTATCTTCGCAAGCCTTCTGGCAAGCGCAGCAGCGGGCGCCCTGCTGGTGCCACTGCTGGCGGCGCAGGTTGTCGAGCCCAATGGAATTATCGACATGGACGGGCAAAGGTTTCCGCCCGCGGACCCGCGCGAAAAAGCGGAATTCACCTTCGCGCGCTTTCACTACGATCTGGGCGCTGAATTTGGGGGGTACTTTCACTTCCCGCGCTGGGCCGCCGACTACCCAAAAGCGGACCGTCAATTTATCCGCGGGGTGCGGAGGTTGACGCGCATCGACGGCCGATCAACGGAAACGGTGCTGGATGCGAGGAGCGACGATCTGTACGACTGGCCGTGGCTGTACGCGGAGGATGCCGGCGCGTGGAGGATGACCGTCGCGCAGGCTTCGCGCTTGCGTGAATATTTGCTGCGAGGCGGCTTTCTCATGCTCGACGACTCTCACGGCGATTACGAGTGGGAGAACATGGTGGCCGGCGTGCGCATGATCTTGCCCGATCGGCCCATCGAAGACCTGGCCAACGGCGACGAAATCTTTCACGTGACCTACGATCTTGACGACCGCATCCAGGTGCCGGGGACGCGATACGTCTGGGGGCACCGGCAATACACAGCGGACAGTGCGACGCCCAAGTGGGCCGCGATCCGCGATGACAAGGGACGGATCATGGTGGCCATATGCCACAACTCGGACGTGGGAGACGCGTGGGAGTGGGCGGACAGCGCGGAGTATCCCGAGCATGCTGCGTCGGTGGCGTACCGCATCGGCGTTAACTACATTATTTATGCGATGACACATTAGCGGCCGCATGGGTACCCGGTAGCAAAAAGCCAGAGCGTCCGCCTCCCTCGGCAAGCTCGGGACAAGTTCGGGCGGCCGCTACAACGGCTAATCAGAATCTAGGACCCACCAAAACGGAAACCAAGACCCACCTGTCGCAAGAAACGCGCCAGATGGGGCACCCGGAAAATCTACTGCGATGACGGACGAACGGGCGACGCCGGTAACAGAAAGACAAAACGCCCGCCCTAAAGGCGGCCGCTACAACGGCCAAACCATCCCCCGCTCGGCAGGCTTGGGACAAGTTCAGGCGGGCGTTGCAAAAGCTAAATGGAAGAGTCGGCCGGGCCGGCAACGAGTACCCCGGCTTCGAGGACGGGGCGGTAGGGGACGCGGCGCATCACTTCGACAAAGACGCGGACGATGTCGGGATCGAATTGATTAGCGGCGCAGCGTTCGAGCTCGGCAAGAGCGTCCTCGATGCTGCGAGCCTTCTTGTAAGCGCGCTCGGATGTGATGGTGTCGTAAGCGTCGGCAATAGCAATCACGCGCGCGCCGTGGGGGATTTGAGCTCCTTCGAGACGCAGAGGGTAGCCGGTGCCGTCGTAAAACTCGTGATGGTGGCGCACCATGTCGCGAATGCGGCTCATGGGCTTGAGAGGTTCGAGAATTTTTGCGCCGAGTTCGGTGTGAGTTTTCATGGTTTCCCACTCGGAAGCATCGAGCGGGCCGGACTTATTGAGGATTACTTCCGGGATCCCCACTTTGCCGATGTCGTGGAGAAGCGCCGCCAGGCGAATCTCTTCCACCTCCGGAGTGGTCATTTTCAGGGCGCGAGCGATCATCACTGAATAAGCGGAAACCTTCTGCGAATGTCCCTGGGTGTATTGATCTTTGGCGTCGATGGCTAGAGCGAGCGAAGTGACCGTCTCGACCACGGCGGCCGGCAGTCCTTCGTCTTCAGAACCTCCAGCGTGCTCGCTCAGGGAGCGGGTGAACTGCTCGAGGCGGCGGTAGATTTCCTCGAAAGCCTCGGGACCGGTGGAGAACAAGCGCTTCAAGGTGACGCCCAGATAGGCTTCGAGAACATCTTTCTTCCATTTCTTGCGGTCGTCGGGATCGCCCTGCTCGGCGCTGGAAACAGAATTCCCTCCCTGATGTTTGGACAGATACATGGAGGAGTCGGCGACCTGGATGAGTTCCTGAGGTGTCGAGCCATGCACGGGAAAGCCGGCGATGCCGAAGCTGGCAGTAACGTTCTTATCGCGCAGCAGTGGATCGGAAGCCACCCAGCCGCGCAGTTTGCTGGCAAGCTGGCGGGCCTGCTCGACACCGGTTTCGGGCATGAGGACGACGAATTCGTCGCCGCCGTAGCGGGCCACTACATCGGAACTGCGGCAATTCTGCTCGAGGATTTGGCCGACGCGCTGGAGTACCACGTCGCCTTCGAGGTGGCCGTAGAAATCGTTGACGAATTTGAAGCGATCGAGGTCCATGAGCACCAAGGAAAATTGGCGGTTGGCGCGCGTGGAGCGTTTCCATTCAGCGGACAACGCTTCCATAAGGAAGCGATGCGTCTTGACGCCGGTGAGGCCGTCGGTGATGGCCTGCTCCTGAGCTTTCTGGAAGGTGATGGCGTTATGCAGAGCGCCGGCAAAGAGATCCGCGAGGGTGCGTAGAAGCTGGACATCGAGATCGGGAAACTTGCAAGGCTCGGCAGATTCCACATAGAGAACGCCCAAGAACTGCTCGGCGTAGCTCACCGGCAAGGCGATGGAAGCGCGCGAGCCGGCGAGAACCATCCGCGGAGAAGACGAGTTCGACTCCGGCACGGTGACCATATGGCCGGCGCGAGCCACCTGACCCACGACCCCTTCGCCAAGCGCAATGCGGCGGCCGAGCGCTTCGCGGCGAGATCCCGCCTCGGCCTGCACGACGAGTTCCTTGGCGGAATAATCGAGAATGGCGATGCCGATGTGATCGTAAGGAAGGTGCAACTCCATTTCGGCGGCGATGCGCGTGAGCATTTCAACGGGATCGAGAGTGGTAATGGCATGCCGGGAGACGTTGTTGAGCAAGGTAAGCTGGCGCGTCTTCTTCTGTTCCGCGGTGAAGAGGCGGGCGTTCTCGATGGCGATGGCAGCCTCGCTGGCCAGAACGCGAAGAAATTCCAGGTGCCCCTGATCGAAGACACGCTCCTTGCGGCTGTATACGGCCATGGTTCCCACGGGGCGGTCGTAGAGCACCAGCGGGACGGCACAGACAGAGCTGGCGTCCAGCAGGGATTCAAAACCCAAGCGCTCGGATTCCTCGCGGAAATGCTCGCGGATCAAAAGGGGCTGTGCCGTGCGCACCACGTGCTCGACCAAATCGTTACCGGCGGGACGCGAGCGCTTCGGTTGCCGGTGGGCGTCGACCACTTCAATCTCAAAGCGCACCTGGGAGGTCTTGTGATCGTAGAAAGCAATGAAAAAGCTATTGGCGTCGAGCACGCGGCGCATTTCGTGGTGTATGCGTTCGAGCAAGGTATCGAGCTCGATGGTAGAGTTCAAAGCGCGGCCCACTTCGTTGAGGATATGCAGTTCCTCGCTGCGCCGGGCCGTCTGCTGGATGAGGTAGCTATTTTCGACGGCCATGCCGATCTGCTGGCCGAGGGCCAGTAGCAAACGGAGCTCGCCGGGCCGGAACGTGCGGTTATCAGGTGTGCCCAGCAGCAAGACGCCGAAAACACGATCCTTGGATTGCAGGGTGATTCCAACAACGGTTCGCAGGCCGTGAGTGAGGAGCAGCGCGCGCACCTTGCGGAAGGACTCTTCCCGCTCAAGTGCGGCCCAATTGGAGTCGCGGGCCAAATCTCGCAGAACCACCAATCCGCCGAGCTTGGCCACCAGAGCGATCATGCTTTCGTCGAGACGATCCTGGTGGGCAACCTGGGAGAACGAAGCGTTCAAGCCGGTCACGACAATTGAAGCCGGTCCTTCCGGATCTTCCTGGCGCAAGCACAACGCACCGGAGGGAAGGCGCACTACGCCGAGGACACGATCCAAAGCCTGGGCGAGCATCTTCTGAATCTCACCGCCCACAAAACCCGAAGCGGCCAGATTCAAACTGGAGAGCGCCAGCATGTTGCGCTCGACGCGGCGGCGCTCCTCCTCGTAAACGGCCATGACCATGAGTATGCCGGCGAAGAGTTCGGGCAACAAAATCAGCGGAGGAAGATCCGTAGCTTGCAGAATCTTCAAAGAGCTGCCGAAAGGCACGACGACGCAGACCAAGCCGAGCGCGCCGAAGGCGAAGGCCAGCAGCTCATCCGTGCGAGACTCCTGGCGGCGTCCCTCGCTCCAAAAGGTTTGCGCTACAAAGAAAAATATCAGGCCCGTGCCGGTCGCCAGCGGAACGGGGATCAATGCATGCGCATAGGCATACGCCCAGAAAAACGCCGCGACGGAGGCAAGGGCGATGGCACGGCCGGCGGCTGTGAGGCGGCAGTACAGCCGAGCCGCGCTGTAAAAGGTCAGAGCCGTGGCGCACAGCAGCCATTCGTTCAACGCGGCGAGCCACCACGGGTGGCCGGGCATGATGTCTACGGAAAGCA
>Ga0302326_10001599_pt1 | contig 57161 bp, 49 predicted proteins | sample Palsa_T0_3_FD_202264 | JGI IMG/M metagenome (GOLD analysis project Ga0302326, IMG submission 202264) | Peat permafrost microbial communities from Stordalen Mire near Abisko, Sweden - Palsa_T0_3 | ecosystem: Environmental > Terrestrial > Soil > Palsa > Peat permafrost | place: Sweden: Abisko...
CCGCCGTCGTCGTGGCCGCGGGCGCGGTGTTCGTCCCGCCGCCCAGATAGTCGATCTGGAACTGCCCACTGTTGAGTGCAAGTACAGAGAACTGGTTCTTGAAGCCCGCGCCGATGTCGAGCGACGCAGCGAGCGTGGTGTCGTCATAGAGACTGAGCACGCCGCTCGCATAGGTGGCGCTGGTAATGACACTTCCGCTGAAGTCAATGACATCCGTCGAGCCGAAGCCGCCGATCGTGGGGACGAATTGGTTCGAGGCGTTGAGATCGTTCGTGTTGAGCGCCAGAATCCCGCCCGCACCGGAAAAGGCGATCTTCACGGCGGACCCGTTCGTGTCCTGATCGATGTTCAGTATTGCCCCGGCCGCGATCGACAGCGTTCCCGAACCCGTGATCGCGCCGTAGAGAGTCAGGCTCTCGTTGGAGGCGGCCGTGAGCGTTCCGTTATCGACGATGGTCGGGGCGGAGAAGCTGCCCGACTCCGTCACACTGATGCCTTTGTCGATGGTCAGTGTTCCCGGCGCGACGCCGCCCTTCGTCCCGATCTCGATCGACGACGACGCGTCGGCGACGGTGAGGGAGATGCCGTTGCCGTTCACATCCTCCGTCAGCCCCGCAAGCTGGACCTGCCCGCCATCCGACGCGGTGACGGAATCGCCGGTCGATACGAAACTCCCCTTGACGGTGAAGCCGGCGCCGGCGCCGCTAACCGCAAAATTGGAATAGCCGCCGCCGCTTGCGTTCGACACGTTGCCTTTGACGGTGAGCGCGCTTCCCGCCGCAATCGAGAAGTTGGTAACGAGGGAGTCCACCAGCGCACCGACCGTCAGGCTGCTGCCGTTCTCGATGGTGTTCAGGGCCCCGGAATAATAATCCTCGCTGCCGTAGAACGTCCCCGTCACCGACATCGTGCCACCGTTCAACGTGACTTCTGCACCCCCGCCGAATGTCGCGTTGCCGGAGACGCTCAGCGAACTCCCCGTGTCGAGGACCGCTGAGACGTATTGCGCCACCGAGAGTCCACCCGCGCCAACCTTGAACAAGCCGTCGAGCAGCGTCTCGCCTTCGAGCGTCAGCCCATAGGCATTGCCGTTGCCGACCAGGACCTGCGCCGCGCCGTTCGCCGCCGCCGCGATGGTGACGGAGTCGTTTGCTCCCGGCGCCACAGACGCGGGGGACTGTCCCGCCGTCGTGTCGTCCCAGTTCGCCGTGTTGTTCCAGTCCCCCGCCACGGGTCCGATCCACTGATAGGAATCCGCCGTCGTCGTACCCGCCGGCGCGGTGTTCGTCCCGCCGCCCAGATAGTCGATCTGGAACTGCCCACTGTTGAGCGCAAGCACCGAGAACTCGTTGTTGTAGCCCGTGCCGATGTCGAGCGCAGCCGCGAGCGTCGCTCCGGCATAGAGATCGAGCGTGCCGCTCGCATAGGTGGCGCTGGTAATGACGCTTCCGCTGAAGTCAATGACATCCGTCGCACCGAAGCCGCCGATCGTGGGGACGAAATCGTCAAGCGAATTCAGATCGCCGGAAGTGATTGAAAGATCTCCGCCGCTCCCGGCGAAATCGATTTGCACCTTGTCCGATGATCCGGGATTGACGCCGCTCACGGAAAGCGACGAACCGCTTCCGATCTGAACGCTGCCGCTGCCGGTCAGGCAACGGCCCGAGCCGGAGAGCGAGAGTTCCTCCCCGCCGGCGACGTCGAGCGTTCCGTCGACCACGATGACTGGAGCGGAGAAGCTGCCCGACTCCGTCACGCTGACGCCGGTATCGATGGTCAGCGTTCCCGGCGCGACACCGCCCTTCGTGCCGATCTCGATCGACGATGACGCGTCGGCGACGGTGAGATAGATGCCGTTGCCGTTCACGTCTTCCGTCAGATGCGCAATCTGGACCTGCCCGCCATCCGATGCGGTGACGGAATCGCCGGTCGATACGAACTTCCCCTTGACGGCGAAGCCGGCGCCGGCGCCGCTAACGGCAAAATTGGAATAGCCGCCGCCGCTTGCGTCCGACACGTTGCCATTGACGGTGAGCGCACTTCCCGCTGCAATCGAGAAGTTGGTGACGAAGGAGTCCACCAGCGCACCGACCGTCAGGCTGCTGCCGTTCTCGATGGTGTTTAGGCCCCCGGAATAATAATCCTCGCTGCCGTAGAACGTCCCCGTCACCGACATCGTGCCGCCGTTCAACGTGACTTCTGCACCCCCGCCGAATGTCGCGTTGCCGGAGACGCTCAGCGAACTCCCCGTGTCGAGGACCGCTGAGACGTATTGCGCCACCGAGAGTCCACCCGCGCCAACCTTGAACAAGCCGTCGAGCAGCGTCTCGCCTTCGAGCGTCAGCCCATAGGCATTGCCGTTGCCGACCAGGACCTGCGCCGCGCCGTTCGCCGCCGCCGCGATGGTGACGGAGTCGTTTGCTCCCGGCGCCACAGACGCGGGGGACTGTCCCGCCGTCGTGTCGTCCCAGTTCGCGGCATTGTTCCAGGCGCCCGCCACAGGTCCGATCCACTGATAGGAATCCGCCGTCGTCGTGCCCGCCGGCGCGGCGTTCGTGCCTCCGCCCAGATAGTCGATTTGGTCAACGCCGCTATTAAGCGCAAGCACCGAGAACTCGTTCGTGTAGCCCGTGCCGATGTCGAGCGCAGCGGCGAGCGTGGTGTCGTCATAGAGACTGAGTACGCCGCTCGCATAGGTGGCGCTGGTAATGACGCTTCCGCTGAAGTCAATGACATCCGTCGCACCGAAGCCGCCGATCGCGGGTACGAAATCGTCAAGCGAATTCAGATCGCCGGAAGTGATTGAAAGATCTCCGCCGCTCCCGGCGAAATCGATTTGCACCTTGTCCGACGATCCGGGATCGACGCCGCTCACGGAAAGCGACGAACCGCTTCCGATCTGAACGCTGCCGCTGCCGGTCAGGCAACGGCCCGAGCCGGAGAGCGAGAGTTCCTCCCCGCCGGCGACGTCGAGCGTTCCGTCGACCACGATGACTGGAGCGGAGAAGCTGCCCGACTCCGTCACGCTGACGCCGGTATCGATGGTCAGCGTTCCCGCGGCAACACCACCCTTCGTGCCGATCTCGATCGACGACGACGCGTCGTCGACGGTGAGGGTAACACCATTGCCGTTCACATCCTCCGTCAGCCCCGCAAGTTGGACCTGTCCGCCATCCGATGCGGTGACGGAATCGCCGGTCGATATGAATGTCCCCTTGACGGTGAACTCGGCGCCGGCACCACCGACCCCAAAATTGGAATAGCCGCCGCCGCTTGTATCCGACACGTTGCCATTGACGGTGAGCGCACTTCCCGCCGCAATCGAGAAGTTGGTAACGAGGGAGTCCACCAGCGCACCGACCGTCAGGCTGCTGCCGTTCTGGATGGTGTTTAGGCCCCCGGAATAATAATCCTCGCTGCCGTAGAACGTCCCCGTCACCGACATCGTGCCGCCGTTCAACGTGACTTCTGCACCCCCGCCGAATGTTGCGTTGCCGGAGACGCTCAGCGAACTCCCCGTGTCGAGGACCGCTGAGACGTATTGCGCCACCGAGAGTCCACCCGCGCCAACCTTGAACAAGCCGTCGAGCAGCGTCTCGCCTTCGAGCGTCAGCCCATAGGCATTGCCGTTGCCGACCAGGACCTGCGCCGCGCCGTTCGCCGCCGCCGCGATGGTGACGGAGTCGTTTGCTCCCGGCGCCACAGACGCGGGGGACTGTCCCGCCGTCGTGTCGTCCCAGTTCGCCGTGTTGTTCCAGTCCCCCGCCACGGGTCCGATCCACTGATAGGAATCCGCCGTCGTCGTGCCCGCCGGCGCGGCGTTCGTCCCTCCGCCCAGATAGTCGATCTGGTAGCCGCTATTGGTCGAAAGCACCGAGAACTCGTTCGTGTAGCCGGTGCCGATGTCGATCGCAGCGGCGAGCGTCGTTCCCGCATAAAGACTGAGGACGCCGCTCGCATAGGTTGCGCTGGTGACGGCGCTGCCGGTGAAGTCGATGACGTTCGTCGAACTGAAACCATCGATCGTCGGAACGAACGCACCGAGCGCGGTCAGATCTCCGGAAGTAATGGACAAATCTCCGCCGCTCCCGGCGAAATCGATTTGCACCGTGTCCGACGCTCCGGGATCGACGCCGCTCAGGGAAAGCGACGAACCACTCCCGATCTGAACGCTGCCGCTGCCGGTGAGACCCCGGCCCGAGCCGGAGAGCGAGAGTTCCTCCCCGCCGGCGACGTCGAGCGTTCCGTTGACCACGATCGCCGGCGCAGAAAAACTTCCCCAGGCGGTGACGCCGATACCGGAATCGATCGTAATCGTGCCGGTCGTCGCGGTATTCTCCGAACCGATTTCGATTACCGATGTGCCGTCCGCAGACAGCGAGATCGCGCCCCCGGAGCCGTTGAGTTCGCCGATGAGCACGCGGCTGTTATCGGACGCGCCGATCGATCCGCCGTCGGTCGTGAGCGTCCCGTCGACAGTGAAACTGCCGGTGCCGCTCACGGTGAGGCTGCTGCCGAGCGACGCGCTGCCGGTGACAAGTAGAGTGCCGTCCGTGAGGGAGACGGTACCGGACGGATCGAACGCCGCGGTTGCCGCGGTCAGGGAATCACCGGCGTTCAGATTTAGCTCCGCTCCGCCCAGCACCGTCAGCGACGAAGTGCCGAACGCTCCCGCCAGTGTCTGGTTGCCTTCGATCGTCAACGGCGCCAGTTGCGCCGGCACCGATGGCGTCGAGCTGGTGACGCCAAATGTCCCGGTCCCAAGTGTCAGAGACGTGGCGCCGGAGTCCGATAGCGAAGTGGTCGCGATGTCACCACTCAGCGTCACGACGCCGATCAAGTCCAATGTCGAAAGGGTTGCGGTGGAAGACGTGGAAAGATCGAGCTCACCGTTCTCAAGCGTGAAGGTGGAACCGAATGTCGCCGCTCCCTGCACGCCGGTCGTTCCGCCTTCGAGTGTGGCTCCATCGGCGAACGTGGCCGTTCCTGTGTCCGTCACCGAACCTTCAAGCTGCAGTACACCGGTAAGACCGAAAGTACCGGTATCGAAGGTACCCGTCAGATCGACCGATCCTCCCGTGCTCGCAGTCAACGTCAGCGAGGCGCTTTGCAGGTCACCGGTTCCGCCGATACTGACTGTGTCCGATCCGGCGTCGATCGTGACGTTGTCGTTGGGGCCGGGCGGGGACGTTGCCGGCGCTCCCGCGACCGTCCAGTTGTTTGGGTCATTCCAGTCTGTGGGGTCTGAGGAATCCGTACCGACCCAGGTATAATTTGCCATTTGAGCCCCCCAAGGTTCCGACTTATGTCGGGATCCGGTCTAATGCAGTTTTGCAAGAAATACAGAAACGCTAACACGCAGGCCGGCGCTTCGCTAGGGTCGTGCCGGCGATCGGTCGGTGAAGCTTATGCGCCGATAGACGGAAGATTTGCAGGAGGGTTCGGGGGCAGTGTGGAAACGGTTGCGAAAACTGAGTGAATAAAGAGAAACGAAACTCATTTTCATCTCGCAATCGAACGCGGGCAGGCTCGAGCGCCGAACCTTCCTGGTTGGTCCGCAAGCGTCAGCGATGAAATTCGACGGTCGCTGGATCGAAAAAGTGTTTCGGCAAAGTTTCCCCATCCCTAACCTTCCAACGCGCAAAAACATTTGCCGAAATATTCGCGCCGGAGTTTCGATTTTCGTTCCAACTTTATTTTCGGAATTGGGTTTCATGCAATTGCGCGAGGCGATTTGCGTTGCCATGTTCGGCGTTTTCCCCGGAAGCGAACATGGAAGAGACGCGAGCCGCTATCGAGACGCGGTGGAAGACGGTGCAGTCGGAGCTTTCGGCTGCGCGTCGGAATGCGCGCTTTGGTGTTGCGCGTGCCTCGATCTGGTCTTCGCATTTGGCGGAACCGTGCCTTGGCCGGAATAGAAATGCGGGTCGACCGCCTCCGCTACCTAGAGGCCGTCTGCCGATAACCGCCAAAAATAAGAAGCAGCTGGATTTGATCTAAGCGGAGTCTGAACCCAATTCTTACAGAAACATCGTAAAAAGGCAGACGATCGTACTCCAACCCCGGAAGTCCAATGGTTGCGATGCTCGGCAAGACGATCGTCCTGACGCGCGTGAGTTAAATCTCGGTCGGGCGGGAATGCGGGGACAGAAGTTCGGAGTTGGAGCAAGAAATCGAGCAGATGACCTCACTCTGAACCCCAACTTAACGGGCCGTGGTCCGACTACGGCTTCACCTTGAACACCGTCCCGCAGCCGTGGCCGTTGCACCCTTTTTGGCCGCCTTCGTAGGTGGTGCCATAGAGCACACCGTGAACGGCGACGAGGCCCGCATAGGGTTCGGTTTTTTTGGCTAGCGGGTCGGGGGAAATCGGTGCTTCCACGTCTGCCGTCGAAAGCGAGAATACGGTGCCGCCGCCGTTCGCGCCTGCGTGTTGCGTCGTGCCGTAGAGCGTGGCGCCCATGTTGACCAGCGCGCCGTCGGGGAAACAGCCGTCGGTTCCGCCTTCAAATCCGTATACGAAGCTTTCCGTGCCAATCGTCGTCATTCCGAAGGCCGTGCCGCAACCAGCGCCGCCACCGTTGTAGGTGGTGCCGTATAGCGCGCCGCCGGTCTCGACGAGGCCGCGCGATGGGGAGGAACCATCGTTCGCAGAGCTGCCCAGGAAGGAATGGATCACGCCCTCCGCGACTTTCGCCTGCACAAGACTCACCCAGAACACAGTGCCGCAGTTCACGCAGGCCGAGCTCGTGCCGCCCTCCGCCGTCATGCCGTATACTTTGTTGCCGATAGTGACGAGACCGCCAACGGGATTGGCGCCGTCGCCGTTCGCATAGCCCTGAAAGGAATAGTAGACCGTGTCCAGCGTACCTGGGGTGGCGGAGAGCGGCACCAGGAATACAGTGCCGCAGCCAAAGCCGTTGCACCCTGAACCGCCGCCAGTCTGGGTTGTACCGATCAGTTCGTCAGACTTGACCCCGTTCGCCTTCACCGTGACCTCGATCAGATTCCCCGATGGATTGGTGCCATCCTGCGTGACCGTGCCGAAGGAATAGAGAAACGACTCAGTCCAAGGCGCGCCCTCCGAAGCGGGCGGCGAGAGCTTGAAGACCGTGCCGCAACCCGAGCCGCCGCAACCCGAGCCGCCGCCGGAACCGGTGGTGCCCCAAAGATTTCCACCCGTGTCGACGTACAGGCCGCCGGGGTTGGCACCGTCGCTTCCGCCCTGGAAGGAATAGAGCACGCTCTCCACACCAGTGGGCGAGAGCGAATATACCGTGCCGCAGCCTTCGTTGTTGTAGCAGACGGCGCTGCCGCCGCCGTGCGTCGTCGTACCGTAGAGCGTGGCGCTCGCGGAGCACGCGGCGTTCGTGGAACATACGAGACCAGCGATCGGCGTAGCGCCGTCGCTCCCGCCTTTGAATTCATAAACTGTGCTGGAGGCAAAGGCGGGCGCGGCAGAGAACGCTGCCGCAAAGACGAGCAGGCACGCGCGATGAAATCGCATAGGCTTTTATCCCTTGATGCTGGCGCGGGGCGCGAGTGCCGGCAGGATGCCCGTGCTGCAGTCCGCGTTTCGAATGACGTTGTCCGGATGGTACAGCACCACCCGGAGTGAGCAAAGCACTTCTTTCCAGTGTGTCGTAGGTTATAAACCGACACTCCCCCGATGATCCCGAACTGGAACGCAAAATAGCGTTTTTTTGACGCCTGTTAGAGCGCCTGTGCGCCGTGCACCATCCCGCCGGCGTGCAGCCGCTGGATCAGCCGCGCCAAAACGATCGATTTGGCTCGATTTTGTGGCGACCGAACACGCTCGTCCCATTGTGATGATACAGGGCACAAACCCCGCTTTCAGGCCGGGGCCGTTCTTGGCCACAATCCATCGATCAATCGCAAATTCTCCTTGAACATTTGGCTCGAGACGGCGACTTCCGCCGTCTGAAAGGTCACGTAGCGCGCGTGCAGGGTTTGGGGTCAGTGTGGAAACTGTTGCGCAAGCGGAACCTGTTTGAATGTAGAGAAACGAAACGCATTTTAATCTCGCGATCGAATCCGAGCAGGCTCGATCGCCGAATCTTCCTGGTTGGTCCGCAAGCGCCAGCGATGAAATTCGACGGTCGCTGGATCGAAAAAGTGTTTCGGCAAAAATTCCCCCTTCCTAACCTTCTGACGCGCAAAAACATTCGCCGAAAAATTCGCACCAAAGTTTCGATTTTCGTTCCAACTTTATTTTCGGGATTCGATTTCATGCGATTGCGCGAGGCGATTTGCGTCGCCATGTTCAGCGTTTTCCCCGCCAGGGAGTGCGCGCATGGATGAGGCACGAGCCGCTATCGAGACGCGGTGGAAGACGGTGCAGTCGGAGATTTCGGCTGGGCGACGCAATGCGCGCGTTCGTGTTGCGCGCACCGAGTCGATTGCCGCAATTGCGAACCCGGACGCGTTCCGGCGCGGCGCGCGCTCCTGTTATCGTCGTGTTATTTCGGCAAGAGAACCGATCGGCGCTTCGCGGGTCTCACCCCGGCCGTTGAGTGTGTTGGAAGATTTTCTTCGTGTGCGCTGCAGCGAAACGCTCCTCCTGTTATCTTCCTGTTTAACAGGGGAGAATACCCGATTTGGATTTGTGGACATCCAGGCAAACTCTGGATTTCTCGGATCAACCACCTTGTGTGCGGTGCACAAGAAAATTCCCATGAGGGTTTCTGCAGAGCCGAATGCGGGGTCCATTGGAGAGCCGTTAACAGGCCCGATAGCAGACCCAATAACAGGATCGATAACAGGGGCGATAACAGGGACCGAGGCCCCTGTTACGCCGACTCAAGTGCTTGAATTCCCACAAGATTCCGGAGCAGCAAAATTTTTGCAAAAAAAATCCGTCGCCAGTGGCAAGCCTCTCGAGCCGGCCGGCCAAATTCGCTTCCCCTCCGGCGCGGTCTCGTTTAGCAAGGCGGCCGGGAGTTTTGCCGATGTCCATGATCCTCGTGACGCCGCTATCCGCGGTCGAGGACACGATCCGCCGCTACCGGCCGTCGCACCTGGTGACGCTGCTGTCGCCCGAACACATGATCGACACGCCTCAAGGCATCGATGCGGCGCAACATCTGCGCCTTGGCGTGAACGACGTGAGCGAGATCGAGGCGTCGGACGTGCCGCCGTCCGAACGCCATATCGCCGAGCTGCTCGCGTTCGCCCGCGCTTGGCCGGCCACGGAACCCATGCTGGTGCATTGCTGGGCCGGAATCAGCCGCTCGACGGCCGCGGCCTATATCGTTCAATGCGACCGGTTCGGGCCGGGCTCGGAAGCGGCGATCGCGCAGGCGTTGCGCGCACGCGCGCCCCATGCCTATCCGAACTCCCTGATGGTGCGCTTCGCCGATCGCGCGCTCGGCCGCGAAGGCCGGATGATCGCGGCCATCGCAGCGATCGGTCGCGGCGCGATCGTCGCCGAAGGCAAATGCGTCGAGCTGCCGCTCGCGCCGGCGGATCTGTGAGCGTCGCCGCGCCGAAGAACGTCGTCCGCATCGGGCTGAGCGCGGCCATCGTGTCCGTGGCAGACGAGCGGCCGCGCGTGCTTGTCGTGCATCACAAGAATGCACCCGACGCGCTTCCGTTCGGACCTTTCGATCCGCTGGGCCATCGCACGCTGGAAAGCGGCTTGCGCAGCTGGGTTGGCGAACAGACCCATCTCGATCTCGGTTATGCCGAGCAGCTTTACACCTTCGGCGACCGCGGACGGCATGCGGTGAAATCCGGCGAAGGGCCGCGCGTGGTTTCGGTGGGCTATCTCGCGCTGATGCGCGCCGGCAGCGAACTCAAAACTCCAGATACGCTGTGGCGCGACTGGCATCTCTATTTTCCATGGGAGGACTGGCGCAGCGCCAGGCCTGCCGTCGTCGATGCCACGATCGTGCCGGCGCTTGGCGCATTTGCGAAAAGCGCGCCGTCGACCGGAGAGGCCGAGCGACGGCGCGAGCGCGTGCGCCTTGCCTTCGGGCTCGAAGGATTCACCTGGGACGAGGAGAAAGTGCTGGAGCGCTACGAGTTGCTTTACGAAGCGGGCTTGGTCGAAGAGGCGGTGCGCGACGGCCGCGCCGCGCCGGATGGCCTGCCCGCGCATCCTCTCGGCGCCAGCATGAGTTTCGACCATCGCCGGATCCTGGCCACGGCGATCGCGCGGCTGCGCGGCAAGATGAAATACCGCCCGGTCGTGTTCGAACTGATGCCGCCTGCGTTCACCTTGCTGCAGCTGCAGCGCACGGTCGAAGCGATTTCCGGCATCCGCCTGCACAAACAGAATTTCCGCCGGCTGGTGGAGGATCAGGGGCTCGTCGAAGGCACGGGCAAATCGGTGCGCATCGCGCGCGGACGGCCCGCGGAGCTGTTTCGCTTCCGCCGCGAAGTGCTGGGCGAGCGTCCCGCGCCGGGCGTTCGCCTGGGAGCACGCCGTGCAACGGGATAGACAAACAAAAACCCCGCGGGAGCGATCCCGCGGGGTGTTCGTATTTCGAATGCTCGGATCAGTACACGGTGTCGATAAGATTCGTTTCCGTTCCCCAATTGGCATTGCCGGAGCGCTGGCGATCGACAAGCGTCGAAGCGCCGTTGTTGTTGAGATAGAACTTCACTCCAACGAGCCACGTGGTCAAATGGCCGCCGCCGCTCGAAAGTTCGGTATAGGTGTAATTGCCGTACACCGAAATCGGAGTCGATTCGGAAACCAGCCACTCCACGGTTCCGCCGTAGTTGGAGAGGTTTTCGCCGCTGCCCACGCTCAGGTAATCGACGTCGGCGTTGAGCGCCAGATCCGGAACGACGTAGAACACCGCCTCGCCGCCGAAGTAATCCGCAGTCCCGGTGAAGCCGCCGCCGCTGGCAGTCGCGCCGCCGCCTTTTGCGCCAAGCGTGAACATGTGGCCGGCATACCATTCCGCGAAGCCGCCATAATTCGTGAGGTTGAAGCTTTCGCCGCCTCCGCCGCTCACGCCGTTATATCCGACGGTCGCACCAATCCTGCCCATACCGCCCTGCCAGATGAGCGCGCCATCGATATTCCAGTCACCGACATTGCCGCCGCCGCTGGAAAAGTTGACTTCGTTGTAGCCGCCATCGACTTGAACCTTGAGCCCGGACATTCCCAGATCGAACGCGCCCGAACCCGCTCCGCCCCAAACATTGGCGCTGCCGCCACCGTTGCCGGCACTGGTATTCGAATACTGGCCCTGCAAGGTCCCGGAAAAACCGCCCATGTCCGCAAAGGCCGGACCGGACAAAGCGACAATCGCGACAGCACAAGCAGTTCCGAGGATTGATGAACGCAATGACATATAAACCTCCGCTTCTCGCCCGCGGGCGTTTTTGCCCGTCTGTGAGTCCCCTTGATAGTCGGTGTCGGGTGGATGCCGGAGCGCAAAATCGCGACGACACGCCTTAATCGGCGGGTCGTGGCTATTTGGACACATGCTGAATGGGAGCTAAATATTTGTTAACGCTTAGGATTCGGTACGGATCAGAAGCCGAATTCCAACAGCGCGCTGGGCGCAGCGCCCCAATCCGTGGTGCCGTTGCGTTGGTAATCGACTAGCGTCCCGTTCCGGCCGCCCCCACCCAGATAGACGTTGAGGCCGACCAGGACCGCGCTCACCTGCTCATGCTGCAACTGGCTCAGGAGAGAGCAGTCGTAGCCCACGTAAATGGAGACAGGGATGTCGTGCACCGGCAGGTATTCCGCCGTAAACGCCGCGTCGCGGACCTGCTCGCGAATATGGTCGTCCGACTTGGCATAATCCGCGGTCAGGCTCAACGCGATGTCGTGATAGGGGTAGAATACCGCCCCCGCCGAGCCGTACAGTCCTGCAAAGTGTCCTTCGAAACCGCCGCCCTTGATCTCCAACGTCAGATTCGGCTCCGTAAACCATTGGCCGAACCAACTAAAAGTGTCTTCGGCATAGGTAAAGCCGTTCGTGCTGCCTGCCCCTGTGCGCATGGCCGAGGCAAAGGTCGCGTTGACACCGACGCTGCCGGCATAGTCGCGCCAATAGATGTCGCCGCCATAGGACCACACATCGTTGCTTTCGCTCGGGATCTGTATGGAGTCGTTGTTGAAGTCGGCCTGGACGTTGAATCCGGGGTTGTCGATGGTCAGGACCGCGACGCCTCGCGCAAGCCAGTCGTTCGTGTGAGAGGCCTGCCCGGACGTCAGAAAGCCCGTCCAGCCAGCCCCAAACGTGCCCGCAAATTGCATGTCGTCGCCGTCGGCTTGTGCAGGGCTGCAGCCTATTGCCAGCGAAAGCAGTGCGGCCCCCGTGGCGCCGATCGAGTAGGACCGCATGGACATGCTCCCCAAATTCCCCAAGGCACGGAAATTACACGAAATTTTCGGTTGCGCCAGCGCCCACGCAATTAGCGCTTGACCGATTTATGCTTACGAGTAGCATAAAGATCGAACCGGCCCTTTAAGGCCGGGATTTTCGTCCTATATATATGCTCAAATGGAGCATTAAGGAGGCGGCGATGGGTGAAGCAGGGTTCAGGACCGAAGCGCCGACCTTCACACCGGCGGTCGCGCGCGCGACACGGGATCTCTACACCAAGGTCGCCAACGTCGTTCCGGAAATCGAATGGGCGGTGCACGCCCCTTACATCCAGGCGATCAACGAACTGAAGCGGCAGAAGAACGCAGTCATCCTCGGCCACAATTACATGACGCCGGAGATATTCCACTGCGTGGCGGACTTTGTGGGCGACTCGCTCCAACTCGCACGCGAAGCAGCCAAGACGGATGCGAAAGTGATCGTCCAGGCCGGCGTGCATTTCATGGCCGAAACCTCAAAGATTCTTTCACCCGGCAAGACCGTGCTTATCCCAGATCCGCTCGCGGGGTGTTCGCTCGCAGCTTCCATCACGGGCGCGGATGTGCGCCTGCTCAAGCAAAAATATCCCGGCCTGCCGGTTGTCACCTATGTGAACACATCGGCCGAGGTGAAAGCCGAAAGCGACGTCTGCTGCACATCGTCCAATGCGGTCGCGGTGGCGGAAGACATCGCGCGCGAACGCAGCGTCGACACGGTGATCATGATCCCGGACGAATATCTGGCGCAGAACGTCGCCAAACGGACCGCCGTGAAGATCGTCAGCTGGAAAGGTCGCTGCGAAGTGCATGAGCGCTTCTCCGCCGGCGATATTCGCGCCTTTCGCGAAGCCAACCCCGGTGTCGTTGTGCTGGCCCATCCGGAGTGCCCGCCGGAAGTGGTGGAAGCTTCGGACTTCGCGGGCTCGACCTCGGCCATGATCGGCTATGTCGGCAAGCACCGTCCCGCGCGCGTGGTGATGGTCACGGAATGCTCGATGAGCGACAATGTGGCGGTCGAATTCCCCGAGGTGGATTTCGTGCGGCCCTGCAATCTTTGCCCGCACATGAAGCGGATTACCTTGCCGAAAATCCTGCATTCGCTGCAGACGATGACGGTCGAAGTGACGGTCGATCCGGAGATCGCAACGCACGCCAAACGCGCCGTCGACCGCATGCTCGCCGTTGGCAAGCCGCCGCAACGCGCGGCCGCGTGAGGCTTGCATGGCACGCCGAGCCGATAATGTCATCGAGGCCAAAGGCGCACTGATCCTCGGTGCGGGTCTCGCCGGCCTTTTCACAGCATTGAAGCTCTCGCCGTTTCCCGCACTCGTGCTCGCCGGCGCGCGCGTGGGCACGACGGGATCGAGCGTCTGGGCGCAAGGCGGCATCGCGGCGGCCGTGGGCGAAGGCGATACCTGGCAGTCGCACGCGGCTGACACGATCGCGGCAGGCGCCGGACTATGCGATCCCAATATTGCGGCGCTGGTCGCGCGCGAAGCCTCGGCACGGATCGACGATCTGGTCGGCATCGGCGCGCCGTTCGATCGCGATGCAAACGGCCGTATCGCCGTGGCGCGAGAGGCGGCGCATTCCGCTGCGCGCATCGTGCATGTGTCCGGCGACAGGGCGGGCGCCGAAATCACCCGCACACTCGCCGAAAAAGTTCTCGCCACACCGTCGATCGAAGTGATGGAAGGTTTCCATGCGGTCGAGCTTGCGATGGAAGACGACCGCGTGGTGGGCCTCTTCGCGCGCTACGGCAACGGCATCGATATGAAATTGGTGCTGTTTCGTGCGCCGGCCGTGATCTTCGCGACCGGCGGACTTGGCGCGCTTTACGCCGTCACCACCAATCCGCTCGAGGCGCGCGGAGAAGGCCTCGGAATGGCCGCGCGGGCGGGCGCGCTGATAGCCGATCCCGAATTCGTCCAATTCCATCCCACGGCCATCGCGATCGGCCGCGATCCGGCGCCTCTGGCCACCGAAGCGTTGCGCGGCGAAGGCGCAATCCTGATCGACGAAACCGGCCGGCGGTTCATGCCCGCCGTCCATCCCTCAGCGGAACTGGCGCCGCGCGACGTCGTGGCGCGCGCGATCCATCGCGAGATCGCGAAAGGTCACAAGGTGTTCCTCGATTGCCGTAAAGCGATCGGCGAAAAATTCGCGGGCCATTTCCCCACCGTAAACGCGGCATGCCTCTCCGCCGGCATCGACCCTGCCCACACTCCCATTCCTGTGGCGCCGGCCGCGCATTATCACATGGGCGGCATCGCCACCGACGTGCGCGCGCGAACCTCGCTCGAAGGACTGTGGGCCGTGGGCGAATGCGCCTCGACGGGGCTGCACGGTGCCAACCGGCTCGCTTCGAACTCGCTGCTCGAAGCGCTGGTGTTCGGTGCGCGCGCGGCCGAAGATGTGAAAACGCACATTGCTGTGGGCATTGGCCGGGGTCTTCCGCCGGCGCCGCTGCGTTTCACGCCGACCCCACCGCCGAAAGCGTTGCGCGATGCCATGGCGCGGCATGTGGGATTGGAACGCGATGCGGCAGGTCTCACCCATGCTCTTGCCACCATCGGCGCCATCGAACGCGCGAGCGGCGGCGAACCGGCCTTGCTCAACATGGTAGCCACAACGAAGCTCGTGACGGCGGCGGCATTCGCGCGCATGGAAAGTCGCGGCGCTCATTTCCGTCTCGATCACCCGCAAACAGAAGCTGCAGGCCAACGCACATTCTTCACTTTGGCTGATGCGGAGAGGATCGCGCGTTCGTCCGAAGCACCGGACGCCAATGTCTCGTGCGCTGCGCACTGAGCACCGGGATGAATCCGATTTCCCTTCCCTTCACGCATCCGCCACATGCGCTGCTGATCGAACCAATAGTGCGCCACGCGCTTGAAGAGGATCTCGGCCGCGCAGGCGACCTGACGACCGACCTGATCGTCCCGCCTGGACAGACCGCGCGCGCAACGATCGTCGCACGTAAGAGTGGAACGATCGCGGGTCTTGTGGCCGCGCAATGCGCGTTCCGGCTGGTCGAAACTCAATTGAACTTTGTTCCAGACGCGTCCGACGGCGCGAATGTCGGGGCGGGCGCGAAACTGGCGACCGTCGACGGTCCCACTCGGGGTCTGCTGACCGCGGAGAGAGTCGCGCTGAATTTCCTGGGTCATCTCTCAGGCATCGCCACGGCCACGCGCGCGCTCGTGGACGCGGTCGACGGCACGCGCGCGCGTATCGTCTGCACGCGCAAGACGACGCCCGGACTGCGCGCCCTTGAAAAATATGCCGTGCGCTGCGGCGGCGGATTCAATCACCGCTTCGGTCTCGATGACGCGATCCTGATCAAGGACAACCACATCGCGGCCGCGGGCGGGATCGCGCCCGCGATCGAGCGCGTGCGCGCCGGAACGGCGCATATGGTCAAAATCGAGGTCGAAGTGGATACACTGGAGCAGCTCGAGGCGGCCCTGGCGCTTGGTGTCGATACGATCCTGCTGGACAACATGACGCCGCACGACATCGCACGCGCCGTCGCGCTGGCCAAAGGCCGGGCGGTGCTCGAAGCCTCCGGCAATGTGACGCTGGCTACCGTGCGCGCGATTGCCGAGACGGGCGTCGACTACATTTCATCGGGCGCCATTACCCACAGCGCACCCAATCTCGATGTGGCGCTCGATTTCTGAGCGCGTTGGGCCTATTCTAAGGCCGGGTCACGCGGGGGATACGCGTTGAAACTTCGCCATTTCGCGACCGCATTCTTCACAATCGCATTGCTGTGCGGCTGCTCCTCCACGCCAACCGCACCGCCGCGTCTGCCGCCGTCGCCACAGTATTTGCTGGCCGAAGCGTCGGCCGACGATTTCACCTGCACACGCGCCAACGCAGCCGCAGTCGACTTCGATAAGTTCGCAAGCGGTCCGGAGCTTTACGTCGACAAATGCGTGCGCACCAAGGGTCTTGCGAGCTTTCGAATTCTCACCAGGGACGCGGCGACCATGCCGACGCAAAAGAGTGCGGCCGTGCCTCCTTCGGCGATCGGCCTCTACTGGAAGGATGATGCGGGCATGCGCAAGCTCGATACCGACCCGCAATTCGTCGAGGTCGTCGGCCGCGTCAGGCTGTGCGACGCGCGAAACAAGCTTCTAACGGCAGCGGGATCAGGCACCGCCACGGAACCCTGCCACAGTGCCACAGTTGCGATCTTTGTCTCCCAAAGTCACGTATTTCCGACCGCGATGGATTGACGTCAACAAAATCTACATCGCCCGCGCAGAAACATTATTGTCAGGAGGAGAGCATGTTCACGACTGCCAATCCGAACCGGCCCTGGAGTCAGATCGGGCTCAAACTCCTGATCGGGACTCTTGTCGCCACCGCGATATTGGCCATCATAGATGGAGTCATGAAGGGGCCGCTCGAAGCAGCTTATTTCGCCGATTCCCAAACCGAACGCGCCAAATTTCTAATGATCGCGACATGGATTGTGGATTTTCGCTATCTAACCGAGCAAGCCATATTAGCCGCGGCGGTAATCTTTGTTGGGGCAAAATTTATCGAAACGCGGACCGTCTTCACAATCGGCTTTGATAAACAAGATGTCTCGAAGATATCGCTCAAGGGTCCGGACGCGGACAATGTCGTCTGGATCGGACACCGTTATGCAACAGCGATGGAAGCCGAGACCGTCGCCGAAGCCTTCGCGGAACGCCTGAAGGAAAGTGCCGCCTAACGGCGCATGATCGGAACGGCAGCCGCTTCACAGGCAGCGGGATTGCGCCTATGAGTTCCTACATCGACATCCAACATCGGAGTACGCCATGGACCTTCATCTCAAAGGCAAGAAAGCCATCGTTCTAGGCGGCACGCGCGGCATCGGACGCGCTATCGCGGAAACCTTTGCCGCAGAAGGCGCCGACGTGGCGATCTGCGCGCGCAACGCCGACCAGGTGAAGGATTCAGTCGCCGCGCTGAAGGACAAAGGCGTGCGCGCCACGGGCGCCTCCGTCGACATCGCGGACGGTGCGGCCCTCAAGAGCTGGATCGAAAAGGCTGCCGGTGAACTCGGCGGTATCGACATCCTCGTCTCCAATGCGGGCGCCATGGCGCAAGGACCCGGCGAAGCCGACTGGAATTTGAATTTCCGGCTCGACGTGCTGGGCGCGGTCAATGCGTTCGAAGCGGCGCGTCCCTCGCTCGAAAAAGCGGCAGCGGCCAACGGCGATGCCGCCTTCGTGATCATCTCGTCCGTGTCGGCCGCCGAGTCCGACAATGCAAGCTCCTACGGCCCCATTAAGGCGGCCCTGATCCACATGGCGAAGGGCCTGGCACGGCAGCATGCCAAGCGCGGCATCCGCACCAATGTCGTCTCTCCGGGCACGGTCTATTTCAAGGGCGGCGTGTGGGCGACCGTGGAGGCAAATGCGCCAGCCTATTTCAAGCAGGCGATCGAGCGTAACCCCACGGGCCGCATGGCGACGCCGCAGGAAATCGCGAACGCGACCGTATTCCTCGCGAGCCCCGTCTCTTCGTTCACGACAGGCGTCAATCTGCTTGTCGACGGCGCCATCTCGCGCCGCGTGAATTTCTGACGTCGGAGATCGCCATGGCCGACAAGGCGCGCGGGCGCAAATCCATTTTCATCACGGGCGCCGCCAGCGGCATGGGTCGCGAGACGGCCAAGCTTTTCGCGCGCAACGGCTGGTTCGTCGGCGCGTTCGATGTAAACATGGACGGGTTACAGACGCTCGAACAGGAAATCGGCGCGGACAATTGCCTGATCCGCCGCCTCGACGTGACCGACAAGACGGATTTCGAGGCGACGGTCGCGGCGTTCGGCGCCGAAACCGGCGGCAAGCTCGATCTGTTATTCAGCAACGCCGGCATCGGCGAAAGCGGCTGGTTCGAGGATGTGCCGTTCGAATCCGCCATGCGCGTGATCCAAGTCAATTTCATCGGCGTGGTGACCAGCATCTACGCGGCGCTGCCACTCCTCAAGGCGACGCCCAATTCACTGTGCTTCATCACGTCGTCTTCGTCCGCCACCTACGGCATGCCGCGCATCGCCATTTATTCAGCGACGAAGCATGCGGTGAAGGGGCTCACCGAAGCGCTCTCGATCGAATTTGCGCGCTTCGGTGTGCGCGTGGCGGACATCCTGCCCGGCCTGATCGATACGAATATCCTGCGCGCGACGCCGAACCGCTCGAACGATCGCGACAAGCCGACGGAACAGGAATTCTACGACAATGCGCCGAAGAAAGGCATGTTCCGGCTGATGCCTGCCGCCTCGATAGCCGAGACTGTCTGGCGCGCCTATTCGAGCGACAAGCTCCACTGGTACGTGCCGGAAGACATCGCCTGGATCGACCGCATCAAAGGTTTCGCGCCGAATTTCATCCGCAAGCAGATCGGTAAGCGCATTTCGGAAGGACTTTTCGGCAAGGAGAAATAGTCTTCGTCAGCTCGACTGGGTGCGGCCGAGCGGCCGGTAGAAGACGTGATTGCCGATCTGGACGGTGCGGTCCATCTGGTCGGCCCAGTCCGGCAGGATATCGGCCGCATGGAACGACGTTGCGCCGTCGGTCATATTTCCGAGCTCGATATCGCCCGCAAGAATCCGCGCCGCAAGAGCGCGCGCGACCGACCACGCGCGGGAATTTTTCGCGTGATCCAGTTCGCCGTCGCAGGTGAAGGAGAACTGGCAGCCATGATCGAGTTCCGCGCCCTCATACACGACGCCGCAAATGCTGCGCGGAAAACCTGCCGCGTGCATGCGATGGAAAATCACTTCGGCGACCGCTTCTTGACCGTCGATGCCCTCGCCGCGCGCTTCGTAATACATCGCCTCGGCAAGGCAATGCTGCTCCGTCTGCTGTCTCGCCATTGCCAATTCCTGCGGCGGGGGCGCGGCAACAACTTGTTGCACGGGAGCAGCCGGCGCGGGCGTAAAATCCGCGGCGACAGAAGTCCGCACAATGGACGGCCGCAGCTCGGGCGTTTGATCCGTATGCGGACCAATCGCCATGGCTGCCCCTGCGGTCACCAGTGTCAACACAAAGGCTCCTGCAAGCGCGTAGTCGGCGCGTCGCAAAGCGTCACTCGTTTTATTCAGCATTGGGACTTCGACACTCTTTCGGATTGCGGCTTCAGTAACGTCTTCGAGTCGTGTTCCGAACCAGTTCCCGCCTCCCCAAGCGGTCGCGCCTTCTGCCCGCAAAATTTCGGATCGTCAAATCACAAAATGCAAATTCATGACACCGCGTCATGTAACCCACAAGAATCCAGGGTTTCCCTGCATCGTCCGTACACAGATTATACGATTTATATACGATTGTACGACCGCGAAATCGGTCCCTCGCGCGCGCATTTTGACATTTCATGCGGGAAATTTCGTTTGGCGACTCTGCTTTCTCAATCGATTTCGCGCACATTCGTTAACGCTGCTTGCGCTGCAGCAAGGCGCGCGATCGGCACGCGGAATGGAGAACACGAAACGTAATCGAGCCCCGCATCGTGGCAGAATCGCACCGAATCCGGATCGCCGCCGTGCTCGCCGCAGATGCCGAGCTTGAGTTTCGGCCGCGCGCTGCGGCCACGTTGCGCCGCGATCTTGATCAATTCGCCGACGCCGTCCGTGTCGATGGTGACGAACGGATCGCGCGCAATCAGGCCTTTCGTCAGATATTCGGTGAGAAAGGTTCCGGCATCGTCGCGACTCACTCCCAGCGTCGTCTGCGTGAGATCGTTGGTACCGAAGGAAAAGAATTCGGCGGATTGCGCGATTTCCGCAGCGCGCAGGGCCGCGCGCGGCAATTCGATCATGGTGCCGATCAAATACGCGGCACGCTTTCCGGTCTCCGCTTCGATCGCGTCGGCGACTGCGGCGATGCGCGATTTCATCATGTCGAGTTCGCTCTTGAAACCGACAAGCGGGATCATGATTTCGAGCTGCACGGGTTTGCCGCCTCTTGCTTCCACGTTGAGCGCCGCTTCGAGGATAGCGCGCGCCTGCATTTCGTAGATTTCCGGATAAGTGACGCCGAGCCGGACGCCGCGATGGCCGAGCATGGGATTGGTTTCGTGCAGTGCGATAGCGCGTTGGCGCAGTTTCGCGGGATCGCCGCCGGCCGCACGTGCGACCTCGGCGATTTCCTCGTCCTTCTGCGGCAGGAATTCGTGCAAAGGCGGATCGAGCAACCGGATGGTGACCGGCAGCCCTTCCATCGCCTTGAATATCCCCTCGAAATCACTGCGCTGCATGGGCAAGAGCTTGGCAAGCGCGGCTTTGCGGTCTTCGACCGCATCGGCCAGGATCATCTGGCGTACGGCGATGATGCGATCGGCTTCGAAGAACATATGCTCGGTGCGGCACAGGCCGATGCCCTCGGCGCCGAAACGCCGCGCGGCCGCGGCGTCTGCCGGCGTGTCGGCATTCGCGCGGACCTTCAGTGTACGGATCGAATCGGCCCAGCCCATCAAGGTGGAGAAATCGCCCGTCAGTTCCGGCTCGCGCATCGGCACGCTGCCTTTGAAGACCTGCCCGCTCGCGCCGTCGATGGTGATGATTTCGCCGCGCTTGAGCACGGTCGCGCCGCACGACATCGTGCCTTTCGCGACGTCGATCTTGATCGTGCCCGCGCCGGACACGCAGGGCCGGCCCATGCCGCGTGCGACCACGGCCGCGTGGCTCGTCATGCCGCCCCGCGCCGTGAGAATGCCCTTGGCCGCATGCATGCCGTGAATGTCTTCCGGACTCGTCTCCGTGCGCACGAGGATCACGTCGCGATTGTCGGCGGCGAGCTTTTCAGCTTCATCGGCGGTGAACGCAATCTCGCCGGTTGCGGCGCCGGGCGACGCCGCAAGCCCGGTCGCGATGCATTGCTTGGGTGCATTGGGATCCAGTGTGGGATGGAGAATCTGGTCGAGCGCGGACGGATCGACGCGACCCACCGCGACTCTTTTGTCGATCAGCCCCTCGCCCACCATGTCGACCGCGATCTTGAGCGCCGCTTCCGCCGTGCGCTTGCCGGATCGCGTCTGCAGCATGAACAGTTTGCCGTCCTGCACCGTGAATTCGACGTCCTGCATGTCGCGGTAATGCGCTTCCAGACTCTGCGTGATGCGATGAAGCTCGACGAACGCCGCCGGCATCGCTTCTTCCATGGAAGGCTTCTTGCCGCCGCTGCGTTCGCGCACGATTTTCGAAATCGGCTGTGGCGTGCGGATGCCGGCGACGACATCTTCGCCTTGCGCATTCACGAGGAATTCGCCGTAGAGCAGCCGCTCGCCTGTCGCAGGATCGCGGGTAAAAGCCACTCCGGTTGCGCTCGTGTCGCCGCGATTGCCGAACACCATCGCCTGCACGTTGACGGCCGTTCCCCAATCTTCGGGGATATTGTGCAGCTTGCGATAAGTCTTCGCCCGCTGGCTCTGCCATGAGCCGAACACTGCGCCGATCGCGCCCCAGAGCTGTTCGTGCACGTCGTCCGGAAATGCCCGGCCGAGTTCTTTCCGCACCTCGTCCTTGAACAGCGTGGCGATGCGCTTGAGATCGTCGACATCCAGATCGGTGTCTAGCTCGAAGCCTTTGCTCTCCTTCTCGGTCTCGATGATCTCCTCGAACAGCCCGTGCTCCACACCCAGCACGACATTGGCGTACATCTGGATGAAGCGGCGATAGGAATCATAGGCGAAGCGGGGATTACCCGAGAGTTTCGCGAGCGCTTCGACCGTGACCGGGTTCAGTCCGAGATTGAGCACAGTGTCCATCATGCCCGGCATCGAAACGCGCGCGCCTGAGCGCACGGAAACGAGCAGCGGCTTCTCCCCGTCGCCCAGCTTTCCATCGGCGAGTTCACCCACCCGCGCGAGAGCGGCCTCAACTGCGGGCTTCAAATCGGCGGGGTAGGATTCCTTGTTGACGTAGTACTGCGTGCAAAGCGCGGTGGTGATGGTGAAACCCGGCGGCACGGGCAAGCCCAAATTGCTCATCTCGGCCAGGTTCGCACCCTTGCCGCCCAGCAGATTCTTCATCTCCGCGCGGCCTTCCGCGGAGCCGTTGCCGAAGCTGTAGACCCATTGTGTCATGCGAAATTCCTGTCCGAACCGCTCTGCGGGATGCCCAGAGTAACCTTCCCGACCGGGCAGTGGGAAATGTCAAACAGGCGCAGGCGGGGCGCCATTCCGTTCGTCAGAGGCTGACTCACGCTCGGTTTGCTGGTACCATTTTTCCACAACCACTCAGCAGAGAACGCCATGACATTGCGGAAGTTCATCATCGAGCGCGACATTCCGGCCGTGGGCTCATTCGAGCGGGAGCAGTTGCGCGGGGCCGCGGCCAAATCCAACGAAGTCCTGAAGGCGCTGGGGCCGGATATCCAGTGGCAGGAAAGCTATGTCGCCGCCGACAAGACCTTCTGCGTCTATCTTGCGAAGGACGAAGCGATCATCCACAAGCATTCCGAGATGAGCGGCTTCCCGGCCAGCAAGATCACCGAAGTGCGCAAGATGATTGATCCCACGACCGAGCGCGAGGGTTAGCCTTCGATCTTCGAGAAGTCCGCGACTTGATGCAGCGTCGCGCGCAGGCGCGACAGCAACAACAAACGGTTGCGCCGCAATTCCGGCTCCGGCGCGTTGACGATGACATTGTCGAAGAATGCGTCCACGGGCAACCGCAACTTCGCCATCACACTCATGGCCTCGACGAATCGTTCCTTTGCAACCAATTCTGCGATCTGCTTCTCTGCAACGCCGAGATCGTTTATCAGAGCCTTCTCTTCCCTTGGCGAACCCTCAGCAACAAGGGGGAAACCTACGAACTCCACTCCCTCCTTCTTCTCTTCGGCCCTAAGAATGTTTGCCGCGCGGCGATACGCAACGAGCAGATTCGAGCCATCGTCCGATTTGAGAAACGCCTGGAGTGCCTCGACACGCATTACGAGGCGGACGAGGTCATCCTCATTTCCGAGCGAGAAAACCGCATCGATGAGATCGTGACGTGTACCTTTTTCCCGGAGCGCTACTTTTAGGCGATCAGCGAAAAACCTAAGTATATCGCTAGAGATGTTTTCGAAATTCCATTCTCGATAGCTGCTTAGTTCGTCGTCTAGGGATTTCGTTTTGGGCGAAATCTTGCCTCTGACCGCAGACTGGGCAATTACAGTCTTTTCAAAACGAGCCTCCCGGCGAAATTCAATCTCCTCGCCAACAGCGCGCTCCTCCACGGAGAAATGCATTTCTCGTTCAAGGATTGTACGCACCAACCCGACGACAGAGAGCCGCAGCTTGTTTTCCAATACGATTCTTATCCACCCCAATGCCGCGCGGCGCAACGCGAATGGGTCGCCCGAACCTGTTGGCTTTTCACCAATAGCAAAAAAGCAAACGAGCATGTCGAGCTTGTCAGCTAGCGCTACTATCATGGAATATGTTTTGTTCGGAACCGCGTCAGTTGGACCTAACGGCTTATAGTGATCCCGAATAGCGTCAGCTACCGTCGGCTCATGGTGCCCATCCAAGGCGTAATGGCGTCCCATTATACCTTGCAATTCTGGGAATTCTCCGACTACACTTGTCGTAAGATCCGCCTTGCATAACCACGCTGCCCGCTTACACAGAATAACGTCCACGCCGCTAACCGGCCAACCGTCAACGATTTCCGCAATCTCACCCGCCAGCGCCTTGATGCGCTCCACCCGTTCATATTGTGTGCCGAGTTTGGCGTGGAAGACGATGTTTTTGAGATCGTCGACCCGGCTTTCGAGCGTGCGTTTGCGGTCCTGGTCCCAGAAGAATTTTGCGTCCGACAGGCGGCTGCGCAGCACACGTTCGTTGCCGGTGACGATTTCCCTACCGCCGTCGCGCGCGATCATGTTGGCGACCACGGCGAATCGGTTGGCGAGTCCCTCCTTGCCGGACTTGCGCAACGCGAAATATTTCTGGTGCGTGCGCATGGAGGTTCGCAGGATTTCCGGCGGCAAATCCATATAGCCGTCTTCGATGCTGCCGATCAGCACGACGGGCCATTCGACGAGACCCGCGACTTCGTCGAGCAACCCCTCGTCCTCGACGAGTTCGAGACCCAGCGCAAAGGCCTTCTGCTTCGCCTCGTGGAGAATGATGTCCTTGCGCTCGCCGGCATCGAGGATCACGTGCGCGTCGCGCAGCTTCTTCTCGTAGTCCTCGAAACGGCGCACTTCGATTGCGCCATGCGACAGGAAGCGATGTCCCATTGTCGCGTTGCCGCTTTTGACATTGGCGAATTCGAACGGCACCACTTCGCCGTCGAAGGTCGCGACGATGCCGTGCAGCGGCCGCACCCAGCGCGTCGTGCCGGCCGTCCAGCGCATCGATTTCGGCCAGGGCAGTTTGGCCATCGCCTCGGGCACGATCTCGGCCAGCACGTCTACGGTCGCGCGGCCTTCGCGCGCAATTACGGCGATATAGAATTCGCCTTTGGCATCGGATTGTTTGCTGCACTGCTCAAGTGTCACGCCGGCCGAACGCAGAAATCCTTCCAGCGCCTTCTCCGGCGCTCCGACGCGCGGTCCTTTGCGCTCCTCGCGCGTGTCCGGCTGTTTGGCAGGCAGGCCCGCGATCGCAAGCGTGAGCCGGCGGGGTCCGGAAAAGGATTTCGCACCTTCGAACATCAAGCCGCGATCCGACAAACCTCCGACCACAAGGCGCTCGAGATCCTTCGCGGCCGCCGCCTGCATGCGCGCGGGGATTTCCTCGGAAAATAATTCCAGCAGAAAATCGGGCATCTCAGCTCCGATCTTCCGCATGCGCCGGATAGCGCGGCGTGTATGCCCCCATGGGGCTTGCGAGCCAGGCTTCGCAACACGCCTTCGCGAGCGTGCGCACGCGCGCGATATAGGCCGCGCGCTCCGTCACGCTGATCACGCCACGGGCATCGAGCTGATTGAACGAATGGCTCGCCTTGATGCATTGGTCATAGGCAGGCAGCGCGAGTTTATCGGCGATGAGCGCCTGGCATTCCTTTTCCGCATCCTCGAAATGGCGGAACAAGATCGCAGTGTCCGCATATTCGAAATTGAACGCGGAGAATTCGCGCTCGGCCTGATGGAACACTTCGCCGTAACGGAAGCGTTCGTTGAATGCGAGGTCGTACACGAACTCGACGTTCTGGACATACATCGCGAGCCGTTCGAGGCCATAGGTGATCTCGCCCGAAACCGGATCGCAATCGATGCCGCCGACCTGCTGGAAATAGGTGAACTGGGAAATCTCCATCCCGTCGCACCACACTTCCCAGCCGAGACCCCACGCACCCAGGGTCGGGCTTTCCCAATCGTCTTCGACGAAGCGGATATCGTGCAGCCCGGGATCGATGCCGATCGCATCCAGGCTCTTCAGATACATGTCCTGGATGTCGTCCGGCGCGGGCTTCAGGATCGCCTGGAACTGATAGTAGTGCTGCAGCCGGTTCGGGTTCTCGCCATAGCGGCCGTCCTTGGGCCGGCGCGACGGTTGCACATAGGCCGCGCGCCACGGACGAGGTCCAAGCGCACGCAACGTCGTCGCCGGGTGAAACGTGCCTGCACCCATCTCCACATCGTAAGGCTGCAAAATGAGACATCCCTGCCCCGCCCAAAAATTTTGCAGCGTGAGAATGAGGTCCTGGAATGTGCGGGCCTTGGGCACGATTCGGGCGTCCATTTGCGGCGGGCCGGGACCCTACAGGCGAGGTTTGGCAAGGGCAAGCGAACAGCCCTCGCGCAAAATCGCATCGGCCTCTCGCGTGTAGCGGCCGTCGGCTTTGTGCAGCACTAGACCCGGCAGCAGTGCCAAAGGCGCGCGCGATCCCTTGGTTGCCTGCAGGACAACGCGCTTGGCGGGTTCGCCGGCACGCGGCCAGAGCGGAAGGATCGCAACGCCGCGTTCGGGCAACGCGGTCAGCGCGTCGGCAAGACGATCGGCGCGAACGATGGTGGTGAACGTCCCACCGGAAGCGACGCGCTTCAATCCGGCCGCGAACCAATCGGCAAGATGTCCATCATCGCGCAATGCGAGTTCGCGCCCGGCATCCGGCGAGGTTTCGCCTTCGACGTCGTGAAAAGGTGGATTCGAAAACACATGCGCGAAGCCGCGGCGCAACGCTTCCGGCGGCACAAGCGCGTCGCCGACGACAAACCGCACGCGCACACCCACATTGTTCGTGCATGCATTCGCGTTCGCGATTTCCATCAATGCGGGATCGATCTCGATGCCGGTGACGGAACTGTCCGCAACGCGCGCAGCGAGACACAGGCTCGCGGCTCCTGCCCCGGAACCGAGTTCGAGCACCTCGTCGCCCGAAGCTGCGGGAACCGCGGCCGCAAGCATCACGGCGTCGAGGCCGGAACGGAATCCGCGCACCGGCTGACGCACCATCACGCGTCCGTTCAGAAATTTGTCGTCCGTCGATTCGCTCACGCGGGCGGCGTATCGTCGGGAAGCCCGTCCCGCAGCAGCCGCTCCGCGCGCGAGAAATCGTCATCGGCCACCATCAGGCGGCGCGGCAAAATGCCCAGACTGCCGTCCATCACGCTCATGTGTCCGTCAAACACCACGGCCTCTATGCCCGCATCGGCCAGTAGCACCTGCGCGAAATTCAAGAGCACCGCATTGTTCGTTTTCAGGACATCGCGCATTGCTTTTCCTGCAACACCGGGTTGCCTTCGGCCCCGCCCGCGACGGGTCAGCTTGACCCGCCTTCAGGGGCGTTCCTAATGTCGCAGGGACCGGGTACAACCGGCAAGGCAGCACGAGAACCCTCGAGTATGATTGTAGCCGAGGCAACTAAGATCGCACCGGAAACGTCGCCCATCGACCGGCTTCATATGCTGGTCGCGGCGGACATGGAGGCTGTGGACCGGCTGATCCACGAGCGGATGGGAAGCGCCGTCACGCTGATTCCCGATCTGGCGCGCCATCTGGTCGATTCCGGCGGCAAGCGGCTCAGGCCGCTCCTGACCCTCGCCGCGGCCCATTTGTGCGGTTATCGGGGCATCGAACATGTGAAGCTCGGGGCCGCGATCGAATTCATCCACACCGCCACGCTGCTGCATGACGACGTGGTCGATGCAAGCGCGCTCCGGCGCGGCAAGAGCACCGCCAACATGGTGTGGGGCAACAAGCCCAGCATCCTCGTCGGCGATTTCCTGTTCAGCCGCGCGTTCCAACTGATGGTCGATGCGGGCAGCATGCGCGTGCTAGACATTCTTGCTTCCGCATCGGCGGTGATCGCCGAAGGCGAAGTTATGCAGCTCAAATCGGCGAACAACCTCGCCACGACGAAAGCCGATTATCTGCAGGTCGTGAGCGCGAAGACCGCCGCGCTGTTCGCGGCGTCGGCCGAAGCGGGCGCCACCATCGCAGGCGCTTCGCCGGAGTTTATCGTCGCGATGCGCGATTACGGCCAGAATCTCGGCATCGCATTCCAGCTCATCGACGACGCGCTCGATTATTCGGGACGCCAGGCGCAGATGGGAAAATCCGTCGGCGACGATTTCCGCGAAGCGAAGGTGACGTTGCCCGTCATCGTCGCTTATGAGCGCGCCGACGAGGAAGCGCGCCGCTTCTGGCGCCGCGCGATCGAAGTGGGCCCGCAGCACGACGGGGATCTCAAACGCGCCATCTTCTATGTCGAAGAAACGGGCGCCATCCGCGATACGCATGCCCGCGCCGGCCATTATGTGGACAAGGCGTGCCACGCGCTTGCGCCCCTGCCGGGCAACGCATTGCGCGAAGCCCTGATTGCCACGGCGGAATTCTGCGTCGGGCGGGGATATTAGGCCGAGCGGGGCTTGCCGAGTTCGCGCGAGGCCAATTTCGCCGCCGCAGCCCACCAATCAGCGTGTCTCGATTTGAGCGATTCCGCTGCGGCACGCGCCGTGGCGTCGTCGGAAAAAACTCCGAAACATGTCGCCCCGCTGCCTGACATCCGCGACAGCAACACGGCAGGCTCGCGCGCGATTTCCTCCAGCACTTGTCCGATTTCCGGTGCGATCACGCGCGCAGGCGCTTCCAGATCGTTTGTTGTCGACTGCAGAAAATTGACGAGTGAGGAAAGGCCAAAAATTCTACCCTCCCCTTGAGGGAGGGTAGAAAAATTCTCGCGAAGCGATGAATTTTTCGGGGAGGGGTAAATCACCGAGCTCAAAGACTTTCCCCTCCCCGAAATCCTCCTTTCGCTGTCGCTCAAAGATGATTTCGACCCTCCCTCAAGGGGAGGGTGGGAAGGACGACCGAGCTTTCTGAAAACTTCTGCGGTCGAGACTGATATGCCGGGATTGACCAGGACGAGCCAAAAAACCGGAAGCTCAGGAATTGGGGTTACGCGTTCGCCGCGTCCTGCGATCCAGGCGGATTGGGACGCGAGACAGACTGGAACATCCGAACCGAGTTCTGCCGCGATCGAGAGCAACTCCGACTGAGTGGGATCGAGGTCCCACAAGCGGACGAGCCCGCGAAGTGCCGCAGCCGCATCGGCCGATCCGCCGCCAATTCCCGATGCGACCGGAAGATCTTTTTGCAAAACAATCTTCGCGCCGAAATTCACGTTGGCGCGCGCCGACAAGAGCCTTGCCGCCTTGAGCACGAGATTGTCTTCGCCGTTCGAAAGTCCTTCCGCGAACACCCCCTCGATGGAGAGAGATAATTCATCCGCGCGTTCGATGCGCAGCACGTCCCTCGCACCGCCGAACGCTACAAGGCTTTCCAATTCGTGGAATCCGTCGGCGCGTTTGTCGCCGACGTGAAGACACAGATTGATCTTCGCCGGCGCAAAGACAATCAGGCGGTCAGGACGGTGTTCCGGCGGCATCGAGACCGTGCTTGAGCTTTTCTTCGAGCTTGGGTTTCTCGTCGCCCTCGGGACCGAAAGCAAGCGCATGGCTCCATTGGAAATGCGCGTCGAGCTTGCGCCCGATCTTCCAATAGGCGTCGCCCAAATGCTCGTTGATGGTGGAATCGCCGGGCACCAGCAGAACGGCGTTCTCAAGCGTCTTGGCCGCGTCGGCATAGCGGCCGAGCCGGTAATAGGCCCAGCCCACGCTGTCGACGATATAGCCGTCGAACGGGCTCAGCGCGCGGGCCTTTTCCAGCATCGCCAGAGCTTCGGGCAACTTGCGTCCCTGGTCGACCCAGCTATAGCCGAGATAGTTGAGCACCTGTGCCTGATCCGGGCTCAGTTTGAGGGCATGCTGAAGATCCGCTTCCGCCAGATCCCAATGATGCGAACGCTCCTCGGCAACGCCCCGCGCATAAAAAAGCGGCCAGTCCTTGTCCGACGGCGGATTGATCAATTTCACCGCATGATCGTAGGCATCGGCCGCCTCCGGCCATTTCTCTGCGCTGCGATACGCGTCACCCAAGGCCGTCCAGCTCGAAATTTCGTCGGGATGTGCACTCGCGATCGCCTTCAGGTCGGCAATCGCCGCATCGTTCCGGTTCAGACGCGTCTCGTCGATGGCAATCTGAATCGACGCTCCGATCTTGTAAGGTGAATCCGAATCCACATCGCGGTAGATTGCAATCGCATCGTCGAATTTGTCGATCGCCTCGAAACGATCCGCGAGCACGATCTTGGCGAGGTCGAGATGCGGCTCGAGATAGAGGGACAGACGCAGATAGAGGATTGCGGCGTCCACGCTCGTTTCATCGGTAAGGACTGCCGCGATCCCGAACAGCGCTTCTGCTGCTCCGTCTGCGGCGGTGGGAACCAGACGCTCGGGCTTCGTGCCGGCATCGAGCCGCGCAAGGCCGGCGGCGACGACCGGCGCCACGGCTACTTCGGCGGTGTACTTGCCGTAAAGCGCGCGCGCGTCGGCCGTGCGGCCGGCGCGTTCGAGGAAGCGGCCATAGGCATCGATGGCTTGGGGACTGAGCCCCCCCGCCAGTGCCTCGCGATAGGCGGCATCGGCGGCGTCGTTCTGTCCGGCGAGATCGAGCACCAGCGCGCGCTGATAGGCCGCCAGTAAATCGGTACCACCCTCTGTAGGAACCTGTTTCAAGTCGGCAAGTGCTGTCTTGGTGTCGCCCTGACCTTCGGCCGCCCATGCATCCAGCAGCGAGAGCGTCAGTTCCGTGAACGGACCCTTCGCGGATTGCGCAATCTGCGTTCGCGCCGCTGCAAAATCGCCATGCTTGATAGCCACGACGGCAATCGTCATCCGCGCTGCCCGATTGTCGGTCTCCTGCGCCACCACCCGGTTCGCGAGCCGTGCGGCGTCCTCGACGTCACCATTTTCCGCCGTGTCGAAGAACGCATGACCGAGGACGTCGGGGGCATCAGGATCGTCGGAAAGACTCTCACGATAAAGTCTCGCGGCGTCGCTCAAATCGTGCTGCTCCGCTGCGAGACGGGCCGACATATAATCGCCATAGCCGGAGGCTTCCGCGCTCGTGTCGGCGGGCGATGTCGTCGAAGTGCCGTTCAAGCCGGCGCAGGCGGACAAAGCGCCTGCCAGGGCAAGGGCGCCGAATGGAGCCGTGAATTTATTCAGACGCAACTTGAACCTCACATATTCGGATAATTCGGGCCACCACCGCCTTCGGGCGTGACCCAATTGATGTTCTGCTCCGGATCCTTGATATCGCATGTTTTGCAGTGGACGCAGTTCTGCGCGTTGATCTGGAAACGCGGGCCTGTTGTTTCCTCCACGATCTCGTAAACGCCGGCTGGGCAGTAACGCTGCGCCGGTTCGTCATACTTCGGCAGATTGACCCGGATCGGAATGGACGGATCCTTCAGAACCAGATGAACGGGCTGATCTTCTTCATGGTTGGTGTTCGAGAGAAACACGGATGACAGCTTGTCGAAACTCACTTTTCCGTCGGGCTTCGGGTAGACGATCGGCTCGAAATCCGCTGCCGGCCGCAACGTCGCATAGTCCGGCTTGCCGTGCTTGAGCGTTCCCAAAAAACTGAACCCGAACAGCTGGTTCGTCCACATATCGATCCAACCGATGCCCAGCGCCAAGAAGGTGCCCAGTCTCGACCATAGCGGCTTAACGTTTCGTACGCGCTTCAAGTCCGTATAAACGTGGCTTTCGCGATAGGCCTCCTCATAGCTGTCGAGAACGTCGCCCGAGCGCCCCTTGCCCAGCGCCGCAAAGGCAGCCTCGGCCGCGAGCATGCCCGTTTTCATGGCGTTGTGGCTGCCCTTGATGCGGGGAAGGTTTACAAATCCTGCCGCGCAACCCACCAGCGCGCCGCCCGGAAACACCAGCTTCGGCACCGACTGGAAGCCGCCTTCGGTGATCGCGCGCGCGCCATAGGAAAGCCGCTTGCCGCCCTCCAGCATCTCGCGGATGCGAGGATGCGTCTTGGCGCGCTGGAACTCGTCGAAAGGCGAAATGTAGGGATTTGAATAGTTCAAATGAACCACAAATCCGATCGAGCAGAGATTCTCTCCGAAGTGATACATGAACGAGCCGCCGCCCGTCCGATTGTCGAGCGGCCAGCCCATCGTGTGCATGACGAGGCCGCGCTTGAACTTGTCCGGCGGCAGCTCCCACAATTCCTTGAGGCCGATGCCGAATTTTTGCGGATCGTGCCCTTCCGTCAAATGGTATTTGGGCAGCAGGCGCTTGGTTAAGGAACCGCGCGCGCCTTCCGCGAACAAGGTGTACTTTCCATACAATGCAATTCCCGGCGTATAGGAATCCTTGTGATGGCCGTCGCGCGCGACACCCATATCGCCGATGATGACGCCTTTCACTTCGTCCTTGTCGCCATAGGCGATGTCGGCCGCCGCGAAACCCGGATAGATTTCGACACCCAGTGCTTCGGCCTGCGTCGCGAGCCAACGGCACAGATTGCCGAGGCTCACGATGTAATTGCCGTGATTGCTCATCAGCGGCGGCATCATGATATTGGGAATGCGGATGCCGCCAGCGGGCCCGAGATAATAGAAACGATCGTCGGTCACCGGCGTATCGATCGGTGCGCCCTTTTCCTTCCAATCGGGAATCAATTCATTGATGGCGATCGGATCGATCACCGCGCCCGAGAGTATGTGGGCGCCGATTTCGGAGCCTTTTTCCACCAGGCAGACACTGACTTCGCGTCCGGCCTCGGCCGCGAGCTGTTTCAGCCTGATCGACGCCGCAAGACCTGCCGGGCCGCCGCCGACGATCACGACGTCATATTCCATGCTCTCGCGTTCGGCGGTGCCCGCCATCGCAAATCCTGGTAGCGATCCTCTTAGGGTTTATGGGGCGGCAACCGCGCCAGGGTCAACGGCGGCCGGGGTCGCGGCCGGAGTCACAGGTCAGGGTCGCGCGAAGCCACATACCGGCCTATCATCGCGGTCATGCCGATGGATCGATCCGAAGCCCTCGCTGCCCTCGCCTGGCTCCTCGACGCCGGCGCAGATGAGACATTGCAGGACATTCCTGCCGACCGCTTCACGGTCGGTAAACCGCCATCGCCCCAGCCTTCGCGTCCCGTGGTTGCGGAAGGCGCGCGGCCCAAAACCGAGTATCGCAAGCCCTCGCCGCCACCCAAACCCCCAGCCCCCGCCGCCGATACCGATTCGATCGGGCGCGCGACGGAGATCGCCGCGCGGTGCAACTCGCTTGCCGAACTCAAAACGGCGCTCGAATCATTCGAGGGCTCCGGGCTGAAGAAACTCGCCACCAACACCGTGTTTGCGGACGGCACGCCCGATTGCCACATCATGTTCATCGGCGAGGCGCCGGGACGCGAAGAGGATCTGGCCGGACTGCCTTTTGTCGGCCGCGCCGGCAAATTGCTCGACAAGATGCTGGCCGCCATCGGTCTCGACCGCAAGACGAACGCGTACATTACAAACGTCATAAACTGGCGACCGCCCGAGAACCGCGATCCCTCGCCCGAAGAAGCAGCGATTTGTCTGCCGTTCCTCCGCCGACATATCGAACTCGTCGCGCCGGGAATCATGATCGTGCTGGGCGCCGTCGCGGCGCGCCATGTGATGGGCCGAACGGACGGCATCATGCGATTGCGTGGCAAATGGCTCGAATATCACACGAACGGTCATATGGTGCCCGTCATGCCGACCCTGCATCCGGCCTATTTGTTGCGCCGGGCTATCGACAAGAAACTCGCCTGGCGCGATCTGCAGGCGGTCGACGAAAAGATTAAATCTCTCGGATTGCTTGAGCACGCAGCCGCGCGCGGCTAGTTTGCAGGCTTCTGGAACGACTGGAGATGAAGTGAAGCGCACCTTCCTTCTGACGAGCGCATTGGCCGCTTCGCTTTGCGCCTTTGTGCCCGCGATAGCGGACGAAGACGGATTGCCCGGCAGCGGCGCAACATTCGAGCCGCGCGTTCTGTCGTCCGAGGACGTGCGGCTTTATCGCCAGATCTTCACGGACGAGCGCGAGGGCCATTTCGCGGATGCACAGGAAGATGTCGCACACCTGAGCGACCACTGCCTGATCGGATATGCCGAGGCCGAGCATCTTCTGTCGCCGCACAGCAAACGGACGCCGGTCGCGCAACTCGCTGCCTGGATCGGCGAATATAACGATCTGCCCATCGCCGATCGCGTGCGTGCGCTGGCCGAGAAGCGCAACAACGAAAAACGCAACCGCCATCATCGCGTCGAAATCGCCTCTCCCGAATATGTGAAGCGGCGCGGCGGCGGCTATGAAGACACGGACCTTCCCGATCCCGTTCTGGTGTCCGATGCGTCGCGCACGGCCCAGCCGCAGATCGAAGCGTTCATCAAGGCCGATCAGCCCGCACAGGCGGAAGAGGTCTTGAAAACTCTGTTGAGCGCCAATGCGGACGAATCCGACATTGCGCATCTCACGCGACGGGTTTCGGCCTCGTATCTTGCCGAAGGCCAGGACGCGGATGCCTATCGTGTGGCGACGGAAGTCACCCGCTCCGATTACGCCTTGGCGCCGATGCTCAGCTGGAATGCGGGGCTCGCCGCTTACCGTTTGGGCAATTACCAGGATTCCGCCACACATTTCGAGCGGCTGGCCGAGGCCGGTTCGGTGCCGAACTACACGCGCGGCGCGGCCGCGTTCTGGGCCGCGCGAGCGCATATGCAGGCGGGCGAACCTCTGCGCGTCGTCACGCTTTTGACGGCAGCTGCGCACGAGCAGCCGACCTTCTACGGCATGCTGGCCGAACGCCTTTTGGGTCAGGACATGCAGACGGGCTTTTCCGATCCAGTCCTCGATCGCGATACCTTCGATGCCCTGATGCGCGTGCCGGCCGCGCATCGCGCCGTCGCGCTGTCGCAGATCGGAGAAACCCAAACGATCAATGCCGAGATGAATCGCGCGCTCGCCGCGATCGACCTGCAGAGCGAGGGACAGGCCTATGCCGCGCTCGCCCGCAGCCTCGATCTGCCCAATCTCGAATTGCGCGCGAGCGAGACCCAGGCGTCGCGCGGCATCATGTTGACCGGTCTCTTTCCCGTGCCCCACTACAGGCCCCCGGGCGGTTACAATGTCGATCCGTCTCTCGTGCTCGCATTCGCACGCGCCGAGAGCCGCTTCCAGCCGAATGCGGTGTCGTATGCGGGCGCGCGCGGCATCATGCAGATCATGCCGGGCACGGCGGCCCACATGGAAGGTGCCGCGCCGACACCCGATCAGATGAACGATCCGTCCTACAATCTCGGGCTCGGTCAACGCTATTTGCAGGAGCTGCTCGACCAGGTCAACGGCAATCTGGTGCAGCTCGCTGCTGCTTATAATGCGGGTCCAGGCGCGCTCACCCGCTGGATGGGAACCCACGAAAAGCAACTCAACGATCCGCTGTTGTTCATCGAGAGCATGCCCGCGCCGCAGACGCGTTCCTATGTCAAGGAAGTGCTGACCTATTATTGGATGTATTCGCGCCGCGTCGGGGAGAGAGCGCCGACCCTCGACGACACGGCGTCCGGCAAATGGCCTCGCTACAGACCGCGCGAGCGCGATGCACCGATGGCGACCGGCACTCCGCAACAACCCTCAAACGCGCTTGTCAGCGATGCCTCCGCACCGGATTGACGAGACCCGCGCCTTCGTTCCCGTCCGCATCGCCGTGCTGACGGTGTCGGACACGCGCGACGCCTCGAACGACACATCCGGCGATACGCTGGCATCACGGATCGCGGAAGCGGGCCATGTTCTTGCGGCGCGCGCGCTCGTCAAGGACGACCAAAACCTGATCGCCAACCAATTGCGCGTGTGGATTGACGATCCCGAAATCGATGTGGCGATCTCGACCGGCGGCACGGGGCTCACTGGCCGCGACGTCACCGTCGAGGCGTTCAAGTCGGTCTTCGAAAAGGAGATCGACGGGTTTTCCGTGCTGTTCCACCAGATCAGCTACGAGAAAATCGGCACCTCGACCATCCAGTCACGCGCCTGCGCCGGCGTGGCCAAGGGCACCTATCTGTTCGCGCTCCCCGGCTCGACAGGCGCGGTGAAGGACGGGTGGGACGGCATCCTCAAATGGCAGCTCGATATCCGCCACCGTCCGTGCAATTTCGTCGAGATCATGCCGCGGCTGGAAGAGCATCGAAATTAGCCATCTTCGCGAATACCTTTCCCGGTGCTAGATTGCTTGCATTCAACGAGGGGGAATTGCCATGGGCGTGGCTGTGGTTGTCGGCACCAAGAAAGGCGCTGCCATTCTGAGATCCGATACGCGCGTGAACTGGTCTGCGGAATTCGCGCTCAAGGGCTGGAACGTCACGGCGTCCGCACGCGACGAAGGCGGACGCTATTACGCGGCGATCAACAATGACGTGTTCGGCGCCGCCATCATGGTGAGCGACGATTTGAAGGAATGGCGCCAGCTCGAAAACGCGCCGCGTTATCAGCCTGGCGAAAAGGGAAACCCGGAGCATATCCGCATCCAGGCGAGCAGCGATTTCATGGGCAAATACAAGGACGCGCCTCGCCTCGTCGATCAGATCTGGACGCTGCACGCGGCGCACGGCGCGATCTATGCGGGCGTCTCGGAAGCGGGCATTTTCGTCAGCCGCGACCGTGGCGAGTCCTGGGCCGGCATCGACGGTTTCAACAATCAGCCCGGCCGGGAGGAATGGCCGCCGGGATTCGGCGGGCTTTGCGCGCATACGATCCTGACGGATGCTAAGAATCCGGATCGTCTATGGGTCGGAGTTTCGTCCGTGGGATTTTTTCGCAGCGACGACGGCGGCAAGAGCTGGGCGCTCAAGAACGATGGCGTGAATCACACCATCGGAAGTTGCGTCCACTGCGTTACGCACGATCCCGCCGACGCGGACATCATGTATCGCCAGGACCATCGCGGCATGTATCTGACAAAAGACGGCGGCGACAACTGGAGCGTGATCGAATCCGGCTTGCCGGTGTCCGATCTCTCTGATGGTCATCGCTGCTCGTTCGGCTTCCCCATCGTTATGGACCGGCGCACGCAAAGCGTTTTCGCCGTGCCGCTCGAAGGCGACAATTTCCGCTTTCCCGCGAATGGCAAACTCGCCGTCTATCGCACACGCGACGGCGGCGGAAGGTGGGTGGCACTGAACGACGGCCTGCCCGAAAGCGCTTTCGTCACCGTCCTGCGCGGCGCGATGTCGGCCGACCAACTCGATCCCTGCGGGGTCTATTTCGGCACGAGTTCCGGCGCCGTTTATGCCTCGCCCGACCTCGGCGGACATTGGTCCGAGATCGCGGCAGGTCTGCCCCGTATCATAAGCGTCGCGGCCTACCCGACGTGACCGGCGACGGCGCGGTGCGCGTGCAATTCCCGCCCGTGCTGAGGATCGCCACGAACGGCCGGCGCGAGCTGACCTCATCGGGCCGAACGATCCGCGAAGCGCTCGACGGATGCGCCAGACAATTTCCGGCTCTCAAGCTGCACCTGTTCGATGAGGCCGGCCGCGTGCGGCGACACATTTTGTGCATTCACAACGACAGCGTCGTGCGCGCGCCGGAAATGGCCGAGCATCGAATCCAGCCCGGCGACGAAATCATCCTCGCCAACGCCTTCGCGGGGGGCTGATTGGCGGCCAATAGCTTATTTTTGTTCTTGCTTTGTTCCATCCGCCGTGTAGGATGGACTGATGACCACAGTGCTCGACATCACAGCCGATCCGCGGCGGCTCCGCGGCCGGGGCGCTCTTTCCAACGCAGTGGGGCGCTATGAGCGCGAAACCCGCGTGCTGGTGGACGACGGGTGGAACGCGTCGCGGGACGACGAATTGCCGCCGCTGAAGACCGAGGTGCTGCGCGATTCCGCGCGCACGATCATCACGCGCAACCAGTCGCCGGACATTTCGTTCGACCAGTCGATCAATCCCTACAAGGGCTGCGAACACGGTTGCATCTATTGCTTTGCGCGGCCAACCCACGCCTATCTGGGATTGTCTCCCGGCGCCGATTTCGAATCCAAGATCTTCGCGAAGCCGAATGCGGCCGAATTACTGGCGCGTGAATTGTCGGCGCCCGGTTATGTTGCCAAGGTTATCGCGATGGGGACCAACACCGATCCTTATCAACCAGTCGAGAAACGTTTGCGCATAACGCGTTCGATCCTCGAAGTGCTTTATGAGTTTCGCCATCCGGTCGGCATCGTTTCGAAGTCGCCGCTGATCCTGCGCGATCTCGACATTCTCGCGCCGATGGCGGAACTTGGGCTCGCCAAGGTGGCGCTGTCGATCACCACGCTCGATCGCAAGCTCGCCCGCGAAATGGAGCCGCGGGCCGGCACGCCGCCGCGGCGCTTGCAGGCAATCCGGGAATTGCGGAAAGCCGGCGTGCCCGCCGGCGTGATGTTTGCGCCCGTGATCCCCGCGCTCAACGACGAGGAACTGGAATCCGTTCTCGAAGCGTCCGTCGACGCAGGTGCGATGAGCGCGGGCTATGTACTGCTGCGCCTGCCGCTGGAGATCAAGGATCTGTTTCGCGAATGGCTCGAGGCGAACGCACCCGACCGCGCCAAGCACGTGATGTCACTGGTGCGACAGATGCGCGGCGGCAAGGACTACGACAGCACCTGGCACACCCGCATGCGCGGCACGGGTCCCTATGCGGAAATGATCGCGCGGCGGTTCCACATGGCGGTCAAGCGCCTGGGCCTCAATCGCGGCGCCTCTCCGCTCACGCTCGCAAAGTTCCGCAAACCGGCCCAGATCGGCGATCAGCTCGCGCTGCTGTGAGTTCGAGCAGCTCCGCGTTCTTAACTCTGTCGCATCGGTCATTTTGAGTGCCCCATTTGGGGGATGTAGAATTGTGCGGTGACTTTTGAGCCGCAGCGCATGAGCGAACTTGTGATGCAGGACAATGAGCGCCTTTCGCAAGCGATGCGGCCCAGTGGCTTCACCGGTCGCGTGTTCGGCTGGCTGATGACGCGTTCCAACAAGAAGGCGTATCGCTGGGCCATCGATCAGCTGCGGCCCGCTTCGCCCGCAAGCTATCTCGAAATCGGATTCGGGACGGGTGCGCAGCTCGAACTTGCCATCCGCAAGCTGAGCATCAAGAAAGCATCCGGCGTCGATCCCTCGCCGCTCATGCTCGAAACCGCGGGCAAGCGCTTGAAGCGTTATCGCAGGAAAGCGGACATCGACCTGAAGCTCGGCGACGACAATTCGCTGCCCGCGAGCGGCCCGTTCGACGCCATCGCCGCGATGCATTCGTTTCAGTTCTGGCGCGATCCCGAGGCGACGCTCGCGCGCATCCGCTCGATGTTGGCCCCGCAAGGCCGCTTTGTGATCGCGCTACGCCGACACGGCCGCTCGGCCCGGCGCGACGTGCCAAATCCCCTCAGCCGGATGCCGGACGAGATTTCCGCGGCCTGCGCCGCTTTCGAGAAGGCGGGTTTCACCATCCTCGCGATCCAGCCGATCTCGAAATCGTCGCATGGCATTGTGCTGGGCTGTGGATAGAACGGGTTATGCACCGCAGGCGCGATTTCGGAAGCGTCCGGCCTCTGCCACACTCGGCCCATGCCCAATTTCGTCTTCGAACGCAAAGTTCTCGAGAGGATGGCCGGCCCCGTCGCTGGCGTCGATGAAGCCGGACGCGGGCCGCTCGCGGGCCCGGTGATCGCCGCGGCGGTGATCTTCGAGAGGAAGCGCATTCCGAAAGGCCTCAACGATTCCAAGCAGATGACGGCCGAAGCGCGCGAAAATGCCTACGCCGAGATCATGAAACGCGCGGTCTGCGTCGGCGTGGGCGAAGCAAGCGTCGACGAGATCGACCTCATCAACATCCGCCAGGCGACGCATCTGGCCATGGCCCGCGCGATTCGCGCGCTTGGCGTCCAGCCGACCTTTGCGCTGGTCGACGGCAACGATGCGCCAGCCCTTCCCTGCCCCTGTGACACGATCATCGGCGGTGATGCGCGCTCGGTTTCCGTCGCGGCGGCGTCAATCATCGCGAAGGTCACGCGCGACCGGATGATGCAGGCGCTGCACCTGGAACATCCCGGCTATGGCTGGTTCACCAACAAGGGCTACGGCACCGGAGAGCACCTCGAAGCGCTGGGCCGTCTAGGTCCCTGCCTGCATCATCGTCGCAGCTTCGCCCCTGTGCACAACATCTTGTACGGTGCAAATCCTCAAGACTCTTTTCTAAGGCTTTGATTCCAAAGACTCTTGACCTGTGGACTCCGCCGAATCACTCTCCCCGCCCATTGCGGATAAAAGGGGTGCGGGATGGCCGAGGGGCTGAAGTTCGAGGACGCGGTCGACCGCGTGCTCGAAGGCGACTGCGTGAAAACGATGAGGTCGCTGCCCGCCGGTTGCGCCGATATCGTGTTCGCCGACCCCCCCTACAATCTCCAGCTCGAGGGCGATCTGCGCCGGCCCGACAACAGCAAGGTCGATGCGGTCGACGATCATTGGGACCAGTTCGCCAGTTTCGCCGACTACGACCGCTTCACCCATAACTGGCTGAGCGCGACCCGCCACGTGCTCAAGGATACCGGCGCGCTCTGGGTGATCGGCTCCTATCACAACATTTTCCGCGTCGGCGCGACCTTGCAGGATTTGGGATTCTGGATCCTGAACGACGTCGTGTGGCGCAAGACGAACCCGATGCCCAATTTCCGGGGCCGCCGTTTCACCAACGCGCACGAAACGCTGATCTGGGCCGTCAAGGACCGCAAGCAGAAAAGCTACACCTTCAACTACGAGGCGATGAAGTCGCTGAACGACGAACTCCAGATGCGTTCGGACTGGACCTTGCCCATCTGCTCCGGCGGAGAACGGCTCAAGGACGAAGCGGGCGACAAAGCCCATTCGACGCAGAAACCGGAAGCGCTGCTCCATCGTGTGGTCGTGGCCTCGACCAAGCCCGGCGATGTGCTGCTCGATCCGTTTTTCGGTTCCGGCACGACAGGGGCCGTCGCGCGCCGGCTCGGCCGCCGCTTCATCGGCATCGAACGCGATCCGAACTATGCGCGGCTCGCGCGTTCGCGCATCGCTGCGATCGAACCGGCCAACGACGACGCATTCGAAATCACGAAATCGAAGCGCGCCGAGGCGCGCATCCCGTTCGGCTGGGTGGTCGAACGCGGAATGCTTCCTCCGGGTTCGGTTCTGCACGGCACCAACAAGCGCCATCGCGCCAAGGTGCGCGCCGACGGCTCATTGGTGTGTGCGGATGCAACCGGTTCCATCCATCGCATTGCGGCCCATGTGCAGGGACTCGATGCGTGCAACGGTTGGACGTTCTGGCAGTACGAAGCAGCGAACGGCAAACTGGTGCCCATCGACGTGCTGCGTCAGCGTTTGCGGGCCGATCTCGCCTGAACAAACAGCGGGCCGCCCTCGTCCAGCGCATGCGCCACGATCTTGCGCATGACCGTCGGAAGCGCGACTGCGTGCAGCGAGTCCTGCGGAATCCATTGACCGGCGAATTTCGGTCGCTGCGCGATCGCGGCGGTATAGACCTCGATCTCAAGCTCGAAATGCGTGAAGCCATGGCGCACGATTCCCGCGCGCTTGTGCCAATCCGCGTCGAATGGCGCCTGGGCGAGTGCGGCTTTTCCCTTGGGAAAATTTTCCGTCCAAGGCCCCAGCGGCGGCTGCAGCATGCCGCCGAGCAAACCGTTCTCGGCGCGCTTCACCAGCAAGACCGCGCCTTTCGCGTCGCGCGCCACAAATGCAGCACCGCGTTTGAGCGGTCGTAAGGCGCGTTCGGCTTTCAACGGAAGCCTTTCGGCAATGCCGCGTGCGCGTGCCGCGCAATCGTCTGTCCACGGACAATCGGAACAGGCCGGTCGTCGCGGCGAGCAGATCAACGCGCCCAAATCCATCAGCGCTTGCGCGAAATCGCCGGCGCGTTTCTCGGGCACCAATGACTGACCAAGCTCGCGCAGCTTCGGCTTTGCGATCGGCAATGGCTCCTCGACCGCGAAGTAGCGTGCGAGCACGCGTTCGGCGTTTGCGTCGACTGCCGCCTCCCGCGCATCGAAGGCAATCGCGGAAATCGCGCCGGCCGTGTAGGGTCCGATGCCGGGAAGTTTCCGCAAGCCCTCCGCCGTACGCGGGAACGTGCCGCCCAATTCCTTCGCCACGACCTGTGCCGCGCGATGAAGGTTTCGCGCCCGCGCGTAATAGCCGAGGCCTGCCCAGGCCGCGAGAACGTCATCGAGCGGAGCGGCCGCCAGAGCCTCCACCGTCGGCCAGCGGGCCAGGAATGCGCGATAATACGAAGCGACCGCGACGACCGTGGTCTGCTGCAGCATGATCTCGCTGAGCCACACCCGATAGGGATCGGCGCTCTCGCCTTTCCGCGCGCGCCAGGGCAGTTCGCGCCGATGTACGTCGTACCAGGCAAGCAGCCGCGCGGCGGGAGAAGCGGGTCTTTGCGTTGCACGACGAGGATTGGGCATAGTCGCGAGGAAGCAGAGAGAACCCGCATGGCGCAAGGCCAAGCCGACAAACCTTCGCCGCAGGAGGCCCCGCGCCGCAACCGCACCGAAGCGGTCGAGCGGGGCGTGCAGGCAGTGGCCACGTCCGCCTTCGAGCGGGCGGGCTTTCGCGATTCGACCCTGATCCTGCGTTGGGCGGAAATCGTGGGACCGGAGGTTGCCCGCTTCGCGCGACCGTTGCGGCTGAGCGAAGGCCCCTCAGGCGGCGTTCTGACGCTCAAAGCTGAACCAGGCGCCTCCCTCTTCCTGCAACACGAGAGCCGGGCCATCTGCGAGCGAATCAATACCTATCTGGGACGGGCTGCGATCGCCCGGCTACGATTCGTACAGGGCGAAATCGCCCCGAGGATGTCCCCGGCACCGCTTCCCAAAACTTCCGCGGAAGCACCCGCTGCCGACCCGGCCCGCGGATTCCAAGGCCCGGAGCGGCTCAAACTGGCCCTGATTAACCTTGCGCGCGTGCGCCAACGTCCGCGGGATAACCGGCACGATTGAACGTCACGCGAGGCTCTGCCACAAGCACACAGCAGACTGCCGGAGTGTGGGCCTTGAACCGCAAGCAGCTTTTGATCGGATTGGTGGCGCTCGCCCTCGTGGCGATCGGCGTGGCGGCCTATTTCCTGATTTTCTCGGGCAGTTCGTCCGACGAAGCGGTGTTGCCGACGGGTGGCGAGAAATATGGCATCCAGATCACCGCGCGCGACCGCACGATCGGCTCGCCCAAGGCGCCGATTCTCATGGTCGAGTACGCGGCGCCGGTCTGTCCGCACTGCGCGCGCTTCGACATGACCATATTTCCCGAACTCAAGCAGAAAATGATCGATACCGGGAAGGTCTATTACGTCTTCCGGGTCTTCCCGTTGGGTCCGGTCGACATTGCGGCCGAATCGATCGCGCGCTGTTTGCCTGAGGATAACTATTTCCAGTTCATTGACCTTCTGTTCCGGAATCAAGCGAAATGGGACCCGGACGGCTATGACATTCCCGATGTGCATGCCGCTCTTGTGGAAATGGGCCGTACGGCCGGGTTGAGCGCGCAGCAGGTTGACGCCTGCATCGGCAACCAGACTGTCGCGAACCAGGTCTCTCAGGTCGGTCAGGATGCTCAGACGAAATATGGAATCACCGGCACGCCGACTTTCATTGTTAACGGGATCCAACATGGCCCGTTCGAGGACTACAAGGAGTTGCAAGACTTCATCACCCCGATGCTGCCGAAAAAATAGTGTGGCAGCACACACAGGCGGCAGGACGGCGCGTATCCGTTGAAGTTCACCAGATTAAGACTCTCCGGTTTTAAATCTTTCGTCGAACCGACGGAACTTCATGTCGAGCCCGGCCTGACGGCCGTCATCGGTCCGAACGGGTGCGGCAAATCGAACTTGTTCGACGCGTTGCGCTGGGTCATGGGCGAAACGCGCCCAACCTCCATCCGCGGTGCGGAAATGGACGACGTGATTTTCGCCGGCAGCGCGGGGCGCCCGGCGCGCAACACGGCCGAAGTGATTCTGTTCATCGACAATTCGGATCGCACCGCATCGGCGCCGTACAACGAATACGACTCGATCGAAGTATCGCGCCGGATCGAGCGCGAGGCAGGATCCGTCTACCGCATCAACGGCCGCGACGTGCGCCAGCGCGACGTGCAGATCTTTTTTGCCGACGCGTCCTCGGGTGCGTCGTCGACGGCTTTCGTACGTCAGGGTCAGATCGGTCTTCTGATCAGCCAGAAGCCGCTCGCACGCCGCGCCATTCTCGAAGAAGCCGCCGGCATTGGTGGACTGCATCAGCGCAGGCATGAAGCCGAGCTACGGCTTCGCGCTGCCGAAACCAACATGTCGCGCCTCGACGACGTGATCCGCGAAGTCGAAGGCCAGCTGCAAAGTCTGAAGCGGCAGGCGCGTCAGGCGGCACGTTACCGCAATCTCTCCGGACTGATCCGCAAGGCGGAGGCGCTGGCGCTGCATTTGCGCTGGTCGATGTCCGCCGTGCAGATGCGCGCGGCCGAAGCGGCTCTCGAAGCCGCGGCGGGGGCCGTCGTCGAATGCACGGAGCGCTCCGCGGTGGCCGCCACGGTGCAGGCCAATGCGAGCAGCGATCTGCCGCCATTGCGGGTGATCGAAGCTGAAAAAGGCGCGGCGCTTCACCGCCTGATCGTCGAGCGCGATGCGCTCGACGCCGAGGAGGCGCGCGCACGCGAAGCGGCGCAGCGTTTGCGGCAACGCATCGGCCAGTCCGACCAGGACATTGCGCGCGAGCAGGCGCTCGACGCCGACGCGCAGACTGCACTCGCGAAATTGCGTCAAGAGTCTAACGGGCTCGAAGCGATAAGCGCGCGGGCCGAGGAAGATCTGACGACGGCCGAAGCGCTTTCGGCCGAATTGACCGACGCGTTGTCCGAAGCAGAGCGTCTACTCGAGCGTCTGACGTCGGAACTCGCCGAATGGCATGCCCGCAAGCACAGCTTGGAGCGTTCGCGCGAAGTGGCTGCCGCGCTGGCGGAAACGAGTTCGCAGCAACTTGAAGCCGCGCAGGAACGGCTCGACAGCGCGTTCGCCGGAGCGGCCGAAATGCCCGATGTTCGTGCCGCCGAAGCCGACGCCGATACGGCGCGCGCGCTTGCCGCCGCCGCGCGCGAAACGATGACGGATGCACGCGCGAAACTGGAAATCGCCGAAGCCGCCGAAGCCGAAACACGGGGCCCGCTCGAGACAGCGGAGCGCCATGCGCAGGCACAATCTGCCGAAGCCAAGGCTCTTGCCGATCTGTTGCGGCCGCAAGGGCAGGATCTGTTTCCACCGCTGGTCGATGCCGTTGTCGTGCAGCCGGGCTACGAGGCCGCGTTCGCGGCAGCGTTGGGCGACGATCTACAGGCGCCGCTTGACGAAACGTCTCCACATCATTGGCGTAATCTGGGTCCGCTCGATGTGGCCCCACCTTTGCCGGGCGGTGCCAGACCTCTCAGCGAATTCGTCGATGCGCCGCCTGCCCTTGCACGTCGGCTTTCGATGACCGGCCTTGTGTCGGAAGGGACGGGCATCGCATTGCAGCGCGCCCTTCTGCCCGGGCAGCGTCTTGTCACGCAGCGCGGCGATCTGTGGCGGTGGGACGGCTATGCGGCCTCCGCCGACGCGCCATCGCCTGCGGCCGTGCGTCTGTCGCAGCGCAACCGGCTTGCGGCACTGGAAATCGAGATTGCGCAAAGCAAGGTCGTGCGCGCCGAAGCCTTCGCGCGCTTCTCCGACGCCAAAACGCATGTCGATCGCGCGCGCGAAGAGGCACGGGCAGCCGAGCAGAGCGAAAGACGCGCAGAACAGGCGCTCATTGCCGCACAGGACCACGCCGCGAAGGTTGCGCGCGCGGCTGCGGAGCGTGCTTCGCAACTCGCGTCCTTCGAAGCGGAGATCCGCCGCCTGGGTCAGGCGCGCGACGCGGCGCGCGAGGCGGAAGAACAGGCGATCGCGGGTTTGGCCGAAATGGCCGATGGTGCTGTTCTGGGCGAGTCGGTTGCCGCGGCGCGCAGCGGTGCGGCCGACGCGCGCGGCGCGCATGCGGAAGCGCGCGCGGCTCTGGACGGCTTGCGGCGCGACGGCGACATCCGCGCGCAGCGTCTTTCGACCATTGCGGATGAAAGCACGCGCTGGCAAAGCCGCCGCGAAGCTGCAGGCCAGCACATCGCCGAACTCAACCGCCGGCTCGAAGAAATGTGCGTCGAACTGTCGGCGCTCGATCGGGTCCCGGCTGCGATAGGCCTCAAGCGCGGTGTGCTGCTCGACACGATCGCCGGCGCAGAAGCCTCACGCAACGAAGCTGCGGACGCGCGCGCCGCAGCCGAACGCAATCTCGCGGACGCCGACAGGACCGCAAAGGCCGCCGACGCGGCGCTTTCGGCCGCGCGCGAAGAGCGCGCGCGTTCCCAGGCGCTCATGGAATCCGCGCAAGAGCGCATCGACGAATTGCGCGCGCGCATTCGCGACGAACTCGACGCGACACCCGAGGAGCTGGTCGAGCGCGCCGAGATCAAGGAAGGCCAGGAACTTCCCGACCTCGAACACGCCGACAAACGCGTCGAAAAGCTCAAGCAGGAACGCGAGCAATTGGGCGGCGTGAACCTGCGCGCCGAAGAAGAGGCCGGGGAACTCGCACAACGGCTCGAAACCTTCACGACCGACCGCGCCGACCTCGACGGCGCGATCCAGCGCCTGCGTCGTGGCATTCAGAGTCTCAATCGCGAGGGCCGCGAGCGGCTGGTCGAATCCTTCGAGAAAGTGAATCGCAATTTCCAGCTACTGTTCACGAAGCTGTTCGAAGGCGGTGAAGCGAAGCTCACTTTTACGGAATCGGAAGATCCGCTGGAAGCGGGGCTCGAAATCTTCGCACGGCCCCCGGGCAAGCGCCTGCAGTCGCTGTCATTGCTCTCCGGCGGCGAACAGGCTCTCACGGCGTTGGCGCTGATCTTCGCCGTGTTCCTGGTCAATCCGGCTCCCGTCTGCGTGCTAGACGAAGTCGATGCGCCGCTCGACGACGCCAATGTCGACCGCTTCTGCAATTTGCTGGACGAGATGACCCGCCTTGCCGACACGCGCTTCCTCGTGATCACCCATCACGCGCTCACCATGTCTCGCATGCATCGGCTGTTCGGCGTGACGATGGCGGAGCGCGGCGTGAGCCAGCTGGTGTCTGTCACACTCGCCGAAGCCGAGCGCGTCGCGGCTGCGGAATAATATTGCGTCGGTGATCCAAGATAGTGTCGCGCGCATTTCGCCGCGGGCTGCTTTTTGTTGCAATTTCAACGAGTTATCGGCCAACTGGCATTCTTGACATATTCGCCCCCCGAACCCTATGGTCCGCCCGCCTTCGGTTGCGCCGCGACGGCCCCAAACGGCGCGAAATCGACGGCCTACCGGGATGAAATGCCTCAAAACGATCCCGACCATAACGAACTGCGCGCGCTCGGCTCGCGGCTCGACAAGGTTCGGCAACGTGACGGTGTGCGCAAGGTTCAGCCGCCACCCACGTCTCTCGGCATGGCGTTCCGGTTCGCGACGGAGCTGTTTGCCGCACTGATTGTCGGCGCGGGACTGGGATGGGGGCTCGACCGGTTGTTCGGAACGAGCCCGACTTTCATCCTGATTTTGGGTGTATTCGGCATGGCGGCCGGCGTTCGAAACGTCATCGTTGCGGCCAAAGAGATCAACGCGCAGATCGCGGCTGGCGCCGGATCGACGCAAAAGACGGATGAGGAGAAGTAGTCCATGGCCGCTAGCCCCATGGAGCAGTTCGAGGTGAAGCCGCTGATCCCGATTCATGTCGGCGGCTACGACATCTCGTTCACCAACCAGGCTTTGTGGATGTGCGTCGTCGTGGGAGCAGTGTCGCTGTTCATGGCAGTCGCGCTGTCCAAGCGCAGCGTCGTGCCCACGCGCATGCAGTCTATGGCGGAGATGTCCTACGAATTCGTCGCCAACATGATCAACATGGCGGCCGGCGAGGAAGGACTCAAATTCTTCCCGCTGATCTTTTCGATTTTCCTCTTCATCGCGGCGTCGAACTTCTTCGGCCTCATCCCGGGCTCGTTCACGGTGACGAGCCAGATCGCCGTGACGTTCACGTTGACGGCCCTCGTCATCATCACGGTGATCGTCACCGGATTCATTCGCCACGGCTTCGGTTTCTTTCGGCTGTTCGCGCCGGACGCGCCGATCTACATTCTTCTGTTCCTGGTGCCGCTCGAAGTGATTTCGTTCTGCGCGCGCCCCATGAGCCTTTCGATGCGCCTGTTCGCCAACATGCTGGCGGGACATACAATGCTGAAGGTGATGGCGGGCTTCGTCATCGCGCTGGGCGGTGCAGGCGGCGCTTACACACTTCTCGCGGCGGCGCCGGAAGTTCTGATCGTCGGCCTCACCGCGCTCGAATTTCTCGTCGCGTTTCTGCAGGCCTATGTGTTCGCGATCCTGTCCTGCATCTATCTGAGCGAAGCATTGCATCTTCACGACAACCACTGACGAACAAAGGGAATTCCCCACATGGATATGATTCATGCAGCCAAGTTCATCGGCGCCGGTCTGGCGACCATTGCCTTCGTGGGCTCCGGTATCGGCATCGGCGTTGTGTTCGGAAATTACATTTCCGGCGCCTTGCGCAATCCCGGCGCGGCCCAGAGCCAGTTCACCAACCTCTACATCGGCTACGCGCTTTGCGAATTGCAGGGGCTGTTCGGCCTCTTGATCGCGCTCATCCTGATGTACACCTGAGATGGCCGAACCTGCTCAAACGACGAGCGGAACGACGGTGCCCCAGGAAGGGGGATTCCCGCCGTTCAAATCGCAGACGTTTCCCAGCCAGGTTTTCTGGCTGACGGTGACGTTTGCGTTTTTGTTCGTCGTGCTGTGGCGTTACGCTGGTCCGCGCATCCAGGGCGCGATTGCGGAACGGCGCGGCAGGATCAATGCCGAACTGGCGGCGGCCGAGCAGAACCGGCGCGGCGCAGAAGATGCGTTGGCCGCTTATGAAGCGCCGCTGATCGAAGCGCGCGAAAGGGCTCGAGGTGCTGCCGAAGACACCCGCACGAAATTCGCCCAGGAATCCGAAAGCGCCAAGGCCGCGGCCGAGCAGGAAGCCGACACCGTGACGGCAAAGGCCGAGAAGCGCATCGCGGCGTTGCAGGCCGAAGCGCGCCGCCACATCGCGGACGTGGCGAAGGACGCTGTGATCGAAATCGTGAACCGCCTCACCGGCGAAACGGTTTCCGCGCAAGAGGCCTCGGACGCCGTGCAGAATGCGGTCAAAGGCTGACACCGATGGAACTCGTCAAGGAAATTCTTCAGGAACCCGATTTCTGGGAAGGCCTCGGCCTTCTGATCGTGATCGGTATGTTCCTTTATCTGGGTGTTCCCGGCATGATCACCGGCGCTCTCGACAAGCGCGCGCGCGACATCGAGGCGGAGCTCACGCAAGCGCTGCAACTGCGGAAGGAAGCCGAAGTCGTGCTCACCAATTATCGCGAGCGCGCCAAGGAAGCCGGCAAGGAAGCCGAGACAATTCTCAAAGACGCGAAGGCCGATGCCGAACGGTTTGCCGAAGAAGCGCGCGTAGCCCTGAAAGCTCAACTCGAACGGCGCGCCAAGCAGGCGCAGGACCGCATCGCCCAGGCCGAGCGTCAGGCGCTGCTCGAAATCCGCACGCTGGCAGCCGATGCGGCGGCATCTGCCGCCGAGAAGATCATCGCCTCGCGGATCGACGACCAGAAGGCCGGCGCACTCATCGCCCAAAGCCTCGGCGAACTGCCGGCGAAACTGAATTAATCCAATTCGATGGCGATTTTGAAAGCGGCGGCGTGCCCTACTCCGCCTTCTTCTCCGGCATGACCACGCGGATGTGGAGCTCGCGCAGCTGTTTTGCGGACACCTCCGACGGCGCGTTCATCATCAGGTCCTGGCCCTGCTGGTTCATCGGGAACATCGTTACTTCGCGCAGGTTTTCCTCGCCTGCGATCAGCATGACGATGCGGTCGATGCCAGGCGCCGTGCCGCCATGCGGCGGCGCGCCGTAGCGGAACGCGTTGAGCATGCCGGCGAATTTGGTTTCGGTTTCTTCGCGCTTGTAACCCGCGATCTCGAACGCCTTCAGCATCACATCGGGATCGTGGTTGCGGATGGCGCCGGAGGACAGTTCCAACCCGTTGCACACGATGTCGTATTGAAACGCCTTGATGCCGAGAATGGTGTCCTTGTCGTCAGCTTTGAGCGCCAGGAATTTTTCGCGGTCGAAATTCGGCATCGAAAAAGGATTGTGGGAGAAATCGATTCGCTTCTCGTCCTCGTTCCACTCATACATCGGAAAATCGACGATCCAGCAGAATTCGAACCGACCCTCCTTGGTGAGACCGAGTTCGCGACCGATGCGCAGGCGCGCCTGCCCGGCCAGCGTCGCGGCGCGCTCCGCTTTGGCGTCGGCCGCAAAAAACAGCGCATCGCCTGCGCGTACGTCGGCCTTCTGTACGATTTCGGCCAGCACCGCAGACGGAATGAACTTTGCGATCGGCCCCTTGCCCGCGAGCGTGCCGCCTTCGTCTTCCAGCACGACATAGCCGAGCCCCGGCGCGTTCATCTCCGCGCGTGCCCAATCGTTGAGCTTGTCGAAGAACGATCGCGGCTGCGTGGAGGCGCCTGGCGCGGGGATCGCGCGCACCGTTTTGTTCTTGAACGCCTTGAACTCGACCTCGGCGCGCCCGAACATGTCGCTCACATCGGCGATCACGATGGGGTTGCGCAGATCCGGCTTGTCGGAGCCGTATTTGAGCAGCGACTCGTCATAAGGTATGCGCGGGAACGGCGCGGGCGAAACCTCTCGTCCATTTGCGAATTCCTCGAACACGCCGTGCAGCACGGGCTCTACCGCCGCGAACACGTCGTCCTGCGTAACGAAGCTCATTTCGACATCGAGCTGGTAGAACTCGCCGGGGCTGCGGTCGGCGCGCGCATCCTCGTCGCGAAAGCAAGGCGCGATCTGGAAATAGCGGTCGAAGCCCGCAACCATGATCAGCTGCTTGAACTGCTGCGGCGCCTGCGGCAACGCGTAGAACTGGCCGGGATGCAGGCGCGACGGCACGAGGAAATCGCGCGCGCCTTCGGGACTTGAAGCCGTCAGGATGGGTGTCTGGAATTCCGTGAACCCCTGCGCCACCATTCGGCGGCGGATCGACTGGATCACTTTGGACCGCAAGGTGATGTTCTTGTGAAGCCGCTCGCGGCGCAGATCGAGCACGCGATATTTGAGCCGCACGTCTTCCGGATAATCGAGTTCGCCGAACACCGGCATCGGCAGGTCCTGCGCCACACCCTGGACGCTGAACTCCTCGATCCGCAATTCCACTTCGCCGGTGGGTAGCTCCTTGTTGGCGGTCTCTGTCGTGCGCGCGACGACGGGACCGGTGACCGTCACCACCCATTCGGCGCGGGCCCTGTCGGCCGCGGCGAACGCGGCGTCGCCCGGCTCGATCACGCATTGGGTGATGCCGTAATGGTCGCGCAGGTCCAGGAACAACAGCCCGCCGTGATCGCGCCGCCGGTTCACCCAGCCGGACAGACGAACGCGCGAGCCGACATGCTCCTTGCGCAATTGGCCGCAGGTGTGCGTGCGATAGGCATGCATCGAATGGAATCCCGGAAAAAGCGCGGTATGTGGCGAGGGGGGCGTCCCCAAGTCAAGGGCGGGTTTCCCGGCTTAGGTCCTCCATTCGCGCCTCGCCGGACCGGGTCGGCCTTGTGCCTCGCTGATCGTCGCAGCGGGCAGATTTCGCGGCGGAAGCCCCACGAATCCGCTATAGCCGGTGGATGGACGTCGTCGCCACAACCAAAGAACTCAAATCCCTGATCGCCCAACTCGAACCCGCGCCATATCTGGCGTTGGATACCGAGTTCATGCGCGACCAGACCTATTGGCCGAAACTCTGCCTGCTGCAGGTGGCCTCGCCCAGCGTCGAGGCGATCGTCGATCCGCTCGCAGACGGCATGGACCTCAAACCGTTTTACGAACTGCTCAAATCGCCTCACATCGTGAAGGTGCTGCACGCTTCGCGGCAGGACATCGAAATCTTCCACCAGCAGGGGGGAGTGATTCCTGATCCGCTCTTCGACACGCAAATCGCGGCGATGGTGTGCGGCTTCGGCGACTCCGCGTCCTACGAAACGCTCGCGCGCAAGCTCGCCCATGTGGAGATCGACAAATCCGCGCGCTTCACCGATTGGAGCCGGCGACCGCTTTCCAAACGGCAGCTCGAATATGCGCTGGCCGACGTCACGCATCTACGCGTCATTTACGAAGCGCTGAAGAAGCAACTTGAAAAAACGGGTCGCGCGGAATGGGTCGAGGAAGAGATCGCGGCGCTGCGTGACCCTGCGCTCTATCAGCTCGATCCCGCCAATGCGTGGAAGAGGCTCAAGCCGCGCACCAGTAACAAGCGTTTCCTTGCGATGCTGGCCGCGATCGCGGCGTGGCGCGAGCGCGAGGCGCAATCGCGCGACCAACCGCGCAACCGCATCATCAAGGACGAAGCGTTGCTGGAGATCGCCTCGCATCCGCCCGAGACAGCAGAAGCGCTCGATCACAATCGCGCCGTGCCGAAGGGCTTCGGAAGCTCGCGTATGGGCAAGTCGCTGCTCGAGGCGATCGAAGCGGGCAAGACCGCGGCGCCGCCGGACGGAATCGAACCCGAGCGTCCGCGACGCAAGCGCGAACCCTCGCCCTCGGCGATCGATCTGCTGAAGACATTGCTGCGGCTGCGCGCCGAGGAAGCCGGTGTCGCGCCGCGGCTCATCGCCAACGCCGAGGATATCGAACGCCTCGCCGCGCATGAGGACGAAGACGTTTCCGCGCTGCATGGCTGGCGCGCAAAGGTGTTCGGCGACGACGCGCGCGCGCTGCGCGACGGCAAACTCGCCATCGCCCTCGAAAAAGGCGACGCGGTGGTGGTGGAACTCGAGGATTGAGGCTGACTGCCGCCAGAATTTCGCACGCGGAGGCGCGGAGCCGCGGATGTAGGAAAGAACTTTTCCCAACTTTGAACGAGAAAATAATTATTGCGCGCAAACGCGCGCAAAGAATTCCATCCAAAACGATGATCGCGCCCAGTTCTTCTCCGCGTCCTTCGCGCCTCCGCGTGAGCCAATCTAACTTCGAGCCTCCGTCGCAGCCCGCAATGCCGCCATCAACTCGTCGATCGATCTGGTGTGGCCCATCACGAAGCGCGAGACGAAGCGGAAGAACGGATTGTAGACCTCGCCGCGTTCGGTGATCGTCAGTGTGGTTCCCGAACCCTGCGGCGCAAACTCGTAAGTCCAGGTGCCGCCGAACGGCAGGCCCTTTTTGACGATGGCGGTCACAAAGCGATGCGGCGGCGATTGCTCCACGATTGCATAGGTTCCGTCGTTCGTCTTGTGGAATTGCGCCATGGCGAGGTCCCACAATCTCTGCGGCGGCACGGCGAACGTCTCCGTGCGCGACGCGACATGCTTCATCGGCAGCAGCGCACCGATGACCGTGACGAGAACCAGCGCCGCAATCAGTGCACCGACAATGGCGCCGCTCCACACGAAAAATGTTTTCACGATAGAACCCCGCTCTCCTTCGCATGCATCTGTTGCGACGCCGCGCGCGCGAGCAACTCGAGGCCGCGGATGGCATCGCGGCGTTCCGCATCGTTCAGGTGCGCGAGCATCGCGTCGACCTTTTCAGCATCGAGCACGGAATGCGCTTCACGAATGCGCCGGCCCTTGTCGGTGAGCAGCAAGCGGAGCCGTCTTGCATCTTCGCGGTCGCGCGCGCGCTCCACATAACCCGCGTCTTCCAGGCGATCGATGGCCAACGACATCGTCGAGGCCGTCACGCCCATATGGGCAGCGAGCTCGGCCAGGCTTGTCGGATCGGCGACGCTCAGATGATCGAGGATGCTCACCTGGTGCGAGCTCAACGTCGCGCCGCTCGCGGGATCGCGCACATGGCGCGTGTGGCACGCGAAATAGATGCGCGGATAAAGCTCCAGCACGGCATTCGTGGCATTCATGGCGCGATGCTCCAATATTTAATTTGATTTGTCAAAGCTAATTAAATTGCCAAAACGAACCGGGCTCATGACATCCTCTATCCAATGCCGCTTGCGGTGCCTCGTGTTGCCGATCCTGAACCGCCGAGTTCCCCTGTTAAACACGAGAATAACAGGAGCGGAACTTTTGGGCCTTCCGTTCTCCCCTGTTTATCAGGCGAACAACAGGGGAAGAGCGCACAAGGCCTGTGTGGGTATTTCCCGTGAGCGGCGGACTCCAGGACAGGCATGCGTCTTCGAACTCCAAAAAAGCGAGCCAATCACGCTACGGCCGCTACAGTTAGTTTGTCAACCTAAACGGTTATATTTCGAATCCTGCCACCGCAGCGACATGCAGGAGAGGCCCGCGTCGAGTTTGCCGATTTCGCTCGTGGGCAGCGGCACCGCGCGGAAGCCTTCTTTTGCGACCAGATCGATCGTGCGGGGAAAACTCTCGCCCACGAACACGACATCGTTCACCCGCAACAGATTGGCGGCCGGTTCTTCGTCGTCGGGCTCGAGAACCACCTTGAAGCCGTTAAAGATGCCGCTTGCCGCCATCGCCTTCGTGGCTACGACCGTGTCCTCGCTCAGGAGCGAAACGGCCGTCTTGAAATGCAGGATCGTATCCGGCGTTTGCGTGATGCGCGTCTCGCGTCCGAACTGCGCGAGATTCGCCCGCAGCGCTTCCGCGCCGATGCGGTTCGTCCGCTTCGACAAGCCGATGAACACGGTTTCGGGCGTGACGAGAACGTCGCCGCCGTCGACGTATTCTTCCCCTTCGAGCGCGAGCACGGTCTCGAAATGCCGCGTCAGAATATCCGCAATCTCTGCGCTCTCGCCAAGGCGCGATGCGGCGCCAGAGCGCAGCAACACCGCACCTTCGGGAAGCACGAACGCCGGATCTTCCACGAACATGGAATCGGGATAGCGCTCCAGCGGTGGAAGCACGTCAACCGCGAGCCCCGCATCGCGCAACGCGGCGACATAGCGCGCATGCTCCTGCGCGATCTTCTCGTAGGACGGCGCGGCGAGCAAATCGCTGCGAATCCCGTCCACGACGCTGCGCCCGGGTTCGCGCACGATCGCACGGTCGAAATCAAAGACGCGCATCGGACGCCGGCAAACGCATAGTGTGAACCACCCCAGCCATATAATTTCCAACCGAAACGGCTTTGAAATTGTCGTAGCCACGTACACCCTACTTCGCAGCGGCAACCTGGAAGGCGGGCCGTGCCTGCAAACGGGAGAAATAGGCGCGCACGGACGGCGGATAGTCGACGTCCAGACCCAGCACTGCGCCGAAACCGAGAGACCAGCCCACGGAAATATCCGCGGCGCTGAATTCTCCCGCCAGGTGGTCGCCCTTGCGAAGCTGGGCCTCCACGTCCTTTACGCGCAGGCGAAAGATGGTCTTGCACGCCTCCACGGTAAAGTTCTGTTTCTGATCCTCCGGCGCGGAGAAGAGCGTCCGTATCACCGGGTTGAGCGGTGCGGCCATCGAGGCTTCGCCGAAGATCAGAAATTGCACATAGTCGGCGTAGCGCGCGTGGTGCGGCGTCGGCGCGAGAGGAGTCGGACCGTATTTCTGCGTCATGTAATGCATGATCGCGGTGGACTCGCTCATCGCCGTCCCGCCATCGCGGATGGCCGGCAATTTCCCCGAGGGATTGGCGGCGAGCAATTCCGCACTCGGCTTGCCCAGCGTCTCCGCCTTGATCTCATAAGGCAGGCCCATTTCCTCCGCGAGCCATACAATGCGAAAGGATCGCGAGCGGGGATTGTGGAATACCTGCAGCATTACGACGGACTCCGGTGGTGGAATATCACATCACGAGACTCGTGCGCGGACCTCACCGCGAGCCTGGTAGAGGTCCCAGAACTTGTTCGCGACCGTCGAACCCTCGATGCCCTGGCCGTCAGCCGCCCACGGAGTCCCTTTGATCATGCCGGCGACCATCACTTCTCCAATATAGACGCCGTCGCCTTTGAGGCGTTGCGCAAGCAAACCCACGAGCTTGTATTTTGCTGCATTGGCGAGCGCGACACCCATGGCCTTCAGATTGACAGCCAGCTCGTCCATCGGCGGGCTCGTATCGCCGAATGCGCCGTTGGTGACGAGAATTGCGCCTTTCGTCGTCTTCAGATCGGGGAGCGCTTCCTGGACTGCGGCGAGCAGCCCCACCACGGCGACATCGAAGACGCCTCGCACCGCGGCGGGGTCGGTGGCCATGAGATCGCCCGCCTCGGCACCGCTATAAGCATTCCAATGAATGACAGTGATGGCGCCGAACGCGGTGCGCGCCTTTGCGATCGCGGCGCGGATCGAGGCGGGATTGCTTGCGTCGGCCGGAAACGCAGAGGCCGCGATGCCCTTTGCCTTCAGCGCGCCGACACCAGCCGCCAGACGCTCCGCCTTGCGCGCGACAAGTGCGACGCAAAAACCCTCCGCCCCGAACTTCTCGGCGACGGACGTCGAGATCCCCGGCCCGAACCCGATGATGATGATGGATTTCGACATAGTGCCTCCGAAGGGTGTGATGGTGTGATGTTACTCTCAGGCGAACCAAGCGTGCAATCGGACCGCGGCGCGAATTGCGACAACAAGATACGGAACCGACTAATTTTGTAGAAACCGCTCAAATAAGATCGACGCTGCTTAATTGTTTTCCCTCTCTCCCTTCGGGAGAGAGGGCAGGGTGAGTGGGTCATGGTCAAAGGGCAAACTGTCGAAGGTCGATTGAGGAACGCACGCTTGCATATATATGCGCGTGAACTTCGCCACGACCAAACCGATGCAGAACGCAAATTTTGGGAACAGCTTCGCAATCGGCGACTCGCCGGATTCAAGTTCCAGCGTCAACATCCGATTGGCCGTTATATTGCGGATTTTGTGTGCATCGAGAAGCAGTTAATCGTCGAATCCGACGGCGCACAACACGCAAAGCGAGAAAGCTATGATGCCGAGCGCGCGGCATTCCTCTCAATTAAGGGCTATCGCGTCTTGCGATTCTGGAATGTCGATGTTCTGACGAACATGGAAGGAGTGATCGCGACTCTTCTGCGCGAATTGAATGGTGGAAAGCAGAACGCTTTCCCTCTTCCCCATCGGGGGCTAGCGTGAGCACACATCTTTTTTAGATTTTTGGTTTGTAGCGATAGCGAAGCCTCGGGCCATTGCGTGGAACTGCTTGAGTCCGTGCACGAAGGTGATCGGACCAGGAGGTCGTTCGGTGGAATAGCCGGTCCATCCGCCCAGACGCGCGATGCACCATGCGGCCCAAGCCAAGGTATCGGGGGGATGAGAGTTTTTCTGCTTGGCAGTCTTGCCTTCGAGGGTTGGGATCAGGGCGCGCAGGAATGCGA
>Ga0302326_10001600_pt1 | contig 57099 bp, 49 predicted proteins | sample Palsa_T0_3_FD_202264 | JGI IMG/M metagenome (GOLD analysis project Ga0302326, IMG submission 202264) | Peat permafrost microbial communities from Stordalen Mire near Abisko, Sweden - Palsa_T0_3 | ecosystem: Environmental > Terrestrial > Soil > Palsa > Peat permafrost | place: Sweden: Abisko...
CTCCAGCACCAACTTGTCGATCACGCTCGCCGTCGAGGGCAGCACACAAACTGTCGAGGTCACAGCCGACGCACTCGCTGCCGAAACCACCAGCACCCAGCTCGGCGAAAGTCTCGACACAAAGAAGATCGAAAGCGTCCCGCTGAATGGGCGGAGCTTTACCGACCTGATGGCCGTGCAGCCCGGCATCGTTCCGCAAAACACGGCCCAACCGGGGGCCGTCATCATGACCGGCGTGGCCTCCACACCGCCCTGGGGCGATGCCAACCCGGGGAACTTGTCGATCAGCGGGCAGCGCGAGGCCTCCAACGGCTTCCGTGTGAATGGCAGCGACGTGGAGGAAGACGTAAATATGGGAACCTCCATCGTCCCCAACCTCGACGCCATCGACAGCTTCCGCGTGCTGACTTCAAACTTCGACGCCGAATACGGCAACTCGAGCGGGGGCCAGATCCTGGTCGTCACAAAATCTGGAGCGGCGCAGATGCACGGCAGCGCCTTTGAGTTTCTGCGCAACACCGCTCTCGACGCGCGCAATTATTTCTCGCAGGACCGCGCCGCCTATCGCCAGAATCAGTTCGGCGGCACGCTCAGCGGCGCTCCGTTCCACAAATCCGTCATGCTGTTCGGCGATTATCAGGGCACGCGTCTGACAGAAGGCATCGACACCGGCGACATCTCAGTCCCCTCGATTGCGGAGCGGAACGGCGACTTCAGTCAGAATCCCCTCGCGGGCAGCGTCAGTGGATCGTATTTCGCTTCTTTGCTTTCCGCGCGCCTCGGCCGCACCGTTACAGCAGGCGAGGCGTACGCGAGCGTCTTTCCCGACGGCATCATTCCCCAAAGCGCCTGGTCTGCTCCGGCGCTTGCCTTGCTGCCTTACGTTCCCCAACCCAACGCAGGTCCTGCGCTGTTCGCCACCGCGGCCGAGGCGCAGACGCTCACCGACAAAAAGCGCGCGCTGCGGGCGGACTGGATGCACGGCGAAGGCACACTAACCGCCTACTACTTTCTCGATCACTATTCGCTCGACAATCCCTATCCGACCGGAACCGGCGGAGCCAGCGTCCCTGGGTTCGACGCCACCTCGAACGGCCTTGCGCAGCTCGCCAGCCTGGCTCACACTGTGACTTTCGGATCATCGACACTCAATGAGGCTCATCTCAGTTTCATGCGCAATGCGAACTCTGTTGGTCAGCCCAAAGGCGGCGTTGGCCCATCGCTCGCATCGCAAGGGTTCACCGGAATCATTGCCCTTAAGCCTTCGACCGAAGGCATCGAGAATGCCGCATTCAATGACTTCACAATGGGCGTGGACACAACCGCGCTCGTCCAAACAGAAAACATCTTTCAGGTGAGCGATGCGTTCTCGCGCATCCTCGGAAAGCACGGACTGAAGGCGGGTGGCGATATCCACGCAAACCAGATCAACACCCATCCCGACGTGGTCTTCAACGGGAGTTTTGCATTCAACGGCACTGAAACCGGCCTCGATTTCGCGGACTTCTTGCTTGGCGCGCCATCGAGCTATACGCAAGGCCAGGCTCGTGATTTTTACAATCGCAACCTCTATGTGGCTGCGTTTGTGCAGGACAGTTGGAAGGTCGTCCCGACCCTAACCTTCAACTACGGCGTCAGGTGGGATAGGATCCGCCCCTGGGACGAGAAGTTCAACCAGTTGCAGACATTGGTGAAGGGCGAGCAGTCCGAAGTTTTTCCTGGAGCACCCAAAGGGCTGGTCTTCCCAGGAGATCCCGGCGTGCCCGCATCGCTTGCGCCGGGACGCAATGACATCGCCCCGCGCATCGGCATTGCCTGGAGCCCTGCGGGCGGCGGACTTTTGGACAAGCTCATCGGCAAGTCTGGCAGCACCAGCATTCGCTTCGGCTACGGCATGTTTTATACAGCCTACGAAGGTTTGTCGGCGGGCATCATGAGCGCGAATCCGCCCTACGGCTACACCTACACCTCAGCTGCGCCGCCGCTCTTTGACAATCCCTTCACCGTGACCGCGACGGGCGTCGATGCAGGCCAGCGCTTCCCTCTGCAAAAGGTGGCGTATGGTACAAGCGTTGCTCATCCCGACACATCCGTGAATTGGGCACAGTTTGAACCGCTGGTCGGAATCCCCGCCGTGGATCCCAACGACGTTACTCCGTATGCCGAACATTGGATGGCCAGCTTCGAACGCCAATTCGGCTCCTCGACTTTGGCGACGCTCAGCTATGTCGGCACAGCTTCGCATCACTTGCTGGCGCTCGAAGAGGCCAATCCCGCCGATCCCACGCTCTGCCTTAACCTCGGCGCGGCATGGGGGCCTTTCAATGAACAAGCCGCACGCACGCAATTCGGGCCTTCCTTTGGAAGTGTCGAGTTGCAACGCACCATCGCTAATGCCGGCTACAACGCGCTCGAGGCGACACTCAACCACAAATCGCGCGGCCTCGATCTTCTGGCCAGCTACACCTACTCCAAATCCATTGATCAGTCCGCCGGTCTTCCCGAGCCTGTCAATCCGGTCGAGCCGTCCTTGAGCCGTGGACTCTCGGCCTACGACATGCGCCACAACTTCGTGACAAGTTTTCATTACGTCCTGCCAATTCGCTCCTCCAAAAATCCGCTCCATGCAATGGCGGTCGCAGGCATCGCGCGTTTTACTTCCGGCCTGCCCGTCACGCTGTTCAATAACAACGACACGTCCCTGCTCGGAACGATTCCGAACGGCATAAACAACAACGGCGTCGACACACCCGAATGGTCTGGAACCTCGCTGAGCCCCAACACCAATCCGCGCGATGGCCGAGCGATTGTTGATGCATCGCAGCTCACGTTGCCTGCTCTAGGCACCATGGGCAACGCGCGCCGCCGCTTCTTCTCCGGACCCGGCCTGGAAAATCTCGATGCAACTTTGTCGCGAAACTTCCACGTCCACGACGGCCACACACTCGAGTTTCGCGCCGAGGCATTCAACGTCTCCAATCACGCACAGTTCTTCGGTGCGGCAGCTGTGGAGGGCAACATCTCGAGTGGGACATTCGGCCAAGCCGTGAGCGCGATGCCGCCGCGCCTGATGCAGCTCGCCCTGCGCTATAGCTTCTAGGGGTATTCCAAGATTCCATTCCATTGATATGAAATGAGTTATCCAAATAATTTTCGATTGCGTGGGTGCGGACTCGATGAATGCTCTCGTACTTTAAGAAAAATCTGTGCAATTTCTGGTTTTGGGCCATTCTTTAGTTGGGAGCAGGACATGAATCACACTCGCGCATTGCCTCTTCTCTTCCTCCTCGGTTCGACATCCTTCTCGCAGACAACCGGTAAGCAAGCTCCGCCTTTGTCGATGCTAGAGCAATTCTCATCCGCGGCCCTCCAATCGAACTGTCCGATTCAGCTAAAGGCAAGTTTCTATGTCGTTGGAGAAGTGGCAGACGCAGAACCCATCGAGAACGGACGAACGACGGAACGTCGCCAGCGAATTCATATAACTCTCGACAACCCTGGATCTGAGATCGCTTCAGTCCAGTTGACTGTTTACGGCTTCCCGGTTGGCGGTCGCGTTGATCCCGCCGTTGCTTACGCCAGCCGCGATGGTTCCGTTGTTCACAATAATCCCGCTGAGATTCAGAAGACGATTGCTTTTGATCGCGCGGTGGGAGCAGGCCGGAGCACTTCGATTGATGTCTCGGCGCAAGATTTCAGAATCGTGTCTTCAATTGATTTGAACTCCATCACGTACTCTGACGGCTCTAGCTGGCACCCGGCAAATCACAAATGCTGTCAAGCAGTCGGCGTACCAACCGGTGCGTTACCAATCGACGGCGCGGTGACACGTCGCTAACGCTCCACAAGGATGAAAGCTGCCGAACTCCAAACATGATCACGCTTCCAATTTGCCCGGTGCCGGGTGCCCCGTCCTAGCTTTGCTAGGGCGGGAAAGCACGACCTAGATCCTCTCCAGTTTTGCAACAATGGCGTCCGCGTCATAGACGCAGCCGCCCCACACACCGCCGCTGGCGTGCACCAGAGCGGCCCAGAGGCGGGTGTCCTCGGGCAACGCTGGATGCGGACGAAGGTCCGCACGCGGCTTGCGTTGTGCGAGACGTCGCGCACCCTCATCCACGCTGAAGCCATCGACAGAGTCGCCCACCAGGCTGACGGTGCCGGAGAGATTTTCACGGTCGATGACGATCTCGATCTGATCGCCTTCGAGAATTTTGCCGATCGGGCCACCGGCAAGCGCTTCGGGTGATATGTGCCCCACGCAGGCGCCCGTTGAAACGCCGCTGAACCGCGCATCGGTGAGCACCGCGACATGCTTGCAGTGCGGCAAAGCTTTGAGCGCCGACGTCACCTGGTAAATTTCCTGCATTCCCGCTCCCTTGGGCCCGCTGCAGATCAGAACGATCACGTCGCCGTGCCCGATCGTGCCAGCTTTGATCGCTTTGATTGCGTCCGCCTCGGTGATGAAGACCCGTGCGGGACCGCGGTGGCGATAGACATTCTTCTCGTCGATGAGCGAGGAATCAATCGCCGTGCACTTGATGACGGACCCCTCGGGCGCGAGGTTTCCGATGGGAAAGCAGACCGTAGAGCCAAGTCCCCGCGAGCGAGCGCGGTCCGGAGTCATGATCACGTCGTCCGGATCGATCCCGTCAAGTTCTTTCAGAGTACGCCGCAGTTCGCGCCGCCGCTCGCTGTCGCGCCACCAATCGAGGCATGCATCCAGCGTCTCGCCGCTGACCGTCTTCGCGCTCGTATCCAATAAGCCTGCCGAACGCAGCGAAAGCATCACCTCGGGTACGCCACCGGCGAGAAATACTTGCACTGTCGCGAAACCCCGAGGCCCATTGGGAAGCGCATCGACGAGCCGCGGCACCTGGCGATTTACTTCGGCCCATTCATCTACTGTTGGCCGCTTCAATCCTGCCGAGAACGCAATGGCGGGTACGTGTAGCAGCAAATTCGTCGATCCGCCGAAAGCCGCGTGCAGCACCATCGCATTTTTAAGCGCCGCCGCCGTCAGCACATCTCTTACGCCGACCTTCATCTGGTGCATGCGCAGCAACGCGCGCGCCGAGCGCTTCGCGGCATCGAGCCAGATCGGCTGCCCCGAGGGAGCAAGCGCGGTATGCGGCAGCGCCAGCCCCAGCGCCTCACCAACAACCTGAGACGTCGCCGCTGTTCCAAGAAACTGGCAACCGCCGCCGGGACTCGCGCAGGTCCTGCAGCCGACCTCCGCCGCATATTCCAGCGTGATCTGATCCTGCGCAAATCGAGCGCCGATGGTCTGCACTTTGCCCGCGTCCTCGCCGGACTCGGGAAGTAGAGTCACACCACCGGGAACGAGCACCGCGGGCAGCTCTCCCACCGAAGCGAGCGCCATCATCATCGCGGGCAGACCCTTGTCGCAGGTCGCAATGCCCAGCACGCCTTTGCCCGTGGGTAAGGACCGCATCAGCCGCCGCAACACCATCGCCGCATCGTTGCGAAAGGGCAGCGAGTCCATCATGCCCGTGGTGCCTTGCGTCCGCCCATCGCAGGGATCCGTGCACGCGCCGGCAAACGGAATTGCATGCAGTGCCTTCAACTCGCGCGCGGCTTCCGCAACGAGTAATCCCACTTCCCAATGTCCCGTGTGAAAGCCAAGCGCGATGGCTCGCCCATCTTCCGCACGCAATCCGCCATGCGTGCTCAGGATCAGAAACTCGGGATCGAGCAGGCGGCTCGGATCCCAGCCCATGCCCGCGTTCTGACTCAGGCCGAATAAATTTCCAGACGGCTCAGTCAGCAGCATCTCCGCCGAAAGGGGCAGCAGACCCGCCGGACCCGCCGCATGGGTTACCACGTTGCCGAAAGCAGCGGCAGGCGATTCCAGAACAGAAGCAACGGATATCTCGACGATGTGTGCGCCTGCTTTCTACTCCGAAAGTCCCCAACTCGGTCAGTATAGAAGCGCCAGCACACCTTGGCTCGCTCGGCATGCGCGTGCAATACTCCGCTAGTCCCAACTGAAACCGGCAGACTAGCTGGCAACCGATGCAACCTCTCTACCGCAAAATCGCGATCCGCCTGGTTCCGTTTCTCATCCTGCTCTATCTCGTCGCGTTTCTCGATCGCGTCAATATCAGTTTCGCGGCGCTCACAATGAATCGCGACCTCCATATCGGCGAAAGTCTTTTTGGTTTGGCGGCGGGGGTGTTCTTCATCGGCTACTTTTTCTTTGAGGTTCCCAGCAACCTCATGCTGCTGCGCGTTGGTGCGCGCCGCTGGATCATGGCGCTGATGATCATCTGGGGATTTGTCTCCGTCGCTACCGCCTTCGTACCCGGTCCGGGGCTCTACATCGTTCTTCGATTCCTGCTCGGCTCGGCGGAGGCCGGCTTTTATCCCGGCGTCATTCTTTATCTCACTTTCTGGCTTCCGCCTTCGGTCCGCTCCAGCGTGATGGCGATGTTTGTCACCGCGATTCCGCTCTCCAACATCGTTGGCTCTCCTCTCTGGGCACAGATCCTGCAGCTGAATCATTTCGCGGGACTCAACGGTTGGCAATGGCTGTTCGTGTTGGAAGGATCTCCGGCCATCCTTTTCGGGGCGTGCGTCTACTTTCTCCTTCCCGATCGTCCCCAAGATGTTCACTGGTTATCGCCAGAAGAAAAGCAAACTCTGGCACGCGACCTCAACACAGCAGCACCTGCGCACACAGGAAAAGCGCATTCGCTTCTCGAAGCCTTTACTGCGCAGCCCGTGGTCTATGGTTGGAGCCTCGCCTACTTCTGCCTCATGCTCGGCCTCTACGGTCTGGGATTCTGGATTCCGACCGTGCTCGCTTCGCGCGGAATCGCGCTGACGCACCTGGGATGGGCGTCAGCTCTGCCCTATGTCGCTGCCATCGTCGGCATGGTGCTTTGGAGCCGCAGTTCAGACCGGCATCGCGAGCGCCGCGCACATCTGACCGCGGCCTATCTCGTCGCGGCTGCCGGATTTCTGATCGCGGCTTTCGCGCCCAATGCAACGGTCGCCATCCTTGGGTTCGGACTCGCGGCCATCGGCATTCTTTCCGCCATGCCGGTCTTTTGGAGCACCTCGACCCTCTCGCTTGCCGGGCCGCTCGTCGCAGCGCACATCGCGGTCATCAACTCCATCGGCAACCTTGGCGGATTCTTCGGGCCCGTAGCCATGGGCTGGCTCCGCCAAACCACCCATTCGTACATTGCGGGACTCGCCTCCATTGCGATGTGCCTCGCGATAGGAGCTGTCTGCGCATTCGAGCTCTGCAAACCGAAGTCATCCGGTATTTAAAGGAAGCCGCGTTTTTACGGCTGCTCCCCAACCAGACTCAGCGTGTAGACATGCGGCTTTGGCACAGCCTCCGCATAGATCGAGTCCGCGAGCGAATCCTCAAATGCCTGCATCACATCGGGCTGCCCATCCGTCGCGCCCGTATTCGCATTCCGCACACGCATGCGCAAATGGATATAGTGCGCCTCGTCGCGGTCGCGCACCAACCAGCTGACCCGCTGGGCCTGGTGAAACATCGGCGTTGGGTAGTCAGCCAGGTTGATGCCGCTCACCAATTCTTCAGCCGAAAACGATCCGATCAACGCGTCATCGATTCTCAGCGTATATTTCCCAGCGTCGAGACCGGTCACGCGCAAGGGCTCCTGATCTAGTTGCTGTTCGATGTCACTCAGGTCAAACAGCAGTGCCTGCGTTGCGTTGCTGCGCGATAGCGGCAGTGGAAGCGCGTTCTCGAGTTCTGTCCAGCGCAACGAGGCCTGGTTCATTTCCAGATGGTCCACGGTCGCGTTCTGCGTCTCAGTCACCTTTCCCGCTCGCGCATCAATCGTCACCGACGACACAAGCGCAGGCGCATTCCATCCTTTCAGCAGCTTTTCAGCCATCACCCAATGCGCCAGCGGATCGGGGTGCACGCGGTCCGGCACCAGCAGCGTCGCGATACGCGGATCAAGCGCCTTCGCTTTCTGCAAGGCCTCTACCACCGACGGATTGAGGTCCACGAACGTGCCGCCGAACTTCTGCGCAAGCGCGTTATCCAAGTCGCCAAAGTGCTGCATGACGGAGTTGTATCCGCCGGGAAACATCGGCGTTCCGTTCACGTCGTCGTACGGAGACGGGCCCAGCAGTGTGATGCGCGCTCCCGGAGCGTGGTCACGAATCGACTGCAGCAGATGCTCGTAGCCTTTCGTGTACGACGACTCGATGTCATCGGTAGTCGCGCGATAGCTGCCGTCATTCATCCCTAGCATGACCGTAACAACGGTCGGCTTCTCCGAGTACACATCGCGCTCCAGCCGCTGATCGATGGTGCCGCCGCTGCCGCCCGTCACCCGATCGCCGCCCACTCCGGCTCCAAAGAACCGAACCCGCATCGCTGGGAAGCGCGTCGCCGTGTACAGCTCGACAAACTGGTTGTAGAAATTCTGCTCTGTGATGCTGTCGCCGTAGAACACAACCGTGTCGCCGGCCTTGAGATAAAAGCCGGTTGTTGGTCGCACCTCGCTTGTTTGCGGTGCGGTTACGGTTTGCACCTCCGGCGTTGGTCGCGCTCCGGGCAGGTCGTATTCGTGCGATTCGACATTCGGCGCGGCAGGCGCGGTCGCCACAGCAACCAGCGAGTCGGCGCAACCGTAGTACAAAAACCACTGCTTGCGGAAGTAAACCAGCCCTTCGGCAAACGTTGTTCCCGCAGCGTACTGGCCCGTTTTCTCGTACGGCAGTTCCGGCTTCAGCACCGGTTCATCCGTCTGCGTGAACAGATGTATCGGGTTGATCGGATCGAAGAGAGCTTCGCCGGCTGCATAGGCATTTGGCCCAAGGCTGGGATCGCCGCCGCTCGTGGCGTTCTTGCCGTTGTAGAGCACTAAGATTCCTGCGCCGGTCAGAACCGGCGGCGGCCCTGTCTCTGGAAATGTACTGTCGAAGTGCCCCGGCCGTGGCTGTAGCAATTCCACAGGCTCGCCGCGTTGATCCTCCACCGGCGTCCAGTGAATCAGGTCCGCCGATGTAGCAATATGGATCGCCCCCTCGCCCCAGAACATCCAGTACATGCCGTTGATTTTTGCGGCGATCAGGCGGTCTTTCACGACGCGCGTCACGATGCCCGCCGACTTGTATTTCAGTTGCGCGTACTTGCCGGCGGCTGCTGTCAGAAATGCTGGGCCGTATTTTGTCCAATGCATCAGGTCGCGCGAAGTGGCGATGCCCACCGAATACGTTGCGCGATTCCACTGGGTATACGTCAGCACGTACGTGCCGTCTTCGCGCTCCACGATCCGCGGATCTTCGACTCCTCCGGGCCACTCGCGTGCCTTCTGCTCATCGTCCGCGGGATAGAAGACCGGTTCGCCCAAGCGCGTGAAATGGATACCATCGCTACTCTCGGCCAACCCCAGGCGCGATGTATGCCCACCAATCTCCATGGCACCCGAGTTATCCTCCGCGCGATAGAGTACGTAAACCTTGCCATTGCGCACGACGGCCGCGGGGTTGAAGGTGTGCAGCGCCTCCCAATGCACCTGCGTTTTCAAGATTGGGTCGAGAAAGGTTGAATCTGGCTGCGGTGTAATCACAGGATTCGCAGCCACTGGCCTGGTAAACGGTCCAATCAACCAAGGCTGCACGTCTTGCGCGTGCAGCATCGAAACGCACAGCAGCCACGCTGCCGCAACTCCGACTGCTCTTCTCGTCATTTGTCTCTGTCCCGGTTTCGCATCGCTGGTCCGAGCGTGCGATCAACGGGATTCATCTTACGCGGTCGCGTCGGGAACGATTCCCGCCGGAAGGCTCACCGCGACCGCCCTCTCTATGAAGCCGGGTCGACCGAATAGAACAGGTGGGGCTGTACTGAACAGCCTTGCGAATTCGGAATCGTTGCATCGGGCTTTGAAGTGAAAATCTGCCCTGCCGGGAGCGTGATGGTGGTGGCTCCCGCCGGCCAATTTGCCGGTGAGTTCTTATTTGCGGCGAAGAGCTCAAACACGATGCGATATGCGGCTGCCGGGTCGTCATTTCTCAACTGCACTGTCCAGGCCCGTGTGCTGCCCGACTGGCTGATGGGACCGCATCCCTTGCGCGAATTCAGTGAGGTTTCCTTTCCCTTCGCATCCTTCGCAACCAGCCATGGTGACCACTGGGTGTAGTTCGCATCCCCAATCAGCATTGTTCTCTGTGAAACCAGCATCGCCTTTGAGCCAGCCTTATTCGCCCACACCTCGATGTAATAAAGCCCTGGCTTCCAATTGGCCGGGGTCGCAATGTGCGCCGCAAACTGCTGCCCGTCCGGAGCGTTGCTCGTCGTCACAGGCGCGGCATCGTCGCCGGGGAAATAGTTGGCTATCGTGTCTTGCGGCACGGTGTATCCGCCTGTGTGATTCAGCTGACCGAGAGTCATCGGTTTCGGCAGATCGTCATAACGCACAAGAACCGACTGCACGCTGAGACCGTTCGCCAGTTTCCCTTGCACATCGAATCCATCGCCGGGATTCACCTCCGCAGGCAACGGTGCATAGGCGCCGTACTGATCGACAAACTCCTGGGTGCAGGCGAGTCGCCATGAACGGCCCTCAACGCCAAGGCTGATGGCGATGCCGACACGGTTGTGAATCGGCCTCAGAATATTCTCTCGGTGACCATCGGGAGGCTGTTCATTGAACAAGTCCGATTCAATCTTCTCGATCGTCGCTCGCGAGAAACGCGGATCGGCGACCAGGCTGAGCGTGCCTGCTCCCGTTGCGTTCTGCGCTTGCGAGCCGCTCGAAGCTGTGTTGGAACACTCAGACGTTCCCCAAGAGCCATCCTCATTCTCGGAATCGTAATCGGCTCCGCCGCCCTCGGTGTAGCGTTCTACGGGCATCTTCCCATCGAGACCCCAGTGCGCGGAATAGCCGAACTCGACCATCTCGTCCGTATGCCCTTGGGCCGCACCCGACGCGACCATGTCCAACGTAACAGGCCCGCTGCCCTGCGATTGCCGGTCGCGGTTGATCAGTGTCACCATGTACGCACGGGCCTGCTGCAAACTAAGCGAGTCGGCGCTGTTCGTCGTGCATGGAGCCTGCGCGCCTGCGGGGGTCGAACCCCACAGCAGAAAGACGGCCGGTAGCAGCATTGCTTTCATGATCGCAACCTCACTCGGGAATTCATCTCTTAGCGACACTGTGCTTAACGTGAAAGCTCCTGCGAATCCTTCCCCTTGGCAATTGCGTAGAAGCTCAGTGCGGCATCGCCTTGTTCCAGCAGCCGCGTGCGAGTGAGCGAACCAAAGCGGTCTTCCAGCTTCTCCTTGCGCCGGTGCTCAGCAATCACTAATGCATCGTCGGCGAGCAGTTCCGCCGCAGCGCCACCCAGCAACCCCAGCGTCGTCGCGTATTCGTGCGCAGCATCGTAAGGCGGGTCGAGAAAGACCAGATCGAATCGCTTCGACTCCGTCGGAGCACGCCGCAGGTACGCACCTACACTTCCCGTCTGAATGCTGAACCCCGCCGTTATTTGGAGCCGCGCAAGATTTACCTGCAACACCTTCAGCGCAGCCGGCGCGCGCTCCACAAACACCACGTGCTCCGCTCCGCGGCTCAACGCTTCCAGGCCCACCGCTCCCGAGCCGGCGTACAGATCCAGAAAATGGGCGCCCTCAAGGCGCGGAGCCAGCACATTGAAAAGCGTCTCGCGTAGCCGGTCGCTGCTGGGCCGAGTGGCCATTCCCGCTGGAGCCTGCAGCGGACGTGAACGAAACGTTCCGGCAATGATGCGCATCGACCCTTAGGATATCTGAGCCAGAATTCCCTCCGACCGGGGGGACCCCTTTGATAGGGCTTCGTCGATGGGGTGGTAACCCGGGTCCTCACGGATAGGTCTTCGTCCGTGGGGTGTAAGCTCGGGGTCCCCAACGACAGGTCTTCGTCGTTGGGGTGGAACACGGGGTCCCCACGGACAGGTCTTCGTCCGTGGGGTGTAAGCCACTACAATTCGAGTATGCGAGGCTGGTCAATTCCGCTGGGGCGCTGGATGGGCGTTGAGTTGCGCGTCCACACCTTTTTCCTGCTCCTGGCGGTGGTGTGCCTCGGCCTCAGCACTTCGGAAGGTTGGCTGCGCGGCATTGGTCTCTTCTTTGTGCTCGTCGCGTCCGTGGTTGTGCGCGAAATTGCCCGTCTCCTTGTCGCCGCGTGGCTCGGCTTGCGTTTGCGCGCTATCCTCGTGCTTCCCATCGGCGGACTCTTCGCCTATGCCAATCCCGAGAGCCAGGAGAATGCGAACCAGGGCGTGGGGCAGTTCGCCATCGCTTTTGCGGGGCCAATCGCCAGCTGCGTCACAGCCGCGGCGTTGGGCATCACGTTGCTCGGAGCCGGCGGAGACGTCCGGCTATTCGATCAACCCTGGATCACGCCCGCCTATCTTCTCCGCAGTATGGTCTGGATGCAGGCGGGTCTCGGTCTATTGCATCTGCTGCCGGCTTACCCGCTTGATGCTGGCCGCCTTCTCCGCGGCAACTTCGCACGCGAACATGGGATTGCGCCGACGGGCCGCGCCGCCACGGGTCTTGGCCAATTGCTGGCACTCGCAGCCATGCTCGGGGGCATGCTCCTGCATAGTCCGTGGCTTATCATCGCTGGATTTTTCATCATGATCGGGGCACAGATTGAGGACCAGGGCGTCTTCTTTCAATCCGTGGTCGACACGGTGCGCATGCGCGAAGTGATGCTCACGGATTTCGCGACCCTCTCGCCGTCAGACACTCTCGCCGACGCGCTTGGCCGCTGTGTTCACTCGCTGCAAGAAGACTTTCCCGTTGTGCGCGGTCCGGAGTTGGTCGGCATCGTTTCGCGCCAACGCATCGTTGACGCGTTGCGCAACGACGGCAATGGCTATGTGCAATCGGTGATGTCGCGCGCCTTCCAGGTTGCACGTCCGGAAGACACGCTGGGCGCAACGATACGGCGCCTCACCGCGGGCCGCGGCCTTTCGCTGATTCCTGTTACGGAGAGTGGGCGCGTCGTCGGTATCGTCAGCGTGCAGAATCTGATGAGTTCGATGACCCTTCTCGCCGAGCAGCGCCGCATCGAGCGCGAAGAAGCGGAATAGCAATGCTAGATTGAACTGTGTCATCCTGAGCGGAGCACGCTTGGGGCCCTGCGGACGACGAAGTCGGCAGCGGGGTAAGCGGAGCGAAGGATCTGCTTTTTGACTTGGCTTCCATGCCTCAAGACCCCACGCCAATGCATGATCTCCAGAGCAGGCCGCTCGCTCCCGGCCTCTATCTCGTAGCCACGCCCATCGGCAATCTTGGCGACATCACTCTGCGTGCTCTCGATGTGCTGCGCCGCGTGGATCGAATCGCCTGCGAAGACACGCGGCAGACGCAAAAGCTGCTCAACCACTTCGAGATTCAGACGCCGACCATCAGTTGCCATGAACACAACGAGCGCCACCGCGCCACGGAATTGATTGAGGCCATCAAGGCGGGAGGCCGCATCGCTGTTGTTTCCGATGCGGGCATGCCCGGCATCAGCGACCCTGGGGCCTGGCTTGCCGCGGAAGCTATTGCGGCCGGCGTTACGGTCATCCCGATTCCGGGTGCAAACGCAGCGCTGAGCGCTCTCATTGCCTCCGGTCTGCCGGCAAGTGAATTCCATTTCATCGGATTCTTGCCCGAGAAAGCCGGCGCGCGCCGCACGCGCCTCGAACAATTAGCCACGATACCGCGCGAGTCGCCGCAGACGCTGATCTTCTACGAAGCACCGCATCGCATTCTCGACACGCTCGCCGATTTCGAGTCAGTCTGGGGACCCACCTTGCGCATTGTTGTAGCCCGTGAACTGACAAAAATTCACGAGGAGTTCCTGCGGGGAAGTGTTGCGGAAATCCGCCGCGATCTTGCAGCACGCGACCGCATTCGCGGCGAATTAGTTCTGCTCGTCGAAGCACCGACGACATCGAGATTGGGTGCCCCAGGTTCCTCTGTTGGGACCTGGGAGGGAAATCCCCCCACGCGCGAATCCATCTCTGCCCGCGTAACCCGTCTTCAATCCGTATCCGGCATCGACGAGAAAGAGGCGCTCAAACGCCTCGCACGCGAACTCGGCCAATCCAAGTCCGAGCTCTACCGCGAACTTCAGCGCGAACGCGCAAGACGCCGATAACCCACGGCTCAGACCCCTCCTGTCGTCCACTGTCGGTGGCTCCCTAGACGCGTGTCATCCTGAGAACCCGCATGCTTGGGGCCCCGCTGCCGACGCAGTCGGATGCGGGGCAAGCGGGGCGAAGGGTCTGCTTTTCAAAACGCTTCCAACCCCCACGGTCTTACGGGCCAAGACCTGTCAACATTGCGATCAATTTCCCCCTCCCGGCGCACAATGGAAATCGGAGAACAGCTGAAAGCGGACGGCTGAGAGCTGAACCCCGCCGCCTAACTCCAGCCCCGAGAGAAATTTGGCGCTATGCCATTGAATCGATTTGAGTTAGCGTAAGTTATTGATTCCGATAACTTCAACCAAATGAGATATTTAGCGAAAAAGGGAGGGATGGGTATACCGGATATGCACAATGCGGAGTGCATAGCGCGACAGACTGCCACGCGGTCACGGTCCACCCTTCACTGCTCGTCCCACGGCCTCATCCGCATCTTTTGCCACCTCGAGCAGGCGACGGTTCTCCGCCTTCAAAAACCCTGCCGTCACGGTCGTATCCAGAAACTCCAGCAGTCCATTCCAGTAGCCTGCTGTGTTGATCAGGATGCAGGGCTTCGCGTGCAGCCGCAGCTGCTTCCACGTGACGATCTCCATCATCTCGTCGAGAGTGCCGTAGCCGCCCGGCAGAATCAGAAACGCGTCGGCCAGGTGCACCATGCGCGCTTTGCGCGCGTGCATCGTCTTCACCACTTCGAGGCGCGTCAACCCGCTGTGTGCGATCTCGCTGCCCGAAAGAATTTCCGGTAGCACGCCGACGACTTCAGCTCCGCCGGCCAGTGCGGCATCGGCCACCGCGCCCATCAGCCCCACACTCGCGCCGCCATAGACCATTCCCAACCCGGCGGCGGCAATCGCCGAACCCAGCGCTCGCGCCTCGGCCAGAAAGGCAGGATCGGTTCCGCTCGCAGACCCGCAATACACAGCTACCCGCCGCGCAACGCCATGCTCTGCCGCACTCATCGTGAATCCAGAATAGCGCTCGTCCGTTGCCCCCAGTTCAATTCAGAATGGAAAGCGCCTTTGAACTATTCGACCAGTTTTGCTTCCCGACGGGAACTATCCTGACCGTATCCGCGTAACTTGATCGAGCGCAGCCATGTTCCGAACCGAGCATCTTGCTGTGCAAGGAGAACCTCATGCGTAAGATCCTCGTGGCCGCTGGCCTGGCCGCACTCTCTCTTTCAGCCCTTCCCGCAAGCTTTGCCAAGACCCCTCCGGCAAAGAAAGACTCCGGCAACTCTATCGTCCTCGTTTTCAAGGACGGCCACCGGCAGAGTTTCAATCTGGCAGACATTGCCCGCATCGAGTTCGCCGGCACGGGCACAGTCTCCGGCGCCAGCTCAAATCCGGATGCGCCCGCGCGCGGCCATTATGTCGGCAAGTGGGTTGTGGGGGATGGCAATGGAAACACCTTCATCATCACGCTGAAGGAAGACGGTAATGCGGAGCGCTCGCTCCGCGACATTCACGGCACCTGGACCTACGTCAACGGCGACGCTCTGGTCACCTGGGATGACGGCGCCAAGGACGCCATCCGCAAAGCAGGCTCCAAGTTCGAGAAGTACGCGTACAGCAGCGGCAAGTCGTTCAGCGATGATCCCGACAATGTGACCAGCGCGCAGAACACCACGCCGCACCCCATCTAGCGAGATCTCCCGGATCCATTCGTCGTCAGCGAACTTTCGCGGCGAGCACGGCACACAACTCGGACGGAAGGTAAACTGGAAGAGGACCCTTCCCGCCTCAGCGATGCGAGTCCAGGACCCACACCGTGCAGCCGCTCCTCTCCAATCTCAATCCCGAACAGCGCGCTGCCGTTGAAGCCACAGAGGGCCCGCTGCTGATTCTCGCCGGCGCCGGTTCGGGCAAGACCCGCGTGATTACGAGCCGCATTGCGTGGCTCATTCAAGAAAAAGGCATCGCTCCAGACTCAATCCTCGCCGTCACGTTTACCAACAAGGCTGCAGCCGAAATGAGCGAACGCGTCGACAGAATCCTCGGTCACAGCTCCCTCGCTAAGCCACTGATCTCAACTTTTCATTCGCTCTGCGTTCGGATTTTGCGCCGAGACATCGAAGCCCTGAAAGTGGGCAACGACGGCCTCACGCGTGCTTTCGCCATCTACGACGAGAGCGACCAGCAAGGCATCGTAAAACAGATCATGCGGCGCATGGGACTCGACACCAAGCAACTCACGCCGCGCACCGTGCTGGGCCGCATCTCCTGGGCCAAAAGCCATATGATCGATCCGCAGGAGTATTACCTGGGGTCGAAGGATCCAAACAGCGAGCGGATTGCGCACATCTACCAGAGCTATAAGGCGGAACTGAAAAAGAACAACGCGCTCGATTTCGACGACCTTCTGCTCGAAGCGGTTCGCTTGCTGAAAGTCTCGATCGAAGTTCGCGGGCGCTATCAACATCGCTACCGCTATCTGCTCGTCGACGAATACCAGGACACCAACCGGCCTCAATACGAACTGATGAAGCTGCTCGCGGGCGAGCGAAAGAATGTCTGCGCTGTAGGCGACGAAGACCAGAGTATTTACTCATGGCGCGGTGCCGACATTCGCAACATTCTTGAATTCGAGAAGGACTTCCCTAACGCCCACATCATCCGTTTGGAGCAGAATTACCGCTCCACGCAGATCATTCTCGAAGCGGCCGGAGCTGTTGTGGCGAACAACCTTCGCCGTAAGGGGAAAAAGCTTTGGACCGATCGTCAGGGAGGCTCGCTCATCGGCTACTACGAGGCGCCCGATGGCGAGAATGAGGCGCTCTTTATTGCCGATCGCATTCAGGCCTTTCTGCGCGACGCGCACTCATCCGAGAGCCAAAGCACCGCGTCGGGATGCGCTGTTCTCTATCGCACTAACTCTCAATCGCGCCTGGTTGAGGAGGCATTACGCCGCTACGGCATCAGCTACACCATGGTGGGCGGCTTCAGCTTCTATGAGCGCGCGGAAATCAAGGACCTGCTGGGCTACCTGCGCCTCGTCCGCAATCCGCACGACTCCATGGCTCTGCAGCGCGTGATCAACACGCCCGCTCGGGGCATTGGCGCGACCACGCTAGCGACTCTCGAACGCCTCGCTCTCGAAACCGGCGCTTCGACCTGGGACGCGATCGCTTCCGCCCTCGCCAATCGACTGATCCCCACTCGCGCGTTGATTGCGCTTGAGTCGTTCCGCCAGCTCATTCTGGATGCGCAGGCGATGATGGACCCCGACTTTGCCGGCAAGCTTTCCGCCGATATTGCCGAATCTGCAGCCGAGCCGGCCGATACGGACTTCGGCTTCGGGGCCGCAGAACCGTCGCCGGCAGAGAACGCCGAAGTGGTACGCGCGTTGGAAACGGCCGCAGACTTCACCTTCGGTGAGAACAGCGATCAAATTCCGCTTCTCGACGCGAGCCATTTTTCACCTTTTGCCGCTGAACCGAAGCGGCCTTTTCTAAAGATGCCAAGACCGAAGACGGAATCGGATCGACCGCTTGGGAGTGAAACGCAGACTGGCTCTGCGGCTGGCCCAAAGCAAGAACGAACCGAAGGGTTCAGAGCTCCTGGCGACGCGGCAACGCTGCCTGAACTGATCCGATTTCTCATTGACCGTACGGGCTACATCAAGGCGTTGGAAGCGGAAGCATCGCCCGAGGCCTTCAGCCGCATTGAAAATCTGAAAGAGCTTGCCAACGCTGCCCACGATGCCGAGGAGCGCGACGAGACCCTCGCGGAATTTCTCGACCATGCAGCCCTTGCGTCCGACACCGATCAGTACGATCCTGAATCGCGGGTCACGCTGATGAGTTTGCATGCCGCCAAGGGGCTCGAATTTCCGCTCGTGTTTCTTGCCGGCCTTGAGGAGGGTCTGTTCCCGCACTCGCGGACACTTCTTAACCCCGAGGAACTCGAGGAGGAGCGCCGTCTTTGTTACGTAGGGATGACTCGGGCGATGAATACGCTGGTGCTGACCCGTGCACACTATCGACGCCGCTATGGCAATGACGCGCCTGAGTCCACTGTTCCTTCGCGTTTTCTTTCGGAGGTACCGACTCAGCTGATAGAGAATCTTGGAGGCCGTTCGCCCGCGTGGTCCACGCCCGCTTACAGCTATGGGGCGGGTGCGCGAAGCAGCTTCGGCCGCGGCAGTGCGCCTGCCGGCGAATTCGACGGCCGCCACTACAACTACGAAGACGAGAGTCAGGACGCGCCGAGAATCACCGGAAACGCTAGTCCAAAGAGTAAAACCGCAGGAGCGACGCCGCCAGAATCAATCGATAACATCGCGCGTTTCTTCGGCGGCAAATCGGGCAACGGTAAGCCGAGCTATTTCGCCCGCCCCTCGATGGATATTCCGGAAACAGCGGGAGCGAGCGGCCTGAAAAAGGGCCAGCGCGTGCGCCACGCAAAATACGGCGAGGGAACGGTCCTTATTCGTGAAGGCAATGGGGAAGACGCGAAACTAACCGTGATGTTCAATCGTCACGGGATGAAGAAGCTAGTGGAAAAGTTCGCCAACTTGCAAAAGATCTAGTTTTTTTACGCCGCTGGATCGCTCATCGCGAAAGCCCTTGGCGCGACTCGCGCTGGCGCTTTTTCGCCACTATGCTTCTCGAGTTCCAACTGCAAGCGGGCTCGATCGGGCAATTGGCGTGAGAAGGCAATCTTTTTGCCGTTCGTTCCCTTGATCTTCAGTTCGCCGCGTTTCTCGTCGGTTGTCACCTTTGAGATTTCATGCCAGGCGATGCGCTTGCGGCCTCGCAGCCAATACAGCTGCTCGATCCCATTCTTGTCGATCCGGATCGTTCCAGGAAAAGCGGAAAGCAGCAAAATCACAAATGCTATGCAGAATGCCGGCGCGGCAAGATCGGCACTTGACCTAATCCCAACGACAACATTCGCAACCACTCCATACGCCAGGCATGCCAGAAACAAATAAACACCCCAATAACTACGCCGATTGGGGGTGAATTCAAGCTGTCCGTTCTCTGTCTCGGTCGCTTGCCTGTCCTCGTCTGCTCCACTGACGATTAACTTCGCAAGCACCAAGAGCACTGCAACCGCGAAGAACAGTGGTATCAACAATCCCGTCAGATTCATGGGCATATCGTATCGCGACTCCGACTCGATTCCCTTTACATCTTTCGTGGGAATGGTTACAAAAGTCCGGGTCGGTAAGTGTACTGGGGTTTCAATTCCGGACAAGCCGCTCAGTTCGAGTGACTTACTTCCCTTCTCGCAGGAACCTCCGTTTTGTTCCCTCGCCGGACCGGCTTGCCGCCTGCCTATCCGCACCGCACCAAACCAGTTAGTTTGCGGCTCTGCGCCCGCTAGATTTTGGTCTGGAGAGGTCCCAAATGACCACTGCTGCGTTCTCAATAACTTCCCGAAGAAACAACCTGCTTCGCCCCGTCCTCGTGGGCGGCGCTTTGGCTGGCACGTTCGATCTGACGTCCGCTTTCTTCACTTTTGGCGCAGGCGCGCCCCGCGGCATTGCCGGTGGCTTGCTCGGGAGACAGGCTCTTCCGGGCGGCATCGGTGTCTGGATCCTCGGAGTCCTTCTGCACTACTTCATCGCAATCTCGGCAGCCGCCATTTACTGCATCGCGAGCCGCAAACTCGAGTTCCTCAAGGAGCACTGGCTGGTTTGCGGCATCTTCTACGGAATTGCGATCTTCCTGGTAATGAACCTGATCGTCCTCCCGTTATGCGCGTACCATTTCACCGGGCCTTACCAGTTCCGAGGTTTGTTGCAGGGCCTGCTGGTGCACATGTTTATCATTGGGCTGCCGATCTCGTTCAGCCTTCACAATCTTTGACGTTAGGACCTTTCTCGGAAAGGGACCGGGGCTTCAACCTAGCGGTCTGGACGACCGCAATTATTCCAGCCCAATCACAAGGCCTTCTCTTATTGTTCTTTCGGACACTCTACCGCGCCCGTCGGCGCCAAGTCTCTTCTCTTTTTCCTGCCCATCCAGCACGCGAAAGACCCCTTCAGCCAGCGCCTGCAGCTCGTCTTCACCCGGATACACAACGATCGGAGCAATCCATTCCAGGTACGCGCGCAACCGCTCCACCAGGCGCTCAGAATGCGCCATGCCTCCGGTCAGAAGAACAGCATCCACTGCGCCTTGCAGAGCCGCTGCCATCGCTCCAGCTTCCTTGGCGATCTGGTAGACCATGGCCTCGTATACGGCTGTCGCAGCTTGATCGCCCACCTCCATGCGGCGTTCCACTTCTTTCAGATCGCGCGTGCCGAGGTAAGCAAAGAGCCCTCCTTCACCGAAGACCATGCGGTCGAGTTGTTTTGCGTTGTAATCGCCGCCGCAACACACCTTGATGAGGGCCTGCACCGGCAGATACCCGGTTCGATCGGGACCAAAAGGACCTTCTTCGGGAGTGTTGTTGTCGATCATTCGTCCATCGCGGTGTGCTGAAACGGTGATGCCGCTGCCCATATGAACGACCACGATCCGTAGCAACCTATAGCTGCGTCCTCGCTCCCGCGCAAAGCGCCGGGCTACAGCTTTTGTGTTCAGCACGTGGCCGATGCACGAGCGTGGCGCTAGAGGCGAACCGGAGAGACGCGCGCAATCCTGCCATTCATCCACTGTCACCGGATCGACGATGTATGCGCTGACGCCGGCCGCATGCGCAAACTTGAGCGCCAGCACGGCTCCCAGATTGCACGCATGTTCTCCGCGCCGCGCCTGGCGAAGTTCTTCCACCATCGCATCGTCGACAACGTAGGTGCCGCACTCCATGGGCGGCAGCAAGCCGCCGCGGCCAGCCACTGCGGCAAAGCGTCTTACGTCGTATCCGGCCCTTTGTAGTGTCTCTCCCATCGGACCAGCTCGATATTCCAACTGGTCCAGCGCCGACCTGCCGCGAAACTGCTCCAATTCGCTGTCGCTGTGCCGGATTGCGCCAATCCATTCGGCGCCCCCTCTGGCAAAAACTCCGAACTTCGTCGACGTCGAGCCGGGATTGATCACCAATACACGACTGTTCTCGTTCCGCACGGTCACTTTCAAGCCAAAACGAGTTTACGCTGCCCGGGGTAGGAATGAAGGTAGACCAACTCACGCATGTCCGCACAGAATCTGTAGCATCGTGCGCATCTCCATTTGCGCCGAATCCTTTGCGAGGCATAAGATTTGTCGCACTTATCGCGGAGGCCTGATCCATGCGTCATTTTTTAATCACGGCATTCCTGACCATATCTGCGTTCGTCGTCTTCGCCGCGCCCAATACATCTGTAACGGAAAAGGTCACGGTCGGCCAGCTGCAGCAGTCTTTAGCCGCGGCTCGAAGCGAGACTGATGCGGAATTGGCTCAGCAGATTTCCACGTTCGAACTTACTGAACGGCTGACTACACCTGTGCTGGCCGAATTGGATGCCAGTGCTCCTGGTGAGAAATCGCGCTCGGCGCTGCTTCTCCTGGCCGATAAGTCTGCCTTTCTCGACCCTCCGGCCTCAATGACTCCAGCGGATCCCACGCCCGACCCCGCCGCAACGCGCCAGATGCTTGTCAAGCTCGTGAACTACGTGAATACCACGCTGCGCCAGCTTCCAAATCTGACGACTGTCCGAGAAACAACCGCCTTTGAGGACAGGCCGCAAGAGGATGCTCTGGAGGCGACAGGTGTCGTCAGCTATATCCACTTACCACTGCACTTCGTGGGCAAGTCCAGTTTGGCGGTAACCTACCGCGACCGCAAGGAGGTGGTGGACGAGAGCGCGACGAAAGCCTTGAAGCACGAGGGAAAGATCGGGGGGCTGGTTACGTCAGGAGAGTTTGGACCGATCCTGAGCATGGTCCTGGCAGACGCGCTCAAGGGGAAAATCATCTGGGCGCGCTGGGAGCAGGGTTCGAGCGGACGGCAGGCGGTCTTCCACTACACAGTGCCCGACGAAAAGTCGAACTACTATGTAAAGTTCTGCTGCATTGTAAATGCATATTCGGGCACCGGGCAGCCCGAGTCGCAGCTTTTCAACGAGCGTTCAAGCTATCACGGTGAGATCGCCTTCGATCCCGCGAACGGCTCAATTCTGCGCATGACGCTCCAGGCGGACATGCCACCCAAAGGACTCGTCTCGAATGCCGGCATCGTCATGGAATACAGCTCTGTGGAAATTGGAGGCCAGAGCTATATCTGCCCCACGAAGAGCGTTTCCGTTTTGATGGCGCATACTGCAGTGCAGCAGGGCATGCAATCCAGGGCGTTTTATCAGGGTGCTGCCAAGACATTCTTGAACGATATTAAGTATGGCCAATATCGGCGCTTCGGCTCGGAAGCCCGCATTGTCTCGGTTGATAATCAGACACCATAAAGGAAGCCCCTACACGAAGAAGGCTCTGCGCGCATTTTGAGATTTGCATGGATCGCAGGTAGTCAATTCCGGCAGCCTTACAATGGCTGCCCCAGCCGCTTCTCTAGAAGCGCCCGATATGTCCGGCTCACGCGCGCCCGCGATCCATTCTTGATCACGGCTTCGAATTCGCCGTGCGACATAGGCTCCAGCTGCACAATGCTCTCAATATTCACGAGTGCCGAACGGTGCACGCGCACAAACCGGCGCGGGTCGAGCCGGTCCGCCAAATCGTTCAGCGCGGCGCGATACAAAAGTTCCTTGCCGCCAACGTGCAGTGTTACGTAGACGCCCGCTGCTTCGATCCAGTCAATGTCCACCACGCGGATAAAGCGCGTTGTGCCACCCGACTTCACCACCAGCCGGTCCAGCCTGCGCTCAGCTCCCCGCGGGGCGCCAGCCACCATCTTCATCACCCGCTGCCCAAACTCGCCGATGCTGCGCTCATCCAGGCGCGCTTTCGCCCGGGCCATTGTGGCCTCAAAGCGCTCATCGCTGAAGGGTTTCAGCAGGTAATCGAGCGCATTTGCCTCGAAGGCTCGAATCGCGTGCTGATCGTAGGCGGTGACAAAGACGGTCAGCGGCATTTCCGCGGCCCCGATCGCATCGATCACGCCAAGGCCGTCCAACTCCGGCATCTGGACATCCAGAAAAACCAAGTCCGGCCGCTTTTTCTCGATCGCTTCAACAGCAGCCTCGCCGTCTGCCGCTTCGGCCACTGCTTCCACCTGCGTGTCCTTCGCCAGCAAATCGATGAGGCGCTGCCGTGCAGGCGCCTCGTCATCCGCAACCAGAACATGAATCGGTTCAGGCGAGCGCGCGTCCATTGTCGGCCTCTCCATCTAACTTCAGTGGCAGCGAAATCTCGACCTCCGTACCGCCTTCTTCGCGATTGTGCACCACAAAACGACTGTCACCGTTGGGATGCAATCCCGCGATGCGCTCACGCGTAATCGACAATCCCAACCCTCCCGCATTCTCCATCGACCAGCCAATAGGCAAGCCCTGTCCATCGTCGAGCACTCGAATCTCAAGTCGTCCGTTCACCGGCGCGGCTTGCACGGTGACCGTCCCGCCTGCGGCCCTGCGCGAGATGCCATGACGAATCGCATTCTCGACCAGCGGTTGGATGAAGAGCGAAGGAACGGAGGCGAAGCGCACTTCGGGCGCAATCTGCATCCTGATTTTCAACTGATCGCCGAAGCGGATCTTCTGAATGGCGAGATAGTGCTCCAGAAACGCCAACTCTTCGGCCAGTGGAACTTCCTGCTTGTCTTTGGATTCGAGCGAAAGGCGGAGCAGATCGCCGAGGTGTTCAATCATGCGTCGCGTCAGCTTGGGATCTCGTTCCACATGCGAAGAAATGGTGTTGAGCGCATTAAAGAGGAAATGCGGATCGAGTTGCATGCGCAGCGAATTGAGCCGGGCCTCGGCGAAGCTATGTTCCAGCCGCTCAAGGCGGAGTTCACTGCTCATGTACCGCTCGTAGTAGCCGTATGCCTGCAGAGCGCCGGCAATGATCCAGTAGACGAGCCAGCACCAGATCTGCCATCCCAGCACCGAGGCACTGGTCAGATTCGCGATGCGCAACGAACTCCATGGTGCAACGCCGAAGGCGGCACGCATGACAGTAAATAAGTAGAAATAGACCTCAGTGAACACCAGGCTGAGTGCCAGGTGCATGGCCACACGCCGGCCCAGTTCCTTCCCAGAAAACGGCAGACGCCGGTCGACGACCATGATGACCGGGGTCAACAGGCCCCAGGTCCACCATTGCGCAAGATAGATGCGCAATTCCGAGTCCCATCTGCTCGTTCCGAGGCTGGGCAAGGCGAAGATCACGCCGACCGCCGTCCATCCGATGGCCGCAATCAAGACGCGAACAATCCGGCGACTCATCAGCCTGCCCGCAAGGTTCGCGCGCGCAACTGATTCTGTCGGAGCAATCCATTCGCCGGTTTGTGCGCTTGAGGCGACCACTTGTCTTCTCCAAATTAGCTTGTGGCAGGCCGGATTTTGCGGCTTGATCTACTTGATCGAAACGATCGCGTCTAATCCAAACTAGTCCTTTGCAGCGGGCCGGGTCTATGTGGATGTCGCCATCGGGATTGCCCGACTTGCGGGGCGGTTCGTCGGCTTCCTCAATAGGCGGGGTCGGAGCTCGGTTCGCCGGCCGATTCGAAATCGGCGGTTCAGCTCCGGCCTTAATCTGGGCTTCCGGCAGGTTTCGTGCTATACTCTGTAGCAGATCGTAGAATTCGATTAGAAGTCATTGCCTGTTCCGAGTTACCGCTCTGCACGCAACACTTCCACATTGCGTTCGCGGTAAATCAGTAGCAAAGGAACAAAACACACAATGGAAACAGGCACAGTCAAGTGGTTTAACGACGCCAAGGGATTTGGATTTTTGAGCCGTGAAAACGGCGAGGACGTCTTCGTCCATCACACCGCCATTCAGTCGAACGGCTTCCGTTCGCTGCAAGAAGGCCAAAAGGTCCAGTTCAACGTGACCAAGGGCCCCAAAGGCTGGCAGGCTGAGAACGTCCAGGTTGTCTAACTAGACAACCGGTTCGGAATCGATAAATAAAAAGAGGACGGCAACCGCCGCCCTCTTTTTATTTGCCTGAAAATCAGATGCATTTAACTAAGGAAGCCAGTTCGTCTGCGTCGAGTCCCAAACCAATGTGAACCATGGACTGATCACTGACAACTGTTTTTCACGCTGCAGGCTCGAGCGATTTCAGAGGAACTTTTACCGGTACCGGGTGCAGCGTGTCATGGTCTGTATCGTGGTTGCCCAGATACTCCAGCGCATCGTTTATGGTGTCTTCGAACCGCCCGCCTGTCTTGTGCGTGGCCTTTACACCCTTTGCGACAAGCTGGCAAACCTCGAACCGGTTCATTCCCCGCGCGAGCGCGCGATGTATTTGATCAGAACGCATAGAAAGACTCCGTTCAACATGGATCTGTTAACGGGGTCGTCCGTTAACACCAGTGATTGTTGCGTGGACTACGGAGCTCGTCGTAAGCGTGGGAATCTGTGGCCAAGGCCGAGCAGGCTGGATCCTTCCAGATCGCGTCTTGTCTCAATTCTACGCCATAAACTCTTCGTATCGCGGGAATTCGCGTCAATCGAGTAACACGATGGGCATCCTCTCACATTCGATTGCGAGTAATGAAACAGGGAGGTCTGCCGAGCGCGTTCTTCAACCGGTGGCGGCTTTCATCGTCTATCGATCCCTGCTACCATAAAACTCGCATCGCCCCATGCCAGGGGCACATCGATGATTTCCGTGAAAGAGGCTCTGGAGTGGCAGACACAACCAAGATTGAAGACAAGACAGAACGCAAGAAACTGAAGCGGGCAGCCCGCAAGAAGGCCGCACCCAAAGCCAAGCGCACCGCGCCGCGCGGCTCCAACAAAAAGAAGGTCAAGAAACTGGCACGCGGCCAGTCGAAGCGATAACGCACGACTTCGCGAAGATCTGACTCCGGGCTGGCTTACTCTCAAGCGGGGGTCCCCAGCGACAGGGGCCCCGAGAACAGGTCTTCGTTCGTGGGGATGAGGGACAGGTCTTCGTCGCTGGGGTGGAAGTGCCGGTCCGGAGTTTTCGTTTTCCCGCCATCCTTTTCGACCAGCAATCTGTCTCAATTCCCGACACATTTCCGCACTCGTAATTCACTCGCTTCCAGTTCAAACCTCATCGTGTACACTGCGGCATAAGCCTTCCCACACTCAGGGAAAACATCCTCGTCGGGAATGCTCATCTTCTTTCTGAAGACGTTGCACCTGGACCTTAGCACCGTACCCTAAGCCGCGACGAGGAGAACTGCACTGCCAAGCCAACTGCTTGCCTGCAAATCCATCGATAAGCTGATCCGCGACTCGGAAGAACCCGAGCATGCTCTGAAAAAGACCCTCGGGCCGTGGTCGCTCACCGCTCTCGGCATCGGCGCAGTGATCGGCTCCGGCATTTTCACCGTCATCGGCACGGCCATCTCCGGCGAACAGTTCGATACCTCCAGCATCCTCAATACACCGCTTGCAGACTTTCTCATTCACCACACAGCCATGGCCGGCCGCCCCGGCGCGGGCCCTGCAATCGCCGTGTCGCTGATACTGGTCGCCTTTGTGTGCGCGCTGACAGGCCTTTGCTACGCCGAACTCGCGTCCATGATCCCCATTGCCGGCTCGGCCTATACCTACACCTATGCAACCATGGGCGAGCTCATTGCCTGGATCATCGGCTGGGATCTGATCCTGGAGTATGCCGGTTCCAATATGACAGTCAGCGTCGGCTTTGCCGCCCATGTCGTCGATCTGCTGGACTGGTTCGGTTTCCATCCTCCGGCCACCTGGATTTCACCGGCTTATCTGCCGGAAGGTCTGCAGGACCTCGCCGGCAACTGGCTCTATCATCCCGGTTGGCACTTTGGCTTCAACATTCCTGCATTTTTCGTGGTCCTGATTCTCACTGTCGTCCTCGTCCGCGGCATACGCGAATCGGCCTCGACCAACAACATGATGGTCGGCATCAAGCTCATCGCCATCCTCATCTTCGTCACCGCGGCCATCCACTTTATTCATCCCACTAACTGGCATCCGTTCATGCCCAACGGCATGTCCGGCGTCCTGACTGGCGGGTCCATTATTTTCTTCACGTACATCGGCTTCGATTCGGTATCGACCGCGGCCGAAGAATGCCGCAAGCCGCAGCGGGATCTGCCCATCGGCATCATCGCCACGCTCATCGTTTGCACCGTGCTCTATGTCGCGGTCGCGGTCTGTCTTACCGGCCTCGTCCCTTGGAAGTCGATGGTGGGCGACGCAGCACCCGTCGTCAATGCACTCAAAAAGCTTTCACTGCTCCCCGGCGGACATTCGCTCCATTGGATCAGGTTGGTCGTCCTTTTTGGCGCCATCATGGGCATGTTGTCTTCGCTTCTGGTCTACCAGCTCGGTCAATCGCGCGTCTGGTTCTCCATGTCCCGCGACGGCCTGCTGCCCAAGGTCTTCAGCAATGTGCACCCCATCTTTCGCACGCCCGCCTTCTCAACCTGGGTCGCTGGATTCGTTGTCGCAATTCCTTCGGGCCTATTCGACATCGGAACTCTCGCCGACCTATCGAACATTGGAACCCTCTTCGCGTTTGTCCTGGTGTCAATCGGAGTCGTCGTTCTGCGCTATCGAGAACCCAATCGCCGCCGTGGCTTCCGCGTTCCCTTCGGTCCTGTCATTCCGTTGCTCAGTGTGGTTTTCTGCTTCCTGCTCATGGCCGGCCTGCCCATCATCACCTGGTTTCGCTTCCTGATCTGGCTAGGCATTGGCCTCGTAATCTACTTCTTCTACAGCCGCCATCGGTCGGAGTTTGCTGGGATGCGCTGAAGCACCTTCAACTATCATTTTGAGCAATCATGAAACAGATTGTGTTCACCGCTGCAATTCTTCTTGTAGGTATTTGTCCGGCAATTGCAAAAGATCATACTGCCGAGCAACAGTTGCTCGATACCGCCCAAAAGCCAGCCGATCTTTTTCAGGGCAAAGCCGATCCATTTGATCTCGAAATAGACTTCAGCGCCCAGTGGAACGTTCCCACGAGAGGCCACTTTTCGCTGAATTGGAAATCGAAGGATCAATGGCGGAGCAAAGTTGAAATCGGCGGTTTCGAACAAATCACGATTCAGAATGGGGAAATGCAATACATTCTGCGAAACCTTGGATTCACTCCAATCTCAATTCGAGAGCTATTTAACCTACTCCATTTCATGAATAGCCCTCCGCACTTCGTTGCAACGAAGCTGAAAAATCGCGCAGAGAATGACGTCTCGATGTCGTGTGTTCAAGCTGAGCGCGAGGACTATCGGAACGATAGCCATGAGTTTTGCCTCGATGCAGCATCGCACGAGCTACTGAGCGATGATTGGCAAATTGCGCCAGATGAGAGGGCGAGAGAACTATTCCGAATTTGATGGAATTCGGTACCCGACGAAGCTCCGACTTTTCGAAAACGGTGGCTCCGAAATCTCCGCCGCATTGATCAGCTTGCAGAATGCCGTCTTCAGCCCCGGGTTGCTGGTAGCGCCCAAAGGCGCTATTGAACGCCGCCATTGCCCCGGTATCAAATCCCCAGTGGCGATCAAACAGCCTGAGCCAACGCCCGGGACGCATGGATACTCTGGCGATAGTACGGTTTCTATGACGGTTCTGACCGATGGCTCCGTTGACGATATTCATCTCATCAGCAGAGGGGGCCATGTTATCGAGATCCCACAATGGCCGCGCTGAAAAAGTGGAAGTTCAAACCGGCAATGTGCGGCGCGGATCCGGTCGTAGCTGACATCCAAGTTACTGTGAGCTTCAGGTCAAATTGAAGCCCATCTCTGTCATCACCACGTCAAGTTGGGGGACGACTCTAATACATCCAGCTGCACTCCCGCGTAAACCCGCTCGCTTCGGCGCGCCGCCACCCTCCCGGTGTCCTCTCCACTTCGAAGATCCCGCCACTGCCGCAAAAGCTGCCGCACATTTTCACCACCGACACCAATACCCGCGTGTGCAAGCTGTCAAAGCCCGGCACGCCCAGGAACCGCACATGCGCAATCCCCTTGAAGCTCTCGCAGCGCGCCCGATCCTGAATGCGCGTCTCGATGCATTGCTGGGCTTGAGCCGCTTCGCTGCGCGCAATCAACCGGTATCCGCCGGGAATCGTGAACTGCTGCTCCCAGCGATGGCTCTGGCGATTCGCAGCCACAAACGCTTCCGCCATCTCGCGCTCCTGCGTCGTCGCGGGTTGCAGGCAGCTTCCATTCACCTGTGGTATGTCGGTGACCGAGTCGTCCGAAAATACCAGCGGCTCCTGCTGCGGAGCCTGGTAGAGCGCTGAGTACACCTCGTACGCATCCGCAGGCGCCACTCCGCCGCCCGGCAGATTCAAAGGGCTCGTGACCGACAAATCGGAGATAGGGCTCGCGGACTGGGCGGCGGGAAGCGGCCTGATAGCCGTGCTGGACCGGGGTCGCCGCCCGCCGACTCTGACCCACAGAATCGCCAGCACAACGACGGCAACCACGCACACCATCCAACCGCTCTTGAACGCCCCACGCCTGCGAATCAAGCCCCGCTCCCGCGGACAAGAGCCAAACAATCTTCGCTTGGCTCGCCCGTCCTGCATTATCTCTCCACGGCGTCGGACTCAATGAAGATTCCGTCAACTGGCAATCGATAACTGAAACTAACTTCGAAAAGTGCCGATAGTGACTCGTTATTGTCCTATCCTCAATTCCCATTCTGTAGGAGTGCTCGACAAAAGAGCTGGAGTCGAAATGCCCAAATAACAGAGGCTACGAGCCTCATGGGGTCATTCAAATGAGCCACTTCACTCGGATTCAAGACCTCAAGCAGCAAGAGTGCATTGCCAATCCGTCCGCGCGCTTCCTTCTCAGCAAGATTTATAGCGAGTCGAGTGTGAACCCGGTTGAAAGGAGTCGCGTTTACGGACTTGACACCAGCGAAGAAGCGCTCCGCGAGGCTATCAATCTCATCGGCGATTACGATCTGTCTACCACCAAGTTCTGCCAGCAGAGCTCTCTCGAAGCCGAGGAAGGTAATCCAGCAATGGATGCGGCGATTGCAGATCTTGCCAAACGTCGCCGAATCACGCTTGGCGATTTCACTATAGAGATCGACGAGCTTTAAAACTAATCTTCGCAGCGCCATCCTCTCTTCGTTGAAATCGGGCGGCCGCGATCGGAGTCGCAATTATTCACGCTGCGCACCGCCGAGATTCGCCTCGTACACTCTAAAGATGGACGACATCACCGCGTTCATCCGTCGTCTCCCCAAAGCCGAGTTGCATCTGCATCTCGAGGGCACCATCACGCCCGCCACGCTGGTTGAGCTGAGCGCTCGTCATGACGCGCAGCCCTTCACGCTGGCCGAGGCCGAGGCTCTCTATCGCTTCACGGACTTCACCGAATTCATCAACGCATTCAAAGCCGTCACGCGCCGCCTCATCAGCCCGGAAGACTACGAGCTCGCCGCCTGGCGCATGATCGAGGCTCTTGCTGCGCAGGGCGTGGTGCACGCCGAGGTCTACATCTCCGTCGGCGTCGTGTATCTGTGGCGCAACCACGATCCCGCGTGCTTCGAGCCCATCTTCGAGGGCCTCGAACGTGCGCGCGAGCGCGGCCAGCGCGAACTCGGGCTCTCGCTTTACTGGATCTTCGACGCCGTGCGCCATTTCACCGTCGACGAGGCGGAGCGCGTGTTTCGCAAGGCCGCTGAACTCCGGCGAATTTATCCTTCAATCATCGGAATCGGACTGGGAGGAGACGAGCGCGTTGCCGGCTCCGAACCCTTTCGCAAGCTGTATGCACGTGCCCAAAGGTCGGGCCTGCGCCTCACCAACCACGCGGGAGAAACAACCGGACCAGAGGCGATCTGGGAAGCGCTCTCGATCGGTTCAGAGCGCATTGGCCATGCACTGTCTGCTATCCAGGACCCTGCACTCCTCCAAGAGTTAAAAGCCCGGAGGGCGCCGTTGGAGCTAAATCCTACGTCCAACGTCCGCACCGGGGTTTGTCCGTCATTCGCCGACCATCCGCTGCGACGCTACTTCGATGCCGGCCTGCTGGTGACGGTCAACTCCGACGACCCCGCTTTCTTCGGCTCGGATGTGGCCAACGAATATTTGCTCGCGCACACCGAGCAGGGATTCTCCCGGAATGAACTGCGGCAGCTCGCAGCCAATTCCATTTCGGCAAGCTTCCTGCCCGAGCCCGAGAAAAACTCGTGGCTCGCGAAGATTCCGCCGCTAGAATGAACTCAGTACAGCATCCAACCAAAGTTGTAGCTCTCACTTTTTCTATGTGAGACGAGTCAAAAAGAAACTGGGTTATTATTCGAAGCAGGAGGCTATGGACCATGTTCTCAGAAGCCGATTTCGTCACAACGCTGGAAGAACCAAGTGAGGGCAGCGCTCTTCGCCTGCTTGGCTGGTTCTCGGTGGGCATGGCCGTCGCAGCGCTCAGCTTCTTTGTGGGCCGCGAACTGCGCAGCCGCTATAAATTCAAGAAACGCACGCCCTACGACTTCTACTCAAGTGCCGGCGAGTCTCAGTCCGCCGAGTTTGGCATGGGAATCTAAGGCAGCACCCTAAGCATGAAAAGAAAAGAGCCCGCCTGAGCGCGGGCTTTTTTGCGTGCGTCAAGCTTCACCGGCAATCTCCCTGGGGCTCGCCTGTTCGCGCGGAAAACTCCTTTTTGGCGCACGCATCGGGCCCACCAGCGGCGCGGCACTTGTCAAAACGAAAGTTCGCCGCGTGGTCTAGCAACCTTTCTTAACGCCACGGCTTCATAAGTCGAATACCGGACACAGGCAGCCGGCCCTCCTTTTCTCTTCGCCTGCTGAAGCAACATACCTGGCCAGCGGAGGCGCTTCCCTCCAGCCACGAGATGCCAAATTCATGGCACCCTCACCAGCGAAAGGGGGTACGCGCCATGAGCCAGCTCATCGAAGACAACGATTCAAAGTGGTTCGAGATTCAGGAGAGTCTGCGCAAAAGCCAAAACCTCGCGGTTGCCGGGCAGTTTGCGGCCACGATCATGCACGAAATCAACAATCCCCTCGAGGCGATCTCAAACCTGAATTTTTTGTTGCACGATGACGCTGACAATGCCAGCGCAGTGAGGCTATACAGCAAACAGATTGACGAGCAGCTCGCGGTGCTGATTCGCATTGCCCACCAGACCCTCAGCTTCTATCGAACGGCATCGGAAAAGACGCCGGTAGCGGCCGCCTCTCTGACCGAAGCGGCTCTTCGCATTCACCGGAAAAGCATCGCCGCAAAGCGCATCCGCCTCAAAATTCGCCTAACGAGCGAAGTGACCATGGATGTGCACCCAGGCGAAATGCTCCAGGTAATCTCGAACCTGATTTTGAATGCAGTGGATGCACTGCCCTTCGAGGGTGTCCTTTATCTTAGGGGCCGCCGCACATCCCGGGGGGTTCACATCCTGGTCGCCGATGCAGGGCCCGGCATTTCCGAATCGATCGCGGATAAAGTATTCGATCCCTTTTTCACGACCAAGCAGGACAAGGGAACAGGCCTTGGGCTTGCCATCTCAAAAGCGATTGTTGAGAAACATCAGGGCCGGATTCGAACCCGGAGCAGCACCAGGCCAGGACGCAGCGGAACCGCATTTCGCATCTCGCTGCCCTGACGCGGCAGAATGCCGCTAGCTAATTCCGGCCCCTGTGCGCTAATCGCCGCTGGCCAATCCGACTTGTGTGCGCTATTGGACATAATTCCCGCGGGCTAAAGCATATAGTGGCTGGAAAGTTAGATCACAGTTTTTTAGGTCAGAAGCGCAATTATCCTCGCCACATTTTGGGCGGCTATCCCTTGCGAACTGATGCGGGATGGCACACCTCATGGCGCACAAGCCATCTAATTTGTTGCTCGATTCACTTCCGCCAAACCAGCGGAAAGCGCTGCTTGCGCGCATGGAGCCGGTCTCACTTCCCATCGGAACCGTACTCTACCGTTCGGGAGAACAACCGGAATACGCTCATTTCATGACCACAGGGATCGCCTCGATCGTCACCTTCATGGCCGACGGAGCGGGCGCGGAGGTGGGGCTGGTCGGCAGAGAAGGTTTGGTCGAGGCAATCAATCTGCTCGGCTCAGCAAGTCCTCCCACAACAGCGTTCATCCAGGTGGAAGGCTCGGCGCTTCGGATCCGCTACGCGGAGTTGCAAAAGGATTTGTTCGCGTCCGGAGCGCTGATCCGGCGCATCCTGCAATTCGTGCAGTGTCACGGCTTCATTCTGAGCCAGCTTGCGGCCTGCAATGGACTCCACGAGATTGAGGAGCGGTTGGCCCGTTGGCTGCTCATGGTCGAAGACAGAGTTGAAAGCAACAAATTCTATCTGACGCAGGAGTTTCTCTCCGAAATGCTCGGCATCCGGCGCACCAGCGTCTCTGCAGCTGCAGGCAGCCTGCAGAAGAGCGGGCTGATCGCCTACCGGCGTGGCAACATTCAGGTGCTCAATCGCAAGGGGCTTGAATCCGCGGCCTGCGAATGCTACCCGGTTGTAAGAGATCTGAACGCACACCTGAATCATTAAATCTCGGCGCGCGCTGCGCAGGCGTCGCGAAACACTATCCCGAGCCTGCCCGCCTCAATCAGTGGAATCAGCTCTCCATTCGCGGGCCGGTTTCCGATACCATCCCTTCGCCACCGTTCGGCATCGTACTCGCTTGTGTTCGGCAGCACTTCAAGCCGGAATCCACGAAGGAGTTATATGGCTTCCCCCAAAAAATGCGCAAATCCTGTTTGTTCATGCGTTCCGCCTGACGGCTCGAAATACTGTAGTGCCCATTGCGAGGGATTGGCGGACAAGATTGAAGTTGTGTGCCAATGCGGTCACGGCCACTGTGGCGGAAAGGCTGTCGATGCCTAGCGTCAAGCTATCCGACAAAACACAGGAAGAATACTGGCGGCCTTGTTTTCGTTTCTCTGTTTCTCTGTTCTGTTTCGCCGCTTCTCTCCCGTACTGCGGTACCCTAGTCCCTTATGGGGCGCATCCACGTACTTCCCGATCAGGTGGCCAACCAGATTGCTGCCGGCGAGGTGGTGGACCGTCCTGCTTCGGTGGTGAAAGAGCTACTGGAGAACGCACTCGACGCCGGTGCCTCTCGTATTCGCGTAGAAATCGAAGCCGGCGGCCGGCGTCTGATTCGCATCACTGACGACGGCCACGGGATGAATCGCGACGACGCGTTGCTGGCGTTCGAGCGCCACGCCACTTCCAAACTGCGCACTGCCAACGACCTGCTTTCGATCGCGACGCTCGGCTTCCGCGGCGAGGCTTTGCCTTCCATCGCCTCCGTGGCTCGTGTGATCCTGGAAACCGCGACCGAAGAAGAGGCTGCGGGGACCGTCCTGGAGATTGCCGGCGGAAAGATTCTGCGCGTGGATGAAGCCGCATTACCGCGCGGAACCACAATCGCAGTCGCGGATCTGTTCTTCAACACGCCGGCACGACGCAAATTTCTTCGCGCCGAGTCAACCGAGCTTGCCCATGTAACGGCACTGGTCACGCACTACGCGCTCGCACATCCTGAAAAACACTTCGAGCTTCTCTCAGCCTCCCACACACTCCTTTCAGCTCCGCCCGTTTCCCGGACTGCAGAGCGGATTTACCAGATCTTCGGGAAAGACACGCTTGCCCAATTGCTCCCCATTGCTGCTGAAATTCCCCTTAAACATGCCGGTCTGCCGGAGCCGCCACCGTGGAAGAAGGACCCAGATGAGCCGACGCGCGATCCCGGCTCCCTCAGGATCACTGGCTTCTATTCCAAACCCGAACTGCAGAAGCTGAACCGCAATTCGATCTACATTTTTGTCAACAAGCGCCTCATTCGCGATCGTCTTCTAATGCACGCGATCACCGAGGCCTATCGCAACATCATTCCGCCGACCAGCTTTCCTGTCGTACTTCTTTTCCTCGAAATGCCTCCCGAAGAAGTGGATGTGAATGTCCATCCCGCCAAGACCGAAGTCCGTTTTCGCCAGCAATCACTTGTTCATGATTTCGTTCGGGATAGCATTCGGACTTCTTTGATTCAAGCGCGTCCGGCGGCTGGTTTTCTGGCGGCGCTCGATTCTGCAGCGGTTGCCAGTCCTTCCCTGATGCCCCCCGCCCTATCGCCATTGCCCGGTTCTTCTGAAAGTGCGCCGGTTCCGTCTTCAATGAGTGAACCCGCGGGTTTAGAGCCCGACACGGCCGTTGCGGGGCCCTTCCAGCTCACTCCAAAGGTGCCGCCCCCGGTCCCCGGTCGATTTACCTTCGATTCCACCCCCTTGAGCGGCGGTGATGCCAGCCGGCATTTCTTGGCTCATGCCGCAACCGCTCTCCTCGAAGCCGCGGGTGAATCCCTTGTCCATGGCTGTTCATCAAGCGCTGCGGATTCTGCGGCGAATGCATCCAATGGCGCTCTCGAAACGGCGCAGGTTGAAGCCGAACAAGCTGCATCGAATCTGAACCATCTCGGCTCATTGCGCGCTCTTGGACAATTGCGAGAGTCCTTCATCCTGGCCACCGGAGAGAACGGCCTGTGGATAATCGACCAGCACGTCGCTCACGAGCGAGTGCTCTTCGAAAAGATTTTGCGCGACCGACAAGTCGAAAAAGTTCAGCGGCAACGAATGCTCATGCCGATGCTGCTGGAGCTGCAACCATGGCAAATCGTGGTCTTTGCCCAAATTGCCGAGGAACTGGAACGAAACGGCTTCGAGGTAGAGCCCTTTGGCCCGCAAACTCTTGCAATTAAAGCAGCTCCGGTTGGTCTGGAGGGTGCGGAGCTGGAACGGGCCCTCACCGAGATGATCGAACAATCGGGCGCGGATGAACGTCCGCAGAATCAGCCTCTTAACACACTCCGCACAAGAATTGCCGCTTCCATCGCCTGCCACTCCGCCATCAAGATCAACACGCCTCTTGACCCCGCACGTATGGACTGGCTATTGTTGGAGCTTTCAAAGACTGAACACCCAACAAGTTGCCCCCATGGACGTCCAATAGCATTGCTCTATTCCTGGAAGGATATTCAGCGGGCTTTCCATCGCATCTAGTTCGGATTTAGAATCGATTTAGGGATCGCCCTCTCCAGAGAGGGTGGCCATCGGGGCCGGCACGAGCCTGGAAGCGAGGATTTTTCTTTGACAGCGGAACAATTAGAAGCTGCGCGCGCCGAACGGATGCGCCACAACGGTGTTGGAACACTTACTTTCGAGGATGCCCGGACTTGGATTGAAGAGACCGGACTTTGCCTCTTTTTGCCCCGGAAGCAGTTCATTTCCTCGATTGCGCCTTCCTTTGTCGAGGCGATTGGCGGACGACGCGATGCCACCCCGGATCCACGCCAAATTGCGGGTGCCGAGGAACTGCTGATTCGCCTTGAAAATGAAGGAGTTGCAGTCAGACTGAATCTCGGAGGCCAACCCGGCGAGCAGCCGGATTTTGTGGTAGCCAGCTGGGTTTTGCCTTACGTCTACGCTCTGCGCGGCGATCGCGACTGGCGCCGCAACCCTCAGCTCACCGGTTCCCGAGCCGTATCTCAATTGGCCGTCCAGGCCTACAAGCACCTTGAAGCGAACGACCTGACCATCTCTCAGCTGAAGCATGCGCTGGGCCGCGAGGTCACGGAAGCGGCTGTCGTGCGCGCCATCACAGAGCTGTGGCAGCAGCTTCGCATCATTCCCACGATTTCAGCCTCAGGCCAGCCAGCCAAGTGGCAACTGCTTCGCACGAGGTATCAGAAAGCTATCGCCGAGGGCGCATCGACATCCCAGGTGACGGCGATTTCTGTGCTTGCCTCGATTTATCTCCAGGCTGTGATTGCTGCGAGCATGGAAGAAGTCGAGCTCTTTCTAGCCCCGCTGACCGCGCGGAGCAAAGTGCGCGAGGTGCTGCGCGGGCTGGTAGCCACACGCCAGGTCCATACCATCTCAATGGGACACGCGCCTCACTTCTATGTGGCAGGCACATTGCCGGAGTTCGCTCCTGCGCCCATCGTCTACACGAATACCACGATTCCTGTCTCCACGTACTATATGCGCGGAAATGATCTGCGCGGTGGTGACCAGGAAGAAACACGTTTGGCCCTGCCGTTCTCCCAGCCGCCTGCGTTTTCTTCACCAGCACCTTCTCTCACGCCTAAGGCGCCCGAAGCGCAAGTGCCTCAGGCTCCGGCACGTCCGCCGATCCAGGGCACCAAGCCCACCGCACCACGGACTCATTTCAGCCGGCCCGCTCCCCACACCCGGAGCCGCAAGCCGGGCGCTCTAAGCAGGCCAGGACAATCCGCTAACGGATCGCGAATTGTGCGACGCGGCGCTGACGCACGGCCTTCTGCTTCCCGCGCCTCGAATGGATCACATCCTTCAAACGGATCGCGCCCAACGAATGGGTCACACGTTGTGAATGGATCACGGCCCGCGCGAGACGCTCGTTGGAGCCCGAATGGGCACAAAACCTCCAACGGCAAAACCAACGGCCATTCTCCAACGAAGAAGCTCGCCGGTCCCGCCCGATCGAATGGGACCGCAGCGCGTCCCAACGGCGTGCAATCCAACGGAAATGGGAGCGCCAAGAGAAATGGGAAATCCGCGGCGCCCTCATGGAGCAAGCGCAACGGCCATGCCAAGATCGCCAAGACCTCTGCGAAGCCCGCAGCCATAAAGCGCAAGACGAGTCTTGCTCGTAAGGATTCCCGAATCGATTCCAGGATCGATGCTCGCGGAACACGTGGGAACCGTAAACCCGCGCTAGCTGCAGGGGCCAAGGCGGGAAATAGCAAGCGCTTTGGTTTCACCGCTCGTCCCAATAAAAGGACGAAAAAGCGCGGATGAGCGCGGTTGAGAGCCTCTCGCCCCCCGCAGACCCAGCACGGAAGATTATCGTCGCGATCGATGGACCCGCTGGGGCGGGCAAAAGCACGATTGCGCGTCATCTCGCGCGGCATTTTGGGCTGCTCAATCTCGAAACCGGCGCCATGTACCGCGCCTTCGCCCTCAAGGCCCTTCGGCAGCATCTGCCTTTAGACGAAAGCGCGGGCCTGGAAGAACTGGCCGGCATCACGCAGATCCGTCTCGAGGCAGGCGACGATGAAAACCGAGTTCTGCTCGACGACGAAGACGTCACTGGCTTGATCCGCAATCAAACCGTCACCGACGCCGCATCGCGCGTGAGCGTCTTTCCGGCGATTCGCGCCTGGATGGTTCGACTCCAGCAGAAAATGGGCGCCGTGGGCGGCGTTGTGATGGAGGGGCGCGACATTGGCACCGTGGTCTTTCCCCATGCAGACGCAAAAATATTCCTGGATGCCGCTCCCGAGGTGCGCGGAATGCGCCGTTTCGATCAGCTCGGCGAGAAACCGGCAGTTCAGCCGGAAGATGTCATCCGCGACCTGCATGCACGCGACGAACGGGATAGAAACCGCGCGGACTCGCCGTTGAAACCCGCTCCCGACGCAGTTCTGCTGGACTCGACGAACTTATCTCTGGAAGAAGTCGTGACGGCAGCGGAAGAAATCGTCGCTGCAAAGCTCGCCCACGAAAACAGCCCTACTGGACAAAGGAAATAGCCAGTTTCTTTGTTGACCGCGCCGCAAACACGGTATCGCAGTCGGACTCCAGTTATCCGTTACGGAAACACGATTGAATGACCATATTCTGTTTTCGAAGCATAAAATCGCCCTAGGTGTTCGGAAGTATGGAAATCACTTGCAAGCGCTGCCACCAAGCCGTACTGGCTGAGAATTGCTTCTGCCCCACGTGTGGATTGCCGCAGCTGGTCTACGCGCCAGACTCGGCCGATGGCCAGGTGCCGGCAGAGCGATGGACAGAAGCGGTGCGCGACGCAAGCATGGTGGATTGGAAACCAGCCATGCGTGCAGCGCTGTTGCTCGCGGTGCCGGCGGGATTGCTTTCCAGTGGACTTTCTCCGGTGGGCTTCTTTGGCCTGTTCTGGATGGCCGCCGCGGCCGCCTGGGCCGTGGCGCTTTATGTGCGCGGTCAGGCCCCGGCTTGGATCACAACAGGCGCGGGAGCTCGCATCGGCCTCGTTACCGGACTGTTAGCTGCCTGGCTGGCCTTCACTACCAGCGGCAGTGTGTTGTTTGTAGAACGATTTGTGCTCCATCAGTCCAGTCAGATCGATACCGAGTGGAAGAGCCGCGTCGAAGTGAGCCAGCAGATGACCCAAAACTGGGCCTCCGAATTGGAGCCCTCAGACGCGGCAGAAGCGCTGGCTCTGCGGTCGCAGGTGCAAGCGTGGATGTTGTCTCCTTGGGGACACGCGGGTATCGAGGTCTTCAGCCTCACCTTCAACTCCATGTTCCTCCTATTTTTTGCGGCCGGCGGTGGCGCATTAGGCGCGCGCCTGCTCGCTCGCACACGACGGCCGCAGGTTTAGATATCGCTGCAACCCGCCCCGCTTCGGCTTCGAGCTTTGGACGTGGCAGCCTTTGGTTCCACTTCTCCACAACTTGCCGCATCGAGCCAAGCCTCGTATCATCCGGCGAGAGAGAATCCATGAGCGAAGAGCCAAACCACCCAAGCCTGCGCACCAAGGGCAGGCTGATGTCAGCCTCTGAAATTGAACGGACTTTGGTTCGCCTTGCCCATCAAATTGTCGAAAAGAGCAACGGCAGTGAAGACCTGGCCTTGATCGGTATTAAGCGGCGCGGAGTTCCGCTGGCGGAACGGCTGGCCAAGCTCATCGCTGGCATTGAAAAGCGGCCAGTGGACACAGGCACACTCGACATTCAGTTCTACCGTGACGACCTGTCGACCGCCGGCATTCGTCCCGTGGTCACTCCCGGAGCCATCGGATTCGATGTGGCGGGACGCGATGTGGTGCTCTGCGATGATGTACTGTATACAGGCCGTACGATCCGCGCTGCGCTTGACGCTCTCTTCGATCATGGCCGTCCGCGGCGCGTGCAACTTGCTGTATTGATCGACCGCGGTCACCGCGAGTTGCCCATCGAGGCCACCTACGTGGGCAAACAGGTTCCCACAAGCAGCCGCGAAATTATCGAAGTGAAGTTCCGCGAGGTCGATAACGACGAGCAGGTTCTGCTGGTCGAACGTACCGATTAGATTTCTCGTTTATGAGGCGCGCACCCCTGCGCCCGACTCAGGAGTTGCGAGTGAAAACCTTATGACCGCAGCCGCGACCGCAGCACCCGTCCGCCGCCACCTTCATCCTCCGCCCGTTGCTGCTTCACCTTTTCCTTACAATCCGGGCTCGTTGCTTTCGGTGCAGGATCTCACTCTCGAGGCAGTAAGCCATCTGCTCACCCGTGCTTCACTGCTCGAAAATCTAGACCCGCTGGTGCGCGACCGCATCCTTCTCAAGCGCCGCGTGGCCCTCTTGTTTTATGAGTCCTCCACGCGCACCCGCACCAGCTTTGAGTTGGCTGCAAAGGGCCTCGGAGCCGACACAACCCTGGTCTCAAATCTTTCGTCGAGTATTGAAAAAGGCGAGACACTCAAAGATACCGGCCTGACGCTGCGCGCCCTCGGAGCCGAGACCATCATTCTGCGCCATAATTCTTCCGGCGCTCCGTGGCTGCTTGAGGAAGCAACCCATCTGCCGGTGCTCAACGCAGGCGATGGCATGCATGAGCACCCGACCCAAGCGCTACTCGATCTGCGCACGATCCTTGCGCATCTGCGTCCGGGAATTGAAGCAGTCAGTGCGGACACACTTGCGGGCGTTACGGTCACCATCACCGGTGACATTCTGCACAGCCGGGTAGCCCGCTCGAACATGCTGCTTCTCCCAAGATTAGGTGCTCACGTGCTGCTCTGCGGCCCCGCACAATTCCTGCCTGAACTCGCCACCGGCGCTGGCCCGGGCATCTCGATTGAACGCGACTTTGACGCTGCTTTGCAACAGTCACAGGTGGTGATGATGCTGCGCATTCAAGCTGAGCGACTCGCCGGGCAGCAGATCGACCTCGAGCAATACAAGGCCAGTTACCAACTCACCGGACAGCGCCTCGCAGCCTACGCGCCGTCTGCGTTAGTCATGCATCCCGGCCCTATCATTCGCGGGCTTGAGCTGACGGCGGGTGTGGCTGATGGTTCGCAATCCGTCATCCTCGAACAAGTGCGGCATGGCGTCGCTATCCGTATGGCTGTGGTGGAGCGCGCGCTCGCGGATAGCTCCACGAAAGCAGGTCGCGCATGACTGCTCTTCTGATTCGCAACGGCCACCTCATCGATCCCGCCGCTGGCGTTGACGGCCATCGCGACATTTTGCTCAAGGACGGACGCGTAGTCGAGATTGCTGCCGCAGGCAAACTGAAACCACCCAACGATACCGAATCCCTCGACGCCACAGGCCTCACGGTCGCACCGGGACTCATCGATATTCACGTTCATCTGCGCGAGCCTGGCCAAGGCTACAAAGAGACCATCGCCACAGGAACCGCAGCTGCGGCCGCCGGAGGCTTCACCGCCGTTGCCGCGATGCCGAACACCTCGCCTGTCAATGATTCAGCCGAGGTCACGCGCTGGATGCTTGCCCCGGAGCGAGGCGCGCACGTGCGCGTCTATCCCATCGCCGCAGCAACGCGCGGCTCTAAGGGCGAATCGCTTAATGATTTTGCCGCCCTCAAGTCCGCTGGCGCGGTCGCGGTAACCGACGACGGCCATCCGATTCTGAAAGACAGCGTGATGCGTGAAACGCTGGCGGCAGCGGCCCGCGTGGGCCTAAGCGTGATTCAACATGCGGAAGACACGCGGATGACGCAGGGAGCGAGCATGAATGCCGGGCCGATGGCATTCAAACTCGGACTGCGCGGAATGCCGCAGGAAGCTGAATCCAGTCTGGTCGAACGCGATATCAGGCTCGTGACCGAACTTCGGGACGCACGCTCGCACTTGCACGTCGCGCACACGTCAACAGCTGGTGCGATGGCGGCCGTACGCAAGGCGCGACGCAATGGACTGCGCGTGACCTGCGAAGTTGCGCCCCATCATTTCCTGCTTACCGACGAGCACGTGGGCTTCTACAACACCAATGCCAAAATGAATCCGCCGCTGCGCTCGGCTGCCGACCGCGACGCCATGATTGAAGGCATCCTCGACGGCGTCGTCGATGCCATCGCCACGGATCACGCGCCGCACGCCACGCACGAAAAAGAAGTTGAATTTGAAAATGCGCCGAACGGCATCACCGGCCTTGAAACCGCGCTGGGGCTCTGCCTGCGCTGGTTGCACAAGGAGTGGAAGTTGCCGCTCGGCCGCGTGTTGAGTCTGCTGAGCGCGCAGCCCGCGGCTCTGCTTGGATTGAAAGGCCGCGGCACACTCGCCGTTGGCAGCTTCGCCGATGTCGTGGTCTTCGACCCAAAAGCCGAGTGGATCTATCGCGCCAAAGAAACTCGCTCCAAAGCGCACAACACGCCCTTTGATGGTTGGACCATGCAAGGCAAAGTCCGCTGGACGATCAGTGAAGGCCGCGTGGCGCACTCGAGCGCGTAACACTGCCCGCAGGCGGACAGTGAGCCCGTATCAGCTGGCTTTGCCCAGAAGTTCCTGTTCTGCCCGGTACCAATCTTCTTCGTGATGCCCGTGTTGATGTCCGCGCTCGGCCCAGTATTTATGAGCAAGGCGCGCAATCTCTTCTTGCGAAGCATTACTCATCTGCGTCAGGTTCGATTTTGCTGTTCTATTCGTCTTTGGGGCTGCTTCCTTTGAGGCGGTCGTGCGGGGTTTCTTCGGTGTCGCTGCCTTCTTCACTTTTTCCATAATCAGGATCTCCTCGTCGTCTGTAGGGCCATAGCGGTTCTTCGGCTGCGGTGGAGAGAACCACTGCCCTGAGTGTCTTTGTCGCTAAGACAAAAACACATTGCGCGGGGCAAAAACTCCACCTGAACTGGAGAACTACTCAACGAGCTACCAACAGCCATAGGATACAAAAGCGATAACTTATCTTGAAGCGCAGAGACGCGGGAAGAATCCGCGCCGTCAGTAACAAGTATTGGACACATGACTCGGTTCTTTCTGAATTGCATCTAAGTGCAGTCAGGTTCAGGAGGGGCAGTTAGGTTCTCGATCCCGGGCGCAACACAGGTGGACTGGAGTTTGCTTCTTCTTCGATTGACGGTGGCCCTCGTCTTTGGGACTAGCGGTTCAGCCATCTGAAATCGGCACGCCAGCGGCTGAGAGCCTTGGATTGAGCGTCGGATTAACAGTGTTCCTCGGAGCATCCGAGGTTGCAGGCGCGCCGAGCGCCTCGCTTTCGGTGTATTCACGCAATGGGCCGCCGCGGGGCTGATCATCATCATGTTCGGCGCAATCTACAGGAAGGTTGTAAAGTGGAAGACTGGATTCTGGGTTGAGAAAGCGTCGGGTTGGCGCTACGACTCGCTGTTCGTCGTGATGAACCTGACCATTCTTTGCGCCGGAGGCGGCCGCATCGCGCTCTTGCCAATGCCGTCAAATTAATTTGAGGTCGTAAATCGGAATGGACAAGCGGGAGTTTCTCAAGACGTCAGGAGCGATCGTGGCAGGCTCGATGTTATCGAAGTTATCTCCCAGCCAGCAGCAGCCCGCACCACGCGAAAACTGGGCCGGTAACATCACCTACAGCACCGATCACGTTCATACTCCCGCGTCCATGGACGAAGTACGCGAGGTGGTCAAGAGCTGTACCAAACTTCGCGCTCTCGGTTCGCGCCACTCGTTCAACACCATCGCCGACAGCACCCAGAATCAGATTTCGCTCACTCACTTAGATCAGATCGACATCGACGACAAGGCGCACACAGTTACGGTCGGCGCAGGGATCAAATATGGCCAGCTTGCGCCAGTCATCGATGCGCGCGGTTACGCGCTGCATAACCTGGCCTCTCTTCCGCACATTTCGGTCGCAGGCGCTATCGCCACGGCCACGCACGGCTCGGGTATTCACAATGGCAACCTTGCCACAGCCGTCGAAGCGCTCGAACTTGTGAACGCCAGCGGCGAGATTCTTCACCTCTCACGCGCGAAGGATGGCGATCGGTTCCTCGGGGCGGTCGTCGGTCTCGGCACGCTGGGCATCGTCACGCGCGTCACGCTCAATCTGCAGCCCACTTATCAAGTCGCCCAGTCCGTTTACGGGAATCTTTCCTTCGATCATTTGGAGCATCATCTCGACGAGATCTTCGGCGCCGGCTACAGCGTCAGCCTCTTTACGGACTGGCAGAATCATCGCGCAACCCAGGTCTGGATCAAGCGCCGCCTCGCGCCCGGCGTGACAAACGATTGGCAGCTCGAATTCTTCGGCGCCAAACTCGCCACCGAGAAACTTCACCCAATCGAGGGCCACGCCGCGGACGCCTGCACGGAACAGCAAGGCATTCCAGGCCCGTGGTATGAACGCCTGCCACATTTCAAAATGAACTTCACACCTTCGAGCGGCCGCGAGTTGCAAACCGAATACTTCGTCCCGCGCGAGCGCGGCTACGAGGCGATTCTCGCTGTCGAGAAGTTGCGGGACCGCATCACGCCGCACCTCTTTGTCACTGAGCTGCGCACCATTGCAGCCGACGACTTGTGGATGAGCACAGCGTACCAGCGCCCCTCGATGGCCATTCACTTCACGTGGAAGCCCGAGTGGCCCGAGGTCCGCCAGATTCTCCCCCTCATCGAAGCGCAACTGGAACCCTTCGGCCCGCGCCCGCACTGGGCCAAGCTTTTCACCATCCCGCCAGCGCGCATTCAGGCGCAGTACGCGCGGCTGGTGGAATTCAAAGCCTCGCTGCAGCGTTATGACCCCGACGGCAAATTCCGCAATGAATTCATCTACGCAAATCTCTATGCAAGCTAGAGACAGCCAACGGTGAGTCGAGCGGGATTACCCCTTGCGCCGATAGTGAATCTGGAATTCGTAATTAAGATTGGCGGGGAACAGATTCGCAACATGACGCAGGCGCTCGGCCAGGGCAGGAGCGGCAAGCAACGGATACTCGCGCTCCCGCAGGTCATGATAGTCGAAATCCACGGCCAGAGAAAGCATATAAACCGCCAACGCGTCGGAAAAAGCCGCTTCGAAGAAGCTGTTCCGGGCGCGCTCGTCGATGGCCTTTCCGCTGCGCGGATCCTGGGCCCGCCGCCGCGTCTCCCACGCATCCTGGCTCGATTCGCCACGCACCTGCGCCTCAGCCTGCGACCACACCAAAGACGAAAAGCTATCTGGCACGCCCGCAACGGCGACAAAGTTGTGCGCGACGTTAATGAAGAATTCGAAGGCCAGGCCAAATCGGTCCTCAACCAGCCGAGTCGAAATGAAAACAGCTTCGGTCGTCCCGAAAGCCGCGTTGCGGTGGCAGATCGCGCGATCCCCGAGCTCGACCGAGTACGACGGAGCAACCATGGTCTCGCCGGTATCGGCGATGGCCAGAGGAACGAAATAATAGGCGCGGTTCGCGAGCGCGGCGGACATGGTGGCAGGCACAGCTCCGACCATATGTTCTAAATCAGCCTCGGGAACACGTGTCTCGCCCCACGCGGCGAAACGGATCCCATTGGGCGCTTGACCCGAGGTCGACTGAGTTGCGACCTTTTCTGCCTGCCACAACTCGATTTGCACATTGCTAGCCATCGATCTGTATTCTATCTACACGAGGGAGGTCGCGAAAGTGATGCCGCAAACAGTCCACTCTCCGCGCGCTACCGGGGGCAGTTTTCTTGGCTTTCCCCTGGAGGGCTTCAGCCTCTTCCAGAGCCTGCTGCTTTCAGTCGCGGCTGCGTTCTTCACGTTCTTTGCCTGCACCTTTCTCGCCATCGTCTCGCTGCTCGTCTGGAACGGCTTGGGCGGCCATTCGGTGAACTACGCGGACACCTATCTGTACGTCGGCTTTCCGGCAGGGCTCGTCGTGCTGCTGGTTGCTCTCCCCTTCTTCGGCACGCTGTGGGTACGGGCAAGGCTTCGGAGTTAGGTCTGCTTCATGGCGATCCAGACAATCCAGCTCAATGCAATACAAAGCGGCTCACCGCAAATAAACGAGCAGACCCGTGCCTGGTGTGCGCTTCTGGAAGCCGGCGGCATTCTCTACTTTCCGCAAACACCGATTCCGATCCCGCCTTCCGACCTGCAATTTCTCTTAGGCCAGCAGCAAACCGGCAGCCGCCTGCATAAGAACATTGCCTACAAGCCGGATCGCGATCAGCTGAGCGGGGTCGACAGGAAAACGGCGACACCTGCTGATCTGGAACAACTGCACGCCGTGATGCGCCGCTACTCCGCGAGCGTCGACAATTTTCTGGCTGGATTTTTGGCGCCCTATCAGCGGCGTTGGCGTCTGGATTACGCCAGTTTCCGTCCGCTCGAGGAAGAAGGCCGGGACCTGCCGGTGCGGCGGCGCAATGATTTGTTGCACACCGACGCTTTTCCAACGCGTCCCACGCGCGGCTGGCGGATTCTGCGGTTCTTTCACAATATTCATCCCACGCGTACGCGCGGTTGGGTAGTGGGCGATCCCTTTTCGAAGGTGGTCAAGGTTTTTGCGTCGGGCAAGCTCGCGACGCCGAAGCCCGATAGCGCGGCTACGCGCACCGCCAAGCAGCTTGCGCAATCTTCTGGACTAGCCAGCCTGGTTCCGCAGTGGAAGCGGACTCCCTACGACGAGTTCATGATGCAGCTCCACAACGCGATGAAGGAAGACAGCGCCTTCCAGGCAAGCTGCAACCGCGAAAACGTAGAGTTTGGGCCGGGTTCAAGCTGGATGGTCTACACGGAGACTGTGCCCCACGCCGTGCTCGGCGGCCAATACGCACTGGAGCAGACATTTCTCGTCGACCCCGCAGCGATGGTCACGCCGGAGTCGGCCCCTATCGCAATCCTGGAAAAAATGGCGGGCGCGCGCCTGGCGTAGCCGATCGTGTTGACCTAACGGATCGAGCTCAAAGCCCAGCCGGCTTGGGATTTTCGGGATCGTACTTGGCCACGCGAATCTTGCGTGCCAATCCAAGTTTTGACATCAGCCAGATGCCGTAGAAGTTGGGGTCGATCTCATACCACCGCAGGCCATGGCGCGCCGATACGGGGTGCGCGTGGTGGTTATTGTGCCAGCCTTCGCCGCCCGACACCAAGGCCACCCACCAGCTGTTGCGCGAGTCGTCGCGAGTCTCAAACCGTCGGCTGCCCCACAGGTGAGTCGCCGAATTGACCAGCCACGTAGCGTGCAGTCCGAGAGTCACACGCAGCAGAACGCCCCACAGCACCATGGCAACGCCGTTGACCCATCCGCCCCACAACCACCCGCCACCGAGCAACAGAAGCCCGCTCACTACAAGCGGCAGCCAATGATATTTGCTCAGCCAGACGTGGAACTTGTCCTTGCTGAGATCGGGCGAGTAGCGCGCCAGCACGTCGGTCTGCGCATGCAGTGCTTTGCCAAAAAGCAGCCAGCCGGCGTGGGCCCACCAGCCGCCTTCGCGCGGGGTGTGCGGATCGCCTTCGTGGTCGCTGAGCTGGTGATGCACGCGATGTGTCGACACCCAGAAGATCGGGCCGCCCTCAAGCGACAAAGTGGCACAGATGCTCATCAGGTACTCAACCCACTTCGGCGTCTGGTAGCCGCGATGCGTCAGCAGGCGGTGGTAGCACATGCCGATCCCGACATTGATGGCCAGCACGTACAGGATCACCATCACTGCGAGCCGCTGCCAGCTGAAGAAGAAGAACGCCGCGAGCGCGCCTACATGAAAAAGGATGATGGTCGTCAACGTGACCCAGTTGATGCCCTCTCCCAGGGTTGCAGCCTTGCCCATGCGCACCAGATCGCGTGCGGCCACGGTGTGTGCGCCTGCAGCCTCGGGCATCGTTGTATTGGAGTCGGATTGTGCTTCGCCGGTGCTGGCAGGGGAAGGTGCAGTGATAACTGACGCCATGCTTCGATAAGTCCTTCAAAAGTGGTTCAAATCCCACTCTTGCTGTCTCAATTCTATAAGAGATAACGCCAGTATACCCGCCTGATGGAGAGTTTGTTTTGTCCCAGGTGTCACTTATCACAAAAGGGAAAGCTCATCGGCGATTGAACCAGAGGCTTTGTCTTGTATTAAGCTGCTCGATTGCCGATCGCCCATCGAATCATCGCCCAACGCCCGCTGTGAGGCTCCTGGCCTAGGCTCTGATCGATCGGGATCTGGCGAGGGCTCTGGCGATTAATTCCGCTCCGCTACCGCCGTGGAACCCCCGCCCGTGACGAAAAGCTCCTTCGCGGTGCCGCGCAGCACCCGATAGAGAGCGAATTGGCGCTGCGTCTGCCCTCGCAACTCAAACAACAGTTCCCCACGGTTATCGGCCAATGCATCCACTGCGTCGACCAGACGCATCCGTGGCGTATCGTCCAGATGCGCACCGTCGGTCACGCTCTTGAACAACACCAGCAGGCTGCCGTACAAGTCGGGTTGCGCAATCAAAGTGACATACCTCTGTTGCGCAGGAAGCCCATCGGTGTGTGCCGTCAACACTAGCGTCGCTCCGGATCCATAAGCCAGCTCAAAAACACGAAACTCCTCGTCGGCGAGAGGAGGCGGCGCTGGAGGAGCCGGCTTCGACCTCACTCTTGCAGTTGTTGTCCGTTTGGGCGCGGGCGCCGGTTTTGGCTGAATGCCTAGCGCAGTGCGCGCGATGTCTTCGAGTGCGGCCTTCATCTTGACTTCGTCCGCGGGATCGGCCCAGGAATAGTCCCACGGATGTTCGGGCCTGTTTTTGGGATCGGAAACAGCAACGGCCTGCTCCATGTCCGACGGCAATCCCATCAAGGTCGGCGTCACTTCCGGTCCGCCGCTGGTGGACTTGCCGCGCATCAGGCGAGGCCGGTCGGGATCCGTGGTGTTCAGGGACTCGACGTATCCCTCGTCCGCTGCTTGTTTCTGCTTGCCTCGCTTCAGCTGTGGCCGATCGGGATCGGATGCAGAAGCCGAAGAATTGCTGGTATCCGTGCCTGAAGTCTGGCTCGCGTTCGGAGCCTTGTGCAAGGTCGGTTTGTCTGGATCTGGAGCGGGAGTTGAGCCCGATGTCGAACTCGGGGTCGAGCCCGAATTGGCGTTCCCCGATTCGTCATCTGACGATTTCTTGTGTAGCGTGGGCCGATCAGGGTCGGGCGCTTGGGCCTGCCCGCCGGAACTCGATCCTGAATCGCCGCCTGCCGACGTGTCCCCGGAATGCTTTCTGTGCAGCGTAGGCTTATCGCTCGCTTCCTCGTCCACCTTTCCCCGGTCCATCACCGGCGCAGGCTTCGGCTTCGCAACCGGCGTCGGCTTCCACGTTCCAAAGCCGACCCACGAACCCTGTTCCTGGCCTGCATTCTGAACGTCGAAAAGCCCAAGTCGCGCGCCGTTCTTCTGCAGCATGTACTCCACACCGGCGCCCACCGCCAGCGGCTGCGGCCGCGCTAAATAAACTCCGCCATCCTGCAATTGCTCCCCATCAAACACTGTGATGGGAACAAGACGGCTCGTCTTCGGCTTGCTTAGATCGCCTGTCCACTCAAGCACCGCCACCGCACGCAATTCAGGAGTGTCTTTGTCTTTCTTTGTAATCTGGCCGGGATATTGCGCGCTGGCGCTCACCGCAACAAGAAGCCCCGCCAGGATTGCCAGTTTCCCTGCGATCCCAGAAAAACCTGTCCTCTTCGAGGACGCTCCGTGCCCCGCTCGGCCATAATGCAAGCTGGTGGTTAATCGATTCGACATACGAAGGAAGTCCCCATGGAACTCAACACCAAAGTCGCCGATTTTACACTGGAAACCGACGAGGAGAAAAAAGTAAGCCTCTCTGATTTTAGAGGCAAACCCGTTGTTCTTTTCTTTTATCCCAGAGCCGATACTCCAGGCTGCACAATTGAAGCCTGCGGGTTCCGCGACACGTTCAAGAAGCTGCAGGCCGCCGGCGCCGTGGTCCTCGGCATCTCGCGCGACACGCCCAAGGCCCAGGCCAAGTTCCGCGCAAAATACGACCTTCCCTATACACTCCTTGCTGATGTAGACGAGAAAGTCTGCAATCAGTTTGGCGTGATGAAGGAAAAGAACATGTACGGCAAGAAGGTGATGGGTATCGAGCGCACAACGTTTTTGATCGGCCCAGACCAGACCCTCATCCACGTCTTTCCCAAAGTTACGCCGGAAGGTCATGCAGAGGAAGTGCTTAAGCTGCTGAAGGAATGGCAAAAGGCGCACAAGTAAAGCGAAAGGGCGCCCGCGCGGCGGCTTTGCCAGGCCGGTTGCTGCCGCGCAGCTTCTTTGAGGGCTCGCCCGAGCTTGTCGGCCCCCGGCTGCTGGGAAAGCTGCTGGTGCACAGGAGCGCAGGCGGAGTCATGGCGGGCAGAATCGTCGAGGTCGAGGCCTATCTCGGCCCACATAACGACCCGCCAGATCCGGCCGCGCATGCGCATCGCGGACCCACTCCGCGGAACCTGGTTCTCTTTGGTCCGGCGGGCCATGCCTATGTCTACAGCATCTACGGCCGCTACTTTTGCATGAACATCAGCTGCGAGTCCGAGAGCCTGGCCGGATGCGTGTTGTTGCGGGCTCTCGAACCTGTAGCCGGAGCGAAGCTGATGGCAGCTAACCGCGGCTTGCCTTCAGGTGCCGCACCCCGGCTCCTGACTGCAGGACCCAGCCGCCTGTGCCAGGCCATGGGCCTTACGCGGAAGACGCACAACGCCCTCGACGTCACCAGTTCCGCTTCGCCTTTGCAAGTCCGGGACGATGGTTACAGCACCTCAGAAGTGCTCGTCACCGTGCGCATCGGCATCAAGCATGCGGTCGACTCGCCGCTTCGGTTCGCTCTTCCGGAACACGCATGCGTCTCCGGTTCACGAAAATTAACTGGCAGCCGAGTCCATCTAACGTAGGATTCCGTCGAACAAGCATCGTCTGTTAATTTGAATTGGTTCTGCGACTCCATCTCAATCAGTGAGGAATCCTCCGCTTGAAGATCGCTTCCCTTTGCCCTGCAGCCGCACTCGCTACAGCCCTCTCAATTGCCACAGGTCTGTCAGCCCAGCAACCCGCCGCCACCCCGCAAGCCCATGAACACGAACATGCTCACGGTCCCGCGCCTGCGCCGACCAATCTGCAGGTTCTGCCTAAGACGATGACCGGAGATCAAGTTCACGAGTTGATGCACAAGTGGGAGGCCAGCCTCGGCACCGAGTGCAGCACTTGCCATTCTGCCGACCCGAAGAACATCGGACCCAACGGTCGCCCGCGCCTCAACTTCGCTGATGACTCGAAACCTGAGAAAGCCACCGCCCGCCTGATGGTGAGAATGGTCGAGGAGATCAACACGCAGTACATCGGCAAAATCGACGACCATGGCCAACCACCACAGCCAGTCTCATGCAGCACTTGTCATCGCGGCCACCTCGATCCGCCAGCGTTCGTCGCCCCGCCGGATCATGACGAGCATGGAGCCCCTCCTCCGGCTGGCGCGCATCCAGGCGCTGGACAGTAAGGTTCGGTCGAACAGTGCTGAGCGATCTCAGGAGACCGGATCGCTCAATCTTTCGCGCAAGAATTCGCCACTCTTCCCGCCCGTCTTCGCCTCAAGCCGCACGTTGCGAATCACAATACTTTTGTCGAGCGCCTTGGTCATGTCGTAGACCGTCAACGCCGCCACAGCTGCAGCAGTCAGAGCTTCCATCTCCACGCCCGTCGGCCCCACCGTCGCCGCAGTGGCTGTGATGCGCACGCCTCTCTCAACGATCTCTGCCTGCACGTCTACGTGCGTCAGCGCAAGCGGATGGCACATCGGAATCAACTCGGACGTACGCTTCGCCGCCTGAATCCCAGCAATCCGCGCAACCTCCAGCGGATTGCCCTTGGGATTCGCAGGCAGCGCAGCCAACACCGCTGCGGATAACTCCACAAACGCAGAAGCAGTGGCCGTGCGCCGCGTGGCCTGCTTGGCGCTGACGTCCACCATGCTTGCGTCGCCGGATTCATCGAAATGCGAGAGTTGATTGCGCGCAGATTCAGGCATGGATCTCCTCAGTGCATCAGAATTCGGACCATCGTTCCAGCATCAAGGCTGCTCACTTCTTCCGATAAGACAACGAAGCAATTCGACCGCGCAAATGCCGGCAAGTCGCCGCTTCCGTGCCAGGGAACCGTAGCCACCTGCGGAAGCCCGCCGCCCACCGGATTGAAATCGCACAGTCCGGGCAGGAAGCGTGTGAGGCCCGTCCTCGCGTTTCGATCCGTGGCTCGCGAGAGCTGCGCCGAGACAAACCGGAGCCCAACCTCCGTCGCGCCCGCAAACGCCGCCACCACGGGCGCGGCAAACAACAGAAACGTAGCTGCCGATGAGATCGGATTGCCGGGTAACCCAAAAAACGGCAGCGGCCTCTCTTCCCTGCGCGGCACCTCGCCGAAGACCAGCGGCTTGCCCGGCTGAATGCGCACTCCGGTGAAATGAAACTTCGCTCCCATGCGCGCCAGCGCCGGCTCAACTAAGTCGAATTTCCCCGCTGAAACGCCACCCGAGATCAAAAGCAGATCCGCATCCATCGCATGGCGCAGCGCGGCATCCAGGGCCTCCGCCGTATCGGCGGCCGTGGGCAACACTCGAGGCTCGCCACCCGCTGCGACTACAAGCGCTGCCAGCATCGGCGCATTCGAATTGCGAATCTGCCCCGGACCAGTCTCCTGCTCAACCGAAACCAATTCGTCCCCAGTCGTCAGGATCGCCGCGCGTGGCCGCTTGTAGACTGCAAGCTCCGCAAATCCGCATGCGGCAGCAAGCGCAATTTGCGCCGAACCGACTACGGCTCCTGCTGAAACCAGCTCGTCACCTTGACGCGCCTGTGCGCCTTGCACCACGACATTGTCACCAGATGCAATCGACCGTTTCGAAAGCAAGCGGACCCGCTCGGCCTCCCGCTCCACATGCTCGATCATCACTACGGCATCCGCGCCTGCAGGCACAGGAGCGCCGGTCATGATCTCCCACATAGCACCGGCTGGCAACGGCCCGGCGGGGGCTTCCCCGGCATGTGTCGCACCGGCGACCGGCAAGAAGCCGTGCGCCGAAGCCTCAGCCGCCCGGCATGCAAAGCCATCCCGCGTTGAACGAGCGAAGGCCGGCTGGTCCTGATCGGCAAAAATCGGTTCTGCCAGTACGCGGCTGAGTGCGCCTGCAAGCCCGACCCGCTCCGCCGCAAGCCCGGACCGGCCCAATCTCCGCGCAAACGAAGCGACGATTGTGGCAGCTTCCGAATAGCTCAGCAACTCCGCACTCATGCCATGGATTGTAGATGGGAGTGGCCGTGGGCAGGTGTCGCGGATCCTCCAGCAATTCTCGCCTGCAAATAAAAGAGCGCCTCCAACCTGCGGAGAGGCCCATTTCTCTGGATGCAACACCAGACTATTTCTTGCCGGCCTTGTAGGTGGAGTTGATCTTCTGCCCGGCCTGCTGCAGGATTGCCTGCACCTCGGCCGCATAGGGACCCGTTGGAGCCAGGTCGAGGTATTTCTGATACGCCTCGGCACACCCCTCCGGCAACACAATGCGCTGCGTTTTGGGATCGACAGTGGCCTTTGAAACGAGTCCCTGCCCTTTGAGGTAGTACACGAGAGCGTCGTTCGGGTCGTTTTTAAGGGCCAATTCTGCGGCTGCCACCTGCGCATCGGCATTACCGGCCTGGAAGAAAATCACTGCCTGGTTGCGTAGATAAGTTTCTGCCGACGTCGGATTGGCCTTGGCTGCCGCATCATACTCGGCATTCGCTTCAGGCACTTTCCCGGCGCGCGCATAAATCTCGCCCAAGCCGGAATGGGCCATGCCCTCGATTGCGGGGTTCGGCTTCTTCGCCGTGGCATCCACTTCCAAAGCCTTCTTGTAAGCAGTCTCCGCATCGTCGTATTTCTTGAGCCCAGACTCTGCCTGTCCCAGATAGGACCAGAGGACTGGCTCCGTTGGCCTCATCTCCGTGTCCTTCTTCATCAGGGTTTCAATGTCGGTGTACTTTGCCGTCTTGATCTCCGTGGTCTTTGCATCCACATCGGCCCTCGCGGCTGTTGCACCCAGCTGCTGTACGGCTGCGTTGTGCGCTCCATCGGCGTCCTTCAGATCCTGGGCTACGACCTTCAGATCGGCGTTGAGGTTCTTGATCACCTCGTTTGCCTTGAGCGCGTCCTGGTTCTTCTTGCGAAGATCCTCTAGTTGCTTTTTCTGGTCTTCTGGCAACTTCGCAATGTAGTCCGGACGCGACATGTCCAAGTCGACTGCCACATCCTGGGCTGCCACAACCTTGACGTTTTCAAGCTGGTCTGCCTGCTTGTCCTTCTCCATTCCTGGCGAACGGTAAATCGCGGTGTAGGATCCCGCAGGTATCTCTCCGCTATAGTCGCCGTTGGCATCGACGGTCAAGGTCCCTCGGTCTTCCGTCTGTGCCGACAGTCCTGGGCCCGCTGCCGCACGCGTGGTCTCGCGGAATTCAACCGTGCCGCCATTCTGCGGCGCGCCGGTCGGGTTGGTCACATGACCGTGAACTTTTCCCGTTGGAACGCCGTTCGGTGCCGCAGCAGGCTGCTGCGCAACTAAAGGAACAAGGGCGAATGTCAGCACGCCCAGCAAAAGTGAAATGTTGCGTTTCATTTTCTTCTCCTTGGGAGCTGGGGCGAACGCCGCCACCCGCAGGGCTCCATCAACAAAATTGCAATCCCATGCGATCTATGTCGCACCAAAGTAAATACCGTGCTCACACATTGGGACCAGACGCCAAGCATACAACACGCCAAAATCCGCTTGCACTCCTGCCGATGTAGTCACCGAGCTGTTCAAGCATACGAGCAGACCGCATATCGCGGCAGGACCCAAGTTAAATCCAATCGACTATCGAAGACAAGACCATCGCCGCGGAAGCCATTCTCCGGCCTCCACTTCGGCTCATCTTCTGGCTAGTATCCCCCACCAAACTCCGCCAACTGCCTTGCCGTACCCAGCAGCCGATTCGCGCGTAAGCAATTCTTCTTCAATGTAGTGTGCCGTGTGCAAGCCCAATGTGGCGTACATCACACCCTACAATGGATGCATGGCAATAGCGATCCGGCCAGCAACTGCGGAGGATGTTCCACAGATTTTAGCGTTCATTCAGGCCCTCGCCACCTATGAACGGGAGCCGGACGCGGTTACCGCTACCGAAGCCGACTTGCTTCGCGATGGTTTCGGCCCAAACCCCTTCTATTTCTGCCTGATAGCGGAAGCCGACAACGTCCCCGCAGGCTTCGCCCTCTATTTCTTTAATTATTCAACGTGGCTCGGTCGACCGGGGCTCTACCTCGAAGACCTCTTTGTCCCTCCCGAATATCGCGGCTTAGGCATCGGCAAGGCTCTGCTGCAACGGGTCGCAGCCATCGCGGTCGAGAAAGCATGCCAGCGTCTCCAGTGGGAAGTCCTCGATTGGAACACTCCGGCCATCGACTTCTATCAGGCCATGGGCGCCGAATTCCTGGATACCTGGCGCAATGTACGCATGACTGGCGAAGCGCTGCTGAAACTGGCTGGCGCAGAGTCGAATTCCGAAAATTCAGGTGCCCCATCGTTTCATCGCCCCGGGGTCCCCAGAGACAGGTCTTCGTCTGTGGGGTGGTCCGATGAAAGTGTGGGAGATCACGCCGCAGGTGCGCCAAATCCTGTCATGACGCAACAACTGGACGGCTCCAAATGAAAGACGCCGCAAAATGAGAATTAGCGTCATCGGCGGGGGTCTTGCTGGCCCGGAGGCTGCGCTGACCGCGGCACGCCATGGCTGCGAGGTGGACCTTTACGAGATGCGCGCTATCGTTGATGGCCAACCGCGCCTCACACCTGCCCACCAGACCATCGACTTCGGCGAGCTTGTGTGCTCCAACTCGCTTAAGAGCGAATCGCCCAACACCGCGCCCTGGCTTTTGAAGCAGGAGATGCGTCGCGCGGGCTCCACTCTGTTGCGCATTGCGGATGAAACCGCCGTGCCGGCAGGCCACGCGCTCGCCGTCGATCGCGTCGAGTTTTCGCGCCGCATCGCCGAGGCTATCGCCGCCGAGCCCAACATTCGCGTTTTCCGGCGCGAGGTCACGACTCTCGTCCAAAACGAGTACGGCACGAAGTGCACGATCATTGCGACCGGCCCGCTCACTTCCTCCGCGCTCAGTGCAGAAATTCAGCGCATCACCGGCTCGGAGCACCTCGCGTTTTACGATTCCATCTCGCCCATCGTCGATGCCGAGACCATCGACATGGAGCGCGTCTACTTTGCCGCTCGCTGGGACAAAGGCACCGCCGACTACATCAACTGCCCCATGAATCGCGAGGAATACGACCGCTTCCTCGATGCGCTGATCGCTGCCGAAGCCGCGGAATCGAAAGACTGGGAGAAGCTCGAATACTTCGAAGGCTGCTTGCCGATTGAAATCCTAGCCCGCCGCGGCCCCGATACACTGCGATTCGGACCCATGAAGCCCGTAGGCCTGCGCGATCCGCGCACCGGCCAAACACCGTGGGCCGTCGTCCAACTGCGCAAAGAGAATCTGCGCGCCGACAGCTACAATCTTGTGGGTTTCCAGAATCACCTCAAGTGGGGTGACCAGGCCCGCGTCCTGCGTCTCATTCCCGGCCTTGAAAATGCGCGCTTTCTCCGCTACGGCCAGATCCATCGCAACACCTACATCTGCGCACCCGCATTGCTCGACGAAACACTGCGCTTGAAGATTGAACCGAGGACGATCCTCTTCGCAGGCCAACTCTCCGGCGTCGAGGGCTACACCGAATCCATCGCCACCGGGCTGCTCGCAGGCCTCTACGCCGCATCCCTCGCGCGCGGAGAAGACCCAACGCCCATCCCGCGTACCACCGCTCTCGGCTCGCTGGTTCACTACGTCACCCACGCCGACCCCAAAGACTTCCAGCCCGCCAACATCACCTTCGACCTGCTGGAGCCGCTCGATGATGAGACACGCAAGAAGGTC
>Ga0302326_10001602_pt1 | contig 57063 bp, 52 predicted proteins | sample Palsa_T0_3_FD_202264 | JGI IMG/M metagenome (GOLD analysis project Ga0302326, IMG submission 202264) | Peat permafrost microbial communities from Stordalen Mire near Abisko, Sweden - Palsa_T0_3 | ecosystem: Environmental > Terrestrial > Soil > Palsa > Peat permafrost | place: Sweden: Abisko...
AATCATTCCTTTCGTCGGTAAAGCGCTGCATCGCCCGCCAGGTCGGCTCGTACGGCACCAGCCCGAGATGGCGGATCACTGGCTCAGGGCTCACAGGCTCGGGACTCACAGCGCTCTCGAGGCCCGTGTTGCCGAGACCGGCGTTGTCGAGTCCGGCGTTGTTGCGGGCCAGCGCCCGCTCCGCGCGATAGCTCGATCGCACCAGGGGACCGGATACGCATTCCAGGAACCCGAGCGCGAGGGCCCAATCACGGTATTGATCGAACTGCGCCGGCGTCACGAATCGCTCAACTTGCAGGTGATTCTGCGTCGGACGCAGGTACTGGCCCAGGGTCAAAATATCCACTCGGGCTGCGCGCAGGTCCGTCATGGCTTGGTGAATTTCCTCGTCGGTCTCCCCCAATCCCAGCATCAAACTGGTCTTGGTGAGCACTGACGGCATGTGTTCCTTTGCCGCCCGCAGAATCTCGATGGTTTGCGCGTAACCGGCGCGAGGATCGCGCACCGGATGAGTCAAGCGCTCGACGGTCTCCACATTTTGCGCGAACACGTCCAGACCCGATTCGAGTACGGTGCGCACGTCGCGCATCACGCCCTGAAAATCCGGCGTCAGCGCCTCGACCGCGGTGGCGGGATTGCGGCGCTTGATGGCGCGAACCGCCGCCGCATAGTGCGCCGCTCCGCCGTCGGGCAAGTCGTCGCGATTCACGGAAGTGAGAACGATGTATTTGAGGCCCATCAGTTCGACCGATCGCGCGACGTTTTCCGGTTCCTCTTGATCCAGCCAGCCGCGTGGGTTGCCGGTGTCCACGGCACAAAAGCGGCACGCTCGTGTGCATACGGCGCCCATCAGCATAATGGTCGCGGTTCCAGCATTCCAACACTCGCCGATGTTGGGGCACTTCGCCTCTTCGCACACTGTGCTCAGGCGATGCTCGCGCACGATGCTCTTGACGGCGGAGAACTGTGCTCCGGCCGCCATGGGCACTCGCAGCCAGGCCGGCTTGCGCGGCGCCGGGCCGCTCGGATGCGATTGCTTGACGCCGTCCTTGATGGCAGTAAAGCCTTGCGGGGTCGTGTATTTCTCGCCGCTGCGCGCCGGCCGCGACGGCGGCACGATCGGGATACCTTTGAACTCGGCCATGCGCCAATTGTACCCGATTGCCGCTATTTGCTACCCCGCGGCCGTCTCACGGCCACTTCGACAGGATCCAGGTGATCAGCACCGTCAGTTCTGACTGAGGAATGACGAACGATGGCATGGTATTCGATCCCCAGTCCCCGCTGCTGCCATTGAGTACGCTTGACTCCATTTCATCCCGTCCCTCCGGAGCGCTCGCATACTTGTGTGCGATGGCATGCAGTGAAGGACCCTTCATCGATGGATCATCCTGGAGTGAATGGCAGGACTGGCAGTTATATTTGGCCATGAGCGCGCTGCCAGTGGTATTGCCAGCGGGTGCATCTGCCTTGGCAACCGCAACGGCGCCCTGCGCCATCAGCAAAATCAGCAGGAGCTCTTTCATAACCAAACCTCTTCTATGAGCGACGCCGAGTGTCTACTCTTGAAGCCAAGTGCGGACAATGCACTAATTCGCAGGCATTCTAGCGTTCAGCTGCGCAAGCCGCTCAGGCGTTCCGACGTCCTCCCACAGGCCGGTGTACAGTTCAGCGGAGCAGCGCCCCGCGGCCATTGAGCGCAGCAGCAGCGGTTTCAACGGAAACACCCCGTCGACGCAGCCGTTGAAAAATACCTCGCGGTACACAGCGATGCCGGTAAAGGTATAGAGCTGCGCCGCCTGCGGGAGGGCGATGCCCCGCTCGAAACCGAAGTCGCCATGCGGGTGCTGCGCCGGATTGGGCGCCAGCACCAGATGTGCATCGTGGGCGGCGGCAAGCGCCAGGGTCGCGTAGGGGAAATCGGTAAAGATGTCGCCATTGACGACCGCGAATGGACCCGGCGAAAGATACGGCAGTGCGCGAAATATACCGCCCGCGGTTTCGAGCGCCTGCGGCTGTTCGTCGCTGTAGGTGATCGTCGCGCCGACGCGCGCGCCATCGCCTAGATAGTCGCGAATCTGTGAGCCCAGCCAAGCCAGATTGATGACGATGCGCGGGATACCGGCGCGAACCAAGCCGGCGACGTGGCGTTCGATCAGCGGTGTTCCGTGCACACGCAGCAGGGGTTTCGGAGTGTCATCGGTGAGCGGGCGCATGCGTTCTCCGCGCCCCGCGGCAAGTATCATCGCCGCCAGCGGCCGATCCGGCGCGCGGCTCATCCGAGCACTCGTTGCTGCGCGGCGCCAAAGTGCGGATCGATGCGTTCGGCGATGAAGTCGGCGAATTGCGCCGTCTCGGCGTAGTCGCCGGCCGTCTCCTGCACATACTGCAGCACTCGCGGCAGATCCTTCAGGTACTGGGATTTGCCGTCGCGATAATACAAGCGCGCGAAAATCCCCAAGACCTTGATATGGCGCTGCAGGCCGATCAGATCGAACCAACGCATGAACTGGTCTGCGTCCGCCGCCAGGACAAACCCGGCATCGAGCAGTTGCTCCCGGTACTCCAACACCCAGTCGCGCACTTGCGGCCGCGGCCACGCAATGTAGCAATCCTTGAGGAGGGACGCTAAATCGTAGGTGATCGGCCCCCACACCGCATCTTGGAAATCCAAGATTCCGGGATTATTGCCGGGACAGAGCAGCAGATTGCGCGAATGATAGTCGCGATGTACGAGCACCGCTGGCTGGACTGCGGCGACCTGAACCAGAGTCTCAAATAGCCGGCCCAGCATGGCTCGCTCGGCGGCATCCACATGCACATCAAGATGCCTGTCCAGGAACCACTCCGGCATCAACTCCATCTCTCGCATGAGCAGGGACCGGTCATAGCGGGGCAGATCGCGCGACACTTGCGCATCCGCCGATTGAATTTTTTGCAGTGCCTGCAGCGCATCGGCGTACAGCCCGTCGGCGGTGCCCCGCGCGGTGAGTTCGTCGAGGTATTGGCGCGAACCCAAGTCTGTCAACAACAGAAAGCCGCGCCTGACATCGCGAGCCAGGACTATCGGAACGTTCAGCTCCAGGGCCGCCAAAATCTTCGCCACCTTGAGAAACGGGCCCAAGTCTTCCTTTTCGGGCGGCGCATCCATCACAATGTAGGAATCGGCATCGCGCGAGACGCGGAAATATCGTCGAAAACTCGCATCTGCCGATGCGGGCGCAATCGAGCTGCCGGCAAATCCCAAATCATCCTGGACCCAGTGCGTCAAATCCGCCAGACGGGAATCGCTTGCATCCTCTACATCCATGCTTGACCATTCGCAGACCGCAAATGCGGCGAATCAAGTATACCGACTAAGGCGATGCATTTTGTCCATGGCTTCTCAGGTTCGGGCCGCATTCATTTTCATCTGCCTAACGTCGGCCTCCATGGTTCGCGCCGGAGATGTTTGTCCCGCGCCTCCGAAATATACCTCGACCCGGCCTGCCGGCGTCTCGGTGGACGATCACCGCATTTTCATTGACACCGATGATGCCTTGATCGGCGTCGCTGACGGCAATGCCGCCGCGAATGGCCGCGTGACGGTGCATCAGGATGAGCGCAGCGTGACGGGAGACTCGGTCTCCTACGACTACAACATCGATCAATTGACGATCAAAGGGATGGTGGACTTCATCGATCCGCGATTGCGGGTGCGCAGCGACACGGGAATCTATGATCCTGTGGCGGGCGCGGATTTCAAACAGGCTTTCTTTTCGCTCATGAACCGCAATGGGCGTGGATTTGCCGAAGATCTTGCAGTCCATCCGGACGGCAAGGTCGATCTCAACCATGTCCGCTACACCAGCTGCCCGGTCGGCAACGACGATTGGATGATCCACGCCAGCGATATCGACCTGGACACAAATCAACAGGTGGGTGTCGCGCATCATGTGACCATGCGCTTCAAGGATGTGCCAATTTTCTACACGCCCTACATCTCGTTTCCGTTGGGCGATGAACGCAAGAGCGGATTTCTGTTTCCGAATCTTGGACATTCCGGCAGCAACGGCTTCGAACTCGAGGTCCCCTACTACTTCAACCTGGCGCCCAACTATGACCTGACGGTCACGCCGGGAATACTCACCGCTCGCGGCGTGCAGCTGGGCGAGGATTTCCGCTACCTGACATCAAGCTCGCATGGCCAATTGGACGCGACTTTTCTACCCAACGACAAGAGCGACAACGGCGACGACCGCAGCTATCTGCGATTCACCGACGTCACGGATCTGATGCGCGGGCTGCGGGTGGATGCCGACATCGCCAACGTCAGCGATAGCAATTATTTTCAGGATTTTGCGGTGGGATCGGATCAGACCAGCGTGACTTACCTGGAGCGCCGCGCCGATGTGTATTACTACGATGATTATTGGCGGATCCGCACCGAAGTGCAGAATTATCAAACCATCGATTGGAGTGTTTTGCACGTCGATAGGCCTTATTCGCGCCTGCCGCGGGTGCAGGCGGATGCGCTCTATCCCATCGATGACAGCAATCTTGAATTCGTCTTCGACAGCGAGGCGGTCGATTTCGTGCGCGACGTCGGACTGACCAATGGCATCGGACCTACGGGTTTGCGTTTGAACCTGGCGCCCGAGTTGCGCTGGTCGAGCCGCGGGCCGGGCTATTTCTTCGAACCCGCCGTGGGCTACGACTTCACGCAGTATGATTTGCAGAATGTGGCCGCGGGAATGCCGAGCACGCCCACTCGCGCGCTGCCCTTTGCCCGGCTGGACACGGGATTGGTTTTCGAGCGCCAGGCGGGATCCCAGGGACAACGCACGCAGACGCTGGAGCCGCGCATCGTCTACAGCTACGTGCCCTACCGAAATCAGAATAATCTGCCGATTTTCGACAGCGCCCTGCCCGACTTCAATCTGACCGAACTGTTCAACACCAATCGCTATGTCGGGTTCGACCGCATCGGCGATGCCAATCAAGTGGCGCTGGCCTTGACCACGCGGCTCTTCGACACGGCCTCCGGCACGCAGTATCTATCCGCGACGATCGGGCAAATTCGTTACTTCAAGATCCCGCAAGTGGGCCTCACGGACAACGACTTCTGCTACGCCTGCGTCCCGACGACGATTCAGGCGGCACAGCTCGCCCCGGTGGTGAATCCCTTGGCGATCCCGGGCGCTCTGATTTGGCGCGGACAGTCTTTTACAGCCTACCCGGGACAATATGTCTCGCCCTATCCATCTCAGTACAGTCAATCCCAGTACGCCCAATATGTGGCCGCTCAATATTTGTACGGTCAATATCCGTATGCCTTTCCCAGGCAACCGGTCGACATGGAGCCGGGGCAGACCAACTCCGCATTTCCGGCTTCCGACATCATTGGCGATGTCTCTTTGACCGGCTACAAGCACCTGAGCGTCAATTTGGACTACATATGGAATCCCTACACCTCGCAGACCGAGAAAACGGAGGTTTCGGTGCAATATCACCCGGATTCCGCCCGGGTCGTGAACATCGGCTATATCTTTCAAGAGGGCATCCTGAAGCAATATGAGGGCTCCTTTGCGTGGCCGATCGCCGACCGGTGGAACACGGTGGGCCGCTGGGTGTACTCCCTGGAGGACCACCAGACCATCGAGCAAGTGGCTGGTTTTGAATACAAAAGCTGCTGTTATCGGGTTCAGGTGGTGGAGCGCCGCTACGTCAGCAGTCCGGGGCGACTGGATACCTCGATTGCATTACAATTGGAACTGACGGGGCTAAGTTCGGTCGGAAAGCGTGAGGATTCCTTCCTAGAACGATCGATCCGCGGGTATTCCACCCGAGACCCGGACATCCAGTAAACAGCTTTTGGGAATCAGGATTTTGACGTATGCGTAAAGTTGCTCTTTTCTGCACGGTTGCCGTGGCGCAGATGCTGGTGCTATCGGCCGTATTCGCACAGACCCGCGACATCAGCGTTCACGGCGAGCTCCTGGATCGCATTGCCGCCATCGTCAATGACGGTCTGGTCTTGAAGAGCGAGCTGGATTCGCAAATGGACTCTGTCACCAAGCGGCTGATCGAACAGAAAATCGAGCTGCCCTCGCAAAGCGTGCTGCGGCAGCAGGTGCTCGACCGTCTGGTCGTGCAGGAAATCGAGATGCAGCACGCGAAGCGGGTGGGTTTGACGATCTCCGACGAGCAGCTGAACAGCGCGCTGCAGGAGATTGCCAGTCGAAATAAAATCCCGTTCGATCAGCTGCCGACGGCGCTCGCGGCGCAGGGCATCGATTACAAGCAATACCGCGAGTCCATGCGCAAGGAAATGACGCTGAACACGCTCCGATCCCGCGATGTGATCGCTCACATCAATGTCTCTCCCCACGAGCTCGAGCAGTATCTTGCGCGCGAGCAGAGCGCCGCGGCGAACGATGAATTCAACGTCTCGCACATTCTGCTGTCGCTGCCGGCCGCCGCCACACCGGAGCAGCTGGAGGAGATCTCGCACAAGGCGCAGGATCTATCGGGGCGCGCATCGAAAGGCGAGGACTTTGGTCAATTGGCGATCGCAAACTCGAATAGTCAAACGGCCCTGGACGGCGGCCAATTAGGCTGGCGCAAGGGCACACAGCTCCCGCAGTTCATATTGGATCTGGTGGCGAAGATGAAGCCGGGCGATGTCAGCGCGCCGGTCCGCACGCCGAGCGGATTCCACATCGTCAAGCTCAATGAACGGCGCAGCGGCGCTACCCCGGTCATCATCAACCAAATCCATGTCCGCCACATACTCCTGAAACCGAACGAGCTGGATGACGACGAAACGGTTCATCAGAAGCTTTCCAGGCTTCGCGAGCGAATCTTGGCTGGCGAAGATTTCGCCGGCATCGCCTCGACCACGTCGGAAGATGCGGGCTCGGCGCCCGACGGCGGTGATTTAGGATGGACAGGTCCAGGCACGTTCGTGCCGGAATTCGACAAGGCGATCGCGGATCTCAAGGAAAACGAGATCACGGAGCCGTTCAAGACCCGCTATGGCTGGCACATCGTGCAGTTCCTCGGCACGCGAACCTACGACAGCACCGACGACGTGCGGCGCCAGAAGGCGTTTGCGGCCATCCGCGAAAGCAAGGCGGACGAGGAAACCGAGCTGTGGCTGCGCCGGCTCCGCGACGAGGCCTTCGTCGAAACCAAGATGTAGTGTACAAACCGCGCATCGTCGTCACCTCCGGGGAACCCGCCGGTGTGGGACCGGACGCTTGCGTTGCCCTGGCGCAGACGGATTGGGAAGCGGACCTGGTCGTGGCGGGCGATGCCGCATTGTTGGCGGCGACGGCGGCAGCGCTTGAATTGCCCTTGCGCATTGAGCCCTACAACCCCGCCCGGCCCGCCCAATCGCATCGCGCCGGAACTCTCGCGGTTTTGCACATTCCGGCCAGGAACCCGGTGATTGCCGGTGTGCCGGACGTGGGCAATGCCCCCTATGTCATCGAAATGCTGGATCGCGCCTGCGACGGCTGCACAAATGGTGAGTTCGCCGCCATGGTGACTGCGCCGGTGCAAAAGAGCACGCTCATGGATGGCGGATACGCCTTCAGCGGCCATACCGAATATCTCGCGGCGAGAACCCGAGCTGCGCTGCCGGTGATGCTGCTGCTCAACGATCGGCTGCGCGTCGCCCTGGTGACCACTCACCTGGCACTGGCCGACGTCCCCCGGGCCATCACACGCGAGCGCCTGCGTTCCACCTTGCGCATCGTGAACTCCGACCTCGAGCGGTTTTTTTCTCTGGATTCCCCGAGGATTGCAGTGCTCGGCCTCAACCCGCACGCCGGCGAGGCGGGACACTTGGGAAGAGAAGAATTGGAGGTGATTCAGCCGGTGATCGAAGAACTCAAGGCCGAGGGGTTGAACTTGCTTGGTCCGGTGCCGGCGGACACCGCCTTCACCTCGCGCTTCTTGAATACCGTGGATGTGATCGTCGCCATGTATCACGATCAAGGATTGCCAGTCATCAAGCATATTGGATTCGGCCACGCCGTGAATATGACCCTGGGCTTGCCGATATTGCGCACCAGCGTCGATCACGGCACCGCCCTGGGGTTGGCGCGAACCGGCAAGGCAGACACCGGCAGTTTGAGCGCGGCACTCAAGCTGGCCATCGAGCTGTCGAGTTCGCACACCCGCAATGCCGGTTCGTAAACGCTTCGGTCAGCATTTTTTGCATGACCCCGGCGTCATCCGGCGAATCATCGATGCAGTGGCGCCCGCCGCCGGCGAACGTTTGGTGGAAATCGGACCGGGCCGCGGCGCACTTACCTGGGATCTTCTGCGGCGCGCTCAAAGGTTGGACGTCATCGAAATCGATCGCGATCTGGCGCAATCCCTCATGCAGGATGCCCGCGCGGCCGATGGTCTGCGCATCCATGTTGAAAATGCGCTCGAGACCGACTTCGCGCGCCTGCGCGGGGATGGCGCACCGCTGCGCATCGTCGGCAATCTTCCCTACAACATTTCGACACCGCTGCTGTTCCGCTTGTTGTCACAGCGCGGCGCGATCTCGGATATGCATTTCATGCTGCAGAAGGAAGTCGTGGATCGCATGACGTCGCAGCCTGGCAACAAGACATATGGGCGGCTGACGGTCATGCTGGCCGCCGTTGCCGAAGTCGAACACCTGTTCGATGTCGGGCCGGGGGCGTTTCAGCCGCGGCCGAAGGTCTGGTCAGCCATCGTGCGCTTGCGGCCGGCGAGCGAGCCGCGTTTCGAGGTCGGCGAGGAGGGCGTGCTGCGCACGCTGGTCACCGCGGCGTTTTCCCACCGTCGCAAGACCCTGCGCAATGGATTAAGAGGATTGCTGAGCCCGGAGGAGATTGAATCCTGCGGCATCGATCCGCAGCTGCGCCCGGAGGCGCTGGCGCCGGCGCAATTCGGCCTGCTCGCGGCCGCCCGCTCTCGGTTATACTCAAAGACGCATGGCAGCCTACAAGAAAATCTTGATTTTGCTGGACCTGTCCGATGACAGCGAGCGCGTCGCCGTTGCCGGCCGGGAATTGGCGACTTATTCGAACGCGGCCATGGTCATCTTGCACGTGGTTGATTTCGTGCCGGTTGAGCCAATGGGCGAATCATTGATGCCGACCATGCAGATCGAGGAAGACCTCATGAAGCGATCGCGGGTAAAGCTTGAAGGTCTGTGTGCGCGATTGGGCCTGTCGGAGGCGGGCAAGCGGGTTGAAGCAGGCAATACCAAAGCCGAGATACTTCGCGTTGCCGAAGAAGAATCCGCCGATTTGATCGTCCTCGGCAGCCGTGAACGCCACGGCCTCGCCATCCTGGTAAATTTTACCGAGGATACGGTCCTGCACGCCGCACATTGCGATGTGCTCGCCGTGCGCTTGGTCTAGAGAGCCTGTCAGGTACGATGCAAGGCATGACTCCAGAGCCGGCGAACCCCAGAATACGGGTTGACGTTGAAACCACCTATATCGAGGAACAATCCGATCCGCGCGACAAGCGGTTCGTGTTCTCATGCACCATTACGATTCGCAACGAGGGCCATGTGCCCGCGAGGCTGCTCACCCGCCATTGGATCATCACGGATGCAAACGGCAACGTAAAGGAAACGCGCGGCGATGGCGTGGTCGGCGAACAGCCCTACCTCAAACCCGGCCAGGGATTTCGCTACTCGACCGGCGCCGTCATCGAAACCCCCGTGGGCACGATGCAAGGCAGCTACCAAATGGTGGCTGATGACGGGCAGCAATTCGACGCGCCAATCGCGCCATTCAGGCTGGCGATGCCCGGCGTGCTGCATTAGCAGCCCGCCCGATGGCACTGTATGCGATCGGCGATGTGCAAGGCTGCGACGCGCAACTCGGCGAATTGCTCGGCGCGCTGAGATTTTCCGCCGATCGCGATTCTGTTTGGTTCGTGGGAGATTTGGTCAATCGCGGACCGGAGTCGCTCAAAGTGCTGCGCCGAGTTCGCGCCCTGGGCGAGGCCGCGACGGTGATACTCGGCAATCACGATCTGCATCTCTTGGCCGTAGCCTTTGGCAAGGCCCGCCTGCGCGCTGACGATACGCTCGACGACATACTGGCCGCTCCCGATCGCGCTCAACTGCTCGAGTGGCTGAGCTTACGGCCGCTGCTGCACGAGCATTCGAATTTGAATGTTTGCATGGTCCATGCGGGTTTGGCGCCGCAGTGGGACTTGAGCCTCGCCAGACAGTGCGCGCGGGAATTCGAACGAGCCATGAGGCGCGATCCGGCGACGCTATTGGATCGCCTGTATGGCGATCAGCCGGATCGCTGGGACGATGACCTAGAGGGCGAGGAGCGGCTGCGCTTCATCGTCAATTGTTTCACCCGGCTGCGATACCTCGACGCGGATGGACGCTTGGCGCTGCGCGCCAAGGGATCGCCGAAGAAAGCGCAATCGAAGTCGCTGATTCCATGGTTCGAAGCGCAGGACGCCCGCTGGCGCGGATCGCGCATCGTCTTCGGGCACTGGTCAACCTTGGGGTTTTTCAAGAACGCCGATGTGACCGGCATCGATACGGGCTGTGTGTGGGGAGACAGCTTGACGGCACTGCGGTTGGACATACCGGATGCGCATCCCGTGCAGGTAGCCTGCCGGTTGGGGTAGGCTAATCAATACGATCTGCAGCCGCTCAACCCAGGGATAATTCGATGAACTCCTCGAATACGCCTCCAGTCGCCGCTGGCGGCACGTCGTACGCAATATTGAGACGCGCGACTCTTGGCGCGGTGCTCCTGCTGCTGGCGCCGCTCACTGCCGGCGCGGTTCCCGCCGCCGCGCTTGCCGATGCCGCGAAGGTTGAGTGGCAATGGGGCGTGAAAATTCCTTTGCGGGACGGCGTACGCCTGAACGCCACGCTCTACAAACCCGCTGGGCTGAAAGAGCCGCGACCGTGTCTATTCACGCTCACGCCCTATATCGGCCAGAGCTATCACGACCGCGCCATGTATTTTGCCGCGCACGGCTATCCGTTTCTCACCGTCGATGTGCGCGGCCGGGGAAATTCGGAAGGTTCGTTCAGGCCTTTGATCCAGGAAGCGAAAGACGGCTACGATGTGGTTGAGTGGCTTGCCGAGCAGCCCTACTGCAATGGCAAGGTCTCGATGTGGGGCGGCTCCTACGCGGGATACGATCAATGGGCAACTGCCAAGGAATTTCCGCAGCACCTCGCGACCATCGTGCCCGTGGCCTCGCCCGCCGCGGGCGTCGATTTTCCGGCACGCAACAACGTGTTCGGACCTTACCAAATGCAATGGCTGACCTTCACGAGCGGGCAAACCGGGCAGGACCGCCTGTTTGGCGACGATGCCTTCTGGACAGGTAGGTTTCGCGGCTGGATCGAGTCGGGGACCTCGTATCGCAGGCTCGACAGTTTCCTCGGCAACCCGTCGCCCATTTTTCAGGAGTGGGTCAGTCACCCGCATCTCGATGCCTATTGGGACTCCTATAACCCCACGGCTGAGCAGTACGCCAAATTGCAACTGCCGATCTTGACGATCACGGGCATGTATGACGGCGATCAACCCGGCGCGCTGGCGCACTACAGCCGCTACATGCGCGCAGCATCGCCGGCAGCTCGGGCGCGCCACTATCTGGTGATCGGCCCCTGGGACCATCCTGGCACTCGAACCCCTAAACAGGAATTCATGGGTATGAAGTTCGGGCCGGCGAGCCTCGTCGACCTGCCGCAACTGCACCTTGACTGGTATCGGTTCACGATGGAAGGAGGACCGAAACCTGAGTTCCTGCGCAAACCGGTCGCCTACTACGTGAGCGGCGCCGAGCATTGGCGCTACGCCGATACTCTCGAAGCGATTACTGCCGAGTCGCGGCCCTACTTTCTCGATTCAAGCGGCGGCGCCGGCCGCGAGCTGTATGCAGCCGGCAGTCTCGCTGCCGGTCATGCCGGCCGCGGTGCGCCTGACTTCTATCGCTACGATCCGCGAGATTTATCGCTGGCCAAGATCGAGTCGGAAAGCAACCTCGACTCGGCGCTTGACCAAGAGGTGTTTCTCGCCAATAAAGCGCAGCTCGTCTACGTGTCCGCGCCCTTCGAGCAAGATCAAGAGCTGAGCGGATTTTTCCGCTTCGAAGCGTGGCTTTCGATCGATCAACCGGACACGGATTTTGTCGTGAACGTCTCCGTCATCGCTCCAGACGGCACGGTCACGCCGCTGAGCTCGGATATCATGAGGGCTCGCTACCGCGAAACTCTCCGCTCGCAGAAGCTCGTGGCCACGAAGGAGCCGCTCCGATACGACTTCAATGATTTTACATTTGCCTCCCGCCTGGTCGGCAAGGGCAGTCGCCTCGAACTGGTATTATCGGCGGCCAATTCGATCGGATTCGAGAAGAACTACAATTCCGGAGGCGTGATCGCGGACGAAACGGTCGCGGATTCGCGCACCGTTACCGTCAGACTCTTCCACGATGCCAAGCGGCGAAGCGCGCTTTACGTTCCCGTCGCTCTGACGGAGAGTCCTGGCGCAACCCCTTGACGGCCACCCGTGCGATCTCATTGACAAACTTTGCGGTTCACCAGCGTCGGATCGCTAACCGTCACCGGAACTTCGCCCTAGAACTCGACCTCGGCAGATGAACCAACCGCTGCAATTCGACGACCGCGCATAATGCCTTGCGACAGTTGGGAGTTAGCGAACCCGCATCTTAACTCTACTCGACAAACGGCGCGGCCATGACTTCTTTTTCGACCGTGTCGTTCCAAGCTTGAGGCACCTGCTCCCGGCAAAGGCCTTCCAACCAAGTGCCTCGCTGCGACGTGGGCTTTCGCCTGCAGTGATCAATTAAAAGCGTGGTAAAGCGGTTTTTAAACTGTAATCGAGGGAATGCCGCCACAACTTCTGCGAGCTGCCTCTTTTCCTCCTCCGTATTGAGGTCCGGGCCGTCGACGTCACCTCCAGCACCGAGAGCGACGAGCATGGCCTCAGGGCCGGCACGTCGCGTAATGGAAAAGCGGACATCGTGAAACGCGATACCATGCCAGACTATATCGGCTTGTGCAGCACTCAGGCCGCTATCGAGTGCAAACTTTTCGCCAGCGTTCGCCCCATCAATCTCGAAGGACTGAGACTTGCTCGCAAAGGCCGGCAATAGGCCGAGATCGTGCAGGGCGGCCGCAACAAATGCGTCATCAGCGTTGTACGCCAGGCTCTGTTTCCGCATGGCCAGCGCGCCAATCAAAAAAGTGCGCATACAATGGTTGAAGAGAAAAACGGGACAGGATTGCCGGGCAAGCGCTGCGGCGCGAGTCGCCGTAGTAGAGCGAGGAATGGCAATGCCGGCCACCTCCTGAGGAAAGGCGGAAACTACATCTGTCGCATGAATCAGCGCCCATGGCAGCGCGCTGAGGGACAGCGCGGCCCCGCAAAACCTGCGTCTCGAGTGGACGCATGAATCTCCTTCGTAGAGATCTTGCATTACTTATCGCTTCTCAGTTCGTCTATGACGCCCGCCGCAGAGGCGCCGCTCCTTGATGACGAATCTCCAACGCTTCGCTCGCGGCGTGCAAAGTCCCGTTTCCAGCGGAAACGAGCGCGTTCAATCGAAAACTAGTTGTCAAGCCGAGGTCCTTGCGAGTCGCCGCACTCCTTTAGAGACATTGTGCCGATTTCGAGGAGGCGAGCGCTTTCAAATCTTGCCTATTTTCACCGACTTGTAAAATAATCCGCGCACTCAAGTTGCAGCGGCCTTCAAAAGTGAATATTGCACGCTATCATGGTTGAAACGCGTGGAATGCAAAGAGGAATCAAGAAATGCCAGCAATCAATTTCGCTGCAGTGGTCGTAGCGGCCATCTCGGCGGGGCGGCCTTTTCTGCGGGATTGTGCTGGGTCACTGGCAGCTTGGGTATCAACTACCTATTCGAGCGTCGTAGCATGCGGTTGTTCTTGATTAATGGTGGCTATCACACCCTGCAATTCACGCTTTACGGTGTGGTATGGGGACTTTGGCATTGACCAAAACTGGGATGCGCACAGCCTTCTACTTTGGAACGAAGACAGGCGGAGATCGCGAGTTCATTGCTATCTGCTAAGCTTCACGGGGTTCTTGTGCCTGATACCCACTCTTTGCTGGCATTCATGGCAGCCTCACTAATCGTTCTGCTGATTCCCGGACCAGGTGTCTTGTATGTCTTCGCCCGTACCACAACTCAAGGGTTGCGAGCGGGATTGATTTCTGTTCTCGGGCTTGCTGCGGGCGTTCTTGTGCACATCGCCGCAGCGGTGGCAGGAATATCAGCGGTTCTGATGGCTTCCGGATCGGCATTTAATATCCTTAGGTTGCTGGGCGCTTGTTACCTGATCTACCTTGGACTTCGCACACTGTTGACACGCAGCCTACCCACAGGCACTGAATTGCAGTTACGGCGAACATCGCGTCGCATTTTCACGGATGGAGTTCTGGTCAGTATCCTTAATCCGAAGCTAGCGTTGTTTTTTCTCGCTTTTCTACCGCAGTTTGTCACGCCTGGCAGATTGCCGGTTCCCTATCAGATTCTATATCTTGGTTTCGTGTACGCTGTATTGGCGCTGATCACGGACGGCACTTATGCCTTGCTTGCTGGACATATACAGAGTCGGCTGACCTACCGAGTCATGACAGGGCCCCTGCCGAGATATCTGAGCGGAAGCGTCTTGGTTAGTTTGGGCTTAGGCGCGGCGCTCACTGGGTCGCAACACTGAGTCGTTCATTCGGCCAATGGCTTCAGGCACGCCACTGTCGACTGGCGAAGCCGGCCGCCAATTCATCAACTCTCTACCTAGGGCAACAACTCCTTTAGGATCAAGACGACGGTCCTAGGCTGCCCTTCACGGACGATTGACAACGTCAGCTTGGTGTTCGCAGGTAATCGCGTCGCGCGTCTGAAATCCCAGCCCGATAATTGTGTCGACGGCGTTCCATCAACAGCAACGATTTGATCGTTGACTTTGAGGCCCGCGTCGGCAGCTGCCGACCCCGCTGCGACTGCGACGACTTTGAATGCTTCGGCGCGCTCCTTGATTGTAGTTACGCCCGCTCTGCCGAAAGGCTTCTGCCCAGGACTTGGAACCGGCTCAAACCAGATTTGACCGTTCCCGTAGTCGAAGTCGAGCGTAAAATTAGCGAGGATATCGTTTCCCAGATTGCCGGATTCCGTGCGTGAAGAGAAAGCGCCTTTGCTGTCAGCTGCATAGTGCGCAATGATCCGCTCGAAGCGGTGCCCAGCGATTTCGAAATCGGCGCGGCTAGACCAGTTAGAAGACGCTCCGCCCATGCCGAAGCCGAGCGATCGAAATCCGCTCGTCAATTGTTGCTTAAGCCCGTGCTTTTCCGCCCAAATTCCTTGAACGACGAGCGTTCCGGAATTTCCCGTGTCGATAGCCACATCGCCGGATAAGTCATCGATTTTTGCGACCAGAAGCGGCATATCGTCGCTGAAGTAGATTGGAACCGCGATTCCGTCGCTCCGGTGTTGGTAGCTCGATAGCGGCTCAAACGTGAGTGTCTTCTCGCGATAGTTGAGCTGCATCGCAAATCGCTCAAATAGTTCAAGACCAAGGATGCCTGCAAGTGGCGGCCTGGCGCCACGCTCCACGGTGTCGTATTGAAGTGCGATTACCGTGAACGGCTGATTGCGCATTGTCATGCCCCCGATCTGCATACGGTCTACGCGCACATACTGCTCGGACACTGTGCCAGAGCCAGCTCCACCGCTCGTACCGGCGCCGACCGGTTTTAGCCCGAGCGCAGCGACCGCATCGGGCGTCAGAATGTCGTGGCCGCCCGTGTCGAGGATAAAAGCGAACGGCCCTCGACCATTGAGCATGGCCTCGACGCTGACCTCGCCATCAAACTCGATGGGGACGACAGATTTTCCGCCGGCAATCGTAAAATCGTCGGGGGTCCGAGGCCGCCCAAAGTCGTCGGCCGTTGCGCCGACCCTATCGACGTGTTCGATCTGAATCACGTCTGCGGCATTTCCGTAGTCGCTAGTGAGCTTGAAAGGAATAAAAAGCCCCTGCGCCTTTCGGTAGTCATCGTAGCGAATGGTCCGTACATTGATCGTCATGGTCTGGACGGTTCGCGCGAGGCGGCTTGTATCCTTGTCGAACCAAAGCTCCACTGGTTGCCCCTGTGGTGGCACCGCCCGAACGACGGTGAAGTTGCGCCCCTCCGCCTCGCGATCCTCGAGCAGCTCCAACGCGGCTCCAAGTGCATTGCGCCTCAGGTAGCCGAATTGTGCCAGCCAAGCGTCGGTCACATGGACGCTGCGCATGAACTCTGAGTCGATCGCGTGCACGCCGCCAGACATGTCCTGGCGCCAGGCGCGGCGTCCGTCCCATACCGCAGCTTTGGAGAAAACGCCGAAATTCGACGCTTCTCGCGTCTTGCCCGTTGCCAGGTCAATGAGCTTGGACCAGCGGCCGCTCAGCCCACTGCCCTGCTCAGATCCGGAGAGGCTGATGCAGCCGACATAAGCCGAATCGCGAACACCAGCGGCGGCCCTTGCGGACCCCAAGACGGCATCAGCTCCAGCGATGGAGACCATCGGAGCCCAGAGTGTGACCAAGGTAGCGAGTGCGGCAATCGAGTAGCGAGCGTGACGTTTCTTCATCGCCGCAGCTTGCGCTCGATGCGTGCCTACGTCTTGAATCTACTTAGCCCAAGTCGACGCCACTGTGAGGGACGCCGTCCGGTGACGATCGTCACGGCACGAGTCATATGCGCCTGATCCGCAAAGCCGTTGTCCATGGCAACCATCGCCAACGGCAAATCGGTGTTGACTAGGCTGTGCCACGCACTGCGAACACGCATTTGCGCACGGAATGCATTCGGCGAGACCTCGTAGACGCGACGAAAGCCACGTGAGACGCTGGTCGGGGCGATGCCTCTGTTCTCTGCCCATTCGGTTAAACAGAGTTCGGGGTACCGACGAATATCGATCGCCAACTCGTCGGGCCAATCGCGCACAGTGCACGGTACCGGCTCTAACAGCGATAGGAGCAATTCGCGAGCCGCGACGTAGTCCCACTCGGCCGTGCGTACAATCAGGTCGGGGTCGGGTACGCGGCAGAAAGCAGTCGGGTGAGCCGCCCAATTCGGCAGGTCGAAATTGATGGTCTCGGCGCCACTCACCAGAAACCGATCGCAGTGGGCGTCATAGGGCCCATGGCAGTTGACGTCACCCGCACGAGCAATCCTGCGGCCACAGTCGCCAGCTTCTTCGAATCCGCCCGACAAGACGACGCAGACGTACCCAGTCTCGTGTCGGTGCCGAGGCAGATTGCACCCATTTCCCCAGCGTTCTTTTACAGTAACAATCGGAGCGAATGCAGGCGCCAAGTCATCAATTCCTTAATAAGCCGCCAAGCGCTGTGACCGCTGATTAGAGTAAAGGGCCGGTCGATTGGTTTGAACGACTCGTCCGCCAGCTAAGTAAGACGTAATCATGCGCGATGTGTGGGCGGCCATCGAAGTCATTCATCTGCGTCGCGAGCCGGACTTGTATTGGCGTGAGCGGGATAGACATAAAACAATATCCATTTTTCGAACTCTGCGCGCGACGCGTTTCATTCGTTAGGACGCTCGTTTCATGCCGTTCGCGCCGCATTCCGCTCCGCTCAGGCTTGCCGGCTTGCGCCCCGAACCACGCGACCTTTAGGATGATCTTATGGAACCGCGTGATATACAGTTGCGTACCTTTACCTTTTATCACTGCATAAAGGTCTTCTGCCTGTGGACAATGCGGCAAGGCTGGTCGCCTGACCTGTCCCCATGCGCGTCTTAATTGCTGATCACGAGTCCTGCGAACGAGACACGCTCGTTGAACAGTGCCACTCGCGCGGCGGACTTGGCAATCTGATCGTTGTGGAGTCCGGCGCCGAGGCGGTAGAGCAGATACGCCTGTATCGGCCCGATATCGCATTGCTGGCGTGCGAACTTAAGGATATGACGGGATTCGATGTTTTAAGCGCCCTGGATGATCACGAGCGCCCCGCAACGATCATGGTCGGTCGCGATAATCGGTATGCGGCGCAAGCGCTGTCGTCCGTGGCAGTCGATTATCTCACCAGACCAATCTCCGCCGATCGGCTTGCGTTGGCTCTCAAGCGAGCGAGCCCGGGTAAGCGACGAGCGGTCCACCGTCCTGCTGCCAAGAGAGTACCCACCGTTGAAAAGTCGGCCACTCTATATGCTGACTCTCGTCAACTTGGGCAGCGCGATCGTTTGGTGGGCGAGCGGGCGGGGCGGATATATTTCTTTTCTCCAGTCGCCATCGATTACATCGAGGCTGACAGCAACTACGTTAAGATTCATGTTGGATCAGAACGCTACATGAACCGGGACTCGTTAACGCGCCTGTCAGCACTGCTGGCGAATATTGGATTTGTTCGTATCAGTCGTGCCGTTCTCTTGAACCTGCAACGCGTTTCTTTCGCGCAACGCGAGGGTCGGGGCGTGCTGGCGTTCGTGTTGGAATCCGGCGCTCGCGTCGTGTCAAGCACCGGATTTCGTCTGGAGTCCGGCGCGCAACTTCGAATCGCCCGCACTCGCGGAACGCGGAGCAGAAGCCGCATCGGATGACCTCGCGGCGTCGGAATAAGTCGTTCCCAGTGAGAGCCCATATTCAAAGATCAACGACCCAGTGCCTACTGTTTTGCTGCATGGTCGCGCTGCACTGCGCGGGAGCGTCTGCGCAAGGTACGCGTATTGCGCCTGGAATTGACTTGATTGTCGGAACATTTATTCCTGGCCAGCAACCGGATGGCAATAGTGTTTTGATTCATGCCCCAGATGGCTTGATCGTTGTCGACACCGGCCGCCACGTTCAGCATACGCAGCAGATTGTCGAGTACGCGCAGCGGGCGAATCTGCCGATTCGCGCAATCGTAAACAGTCACTGGCATTTGGATCACATCGGAGGCGATGCGCGAATTCTCGCGATATATCCCGACGCACAAATCTATGCAAGTGATGCTCTGAAAGATGCGCTTAAAGGATTTTTGGCTAGATATACCGAGTATCTCGAAAAGCAGATTCAAAAGTCGTCGGACGATCCGAAGGCGCAAGCTTGGCGCGACGAACTGGCGATTATAGAAACTGCAACGAGTGCATTGCCGACCGAGGTAATTGACGAGACCAAGCAGTTGACGATCGCCGGACGACATCTAGTTCTGCACCTGGAGACCAGGGCGGTGACAGGCGGGGATGTATGGGTATTTGATCCAGCGAGTGGGGTACTAGTTGCCGGCGATCTTGTTACCTTGCCGGTGCCTTTCTTGGACACCGCCTGTCCAGAACACTGGAAGAACGCGCTCGGACATCTTGCGGAGGCGCACTTCAAAATACTCATACCCGGGCACGGCGCTCCAATGCACAGACTCGATTTTGATAGGTATCGCCGTGCCTATGAGAATTTGCTCGAATGCGCCGGCAGCGCCCACTCCACCGAGGAATGCGCTGCCGGCTGGGTGCACGACGCCGGAAACTTGATCGCGGATCCAGACCGCTCCTATGCCAAAAAGTTGATGGCCGGCTATGTTGACAGTTCGCTTCGTGCCGGTCCCACCAAGATCGTCACGTTCTGCGGGGACTGATCGTCATGGCTCGACCGGCGGGTGCCGTGGGCGGATTGGCCTTCATAACGTTGTGCGTTGCCGCCGTCGGCGTTTTGTCCACGGCCGGCATCCGACGGAGCTCCCCCGACGAGCCGCTGGGCGCTCTGGAAAACGACGGGCGGAATTCGGTCGCAGGACCCATCCATGTCAACCATGTTGATGCCGACTTGGAGATCGATCAGCTGGCGTCAAACGTCTACGCGTTCGTTTCAAATAACACGACTCACGAGTGGGAGGATGGAAACACGACGGTCATCATCGGCGACAAGGATGTCGCCGTCGTCGATGCACCCACTACCTACCTGTCGAAACGGCACCTGGCTCTGATCCGTAAACTCACCGACAAACCTATTCGGTACGTGATCAACACGCATTTCCACCGCGATCACGTGATGGGCAATCATGTCTACCAGGATGCCTTTCCGGATGTGACTATCGTCCAGCAGGAATATACGTCGAGCATCGCCGATCGGCGCGACCCGCTGGCAATCGAAGAGCTTAAGGGTCAGCACGCCGACGATCTGCTGCGAAGTTTGAAAGACGCGGCCGAGAAAGGTATGGACGCGAATGGGACTCCCCTGCTCGGTTACAATCTCGAGCGCGCAAAGCGATCTTATCGCGAAGTCTTGCCGGTATTGCGCGAGGCCAAAGCGACACGCTACGTGCCGGCCAATGTGACGTTCGATACCTCGATGAAGATCAATCTCGGGGCGTGTGAAGTTCAGCTTATACACCTGGCAGGCCATACTCCCGGTGACACGGTTGTTTGGATTCCGAAGGCGAACATTCTGGTTGCGGGCGACTTGGTCATAGCGCCGGTACCCTACGGCGGCCCCGACCAATACATTGATTGGATCGCGTCGCTGGACAAGCTAATGACATTCAAGGCCTCGGCAATCGTGCCGGGACATGGCCCGGTTGAGTTCACCCAGGAATATTTGGCTCAGGAACGGGATCTATTCAGAGCGCTCATGGATCAGGCAGATACTGCGGTCAATCAAGGGCGTTCTCTCGAAGACTTCAAAAAGATCCTAGATCTCTCAACATTCGAAGCGCAGTTCGTCCACGGAGATCCGGAATTGCAATGGGCTTGGGATAACTACTTCGAGGGCAAAACCGGCGCACTTGCCGTTAGAGCCTACCGCACGGCGTTTGGTAATCTGTAACCATGGAAGATAGCGGACGCGAGGGTCGTTCCGATTTCTCCGACCAAGATCCGCCCCAATCCGATTCAATCAGCTGAGAAATACCACGATGACTAAGGCCTCCGCCATGGCCAATTTGCACAAGGGAAGCGACATGCACTTCAAGCAGGCCATTTGCATATTCGCGCTATTTGCCGGTCTTGGAATGGCGCTTGAACTGGACCAAAGCTTCCCACTGGAGAAAGTACCTTCACTCACCCGTCTAATAGACTATGAGGCCGCTTGGTCACCCGACGCTCAATCAATCGCTTTGATCTCGAATCGTCACGGAGGTCTAAAAGTTCATATATTGGATGCGACCGAACGCGGAAGCGGTAGCACCATGCACCAAATCACAAGTGGTCCGGACGAGGATGATTCACCCGCATGGTCACACGACGGCAAGCAAATTGCGTTCGTTTCGATCCATAACGCGATTTCGGACATCTTTGTGATCAACGCCGATGGCGGCAATCAGCGGCAGGTCACCCGCGACATTGGTCAGAACATTCATCCCATGTGGTCGCCCGATGGATTGCGGATACTATTCAACACGACCCATTATTCCGAGCAAGAACAAGGCTCCGACAAGGCGTTGGACGACAAACGCGTCATTGGTGAAAAACGCGACGATTCCATTGATCTTGCGACCATCCGACCGGACGGCACTGACCTAAAACCCACCACCCACGGCGGCGGTTTCACTTACGCTTCTTTTTCTCCTGACGGCAAGATGATTTTGCACCGCCGCCAACACGACCAAGTCTCGCAGATTTTTCTAATGAACGCCGACGGCTCAAATGACCGCAATCTTTCGGGAACATTCTCGAGCGACGGCTGGCCCTCCTGGTCGCCCGACGGTCAGCGGATTGTTTTCTCGCGCCACACATCGAACGGCTTCCAGATTTTCGTGATGAATCGGGACGGCAGTAATGTACGGCAACTGACCAATGCCGCCGGGGAGTTTGTCAACGCACGATGGTCGCCGGATGGAAGGGCCATTTTGTGTGGCCGACGACTCGGTGGAACCAACCTGGTTCTGTTCGACGCGCCCACATAAGCCCCATTTGGGCCTGTCACGAAAATATTTGTAGACGCCCTCGGAAGCGTCGGCTCACGGTGACACGCGTACCGCGCTTCAGCAGAACCTCGCAATCGCCGTGCAGCAGAGGCCGCAGCTCAACGATCTGCTCTATATTAATGATCGTCGAACGGTGGACGCGTACGAAACGGGGCTTGTCAAGGCGCTCCTCGACGCTGCGAAGCGACTGCCGTGTGAGGTAACAATGGTCCCGCACGAAGATCTTCACATGTTTGCCAGCGACCTGGATTAGTTCGACATCGAGTGTGGGTATCAGCAAAATTCGATTGCCTTCTGTGACTAAGAGGCGGTCGTGCCCAGTCTTCTGGGCCCGAGGGCCGATCTCTCGGTCGTTAATGTTGGTTTCGCGGCTAATTCGCTGGGCATCTAGGGCTGCTTTAGCCCTGCCCAACGCCTTTGCAAACCGCTCATCATCGAATGGCTTCAATAAGTAGTCGACAGCGCCGGCTTCATAAGCATTCAGCGCATACATCGAATAGGCCGTTACAAAGATAATGAACGGGCGAATTTTCCGGGCGTGAAAGATCTCCAGCAGCGCAAAGCCGTCTCGTTCCGGCATCCGCACATCGAGGAACACCAAGTCCGGAACAATGTTTGCGTCCAATCGCTCATAATGTGCAACGGATGTGCACTCGCCAACAATGCGGATCTGGGGGTCGCGCGACAGCAGTAGTCTGACGCGAAGGCGCGCGATCGGTTCGTCATCGACAATGAGCGCCGACAACGCCGCGGGGTCGACGGTTTGTGCGCTGGCGCTAATTTGTGTACTCCGCCGCGTCGCTGGTGTATTTGACCGCCGCCGGTAGGTTCAGCTCGGCGCGGGTTCCGCAAACAGGATCGGGCCCAATGGTGATTGTGCCCTTGCCATTGTAGGCTGCGAAGAGTCGCGCGCTCACATTGCACAGTCCGGTCCCAAACGAAACCGGCTCGAGTTGCGCGCGCATGGACGGTCTGCTATTTGCGACGCAAACAATGAGACGATCTTGAGATCGTCTAATCGTAACGGTCACTTCCAGATCCTTGTCGGGATCAGAAAGACCATGTTCTATGGCATTCTCCACGAGCGGCTGCAGCAGCAGCGCAGGAATGAGCGCAGTCAGTGACTCAGATTCGACTGTCAATTTCACGTGCAAGCGGTCGCGAAACCGCGATTGCTGCACCGCAAGGTACGCTTCCACCCCGACTACTTCCGCCTCGACGGAGGTCCATGGATTTTTCGCGCTCTCGAGTGCTATCCGAAGAAAGTCACCCAGCCGAGCAACCGTCTCAACCGCTTGGGCCGGGCTTTCGGCGATGAGGCCCGAGATGGCATTTAAGGCATTAAATAAAAAATGGGGATGTAGCTGGGCAGACAGCGTTGCCATTCGCGCATTGGCAAGTTGCGCGGACATTTCGGCGAGCCGCACCGAGTCGCGATGCGAGCGACGCGAGGTGACGACGAGTGCGACCGCGATAAGACCTATCACGTAGGCGGGAAGCCAGAATCGAAGCAACATCATCCATTGCGCGGCATTTGCGTGCATCGGCCTCCACAAGCGACTGGCCTCTTCAACAGCGTGTTGCCAGGTTTCATCGATTAAGCCCGAAGATGCATACAGTACAAACGGAGCCATACGGATGACGAGCAGCGCTAGGACGACATTGGCGAAGACTACGCGGATTCTTGGCCATGCGGCTTCAGGCCAGCCCAGACCGATCCCAATTCGATAGGCGAAAGCAGAAAGCAAAAACAACAGACCATGATGCAGCAGACGCGCGCTGTTACTAATCATGTATTCGCCGCGTTGCATGGTTCCGCTCATCGGCCACGCCCAGAGCATTCCGACGACAGCGACACAGAGCCAGACCAACCCGCCCGCCGTCCAAATAATCACCCAAAGCTCCGAATTAGGCGCAGCGGCGCGTTGATCTCGCACCTTGGATAATGGCAGCGAAGAACTGAGCGAAACACTATGTTGGAGTTCCATGCCTGAAGTTTAGAAGGTGTAGCCACAATCACCAAATGGCCGGGTCATTTTGGCGTAGACGGGATTCTAAACGGCGCGAGCGGCGTTACGATGTGCGCCGATGACGGGAGTTATGTCACGTCTGCAGCCCATGCGACGCGCGAATCGGAGTCTCGACAAATCGTTTCACCACGCTCGATGAAGGGTCTTGCCTGAACTGTGATGGAGTAACGCCGAATTGCCGTCGAAACACGGTCGTAAAATGGCTATGGTTGGCAAAGCCTAAATGCACAGCTATCTCGCTGAGATCGCAGGACGAATCCTTGAGTAACTGCAAAGACATTCGGATGCGCACATGCTGTTGGTAGGCGTGCAGGCTCACGCCGGTTTCTATTCGAAAAATGCGGACCAGCTTGCTTATCGAACAATGAGAGCTACGTGCGAGATTTGCCAGGGAATGATTGACCCAGCATTCCTTCGCAAGACGCTCCTTTACCGCCTCCACCGCATCTCTTCGATGGGTTTCGCATGCAGGACGATGACTCGATTTCGGCTTCGTCTGCTTTTGCCAATGTCTGTCTGCGTTGCTGACTACAGACTGGACCAAGTGCGCCAGATATTCATCGAAGGCAAGATCGGTTATGTCCGCCCCCTTGCTTAGCGCCTCATTGATGTGCCGCTGCGCCATATATTGCCGCGGCGTAATTGGCGCAAATTCCCTATCAAAAAAGACTCCATCCGCCGCCCTGCTCGATGACGCCCGATCGGCGCTGAGTTCTCCTAAGAATGACGGTGACACCGCAATCCAATCATTGAAATCGCCCCGTTTATCCAAAATCTGGCGCTGGTACGTGGAACCGACATTCTGAAAATTTGCACAATTCGCGGTTAGTACGGCGGGTGGGTGGCTGTCAGTCGCACGAATAACGCTTGAACGCATGAAGTCGATGTACGGGCAACTCTGGGGACCACCTCCCATTTTGAACAGAGGATGCGTCGGTGGGCATCGCACTTCGCCGATGGCAAACAGAAGCGTGCGTTTTAGAACGCGCTCATAGGTCGTGACATTGACGACCAGATCCGTAGCCGGGTCGCTCAAGATTTTAATTTCGCAAGCATGGGGAAGCAGGGACACGGGTAATTTCCGGATTGCTTCAGTCAGCAGGCAATCGAACGTTTTCACGCACTCGTTCTATTGCGCATCCCGCTGGAACCTGTTGGGCGACGACGCGGTTACCCTGCACGGGGGGAGAAAGAAAGCTCGACGGTACGAGTCCGCACTTGTCCCAGACGCGCACTGCCACGCAGGTGCGGTACCCGCCAGAACACGGCAGCGCCGCGCCGAACGATATGCCCACGCACATGATGCAGACGCGGACCACGCCGCTCCGGCCCTCGCGTTCCAGGCGTGCCAGCTGTCGAGGAGGAATACAGCGGCGCAGAGACTTCGATGTGTTCTAGCAGCGGTGGTTTTCCGGCGCGGCGCCGCGCTCGATTCAGTTTATCAACGGCAATCGCTCGCTGCGGCAACGCACTTCGTGCCGAAAGCATGAGCATGAAGGCAAACAACATCGGCGGATCGAAAGCACAGGCTGATAGGTTGCGGCGCAATATCGCCTCTCGCATTTCCCGAGTCTGGCATCGGTCTCGATAGTATGAGGCCCACTCCTCGTCGAAATGGAACCTTAGATGTTCTAACAAGTCCTCGAGACCTGATTCTGGGGCGATGACTTGAGCCCAACCAGCCCATACAACAGGATCTGCCGATACGAGGTTCTCCCGTATACCGTCGAGATCGAAGTCCACGATAACGGGACTGACATAGGCGAGTTCGGAGCGTGTCGACCAGAAAGTCCGAATCCGCCCGGCTCGCCCGTCGGACGATGCCGTGAGCAGTGCCCCGGCGCGCTGAGCTTCACCCGCACCTTGTGAGTTCTGCGCCGCAATCGCCTTCAATTCGTTTCCACGTGCAGCGTCGATCCACTCAACCCACAGTGACCGCGCAGGAACATGGATGAGATCAAGGCACGACACCAGATGATCACCATCCGAGAAGGCCATTTCGGTCGCACAGCGCGCGAGTTCATCTGCGAGAACGTAGCGGAGCGGACAGTTCCGAACGGCATTTTGAAAGCGTTCTGCCCCGGGGAGCATTCGGCCATCCTCCAAGTGAATTGACTCGGTCCGACCCTGGGCTATGAGATCGAGTAGCCGCATCGGTGGGCAGTGCAACCTGGCTAATCTTTGCTGAAGAGGACATCAATCGTGGCACACAGTGCCGCCTCGAGTTATTGATTGACACGAGCAGTCTTTTCTCGGGGATGAGTGCTTCCTAGGTGTAGTGAGTGCGTCGAGGCGGGCAGTCTTGGCAACTGCAGCGCTGTCGAACCCGAGCCTGGTACTTTTCGACGTCGCGCACCGTGGCCGTGACGCGTCAAAGCCGACGCCGATCTGAAGCGGCCCAGAATAAAAGTGCGCGCTGCCAGCTGTCATCAGTATTTGAGCCGATGCATTTGCATCACTCGCATCACGACAACCGCTGTTCACAACATGCATCTGCGCCCTCATGACATTCTTCGTGCCCTCTATCGTCACCTGTGTATCGTTCCTCGAGCGAGAGCTACTTCGCGCGCAAGGCAATGTGCGGATCGTCGCTTGCTTACGACAGTGGCCCGCCGCGCAGCAAGTCGAGAACAGAACATTTAGGGAGATCATGATGCATATATACCGAGGAATGAGTTCCTCTAGCGTCGAGTTGCCGTTGAGCAGTCTCGAGCGTGGGTCGGTCCGCTGCATCGCCGCGGGGTTGGGTACTTTGCTGCTCAGTTTTACTGCGGGTGCCGCGGAAACCACCGAGCCAACGCCTTCCTCCGAGCTAGCGGAAATAGTGGTAACCGGTTCGAGCATCGCACAGAAACTCGACTCGTCCTCCCTACCGGTCACCATCTTGAGTGCAGACGAAATTGCAAAGACAGGATTCACCTCCGCGACAGATCTTCTTCAGAATTTACCTGGCATGCAGGGCTTCGTACCTGCGTCGAGTTCGGTGAACGGTGGCGCCGGCGGCGTCACCACTGCAGCGGTACATTCCTTGCCGTCGAAGTACACGCTGGTACTGGTGGACGGACAACGTGTAGCTGGCTTTACGCTAGGCTCAGTGCAGGGCGAAGGATTCGGAGTGAACCTCAGTAGTATCCCTCTCGATGCCGTCGAGCGCGTCGAAGTACTGACCGACGGCGCCTCAGCACTGTACGGCGCGGATGCCATTGCCGGCGTGGTGAACTTCGTCCTCAAAAAAGACCAGACCGAAGGCAGCGCGTACTACAACGCTTCCATTCCGGAGCAATCCGGTGGCGGTGGCTGGAACGCCGGTGTTAGCAAGGGATTCGGTGATCTTACCAATGACGGCTGGAACATTCTGTTCACGTTCAGCCACGATTTCCAAGATAAGCTCGAAGCATCGCAACGCGCCGTCTCCAGCCAGGGCGCATACTTTCCATTTTCAGCAAACGGGACGAACTATCTTTTCAACAATCGTACCTCCAACACCGAGCCTGCGAACATCACCATTGGCCAGCTGGGAGTATCGTACAACCCCTATTATCAAGCGAATGGCAATTGCGGCCAAGGCGCGCTGGCGGCACCGCTCACGGTGGGGGGGAACACTACTTGTCGCTTCAACTACGCGGCGACGGTTGAGGACATTCCAGGATATACTCGAGATAGCGGTTTATTGAAGGCTACCTTCGACCTTCACGATGGCGGCACTGCCTGGGGCGAAGCTCTGATTTCCCAATTCGACATGACCGCGCAATACGCCGCGCCGGCACAGGCGTTTCTCACCACTCCGACTGACAATCCGGTGCTCTGGAACAATTACGTCGCACCTTACTTGGCGGCTACCGGTCAGACCGCGACCAACGCGACGATCGGTTATCGCGCCATATCGGCGGGCGGGCGCACCGATGACTGGCAGACAAAAATGCGGCATCTTGCGGTGGGGTGGGATGGAAGCTACTTCGGATGGGATTTGAAGGCCGCCGTGGTCAACTCTCATGGGGTTCTGACTGATTATCTGGCCGGTGGATATCTGGATTCTTCCCAGTTCTACTCGGCCATTGCCAGTGGCGCCTATGACCCGGTCATGGCTACCGGCGCGAGTTCGCTCGCGACAGCGGTCCTGCACCAAACGTTTAGCCAGAATTTTTCCGATGTGACCGCTTTCTCGGTTGGCGCGCAACACAGGATATTCGATCTGGAAGGGGGTCCATCGATATTGTCCCTGGGTGCGGAGTACGACCGCTACAAGTATTCAATCGACTACAGTTCCCTCGCACTTTCGCAGAGCGGATTCTCGTCGCAACCGGCGAATCCAGACTATCCGATCGGAGGCGGCTATGGGTATGTGCCGTTTGAAGCGGACCGGGATAATTGGGGCCTATTTGGCGAGTGGTTGTTTCCAATCCTCAGGCAGCTGAATGCCACCGCCTCAGTGCGTTTCGATGACTATGCAAAAGTGCACAGCGATACCGTATTTTCGACCACGGCAAATCCGGCCACCGGCTTGCAGGACGAGCTTGCGCCCGCAAATCTGGGCAATACGTTCAGCGACACGACGTTCAAACTGTCCTTCCGCTACACGCCAATCGACATGGTTTCATTTCGAGGCTCTTACGGAACAGGCTTCAGGGCGCCAAGCCTGACCGACATCGCCGGGGCGCTCGGCTATTCGGGTGTGACGTCCGGGAGTTACGCTTGTCCATTCCCTGGATCGGCCGGCTGTCAACCTGGCGCCGCCCAGTACGATCTCCTGGCAGGACCCAACGGACTATCCGGATCCGCCGGGTTGAAGCCTGAAACCTCCAGGCAGTTCGGCTTCGGGGTGCGCGTGGATCCTGTATCGCAACTTTCACTTGCGCTGGATTATTGGAACGTAAGAATCAAAAATCAGGTCGAATCTGCGGGCATTGCCGAGCAGGTCGCCTTTAACAATCCCAACGCTTACAAGAGTTTGTTTGTCAATCCGTACACTGATCCTACGGGAATCACAACAATCGCGCTGGAGCAGGTGCCCTTCAATGGCGGAGAGGCGCAATATTCGGGCATCGACTTGAATGCCAATTACCGTGTTGATCTGGGATTCGGTCGATTCAATGCAAACTGGACCGGCACTTACATGCTCCAGCAGGAATATACCTACGGACCGGGATTACCCGAAAACACCGACTTGGGAGTCTACGGTCCCGATCAACAGGTCGTGTTTCGGATCATTTCGAATCTCGAGCTGAGCCTGCAGACCGGCGAGTGGGTGAACACGCTGATGACACATTACAAGTCCGGATACCGGGACGAAGGTTACTCGGCTGGCTCCGCGATTGTGTTCTTGGCCAATCCCGATGGCTCGTTGGGTGCGCCGGTCGCGTTCGGCGGCCTGAAGGTACCGAGCTTCGCAACCTTTGACTGGCAGACCGCCTACAACATCCAGAAGAGTATCCGCTTGACGGTTGGGATCAGAAACCTCACCGACAAAGCTCCGCCACTATCGTTGCAGACAGGCGGCGGCGGCAACCAGTCCGGATATGACGGTCGCTACTATGACCCGACCGGCCGCACCTTTTATGTTCGGGGTGATGTGAAGTTCTGACCGCCGATATCTAGTCGAGTTGCTCGGTTCACGAACGCGCAGGCGTGCTGCGCAAATATTCCAGCAAGACCTCGGTCATCGCGCGAATCCCGAGGGGAATTGATGAATCGTCGGCCACGAAATTGGTTGCATGGTTGATGCCGGATATGGTGCCAGGCTTTTGCGTACCGATAAAGAAGAAGAACGCGGGTGCACGCTGCGCGAAAAGAGCGAAGTCATCGGCCGCCATGACGGGAGGCGACTCTTTAACGTTTGCGCTGCCGACAACTCGTTCCAACGCCGGCAGCATGCGCTTCACGAGCGTCGGATCGCTGACAGTCACCGGAACTTTGTCGTAGAACTCGACCTCGGCAGATCCTCCCGCTCCCCGCGCAATGCCATCGACGATTTCCCGCATGCGCCGCTCCGTCTGCTCGACGGCGGCGTCACTGAAGACGCGGATGGTTCCACCCAGCGTCGCCGTGTCCGGAATGATGTTGTTGCGTACGCCGGAGTGCACCATGGTTACGCTGAGCACCCCCGGATCGTAGGGCGAGAGGTTTCGCGTGCGAATGGTCTGCAGTTGCATAACGGCCTCCGCCGCCATGATGACGGGGTCGATGGAATACTGCGGAAATGCGGCGTGTGCCTGCTTGCCGTGAAACACGATGCGGAAGTTATCGTCCGCAGCCGTGGTGGCACCGAGGGAGTAACTAATCTTGCCGACATCGATGTTGCCGACCGAGTGCAGGCCAAATACGGCCTCCGGTTTCAGGTCGCCGAACAACCCCTCCTTCAACATCAATGCAGCGCCTCCCTCTTCCCCCTTCGGCGGCCCTTCCTCGGCCGGTTGGAAAATGAAGATCACCGTCCCCGGAAGTTCCTTACGCATGCCGGCAAGAACGGTGGCCACCCCGAGAATGGCGGCAATGTGAATGTCATGACCGCATGCGTGGGCGACGCCCACATCCTGCTCATTGTAGGTGGAACGAACTGTTGATTTGAACGGCAGATTGCTGTCTTCGGTGACCGGCAGCGCATCGAGTTCGGAGCGAACTGCCACGATCGGGCCCGGCTGTCCGCCTTTGAGAATTCCGACAACGCCGGTATGTGCAATTTCGGTGCGGACATCAAGACCCAGAGCGCGCAGCCGCGCGGCCACGAGCTTGGCGGTTTCAAATTCCCGATTCGAAAGCTCCGGATGTTGATGCACCTGATGGCGCAGCGCGATTGCGCCGGATGAGGCCCCTTGTACCGCAGCAGCGATTTCAGTGTCCGTAATCGGCTCCTTGGATTGCGATTGTGCCTCGCCTGGTCCAGGCCATAAGCTGATCAGCACAGCCATAAAGACCATAAGTCGTGTTATCGCGATTCGCAGCGTCATCCTCGATCTCCCTCAAATTCCAGCGCAGCGGACGTGGAGCGATTGTAGCGCCCAGAGCCGCCCTTTTTCGTTGTGGAAATGGCAATGAGGAATGGGACCGAATTTTTGACTTATGCCTCAAGACAGGCAACCCTGAACGCCGCAGGATGGACGCGGAATACGCCCAGTTGCAGCTCGAACGCACAAAACTGGGGCAGATCTTCAGGTGGCCGGCAAATAGCCGGAGCCGTGGCGGATACCTCTAAGGGTTCGCCATCACCTTCAAGACCTCTCCGCGAACCACAAAGGGCAATCCGCTCAGTTGGTTCGGCACGCACGTGATGCTCTTGTTCACATCGCGAGTCGCAAATTTCGGCAGGATCTGCTGCACAAACTCCTCCACCAGCTCGCAATCGCCGATGTCGAAGGTTCGGAAAGCATCGGGAGCGACGGCGAACGGCTGGTAACGGGCGCTTATCGCCGCCAGGTCGCCCGCGTGCAGCGGTTTGGCGGCGCTATCGGGCAGTGCCGGCGCCGAAAAGACCATCGTCAGGGTCGGAGCAATTCTCGCCGCACCGGCGCTCGGCTGTACATTGCAGCCCAACGCCGATATCTTGAGGTCGCGTCCCGCTCCCAGCTCCAAGATCAGCGAGCGCATCTTGCCGCGCAGACCAGCGCAGGAGTAGCGCGAGGTGACGCCCATGTAAACGAAGTTCAGGCGCTGCTCCTTCCATACCGCCGGCAGCGGATTGCCGCCCTCGAGGTCGCCGGCGCACAGCGGTAACGCGAACATCAATCCCGCCCCCGTCAGCAGCAAAAACTTCCGCATGGACCCCCCCGCCGGGCATTCGACCGCCCCGGCGCCCGCGAAGTTTCACGGCCCGGCTATAATGGCCCGCATGCCGGCAGCTCCGCCTTTCAATCTGCTGCGATGGATCGGTCAAAATCGCGCTCAGCTCGTGCCCCCGGTCGGCAACAAGCTGCTGTTTCAGGATGCAGCCTTCATCATCATGGCCGTCGGCGGCCCCAATTCACGCAAGGATTTCCATCACGACCCGAGCGAAGAGTTTTTCTACCAGCTGGAAGGCGATATGGTCCTGCGGACGGTGCAGGACGGCCAACGGATGGATGTACCCATACGCGAGGGCGAGGTGTATCTGCTCCCCGCTGAGGTAGCACACTCGCCGCAGCGCCCCGCCGGCAGCGTCGGGATCGTGGTGGAGCGCCGCCGCGCCGCCGATGAACTCGACGGGTTCTCTTGGTATTGCGAAAACTGCGGCAACCGCCTGTATCTCGAGCGAGTTGCGGTGCGCAACATCGAGACCCAGTTGCCGCAGATCTTTGCGCGGTTTTACTCGAGCATTGAGCATCGCACGTGCAAGGTCTGCGGCACAGTCATGCAGGCCCCGGCCTGACCGAGCCTGCGCATCATGCCGCGCTCGCAATCGCCCATGATGCGGCCGATCCGCTTGCGCGCTATGCGGCGGAGTTCCACCTTCCTTACGACGCCGCGGGGCGCAAGCTGCTGTATTTTTGCGGACATTCATTGGGGCTGCAGCCGAAGTCCGCAGCCCGCTACGTCGAGCAGGAACTGTCGGACTGGCAGCGCCTGGGCGTGCTGGGACACCACGTTGCCGCGCGCCCGTGGATTGCTTATCACGAACAGGCCTCTTCCCCGCTGGCGGCGCTGCTCGGCACAGATCCGGGTGAAGTCGTCGCCATGAACTCCTTGACGGTGAATCTGCATTTGATGATGGTCAGCTTCTTCAGACCCGATGCGAATCGCAACCGCGTGCTGATGGAGGCGTCGGCCTTTCCCTCCGACCGCTACGCCGTCGTTTCGCAGCTTTCCTTTCATGGCCTCAAGGCGGCCGAGCATCTGATCGAGATGGAACCGCGCGCCGGCGAGCGGACCTTGAGAACCGAAGATGTGATCGAGCGGATCGAACGCGAGGGGCCACGCCTGGCGCTAGTGCTGTTGCCCGGCGTTCAGTATCTGACCGGACAGGCTCTCGACCTTGCGCCGTTGATCGCCGCGGCACGCCGCGTGGGAGCGGCTGTCGGCCTCGATCTCGCCCATGCCATCGGCAATACGCCCTTGCGTTTGCACGACTGGAATGCCGACTTCGCCGTGTGGTGCAGCTACAAATATCTCAATGCCGGGCCCGGCGCCGTCGGCGGCTGTTTCGTGCACGAACGGCACGCCTTGGAGTTTACGCTGCCGCGCTTCGCCGGCTGGTGGGGGAACAACAAGGCTGAGAGATTTCGCTTTCAACGGGACTTCGATCCCGTCCGGGGGGCGCAGGGTTGGCAGATCAGCAACCCTCCCATTCTGTCCACCGCCCCGCTGCTCGCATCATTGGAGATCTTTCAGCGCGCCGGCATCGACGCCTTGCGAAAAAAATCGATTGCCCTCACCGGATTTTTTCTGCAGCTAATCGAAGAGATGCTGCCTCAGCAGGTGGAAGTGATCACTCCGAGCGCGCCCGAACAGCGAGGCTGCCAACTGAGCTTGCGCATTGCGCGCCCGCTTACCCAAGCGAAGCGTTGCCAACAGCTTTTCAGCGATGCAGGGTTGATCGGTGATTGGCGCGAGCCCGACGTCGTGCGCCTCGCCCCCGCGCCGCTCTACAATTCGTTCAGCGACGTATACGCCGCGGCGCAGGCATTATCGCAGGCGTTGCGTGCGTGATTCGCGCCCCATAGGCATCGTCGGCGCCGGACCGACGGGCGCCCTGCTGGCCATCCTGTTGCAGCGCCGCGGGCTTGGACCCCTGCAACTCTACGAGAGTCGTCCTGACCTGCGAACCGCTGCCGCGGAAGGCGGCCGAACCATCAACTTGGCGCTCGCGGATCGGGGAATTCACGCCTTGAAGGCCGCCGGCGTATTCGAGACGCTGGGCGCGGCGCTCAAGCCGATGCGTGGCCGGCTAGTCCATCATCACGGTGGCCACACCGTGTTCCAGCCCTACGGTCAGCGTCCCAATGAAGTTATCTATTCCGTTTCCCGGCATCGGCTGAACCAGGGGTTGCTCGAGGCGGCCGCGCGCCGGCGCGGAATCGAGGTCCATTTCGAGCATCGTTTCGAAGGCGCCGATTTCGCGGCCGGCGCGGCGCGGATTCGCGATCTCAAGGAAAATCGGCTGCTCGAAGTGCCCATGCAGCCGCTGATTACCGCGGACGGCGCCGGATCTGCGATGCGCCGGGCGATGAGCGCCGTGAATCTCATCGACGCGCACGAGCAGGATCTGGAGCACGGCTACAAGGAATTGTCGCTGCCGGCGTCGGCGGGAGGCGCGTATCTGATGCGCTCCGATGCGCTGCATATTTGGCCGCGAGGCAGCTATATGCTGATCGCGCTGCCAAACGACGACGGCAGTTTCACGGCGACTCTTTTCCTCGCGAAACGCGGCCTTCTCAGCTTCGAGTCGCTGAACACGGATCGCGCCATCGACGATTTTTTATGGCGAAATTTTCCCGACGCCCGCGAACTGATGCCGAATTGCGTGGCGGAATTCAAGTCGCATCCCGTCGGCTTCTTGGGAACCGTGTATGCCGCGCCATGGCACGCTGGCGCAGCGGCGGCGCTCATTGGGGACGCCGCGCACGCCATGGTGCCGTTTCACGGCCAGGGGATGAATTGCTGCTTCGAAGATTGCATCGAATTCGATGCCTGTGTCGAGCGCCATTCATCCGCGGCAGGGGTCTCCTGGGAAGCGGTTTTTGCGGACTTCGGCGCGGCTCGCAAGCCCAACACCGACGCGATCGCCGCCATGGCGCTGGAGAATTATCTGGAAATGCGCGAAAGCGTTGCCGACCCGAAATTCCAGCTGCAGCAGGCGTTATCGTTGGAACTCGAGCGGCGGTTCCCGCGCAGATTCATCCCACGCTACGCCATGGTGATGTTTCATCATGAGATTCCCTATCGAACCGCGCTCGAGCGCGGCGCTGCTCAATCCCGGATCTTAGCCGATCTCACCGCCGGCGCGATCAGCGCACTTTCCGATGTGGACTTCGAACTCGCGGAGCGGGAAATCAACGCCAGACTCCGGCCCGTCAGCCAGGAGCCGGTGCACGATCGAGGGTGATGAAGCTGCAGGCGAAAGAATTCTTCGCATCGGCTTCGTGGCGCTCCCGGCTCGACTCGGCCCAATCCGAGCCGCGCCAGTCGGCAAAAAACGTATCGCCTTGAAAGTGCGCGTGCACCAAGGTGAGATGGATGCGCCGCGCGAACGGCAGGCACAGTCGATAGATCTCTGCGCCGCCGATCACCATCAAAGGCGATAGAGGTCCGGGGGATTCACGTTCGGCTGCGGCCTGCGCATCCTGAAGCGAGGCGACGACCTCGCAATCGGCGGCTGCAAAATCCTCGGACCGGCTCAGCACCAGATTGGTTCGTCCAGGGAGGGCTTTGCCGATCGACTCATAGGTTTTGCGGCCCATGAGGATGGGTCGCCCCAAGGTGAGCGATTTGAAATGCCGCAAATCCGACGGCAAATGCCACGGCAACCGATTGCTGCGGCCGATGACGTCATTTTCAGACGCCGCAACCACCAGTTCCACTGCAGCGACCATGGCATTCACTCTCAAAATTGAAAGCGAACTTATACGCCGGGCGCGGCGAACCCGCCAGCGGGGTGCGTCTTGCGATCTCGCTGCTAGAATCGAGCGGCCAGCGCCGGGTTCGACGCTTCCAGCGGCGCCGAAATCAACGACACAATCGTACCGCCCGTATCGACGGCACAGGTCGCATGCGCCAGCGGCAATCCAGTCTTGGCGTCGTTGGCGTGCAAGTCGAAAGTGTAAACGCGATTGTAGTAGCTGGCCAATGCACTTTGATCTGCACCGCCGCGGTAGTTCAGCCTGTAACTGGGTGCCGGAGATCCTGGCGACGCGATGCTGGCGGCGAATGCCTTGGCGCAAACATTCAGCGCGGCATTTTCAGGACCCGCATCGGATAGGCTGGGGCAGATTGCAGCGATGGCGGCGAGCGCGGGAAGAAATTTGCGAAAGCTCATGGTGGTATTCCTTGATAAAAAATACCAACACCCCGCCACTACAATAGGCATCGTTCAGCGCGGCGACAAACGAGAAATATTTCCCCTTTGGCGAATTTGTCTCATGTGTATGCGAATCCAGACATTCACGCGACCCGGCACTCGCTCAATATCCACTGCGTGAGCTCCTGAAGATCCTCGCGTGCGCGATCCTCGGGTCTATGCAGCAGCACGTAGCTCTCGTTGGTGGTCAATTCCGCATCGAACAGCTTCACGAGTCCACCCGCATTGAAGCGGTCGGCGCTCAAGCGCGACGGCACCAGCGCCACGCCCACGCCTTGCTCGGCGGCGCGCACCACCGCGGACATGGTGTCGAGGCGAACCAGTCGATTGGGCTTGATCGGCTCTATGCCCAAACCGAGGGTCCAGCGTTCCCATGCCTCGCGGCGCTCTTCATGCAGCAGCAGCGTCTTGCCGTTCAAGTCGCTATAGGAATCGATCGGATTCTCCAGCAAAAATGTCGGCGAGCAGGCGGCAATGAAGCTTTGCGCAAACAACTCGTGCACGGTCAACCCGTCCCAGGGGCCTGCGCCCACGACGATGGACAGATCCGCTTCCGGAGGATGGGTCTTGGGCGCGGAAAAGGTGGTTTCGATTCGAATATCGGTTTCTTCCCGTGCCTGAGAGAAGGAGGCCAGCCGCGGCAACAGGAGTTCATTGGCGAAGAATGGCGGCACGTTCAAGCGGATGATGGTGCGGCCGTAGCGCTCCTGGAGCTGCTCGGTGACGGACTCGAGTTTCGAGAAGATATCGTTGATGTGATCCAGATAGTTCGCGCCCGCATCGGTCAAGGTGAGCGTGCGCACGCCGCGCTGAAACAAGCTGACACCCAGCTGCGCTTCGAGCGCCTTGATTTGATGGCTCACCGCTGAGGGGGTGACGAACAGCTCCTCAGCGGCGGCTTTGAAGCTTTGCAGCCGAGCCGCAACTTGAAAAGTCTTTAGGAATTTGAGCGACGGCAAACGCATGGACACAACCTATGATACACCATCAAACCTGAGCAACATTCGTGCCAGCCGCCAAAACACCTGATTTGCCGGGGATAATCTGACATAACGGTTTTGACTGCCATGTTCTCGGGCGTATCGCGACGAGCGCGCACGATAGTAGCGCGCCAGCATGCCAACGATGTGACACAGGTCCGCCAATACCGCCGAACTAATCGCGGGCGCGAAACCAGCCGCTCACGCTGAAGCGCTCGCGCTGCGCCGGCAGCACGCTGTGCTCGCGGCCCGGCGTGAGAAAGCAAACCAGCCGGCCCGCGATGGGCTCGATATCGCGGCACCCGCCGTCCGCATCGAATATTCGAAGCATGCCGCCCGCTTCGGGCTCCCAGTCGACGTTCAAATACAGCGCCAGCGATACTCTGCGCTGCGTGGTCCCTTGCGGCTGATCGACATGACGCTCGTAGCCTGCGCCGGGCGGATACCACGCATAGTGCAGTTCGAGCTCGAACAAGCCGAGGAACGCTTCGCGGTTCAATTCCAGCCGCAGGCGCTCGAGTTCGAGCAGCAATTCGCGCTCCGGGGGAAACAGCGGCTCGCGCAGCCAGCAGGTGAAATCGCCGCGAATGCTTGTGCGGCGCCGCACCGATTCCCCGCCGATTCGCGCCGCGGAAAAATCGCCCTTGAGCATGCGGGCGCGCGCGCATGCGAGCAGCGAGCGCACTTGCGAGTCGACGAGGAACTGATCGCGAACCGAGATATCAGCCGCGCCGAACATCGCTGCAGCGGCTCATCGTTTCGTTTGCCGGGTACGCCGCGCCGCGGGCTTGCGCTTTCGCGCCACGGGCTTCGTTTTGCGCACTTCCAGCATGCTGCCGCGGCAGGTCGGCGCTCCGCAGCGGCATGCGAATATGGCATCGACGTCGGCCGGATCGTCATCATCGCGCTGGATTTGATAGTCATAGACGAGTTCCTCGCCCGGACGAATGGTGCGTATGGCTTCAATGAAAATCCGCTTCTTCCAGGCGGTGCTTTGGCAATTCGGGTCGCAGCCATGATTCACATAGCGCGCTTCGTTGCCATCGACGCCGGCGTCGATCACCGTCTTCGCATCGACGGTAAACAAAAACGTGTGGTTGTCCTTGGGATCCTTGTTCTCGTAGCGCGCATCGGCGCGCGCGTGGCTCACACGCTCGCCGAGATACTCAATGATGGTCGTACCCTTGCGGATTCGACGCAGTGCAAACACTCCAAAGCCGTGAACGCGCGAGTGACGAACCTCAAACAAAGGAGTGCGAGGCCGCCGCGCCGACTGCTTCATACCGCGATGGGTGCTTTGATTGCCGCGTGGGACCGGTAATCGAGGACTTCAAAATCTTCGAAGGCATAATCGAACAAGCTTTGCGGCTTACGCCGCAATTTGAGCGTCGGCAATGGGTAGGGAGTGCGCGACATCTGCAAATCCGCCTGCGCCAGGTGATTCGAATACAAGTGGCAGTCGCCGCCGGTCCACACGAAGTCGCCCACCTTGAGATCGCATTGCTGCGCCAGCATGTGAGTCAGCAACGCATAGGATGCGATGTTGAAGGGCACGCCCAGCAACGCGTCCGCACTGCGCTGGTATAGCTGACAGGATAAATGTCCGCCGGCCACGTAGAACTGGAACAAAGCATGGCACGGCAAGAGTGCCATTCGATCCAATTCGCCGACATTCCATGCACTGACCAAGATGCGCCGCGAATTCGGATTGCTCTTCAGCTGCTCGACCACCTGCGCCAGCTGGTCGATGTGGCGCCCATCGGCTGTCGGCCAGCTGCGCCATTGCTTGCCGTAGACAGGTCCCAATTCCCCATTCTCGTCAGCCCACTCGTCCCAAATGCTGACGTCGTGTTCGTGCAGATACCTGATGTTGGTGTCGCCGCGCAAAAACCACAGCAGCTCATAGATGATGGAGCGCAGGTGCAGCCTTTTGGTCGTGACCAGCGGGAAGCCAAGATTCAGATCGAACCGCATCTGATAGCCGAAGACGCTCAAGGTACCGGTGCCGGTCCGATCGTCCTTGGCTGCGCCATGGTCGCGGATGCGGCGCAGGAAATCGAGATACTGCAGCATCTAGGAGCCTGCCTGGGCTTTCACCGCGCTCAGGTTGCCGGTCGCCGTATTGCGCCGGTAGGCATATATCAGCATCGCGGCCCCGGCGATGATCATCGGTGTCGTCAGCAGCATTCCCATGGTCAACCAATTGCCCGCCAGGTAGCCGATGTTCGCGTCGGGCAGGCGCACCCATTCCACCAAAAATCGTCCGCAGCCGTAGATCACAAGAAACAAGCCGGTCGGCGCCCATCGCGGACGCGGGCTGCTGGTAAACCACCACAGTATGACGAACAACAACAACCCTTCGAGGCTGGCTTCATAGAGCTGCGAGGGGTGCCGCGCGATCAAGACGCCTTGCGCATCCGGCACGCCAAATCCCCACGGCAGATCTGTCGGCTTGCCCCAAAGTTCGCCGTTGATGAAATTGCCGAACCGGCCGAACAGCAGCCCGATGCCGGGCAGCGGCGCCACGAAATCCAGCACGTCGCCGGCGGCCTTGCCCTTGACGCGGCCAAATACAATGCACGCGATGAGAACTCCGGTCATGCCGCCGTGAAAGGACATGCCTCCATCCCATAGGCGAAAGATATTCAGCCAATTTTCCGCGATGACATCGTGGCCGTAGAAAAGGCACCACCCCAGGCGCCCACCGACGATGACGCCAATGGCGCAGTAGAAAATGAGATCGTCGATGTCGAGCCCGCTCCAGGTCGAGCCGGGCCGCCGGGCGCGATATCTTGCCAGCCACCAAGCGGCCACGAATCCAATCAGGTACATGATCCCGTACCAGTGAACGCGAAGCGGCCCGATGCCAAATACGGGTCCGATGGAAACGGCGACGGGATTGATGTGCGGGTAGGTCAGCATGCGCGTTACTTTAAACTGTCATGGACCCGACAGAAATAGGCCTTGAGATATCGGGTTTCCGGGATCGCTGGGTGCACGGGATGATCCGGCGCTTGACCGCCCATTTCAACGATTTGCAGGTGCTTGTCCGCCGCGCGCGCAGCCTTTGCGATTGTCTCCTGCAAATCCTCCGCGCTGACGTGATACGAGCAGGAGCAAGAGACCAAAAAGCCATCCGTCGCGATGACCTGAATGGCCAGCTGATTCAAACGTTTATAGGCGGCCAGCGCTTTTGGCAGATCCTTTTTGCGTTTGGCGAATGCCGGCGGGTCGATGATCACCACATCGAATCGGGATCCTTGCTTGCCAAGTTCCTCGAGCGATTCGAAGGCATCGCCCTTGTGCGGGCGAATCCTGACGCCGTTGCGCTCGGCGTTGGCCGCAGCCACCTCGAGCGCCGCAGCGGAACTGTCGATGCATACCACTTCGCCGGCGCCGTGATGCGCCGCGCGCACGCCCCAAGCCCCGACGTAGCTGAATACATCCAATACGCGCGATCCCTTGCGCACGTACTTGGATAGCGCACGCCGGTTGGCGGCTTGATCGAAAAACCAGCCGGTTTTTTGGCCCTCGGCCAAGGGTGCCTTGAAATGAAGATCGCCTTCGACCACCTCGCCCAGCCCGTCGAATGTGCCCTTTGCGGCTTCGACATACTGGGGCAGTCCCTCCATTTCTCGAATGGAACTGTCATTCTTGAACAGCAGCGCCTCGCACCGCACGACTTGGTTCAAGGCTTCTTGGATCTGCGGCTTTAACTGCTCCATGCCGGCGGTGCCGATCTGCGCGACACAGCGGGAACCAAAGCGATCGATGACCAGTCCTGGCAACCCGTCGGACTCGCCGTAGATCAGCCGATAATAGGGCTTCGAATACAGCCGCTCGCGCAAGGCAAGGGCTGTGCGCATACGCGCGGCGAGCCAGGCAACGTCCGGATTCTTCCAAGTTCCCAGCAAGCGGGCGCAGATGAGCGATTGCGGATTGACATAGGCCAAACCTAAGGCGCGGTCGTTATGCGCCAGCACTCGCACCAATTCGCCTGGCTTGAACTTGACGAGCGGAGTCTGGTCCGTATCCACCTCGTTGCTGAAGATCCACAAGTGTCCGGCCTGCAGACGGCGATCTTCGTTGCGCCTGAGGCGCAGGACCGGGAGTTGCGCCGCATTGCTTGGATCCGACATGGAAAGTACTTAGAGCTATAGTAAGCGCCATTCTAACCGACCAGGGCTAGGAACATGCAGCGCAATCGCCTCGCCGGCGAGACCAGTCCCTATCTGCTGCAGCACGCGGACAATCCTGTGGATTGGTATCCATGGGGCGAGGCTGCCCTGACAAGGGCAAAACGCGAAGACAAACCCATACTCCTGTCCATCGGCTATTCGGCCTGCCACTGGTGTCATGTCATGGCGCACGAATCGTTCGAAGACGCGGGCACGGCGGCATTGATGAACGAGCTGTTCGTCAACATCAAGGTCGATCGCGAAGAGCGTCCCGATTTGGACAAGATCTATCAAATCGCGCAGCAGATGATTACGCATGGCGCCGGCGGCTGGCCGCTCACCATGTTTCTCTCGCCCCATGAGCAGCAGCCTTTCTTCGGCGGCACCTACTTCCCCAAGGAACCGCGCTACGGAATGCCGGCATTCGCCGACATTCTAACGCGCGTGGCCGAATACTATCGCGATCACGGCAGCGAGATCGCGGCGCAGAATGAGCGGCTCAAGGCAGCGCTCTCATCGCTCGCGCCGCAAGCGGCGGCCGACGGCCTCATTCTGGACAAATCGCCGCTGTCGCTGGCGCGCTCGGTTCTGGAGAAAGCATTCGATGCGCAGTTCGGCGGCTTCACGGGCGCGCCGAAATTCCCGCATCCGACCAGCATCGAGCGCTGTATGCGGCATTGGTACGCAACGTCCAACGACGCCCCCGACTTGAAGTCGCTGTACATGGCGAGCCTCACCCTGACTCGCATGGCGGAAGGCGGACTTTACGATCAGCTCGGCGGCGGATTCTCCCGCTATTCCGTCGACGGGTCGTGGATGATTCCGCACTTTGAAAAGATGCTCTACGACAATGCGCAACTGCTTTGCGAATATTCGCGCGCCAGCCTGGCTACCGGCGAGCCGCTGTTTGCGCGGATCGCCGCTGAAACGGCCGATTGGGCACTGCGCGACATGCGCTCGCCGGAGGGCGCTTTTTATTCCAGCCTAGATGCCGATTCCTCCGGCCATGAAGGACAATTTTACGTTTGGACCCCGGCGGAGATTCAAACCCTGCTGACGCCCGGGGAGTTCGCGGCGTTTTCACGCCGCTTCGGCCTCAACCGCGAACCCAATTTCGAGGGCAAATGGCATCTGCACAGCTATGAATCCATCGAGGCAATTGCCGCTGCGCTCGGCGAGACCTCGATAACCGTCGAAGCTCTGATCGATTCATCGCGCCGCAAATTGCTCGCAGTCCGCGTTTTGCGGGTGTGGCCGGCACGGGATGAGAAAATTCTCACGTCCTGGAATGCACTCATGATCAAGGGACTGGCGATTGCGGCACGGGTACTGAAGCGCCCAGACCTCGCCGAAGCAGCGTTTGCCGCCGTCGACTTCCTGCGTCACAAACTGTGGCGCGACGGCCGGTTGCTCGCCACTTACAAGGATGGCCGGGCACACCTGCCCGCCTATCTCGATGACTACGCGTTTCTCGCCGACGCCCTGGTGGAATTGCTGCAGACGCGCTGGCGCAGCAGCGACCTGGCATTCGCGCAGCAGCTGCTCGAGGTGCTGCGGTCGCAATTCGAGGACCCTGAGGCAGGCGGCTTTTTCTTCACGGCCAGCGAACATGAACGGCTCATCCATCGCAGCAAGGCCTACCCCGACGAGTCGGTGCCCTCGGGCAATGGCACGGCCGCCGCCGCGTTCTGCCGGCTCGGGTTATTGCTCGGTGAGATCCCCTACCTGGACGCCGCCGAACGCACCTTGAAATCCGCATGGAGCGCGCTTCGAGAATACCCTCAGGCTCACATGAGCCTGATGAACGCGTTGGAGGATCTCCTGGCGTCGACGCAGATCCTGATCATTCGCGGCGACTCTGCCGCAGCGTCAAGTTGGGCGGCGCAGCTTGGCGCGCTGTACGCGCCCACACTCATGATCTTCGCCATTCCCAGCGATGCCGCAGATCTACCCCCGGCGCTCGCAGACAAGCGCCCGCAGGAGGCCGAGGTCGTTGCCTATCTTTGCGCGGGAATGACCTGCTCGGCGCCGATGACGCGCCTCGAAGAGGTTTCGCGCCGATTGACCGCACGGATCACTCGATAGCGCGTTGCTTGCGAAGCTCCAAGCCGATGCGCTGCTTGATATCACCGTGCAGCGCCTCGGAATATTCCGGCGCCGCATTCCAATCGAGTGCCCACGGCTGCGCGACACGCTGGCTTTCAGGCTCGGCGCTGCTGCGCGGACACACGTGTGCGTGCAGAGCCGGCTCGACATTGCCAAAGATCGCGTAATTGATGCGCAGCCCCCCCGTCACGGCCAGCAATGCATCTCCGATGCGCGCCATGTCGGCCATGAATTGAGCACGCAACGTGGGCGGCAGCGCGTTAAGGTGCGGCACAACCGGGTCCGGCAGCAACAGACAGTATCCGGGCAGCACTTGACGCTCGCCCATGATCGCCCATCCGGAGAGCATCTTGCCGATGAGGCGGGGGTATTGCGCGCCGCGGCAGCGCTCGACCATCGTGTGTATGGCGCTCAAAGCCATATCTACCGGGCTTTGGCAATCGTTGCCGCATCGACTGGCGGCGCTGAGTTGCCGAAGTTCGAACGAATGTAGGTCAGGAGTGCGGCGGCATCCGCATCCTTCATCCAGCCGAAGAGCAGCATTTGCGTGGGATATCGGCCCGCCGGAATCGACGCTGGCCGTTTTTGACTCAAGACCCATTGCGCCAGTTCGACCGGTGGCCCAAGCACCGCCGCCGATCCGATCAAACTCGGATAGACGTTGGGTACGCCGGTACCGTCTTGCCGGTGGCAGGGTGCACAGTTCTGTGCGTAAAGCTGCTCGCCACGCTGCTCTTGCGGCGCTGCAGAACCTCCGCCCGTGGATTGCTGCGAGCACGCGGCGGAAAAAACGGCCGCGCAGATTATCGGCACGACTCTTCGCATCATGGCTAGCCGCGCCAAGTCCTGAAGGGTCCAGTGTCCAGGTGCACGAAATTCGATGCGCGGTAATAGCCGACGCCACCCCGCTTCAATCCCTCGGCGCGCGCGGCAAGATCTGCGCAATCGACGCCCGCGATGCGCACGTCGATGGCCCGTCCCTGCATGTGCAAGCTGTGCTGCGACACACCGTTGCTCAATTCGTGCAATCGTTCGTTGGTCTGCGGCGATCGATAGCCGGATATCACGCTGAACTTGGGCTGCACATCGAGACTGCCCGCGACGTCGACCAGGTAATCCATGAGTTTCGGATCAATGGGATGCTGTGCGCCGTTGCGGAAATCCCGCAACAGAACTTCAATCGCCGCGAGAGCGTCGTGCCGGTACTCGCCATCGCGATAGTATTCGATGTCGAGCCGCTCGCCGGTGTGTAAATTCTCGAGCGCGATGCGCTTGCCGGCGGCCTCGGACAGGGCGCGCGCCGGACGCGGCCATAGCGCGATCAGCGGCATGCCGGCAAATACCGCTGTCAGCAGACCTCCTGCCTTCAGCACTCCGCGCCGGTCTACGCTCACCCACGGCCTCCGTCGGACAGAATCCGGCCCCGATCGAGCGTCAGCACGGTGGCGCGGGGGAAGAAATTGAATTCCGAGGCCGACGCCCAGGTGTAGGCGCCCATTACCCGGCCGACGATGAGGTCCCCCACGTCGAGTTTCGGCAAGTCGAGGTTTTCTCTGATGACATCGATGCTATCGCAGGTTGGGCCGGCCAGCACCGACGGATAGGTCGCAGCGCCGGTGATGAGAGCATGCAGCGGGTACGCCGCGTGGTCGTACATCTGGCCGCTGTAGCTGCCGTATAGACCGTCATCGAGGTAGTACCACCAGCGTCCATCGCGCAGCGCCCGGCCCATCACGGAAGCCACCACAATGCCCGACGGAGCAGAGATATAGCGCCCAGGTTCGGCGATGACACGGATCCGCGCCGGCAGCCCGCTCAATGCCTTGACGATGGGTGCACAAAACTCCTCGATGGGCATGCTGCGCTTCACGTAGTCCACCGGGAATCCGCCGCCGATGTCCAGAATGCTGGCGGAATGTCCGGCGCGCTCCGCGGCTTGCAGCAGTTCGCGGCATGCGGTGATCGCCTGCACGATCATCGCCGGGTCTATGGCCTGCGAGCCCACGTGAAACGACAGTCCGTCAACCTTGATCTGCAATTCGGCAGCCAATCGAAACAGCTCCGCGACCGCCTCCGGGTCGCAGCCGAACTTGCGCGATAGATCGCACTGCGCGCCGGGACTGCGGAACGAGACGCGGATCAGAAGCGTGGCGCAGGCGCGGAACTTGACGAATTTGCGCAGCTCGTCCGGGTTGTCGACAACGAACCGGTTCACTCCAAAGGCCAGCGCGGTGCGGATGTCGCTATCGCGCTTGATAGGATGCGTGTGTATACAGCGCTCCGGCTGCACGCCGAGACGGCGCACCAATTCGACCTCGCCGTTGGTTGCCAGATCGAAGCAGGCGCCTTCCGCATTCAACGTGTTGATCACCGATGAATGCGGCAGCGGCTTCAGCGCATAGTGCAGATCGACGCCGGGCAGCGCCGCGCGCAGCCGGCGATATTGCTGGCGTACACGCTCCGCGTCGATGACGAACAAGGGCGATCCGTAGCGCGACACCAACTGATTGATGGCCTCGCCCGAAAAGGGATCCTGCGTGGGTTCAAGCTCCATGCGTTAGCTGACGCTGAGCTCGAGGGAGTCGTCGCCCAATCCGCTGGCCCGCTGCAAGCGATCGAGAATCGCGGCCCACCTCTCATCCTGAGGCAGGCTTTGAACGAATATCCGTACACAGCCGATGCGATCCAAGGTGCGCAGATTGTTGTACAGATTGTGAGCATAAGTATCGGGCTTCTTGCCGGCATTTATCCACGTCATATGACGCTGAGTGTGCAGCGGCGGCCGCATTGCCAGTACCGCCGCTTTCTCGTCACGCGCCACGATCTCACCCGCGCGCACCTCCAAATCGTCCGACGGAACGATCTCGAGCGGCGTCGAGGGTGCATAGTGCAGGACGCGGTCGCCCGGAGAACGGGGAACGGCTCCGCCCACGGCGAGGACCCCGACCACTTGCTCGAGCTGCGAGCGCGTGATGAAACCGGGCCGCAATAGCCGGGCCTGATTGCCGAGACAGGAGACGATGGTCGACTCCAGTCCAATCGGGGAGTCGCCGCCGTCCAGAATGACCCCGACGGCATCGCCGAGCTCGTCGCGCACGTGCTCCGGCTTGGTCGGACTCAAACGTCCGTATCGATTGGCCGATGGCGCTGCGATACCCCCGCCGAAGGCGGTCAGCAGTTGCTGCGCCATCGGGTGTGAGGGTATGCGAATGCCGATGCTGTCCTGCCCCCCCGTGACAATCTCATTGACGTTGTCGGCTTTCGGCAAAATCAACGTCAAGGGTCCCGGCCAAAAATGGTTGGCCAATTGCTCGGCCACCGGCGGCACTTGTGAAACCCAACGATGCAGATAGCGGGGGTCGTCCAAGTGGACGATGACAGGATGATCGGGCGGACGGCCCTTGACTTCGAAAATCTTGCGCACAGCCGCCGGATTGGAAGCGTTCGCGCCGAGTCCATAAACGGTCTCGGTGGGAAACACCACCAATTCGCCGGCGCGCAAGGCTTCGACGGCTTGTTCAATTTCGGTCTGCGTAGCTCGTACCACGCGGGCATGATATCAAGACTGGGATGCGAGCAAAGAAAACTAGGGTTTCTGCGCTGTCTCCGGCCCGGGCCGTGTCGCCGGAACGATACACTGCATAAAAACCAAGTCGAGCCATCGGCCAAATTTGAATCCCACTTCCCGGAAGTGTCCTACAGTCTTGAAACCGAGGCTTTGGTGCAGGCCGATGGAAACCGCATTGTCCGCGTCGATGCCGGCGATCATGACGTGTTTGCGCATCCCTGCGGCACGCTTCATCAGCTCGATCACCAGTGCCCGGCCCAGCCCCAAGCCGCGGCGGTCCGCACGAATGTGAACGCTGTGTTCGACGCTGTTGCGATAGCAAAGGGGCGCACGAAATTCGCCGAAAGTTCCGAACCCGCTGACACCGGACGCGTCGCGCACGACGATGAATGGAAAGCCGCTGGCAATCTTGGCGTCGAACCAGATTTCACCGCGCTCCGGCGTCAATTCAACGTCTGTATAGACCGCGGTCGAGTTGCGAATGACCTCGTTGTAGATCGCTAGAATCTCAGGCAGGTCTTGACGAGTGGCATCGGTGATCATCATGACCGGTCAATCAAGATAGGCTGGCGGTCTTGGCAGCGCTCGAAAATCCCGCGGATCGTGCTGCACGATCAGCCGTCCGCCGCTGTTTTTCAGAATGGTTTCGATGCGGCTCATAGAGGCCAGCGTGTCCGCACGGCTCGTGTTGTAAACCGGTACGCGCTTGAATTGGCGATTGATCCGCAAATGATAGAGGTCGCCCGACAAGATGACGGTGCCGCTCTTTTGCAGCTTGAGCTTGAGCACTTGATGCCCCGGGGTGTGTCCGGGCGCTCTCAATATCATGACCGAGCCATCGCCGAACACGTCATGATCATTGTCGATCATCTCGGTCTTGGCGTCCTTGTAGGCGTTCCACGTTTCCGGAAGAACACCGCCGGGAGGCGGCAGCGTGAGCGATGCGTCGAGCTCGGTTCGATTCAAGATCCAAACCGAGTCGGGGAATTCGTTCGCATTGCCGGTGTGGTCCCAATGCAGGTGCGAGAAGGCGATGAAATTCACGTCCTTGGGCGTCAATTCGAGCGCCTGCAATTGCGCGACCAGCGTCTTGGGAACGGTGACGTGCACGCCTGGAGCCGCATCGCTGCCCTCCTTGGTCGCCGCGAACCGGTCGCCGAGTCCAGCATCCCACAACAAATCGCCCTTCGGATGGCGGATCAAGAAACAGGGCACGGCGATCTCACCGGGCCTGCCGTCATACTCCCCGGTATCGGAGAAGTTGCCCATATCCATGAAGGCGGCATGTCCGCAGTCGAGCACGTAGAGCCGCAATTCGCTGACGGCGGCCGCGCTGCGTGCGGCGATCGGCCATGGCATCACGAACAGTGCCAGGATCAGCCACGCAACCGGCTTGCATTTTGCGTCAATCATGAGACGGACCCTCCGGTGCCTCTTATACTAGACGAATTCTTATGCGTAACAACGAATCGGAACATGAGTCGGAACACCGCGACAGCCAGGTGAGCGAACTGGAGCTTCGAGTCCGCGCCTTGGAGCACGTACTGACGCAAAAGGGATACATAGATCCCGCGGCGCTCGATGAACTCATCGATGCCTATCAGACCAAGATTGGTCCGCGCAACGGCGCACGCGTCGTGGCGCGCGCGTGGTGCGATCCCGCATTTCGTGCTTGGCTGCTTGACGACGCTACCGCGGCAATCGCCTCGCTGGGCTACTCGGGGCGCCAGAGCGAGCACATGGTGGCCGTGGAAAACAGCGCTGCTGTGCACAACCTGGTGGTGTGCACGCTGTGCAGCTGCTATCCCTGGGCCGTGCTCGGACTGCCTCCGGTCTGGTACAAGAGCGCACCGTATCGAGCGCGCGCTGTCAAGGACCCGCGCGGTGCGCTGCGTGAGTTCGGCGTCGAGCTGCCCGAATCGACGCGGATCCGCATTTGGGATTCGACGGCTGAGGTGCGCTACCTCATCATACCGCGGCGCCCTGCCGGAACAGAGCGCCTGACCGAAACAGATCTTGCGGCGCTCGTGACTCGAGACTCCATGATCGGGACCGGTCTGGTGCCGGCGCCAAAGTGACCTACCTCTCGAACGCCGACCTCGGCGGCACAGAGGAGCGCGGTGCCATCGTTCGCGAGCCTGAAGGAGAATTGTTTCATGCCTCGTGGGAGGCGCGGACCCTGGCGCTCAGCCTCGCCATGGGCGCGACCGGGCTGTGGAATATCGACATGAACCGCGCTGCGCGCGAAACCCTGATCGGCTACCGAAACTTAAGCTACTACGAGATCTGGCTCGAGGCGTTGGAGAATCTGCTGCTGAGCAGCGGCGCCATGGATGAGCCGGCCACCCGTACACCGCAGGTGCTGCTCGCAGGACGCGTCGCGGCAACCCTTGCGCAAGGCACCCCGTACTCGCGCCCAGCGGCGCAGGCCGCGCGCTTTGCTGTCAACCAACAGGTGCGCACCCGCACGCAGCAACCCGCTCACCACACGCGGCTGCCGGGTTACGTGCGCGGCAAAGTGGGGGTCATCGAGCGAGTGCACGGCGCCTTCGTATTCGCCGATACCAATGCCAGGGGCTTGGGCGAATGCCCGCAATGGCTGTACACCGTCGTCTTCGAAGCCGGCGAACTGTGGGGTAAGGATGCGCCGGCCAAAGCATCCCTCATTTCAGTGGATGCCTGGGAACCGTATCTCGAGCCGCCGTAACCTCCGGCGGGTCGAGCGATGTTCGCACCCAACTGCCATCCTCTTGACGATTGAGCTCATAGGCGGGCCAATAGTGCTTGTCGAGCTTCAACGTGATCACATCGGTCTGGCCATTCCAGGCAACCGTTTTTAGCCGCAGCGAGGCGCGGTCGGATTTGCCGCTGACCGCTTTGATGAAGGCATCGAGATCCGCCGTCGGTTGGCCGTCCACTTCCGTGATGCGCCGCCCGGCATACAGCCCGTAGTGCGTTGCCGGCGAGCCGTAAAAGAAAAACGACACAAATACGCCATACGGAGCAATCCCGCGCTGCGCCGCCATTGCACGATGCGGGGCCTGCAGGGTCGCTCCGGCCCAAATCACCACGCGATCGATGTCGCGGCCGTTCAACGCCACGGTTTTCATTTGCAGCGTTTTTTCGGCGCCGTCCCGCCAGACGGTTACGCTGACATCGGGGTTCTGCACGGCGCGCTCGACTTCGCGGAAGCGATTGACCACCTTGCCATCAATGGCCAGGAGCAGATCGCCGGGCACGAGCTGGGAGGCAGCCGGTGAACCGGCCACCAGCCGGTCGATACCGAGCACTTGCCGGTGCTGCGGGCTGTGCGCTTCGAAACGCCGCACCCATTCATCGGGCAATCCCAGCTCGCGCGCGCCGGCCAACGACTGCACGTCGAATTCGGCCTCGAAAGAATACAGCGGCCTGCCGTCGGCAACCACGCCGAGCATTTCGGAAACCAGGTCGGCGGGGATGCCGCGATTGATCTGCTCGAGTTCGCGCTGCGATTCGAACGCAAAGCTAGACCAGAGCGCGAGCACATCGCCCTTCTCATCGGCCAGCACACCGTCGTAATCGCCCGGTGGATTGATCAGGGTGACCGCTTCTAGATTGCTGTCGCGAAATCGCAGAGTACGCGACAGCGGGAACGAAACCACATCGACACTTGAAATCTGCGTTTTCTGAGAAAGGATTTTTGAATCCCCGCGCTGCCCGACCACCCATACGTCGTCGCCGGCATTGAGAGGCCGCGTCATCAGGGTCGCCGCGCGCACCGGCGTGTCGCCGATCGACTTCGGATCGTAGGAAACCACGGCAAGATTGTGCAGCGGATGGATGAAAACGACCTTGCCCGGCACCTCGACAGTGCCGGCGAAAGTAATCCGCACGTCTCCCATGGCGACGGGCACGGTGTTGCGATCGATCGCCACCAAACCGCGCTGCGCATCCAGGATCACTCCGGTTCCGTGGTAGTTCTTTTCCGTCACGCCTGAAACGGAATAAGGCATGTCGAAATTCACCATCACCAAGGATGGCGCCAATCGATCGATGCGCACATCGCCGGTCTTCGCGAATTGAGTCGCAGCGGATTTTGGGATGACCGGCACGGGCCCCGGACTGATGCTGATGCAGGGCCAGGTGCCCAGCGTGTCGTCGCGTTTGCATTGGCGCGCGGGAAACCAGCGCCTGTCCATGCGAATCACCTTGAGCTGAGTCGCGCGCGGATCCTCGAGGGTTACGTAGCGGACCTGCGCCCGCGCGCCGTCCGCCAGCTCTGAGAGAGCGGCGGCGAAATCCGCCAGATTCTCGACCTTCTTGCCGTTGAACGAGCTGATCAACGCCGCATGCGGAATGCCGGCGCTGCCGAATACATAGCCTGGATTTGCGACGTACACGCCTTTGAGGGGCAGATTGAAGTGGCGCGCCTGTTGGTAGGACAGGGTGTGCACCACCGCCTCGCCGAATTCTATGTACTCATCCGCCGTGATGGCGTCCAGGGAAGCGACTTTGAGATCGTGCTGCATGGTCTCGCGGCCGCGCTGCACCTCGACATTGATATTTTGGCCAACGTGAGTATCGAGAACATCCTCGAGCGCAAAAAACTCAGGGATGGGTTTGCCGTCGATCGCCACGAGGATATCGCCGGGCGACAGGATCCCGTCGGCACCAGAGCCCGGCTGCACGTCGTCGACCACCAGCATGCCGGTCAGCTTCGGATACGACTTGCGCATCTTCGCCTCCGTATCGGCATCGAGGCCAAGCCGCCGCAACTCATCGTACGGGGTGTACTTGAATACGGTTTCCAGCGTGCCTCGCGGCACCGGCTTGCCTGCATCGATATACTTCAGCGCGCGCACCACCGCGGTCAGCGGCAGGTAGAAGCTCGAGGCGGCGCCGGTGGCGCCTCCGGCATTCAGCGCCACGACTCGACCATCGATATCGATGACGGGTGAGCCCGAGGAGCCGCCGGAAGTGCTCGAGGCCGCCTGGTAATAAAATGTGTTGAAATCGTTGTACTTGCCGTAGCCGTACTCGGGCGCTTCGCGGTCCAAACGCGCCAAGGTACCGGCAAGAATCGATAATTGTTCGCCCGCGTCGTTGCCGACCACGCGAATCTCGCGGCCAATGACCGCTCCCTGCGGATACAGCGGCAGCTCGGCGGGCTGAATGAATTTCAGTTTCGCCGGGTCGTAGCGATAGATGCCGAAATCGTGAATGGGATCGCGATAAATCGGATACAGCGGCACTTCCTCGCGATTCAAAAAGATGGCTTGCGCGGTCACCGGACCGGGCGTAACCACGTGCCGGTTCGTCAGTATCAAGCCGCGCTTGGCATCGATGACGAAGCCGGTGGCCTGCGCGGTGGTATTCCATTCGGTGTCGAACGCCCGCGTGCTGTCGATCTGAATGGTGACCACGCCGGTGGCTATTCTCTCCAGGGTCTGCGCCCAATTGGCGGGGCTCGCGGGAATCCCTGGAGCCGGGGCGGGCTTGCCCACCGGCGGAGCGGCGAACGATTGGCTGGCGATGAGCGCAAGTACGGGGAGAAACAGCGAAGTACGGAGCATGCCGATCCTAGGGTAAATTTAAGTTCAATGCCCGGGGTCGGACAAGATCAGAAGCCAGACGGTTCCTATCAAGGCGTGATTTCGGCCGTTTTCCAAGCCAGATCGAGCTGTTTTGCCGCACGCACATCGTCCAATCGCCGGACCGGCATTGTATGCGGGGCAGAGCACAGTTTCTCAGGATCATGTTCCATTTCCCGGCGGATGGCGCTCATCGCGTCACAAAAGCGGTCGAGATCTTCCTTGGCCTCGGTTTCCGTGGGTTCGATCAGCAGGCATTCGGGGACCAACAACGGGAAATAGGTGGTGGGGGCATGGAAGCCATAATCGAGCAAGCGCTTCGCGACATCCATTGCCGTGACATGGTAGGCCTTGTTTTCCTGCTTCAGCGTGATGATGAATTCGTGGCTGGCGCGGCGCTGCGGATACGCAGCCTCGAAGCCCAGGGCTTGCAGCCGCTTCATCAAATAGTTCGCATTGAGCGTCGCAAATTCCGCGACCCGCACCATGCCTTCGCGGCCGAGCAGACGCATGTAGATATAGGCCCGCAAGTTGACGCCGGCATTGCCCATGAACCCCGACAGCCGGCCGATGGATTGCGGCAGATCCTTCTCGGTGAGCCAGCGGTAACGTCCAGCGTCCTTGCCGACGATGGGAATCGGCAAAAACGGCCTCAGGCGAGCGCTCACTCCCACCGCTCCGGACCCCGGTCCGCCGCCGCCGTGCGGCGTGGAAAAAGTCTTGTGCAAGTTCATGTGAATCACATCGAAACCCATATCGCCCGGACGAACTTTGCCGAGAATCGCGTTCAGGTTCGCCCCGTCATAGTAGAGCAAACCTCCTGCCTCATGAACCACGCGCGCAACCTCAACGATTCGGTGTTCGAACACACCCAATGTGGATGGGTTCGTCAGCATGATGGCGGCGGTTGCGGGGCTCACCTCGGCCTTCAATGCATCGATGTCCACATCGCCGTTCGCGTCGCAGGGGATTTCCTTGACCGTCAGTCCGCACATCATCGCCGTCGCGGGATTCGTGCCATGCGCGGCCTGCGGGACGATAACTTCCGTGCGCCCGGTATCATTGCGCGCCCGATGGTACGCGCGAATCATGGCGACCCCGGCGAACTCCCCTTGTGCGCCGGCCATGGGCGTGAGGCTGACGGCCTGCATACCAGTAATCTCTTGCAGCATCTCCTGCAGCTCGTACATGCAGGCCAAAAACCCTTGGGGTTCGGGCCCGAGCGGATGCCTGCCGAGAAACTCGGGCAGCATGGCGTAGGTATTGCACGCCTTCGGGTTGTACTTCATGGTGCAAGAACCCAACGGATAAAAGTGCGTGTCGATCGAGAAGTTCATTTGCGATAGACGCGTGAAGTGGCGCACCGCCTGCAGTTCCGACACCGCCGGCATGAGCGGCGGCGTCTTTCTGCGCAGCTGCGGCGGTACTTCGGCGCTGCCGGCTAGCCGCGGCGGGAATTGAGTGCCGGCGTGCCGGCCGGCCTTGCTCAGTTCGAATATGAGGGGTTCGCGCGAGTGCAATTCCGTCATCGGGTTCTCCTGCGGAGCCTGTCTCAAGCCGCCGCGCGCGACGCGCTCATGACTTCGGCCAACGCGGCGGCGTAGGCGTCGATGTCGGCTTCCAACTTGGTTTCCGTCGCACACACCAGCATCGCGTTTCCCAATTCCGGATAGCGCTCGGAGAGATCGAGGCCGCCGAGCAATCCTCTGCGCGCGAGCGCCGCCAGGACAGGCGCAGCCGGCCGATCGAGCAGCAAGACCGCTTCGTGAAAATGCGCGGCGCTGAATGCTTTCTTGACTCCTGAGACCGCGCAGAGCGCGGCGACCAAATCCGCGGTGCGCTGCATGCTGCTTCGCGCCACCGCCTCGAGCCCCTGAGCGCCGAGAAGACTCATGTAAATGGTCGCGGCCGTCACCATCAGTCCCTGGTTGGTGCAAATATTCGAGGTCGCCTTGCTGCGGCGTATGTGCTGTTCGCGCGCTTGCAGCGTCAGACTGAATCCGGGCCGCCCTTCCACATCCACTGTGCGCCCGACGATGCGGCCGGGCATCTGCCGGACGTACTGCATGCGCGTCGCCATGAAGCCGAAATACGGGCCGCCCGACGCCAGCGGCACGCCGAGCGGCTGCCCCTCGCCGCAGACGATGTCCGCGCCGCGTTGACCCGCGGCCGCCGCGCCCCGTTCCGCCGCGCCCCACTGTCCCGGAGCGCTCAAGATCGCCAACGAGGTCGGATTGACCACCGCGATCACCAGCATCTTGTTGTCGTGGGCCCAATCGGTCAGCGCGTCCACCTCTTCGAGGCATCCGAAAAAATTCGGCTGCTGCAGCACCAGCGCGGTGAAATCCTGGCCGCTATAGGCTTGCAGCGCGGCGAGCAGGGTGCGTCCGGCCGTTCTATCGAAATCAACCGACTCGAACGTCAGGTTCTGATTGCCCGCAATGGCGCGCGCCACTTGCGCATAGGTGGGATTCACCGCCCGCGGCATCAGGATCCGGCGCGAGTTCGATGCGCGATTGGAGCGTATCGCCATGAGACATGCTTCGGCCAGCGCCGATGCGCCGTCGTACAACGATGCATTCGATACCTCCATCCCCGTCAGAGCGCACACCATGGATTGGTATTCATAGATCAATTGCAGCGTCCCCTGACTGGCCTCGGCCTGATACGGCGTGTACGCGGAATAAAACTCACCGCGCGTGGCGATGGCCCACACCGGCGCTGGAATATGGTGCTCATAGGCGCCGGCGCCGATGAAATTCAGCGGCCGGCCGTCAAGCGCGGCGCGCTCCGTCAACAGACGTGCGACCTCCATTTCACACATCGGCGGCGGCAGTGAGAGGGATTTAGCTCTAAGCTCGGCGGGAATCTCGTCGAATAGTTCTTCCATCGACCGCACGCCGATCACTTCCAGCATGCGGACAATATCGTCGGGCGTGTGAGGAATGAATGCCATCGTCTGTCCTTACTTGGATTCGTCGGCCAGAAATTTCTCGTAGGCGCCGGCGCTCATGAGCCCGGAGGAATCGGCGGAAACATTCATTTCCAAGCGAAACAGCCATCCTGCGCCATAGGGGTCGTGGTTCAGCAGCTCGGGTTGGCTCGCCAGCGCCGGGTTGCCGGCGGTGACCTTTCCGCCCACCGGGCTGTAAACATCGGATGCCGCCTTCACGGATTCGACCACCGCGCATGCTTCGCCGGCACGCAATGCGCGCCCCACATCCGGCACCTCGACGAACACCAAATCGCCGAGCGCGCTTTGCGCGTGGTCGGTAATGCCCACCTCAACCGCGCCGTCATTCATCCGGCGCACCCATTCGTGGCTCTTCGTGTATTGCAAGTCGGTCGGTATGTTGCTGCTCATGCGGAAAACTCCCGGGCTAAATTTCGATCATTGGTTTGCCGTGGCGTACGAACGGGGGCTTGACGACGCGCGCCGCGTGCAACTTGCCGCGAATCTCTACTTGAACGGTGGAATTCGGATGCTTCGGGACTCGCGCCAGCGCGATGGAACGGTTCAAGGTCGGCGAAAAAGTGCCGCTGGTGACCTCTCCGTCGCCGAGAAGGGCTCCTGAGGCGATCACCTTCTGATGGCTGCGCAGCACGCCGCGCTCTTCCAGCAGCAATCCCACGAGCTCAAACCTGCCGCCGCGTCTGACGATTTCCAATGCTTTGCGCCCGATGAATTCTCGGGCAGCGGGCTCGAACGCCACGGTCCAAGCGAGACCCGATTCCAAAGGATGGTGATTTTCATCCATGTCGTTGCCATACAAATTCATGCCAGCTTCCAGGCGCAGCGTGTCCCTCGCTCCCAAACCCGCGGGTTTGACGCCTGCCGCCCGCAGCCTATTCCATGCATCCGCAGCATCGGTGGCCGGGATCATGATTTCAAAGCCGTCCTCGCCCGTGTAGCCGGTGCGCGCGACGAACCAGGATCCAAAGGCCGCGCCGAAGAAGGGCTTCAACTCCAGCACCGCGGCTTGCTGCGGCGGCGACAGCAACGATGCGCTCTTCTGGCGCGCGTTCGGACCCTGGATCGCGATCATCGCCAATTCTTCACGGTGAGCGACGCCCACGGAGAAATCGGCAGCGTGTCGTCGAATCCAGGCCAAGTCCTTGTCGCGCGTCCCGGCGTTCACGACCAGGCGATACCAAGTCTCCGCCATGAAATAAACGATGAGATCGTCGAGCACGCCGCCGCTCGGCAGCAGCATGCACGAATACAAGGCTTTGCCGAGACTTTTGAGCCGGCCCACATCGTTCGCCAGCAGGAATTGCAGGAACTCGCGCGCTCGCCCGCCGGTCAGGTCGACGATGGCCATGTGCGATACATCGAACATGCCGGCATCGCGGCGCACGGCGTGATGCTCCTCGATTTGCGAACCGTAATGCAGCGGCATGTCCCAGCCGCCGAAGTCGACGATCTTTGCGCCCTGATCAACATGCGTATCGTAGAGAGGAGTCTTCAGGCCCATCGCAACCTCGCGGCGAAAACAGAGACACGAGCGCTTCCGCGCTTCGCCCCTCTGTCCTTCAGACCTGAGAGATTGCGCGCCGGTCAAGGCGCTGCTCCCCTTCGGTGGATCGCCTGATGCGACCGCTCTCCAGAGATCGCGAGAGTCTGCCGTTCATGTGCCTGAGCGTTTCCGGGCGGTTGCGCCTTCGGCGGTCCCACTAAAAGGACTCTCTCCAGACAGCTCTTATCGCGATGGCGGCATGATACAGAAATACATTGCCG
>Ga0302326_10001603_pt1 | contig 57045 bp, 50 predicted proteins | sample Palsa_T0_3_FD_202264 | JGI IMG/M metagenome (GOLD analysis project Ga0302326, IMG submission 202264) | Peat permafrost microbial communities from Stordalen Mire near Abisko, Sweden - Palsa_T0_3 | ecosystem: Environmental > Terrestrial > Soil > Palsa > Peat permafrost | place: Sweden: Abisko...
TGGTTGGGGAGTATGAGGTTCCGGGGGATTATTGGACACCGTGGCAGGCCTGGATGTTCTATATTGACTCTTATTGCCTGTTTTGGCAGTAGAACTGTCGGTGGCCGGCTTTTTGACCCCAGTCCCGGTTGCCGGGTGGTGGGTAACGCCCGCGGTACCGGGCTTTGGTGCGGGCCGGGTTATCAACGCCGCGCGTGGGTGCGCGGGGCTATCCGGTGTGCTTGCGGCGATCTTCTGCTCTTTTTTTGCGGAGTCCTCGCGGGCGATCTCTTTTTCGCGTTTGAGCACGATGGGCTCGGTGTAGAAATCGGAGACCTTGACCTTGCGAAGGAATACCGTGCCGCGGCCACAATTGCTGGAATCCCGGGTATTCATACTCACATAGGTTCCTTCGAGGAATTCTTCGTCGCTCGATTTGGAATATTGCAGGAAGCAGGTCATGATGCAGATGTCGCCGGAAGAGTTGCGGAACTCCAGGATCTTCCCTTCCTGCAGCAGGACCTTTTGCGAATGAATATTGAACGAGCCGGTGGCGGCGGCCTTGCCATAAAAATACGAAGAGAGATAGGAGTAGGTGACCCCTTCAAATAATTTGCCTTTTTGGGCGATCTGTACCTCGAACCGGTAACGGTCATCTAATACCGAAGAACGCATGGACGTAACAGTGGACCGGAAATGGCCCTGCCAGATGCCGGTGATGTCCTGCGCCCACACGGCGATGGGCGTGAAAAAGAAAAAGAGTAGATAAAGTCTCCGCATATACTTGTCCTTACCTATGGCAAATTATACAAATAATTCATTGTATGTCGTACCATTTGTAAAATTACGAGGCCCCGACGAACCTTGGTTCGTCCGAATCTGTTAAATTTGCCCCCTTATGATCAAGATCACTTTTCCCGATGGCGCCGTGAGAGAGTATGAAAGCGGCTCCAGTGCATTGGACATCGCCAAATCCATCAGTGAAGGATTGGCAAAAAAAGTATTGGCTGCGAATGTGAATGGGCAGGTATGGGATGCGACGCGCCCCATCACGACGGATGCGACACTCACATTGTTGACCTGGACGGATAAGGACGGTAAATCCACTTTCTGGCATTCTTCCGCGCACCTGATGGCCGAAGCAGTAGAAACCCTTTTCCCGGGTGCTAAATTCTGGGTAGGACCTGCTATCGACACCGGCGGCTTTTATTACGATATGGATCTGGGGGGCAGACAAATCACCGAAGATGACCTGCGCCAATTGGAAGCCAAGATGGCCGAGCTCGCCAAAAAGAATGCGGTCTATCAGCGAAAGGAGATTTCCAAGGCGGATGCAGTGAGTTATTTTGCCGAAAAGGGCGACGAATATAAACTCGATCTGTTGGAAAACCTGCAGGATGGGCAGATCACGTTCTATACCCAGGGGAATTTTACCGATCTCTGCCGGGGACCGCATATCCCGAATACCGGGTTTATCAAGGCGATGCGGCTGACCAATATCGCCGGCGCCTACTGGAAAGGAGATGAGCGGAACAAACAACTGACCAGGGTTTACGGCGTGACTTTTCCTACCCAGAAGGAATTGGACGAATACCTGCTGATGCTGGAAGAGGCGAAAAAGCGCGACCACCGGAAATTGGGCAAGGAATTGGGAATTTTTACCTTCGACGAACAGGTGGGTCCGGGCTTGGTCCTGTGGATGCCAAATGGGACCGTGATCATCGAAGAGCTTGAGCGGCTGGCCAAAAAGACCGAAGAGCTGGCAGGCTACAAAAGGGTCGTTACTCCGAATATCGCCAAGGAAAGCCTCTATATCACCAGCGGCCATCTGCCCTATTACCAGGACAGCATGTTCCCGCCCATGGAACTGGAGGGAGAGAAATATTATCTGAAGTCGATGAACTGCCCGCATCACCACAAGATCTTTGCGGCTGAGCAGAAATCTTATAAAGATCTGCCGTACAGGCTGGCGGAATATGGCACCTGTTACCGCTATGAGCAGAGCGGGGAGCTTTTTGGCTTGATGCGGGTACGGTGTTTGCACATGAACGATGCGCATATTTACTGTTCCAAGTCTCAATTCTATGACGAGTTTAAGGCCGTCAACGAAATGTACATGAAATACTTTAAAATCTTCGGGATCGACAAGTATGTGATGCGTTTCAGCGTACACGAACCTTCCAAATTGGGCAAAAAGTACGTTAATGAGCCGGAATTGTGGAAGGAAACGGAAGACCTGGTGCGGGACGTCCTGGTCCGGACCAATACTCCTTTTATCGAAGTGCCGGATGAGGCAGCATTTTACGGCCCCAAAATTGACGTTCAGATCTGGAGCACGATCGGCCGGGAATTTACCCTTGCGACTAACCAGGTGGATTTTTCCCAGGGCAAGAGTTTCAAGCTGGAATTCACCAATAAGGATAATCATGCCGAAACACCCCTGATCATTCACCGGGCACCTTTGGGCACCCATGAACGCTTTATCGGCTTCCTGTTGGAGCATTATGCAGGGAAATTTCCGGTATGGCTCGCCCCCCTCCAGGTGAAGATCTTACCCATCACCGATAAGTGCCTGGATTATGCACAAAATCTTTCAGTTCTCCTGAAAAATGCGGATATTCGTGTAGAAGTCGACGACCGGAATGAAAAGATAGGAAAGAAGATCCGGGATACCGAATTGGCCCGGGTTCCTTATATGCTGGTCGTTGGTGAAAAGGAGATGAACGATAACAAAGTAGCGGTCAGGAGACAGGGAAAAGGTGACCTGGGAGCGAAAGGGATCGAGGAATTCATCGCCGAAATAAGAAAAGAAATTGTTGAACGCGCCCCCAATCCCTAAGGGCTCGCGCAGGTTAAATTAAAACGAAAGCTTCCGGTAGGGAGGGAAGCAGGACTAAAAACAGTAAATGGCATTTCCACCGAGACCCCCACGCGGGAATTTTAATCCACGATTCAGAAAAGAACAACAACAAGAACATCGTACCAACCATATGATCAGGGTGCCTCAGGTGCGACTGGTCGGCGATAATGTAGAGGTAGGAGTTTATACGATCCAGGAGGCCATCCGGATGGCGCAGGATCAGCAGTTGGACCTGGTCGAGATATCGCCCAATGCAGACCCTCCCGTCTGTAAAATAATCGACTATAATAAGTTCCTTTACGAGAAGAAGAAGAAGGAAAAGGAAATGAAGGCCAAGAGCAAGGCCTCCGAAGTAAAGGAGATCCGCTTTACGCCGAATACCGACGACCATGACTTCGATTTCAAAGCCAAACACGCCGAGAAATTCCTCAAGGAAGGCAATAAGGTAAAGGCATATGTGCAGTTCAAGGGCCGCGCTATCCAGTTCAAGGAAAGAGGCGAATTGCTGCTGCTGAAATTTGCCGAGCGGCTGAATGACTCCGGTGTGCTGGAAGGCATGCCGAAGATGGAAGGTAAGCGGATGTTGGCGATCTGGGCGCCCAAATCCCAGAAAAAGAAGGAAAAAGGAGCGGCCAGCTAGTATCTGGCGTCAAATAAGTTCAAAAAAAACCGCACTTGTGCGGTTTTTTTTATAGTTTTGCAACCCCAAATGGCTCCATAAGTGCTCTGCCAGTGCGGAACCGCCAGTAGGGGATTACATAAAAAGCATGTCAAATGCCAAAGGTTAGAACCAATTCGAGTGCAAAAAAGCGGTTTAAAGTGACCGGCACGGGTAAGATCACCTTCCAAAAAGCGTTCAAACGCCACATTCTTACCAAGAAATCCAAAAAACGCAAGCGTCTCATGGCCAAGAAAGGCGAAGTCAGCCAGGCCAATCTGGATTTTGTAAAACGGCTCCTCCGTCTCAAGTAGACCGGCCTCCGTCGTCATTGACGACAACAGCCGGACGACAAAGCCGTCCTTCAAGTAATGTTATTGTTAATTTTCAAAAGTATTAAGATATGCCACGTTCAGTAAACGCCGTCGCCAGCCGGGCCCGCAGGAAACGCATCCTGAAACAGGCCAAAGGATTCTACGGCAAACGTAAAAATGTATATACCGTCGCCAAGAACGTATTGGAGAAGGGTCTCCAGTACCGTTATGTAGGCCGGAAGCTGAAGAAGAGAGAGTACCGCACGCTTTGGATCGCCCGTATCAACGCCGCGGTTCGCGCCGAAGGCCTGACCTATTCAACGTTTATCCATAAGCTGGGTCAGAAGGGTATCGGTCTCGATCGCAAGATACTGGCCGATCTGGCCATGAACGAGCCGGACACGTTCAAGCTGATCGTCGCCGCCGTTAAGTAAAAATGATTATCTTAGACGCCCCTTCAAAAAGGGGCGTTTTTCTTTTTAACCGTCTTTGATGGCAACTAAAAATAACCATTCAACATTGCATAACCTGGACCAGTCAATGAACAATACGTACACCGATCTGGTGACGCAAACCTTTAACTTCCCGCAGGAGGGTTTCGAAGTAAAGGACAACAATCTTCAATTTAATGGCCTCGATATAAAAGCGTTGATCGACAAGTACGGTACGCCTATGAAGCTCACGTACCTGCCCAAGATCGACATGCAGATCACCAAAGCGAAAAAGATGTTTGCCGCAGCGATCAAAAAGCATCGCTATGAGGGCAAATACTTTTACTGCTATTGTACCAAGAGCTCTCACTTTTCCTTTATCGTGGAAGAGGCCCTCAAGAATGATATCCACCTGGAGACCTCCTTTGCCTACGATATCGAGATCATTAAGAAGCTGTATCAGCGCAAGAAGATCACCAAGGACACTTTTATCATTTGCAACGGGTTCAAACAAAAGTCCTATACCAGCCGCATTGCTTCCCTGTTGAACAGCGGCTTTAAGAATGTCGTCCCCATTTTGGATAACAAGGACGAGCTGCAGCAGTACAAACGCTCCGTGAAGGTCCCTTTCAAGCTGGGTATCCGGGTAGCAGCCGAAGAAGAGCCGACCTTCCCCTTCTATACCTCCCGGCTTGGGTTCCGGGTCAGGGACGTCCTGGAGTTCTATGTGGACAAGATCGAAGGGAACGAAGACCGCTTCCAGCTGAAGATGCTGCACATCTTCCTGAACAAGGGTATCAAGGATGACATCTATTATTGGAGCGAGCTGAACAAGGTCATCAACCTATACTGCCAGCTCAAAAAGATCTGTCCCGAATTGGATTCCATCAATATCGGCGGCGGGTTCCCCATCAAGCATTCCCTGGGTTTTGAATATGATTATCAGTTCATGATCAACGAGATCGTGGGTAATATAAAAAAGGCCTGCAAACGGAACAACGTGCCCATGCCGCATATCTTCACCGAGTTCGGCAGCTACACGGTGGGGGAGAGCATGGCGCATATCTACAGTGTCATCGGCCAGAAGGTGCAGAATGACCGTGAGATCTGGTATATGATCGATTCCTCTTTTATCACCACCCTGCCGGATACCTGGGGTATCGGGGAACGCTTCCTGATGCTGCCGATCAACAAATGGGATGTTGAATACCAGCGGGTTGTCTTAGGCGGCATCACCTGCGACAGCCATGACTATTACGATTCGGAAGAGCATATCAATGAGGTGTTCCTGCCGAAGATCGTAAACGGTGAGCCGCTCTACGTCGGTTTTTTCCATACGGGCGCCTATCAGGACCAGATCAGCGGTTATGGCGGGATCAAGCACTGTCTGATCCCCTCGCCAAAACACGTCATCGTGGGGTATGATAAGAATGGGAAATTGGTTGACTGGCTCTATGCCAAGGAACAGACTGCGCAAAGCATGCTGAAGATCCTGGGCTATATGTAGTTAAATCGCTTTTATGCCATATTTCCGCTCGCTGTCGGCGCTGCTGCTGACATTGGCTGCCTTTGGCGGCTACGCCCAAACGACTGATGACTCGGTCAAAGCGGCGGTCAATCTGCTATTTACGGGGATGAAAAATGCGGACGCCGCGACAATCCGCCGTTCCTTTGCTGACAGTGCGATCCTGCAGACCATCACCGCCAATGCAGCAGGCAAGACCGTTGCGCGATTGGAGAGCGTCGAAGACTTTGCCGCGCGTGTAGGCAAAATGGCTGCGGGCGACGCCGATGAACGCATCACTTTTGGGATCATGCGCGTCGACGGCCCGCTTGCCGTCGTTTGGGCGCCGTACAGCTTTTACTATAAAGGCAAATTCAGTCACTGCGGCGTGGATTCCTTCCAAATGCTTTTGGTCGATGGGGTGTGGAAGGTCGCGTATGTCATCGATACCCGCCGCACGACTGCTTGTCCCATCGGAGCTCCCGATGCGCCGTAGGCTGGCGCTCCTTGCCGCCGGGCCGTAGGGTGCTCCCTAATGTTTCGTCCTGTATTTCTTGTTGACCTTGGGATTGTCGAAATAGGCATTTAACTGCTCTTCGGTCATGCCCGTCGTTTCTTCCAACGGAACATCTATTAGCTGTACCTGCGTCTGCTTGAGTTCCATTTTGAGATTGGCGACCTTCTTGGTAATATCGGGGTCTTTTTCTCCGACCAGGGCATTGTCGCGCATTGTATAGTCCAGGCGTTTGATGGATGAGCGCACCAGGGCGGCCTGGTTCTGGTCGGCGGTCTGGGGCGGAGCTACCGTTTCTTTGATCGGAACCATCGTGACGCCTACGCTGGGCAGGATAGCGCCGGTGGTAGGAGAATTGGTACTGGTGGCGATCGTTCCGGCGAGGGCAGTGGTAGCCGTAGTCATATCGAAACCCGTACGGGTGCGGTTCGTCTTCTTTACTTTTTTATCCAGTTGGAAAAACGCGTATTTCAGCCGCAGGATATAGGTGCGCAAATCCTTGATGGTGGCGTTGTAAGTCGACACTGCATACGGGTAGTTCAGGGCGTCTTTCACATAGATCCTGATAACGGCGGTGTCCCGCATAAATACTTTATTGGTGCCCACAAAATAGAGCAGCAGCAGCTTTTGTTTGGCGGAGTCGCCGTCTTTTACAAAATCATAGGGCGGGCTCCAGGTAAAATCGTCATTACAGGCCTTTACATCGGAATTGGTCTTGATGGGTGTGCTGGAGTAGAAATTGATGCCCTCGATAGGGTAGGTGCCCGTCTCACACTGCACCCGGAAACTGATGGTATCACCTTCATCCACGTACAGCACGTTGCTTACGGTCGGCTTGAGATGGGAGGGGATGATCTCGGTGGTGAAGAAAACGATGGTAAACGCCGTGTCGAGGCGATCCTTGGGGTCGTTGAGGTTCTGTACCCCGATATTGATCCGGTATTCGTAGTCATACTTGAGCCGGCCGGACATAAAATACGATTTGTCGGCCCGAAAGGTGAGCAGTCCCTGTTCCGTCAGCTTCAACCCGACGGGGGCATTCTTCATAAAGAAAAAGTACCTGGTGGGGTCTTTGTTGATCTCCAATTGATAGATGAGGGTGGAGTCGACGTGCAGGGTAAAATAAGGGTTGAGGTTGCGGATACGCAAAGTCGTGTCGCTGTAGCGCCCGACAGTGTCCGCCAGCGGAGCGTGGATTCCCGGATTCTGAGCAAGACCTTTCGCGAAGAACATCATACCTGCCGAAACGAATAGCCAAAGCCTTAAAACACCCAAGGGTTTCTTCATATTCCTGGATAGTGATGGGTTGTTAAAGCCCGAAATTAAGCCAAACCATCAGAAAAACGGCAAAAAACATCGGCGAATGCGGGTTCGGGAGGAATGGAGAGTAAGCAAAAAGCATCGGCGAATGCGGGTCCGGACGGGGAGGGGGCAGGCAACGAAAATGCCGGGAAGACCCCTGACCTCCGGCCAAAAAACAAAGCCCGGTCATGGACCGGGCTGCTTTATTCAACCAAAACCAACCAATGATGTATATGAAACGTCCTGCTATACCTTACTGGATAGCAATCTGTTTAGCGCTTTCCTTCACCTGTTCCTTTTTGGGGAGGAGGAGTTTTAAGACGCCATTTTCGTACTTGGCCTGTATGCCGTTTGCATCGATCCGGTCGTCCAGGTTAAAGCTGCGTTTGAAGCCCTTGAAAGAGAATTCTTTGCGGATGGTCTTGTACTCTTCGGTCTTGTTTTCTTCCTTCTTTTCAAAAGCGACCGTCAGCTGGCCATTATCAACCGACAACTTGAAGTCTTCCTTTGCACGGCCGGGAGCAGCAAGCTCGAGATGATAGGCTTCAGCCGTTTCATGGATGTTTACCGGAGGAAAGGCGAAGCTTTCATCACGACCAAGACCAGCGGGGAAACCCTGAAAGAATTCGTCTACAAAGCTCGAAATGCTCTTGTGACCGTTGTTGTTTACTTTTACGAGTGTCATAATAAATTATTTGTTGAGTTATGTAATGTTGTTCGACGCCGGGGATAGTTCAAACGGCATACCATCAGCCCAAAACGATCCTTTTCCCGAAATTTTGACAAGGATCCCCTGATTGGAATGACACAATTGCATTTCGATTCGGTTTTTGATGACATTTTTTCCGGATTGCCCGCCGGCCAATCGCAGACCGCCTATGCTCGCACCCTGCCCATCAAGCCATGCGGCCATTCCCGCCGACCTTCGGCGGACCTCAGACCGCCCAGGCCCAGCCCATCGATATCTGTCGATGTATTGAACTTTTTGTTTAGCTTTGTGTTTTAAATTGTATTTCTTATCAAAAACAATCATATTACAATGTATCCAAAGGAAATAGTAGAGCCGATGAAGGAAGAACTCACTGAGAATGGGTTCCAGGAATTGTTGACATCGGGCGAGGTCGATTCACAACTGGAGAAATCCGGGACGACCCTTGTCATGGTCAATTCCGTATGCGGGTGTTCCGCCGGGTCCGCACGCCCGGGTGTGTTGATGGCGGTGGCCAACGGTGCAAAGAAGCCGGATTACCTGGCTACCAGCTTTGCCGGCTTTGACCTCGAAGCAGTAAACAAGATCCGCGAGCGTCTGCTGCCTTATCCTCCCAGCTCTCCCGCCATTGCCCTTTTTAAGGACGGAAAACTGGTACACATGATCGAGCGGCATCAGATTGAAGGCCGTCCGGCTCAATTGATCGCCCACAACCTGATTGCGGCTTTCGAAGAATACTGCTAATGTCTGCATCAAGCGACTTACGCAGTTGTCGTTGCTTATAGAATCGAACCCCTTCCCCGCCGGAAGGGGTTTTTCGTGGCCGCCACCGGGGCGGGCGCGAAAGCGACGCGCAGCGTTCACGAGCGCAGCGAAGGGAACCAACGAGACGGGGCGAGGACCGAAGCCACGGCGAAGTTGTAACATTAGCCCCGCTTAGCCAGCTTTAGCTGGCGCAGCCGAGGATGAAAGTCCCAAAAGCGAGGGGAAAGCCAGCTTCAGCTGGCGCAGCCGCGGATGAAGCCCCAAAACCTGGCGGAAAGGGCCCATCGGATCGGCATCATCGCCCCCGGGGCCGGAAATCGTCCTCCATCCGGGTGGTTGGGCACTGTCGGAGACCAGCCCCATGGCGTCCCCCCACGTTAAATTGTGCATAACTGGAATAAATCAGCGCTTCCGTCCACAGGCTGTGGATAAGCCATAAAATACAGGAATGGCGAGGATTTCGGGAGAAAAATGTTCCCCGTGGAACACTTTTGTGGAACGGAAACTAACAACATTTAGTATATGTGGACAATTATTTTTGGAGAAAGCGTCGAACGCCCGGCCCTAACCGGCTCAGCGCCCGACTTTTGGCTTAGGAAAAAAAATTTCCATTACACCACAGTGGAGAACGAAGGAATTGCGCCAGCAAAGGCGTAGGTTTGCGCAAATGCGCGTAATAGGAATATTATGCTCCTAGCAGGTCAATAAACTATGTATCCCAACCTCTATTTTGCATTAAAGGACTTATTCGGAATCAATTTGCCTTTTCTGCACATCGTCAATTCCTTTGGCTTTTTTGTCGCTTTATCCTTTATCGCCGCGGCGGTGACCCTTACCTGGGAACTCATGCGCAAAGAAAGGGAAGGCCTGCTGCAAAGCCGCGAAGAGGTGATTTGGGTAGGTAAACCCGCCAGTCCCACGGAACTGACCCTGAATTTTGTCCTGGGATTCATCCTTGGCTTCAAATTGGTCGGATACTTCACCGCGGATAGCGCCCTGACTGCCAATGCACAGGATTATCTGCTTTCCTTGCAGGGCAATGTTCCGGCGGGCCTGGTCCTCGGCCTGCTGCTGGCCGGTCTGAAATGGTATGAAAAACACAAACAGGTGTTGCCTGAACCTCAGCAAAGAAAAGTGCGCATCTGGCCACATGACAGGGTGGGGGACCTGACCCTTTATGCTTTTATCTTTGGCTTTATCGGCGCCAAGATATTTAACAGCCTGGAAACCTGGAGCGATTTTGTCCGGGACCCCTTCGGCTCCCTGTTCTCCTTTAGCGGATTGACTTTTTATGGCGGCCTGATCTGTGCGGCCCTTGCCATCTGGAACTACGCCCGCAAACACGGCATCACCTTCTGGCACCTCAACGATGCGGCGGCCCCCGGCCTCATGCTCGCCTATGCCATCGGACGTATCGGCTGCCAAGTGTCAGGTGACGGCGACTGGGGTATCCTCAACAGCGCCTATATCACAGGAGCCGACGGCAAGGCCGTTCTGGCCGGCGCCGGAGATTTTACCCATGCTCTTCGTCAAAACAAAGACCTTTATCTCCCGCAATACGCCAATCTTGATTATGTCCCCCACCTTTCGGTAAAAGCTCCTTCCTGGCTGCCCGATTGGTTCTTCGCCTACGCCTACCCCCATAATGTGATCGGCGAAGGTGTACGTATCGCCGATTGCAATGGTCAATACTGCGCTCAACTTCCGATTCCCGTTTTCCCGACCCCCATTTACGAAACCCTGGTCTGCCTGGGCCTCTTCTTTGTGCTATGGGCGCTCCGCAAACGGTTGAAGATCCCTGGGGCGCTTTTTGCTGTCTACTTGATCATCAACGGAATAGAGCGATTCTTCATCGAAAAGATCCGCGTCAACAGCAAATATGACATCTTTGGGCTTCATCCCACACAAGCCGAGCTCATCTCTGCGGGTCTCGTCATCACCGGGGTTATCCTTTTTGTTCAGTTAAGGCGCAAGGCGGCGCACAACTTCGGACCACCGCCCCCAACCCCACCGGATGAAGCAACGGCCGCCGGATAAATTCGTCTGCCGAATCCAGGCGATCTATCGGGCCAGCCGCTTCAGCTGGGAACGGGCAGTATCGCCATCCTTCCATAAATCCCTCCTTTTATCACGAAGCCGGAATTTCCTGTAACATGCGCTTGTCGTGTCTCGTCAGAGTAGACGGTAAACGATTCGCCACGGGAAACGTTTCGACGGCTGGCGAACCGTCCGATCGTCACCAAAAACGGGTCAGGCGTCAAGTTAAATAACGGATTCGATCCACCCGTATTAGTTTTACAAAGGATTGAAAAGCAGGCCATCTGAGCAAAAAGGCCGCTGCAGGCCGTTGTAACAACCAATTTCCCTTCACCTTCCAGGGGCACCAATTATCAGCCGGTTAGGCCGACCAACACTAAACCATGTACTATGTAATATATAGTTCTAATCTTTGTATTGTATTACTCATAACTAAGAACTACACAAGCAAATATATGTCGAACACACTCGCAACCTTGACTCTCTGCTTCCTGATCTCCAACGCTTTACCCGTTCTTGCGCAATCAGACGGGAAAATTGCGGGCACCATTGGCGACGCCAAAGGTCAACCCATCGAAGCAGCCACCATCACCTTATTACAAGCAAAAGACTCCTCACGGCTAAAAACGACCATTACCGACAAGAGCGGTCATTTTGTCTTCGACCATGTTGCCGCCGGCAGGTACCTGGTCTCAGCCTCCTCCGTGGGATTCGGGTCAACCTGGTCCACATCCTTTGACCTCAAGGTGGCGGGTACCCGCAACCTGTCTCCAATGGTACTCACATCCACCAGCACCAGCCTCCAGGCCTTTGCCGTCGTCGCCAAGAAACCCCTGATCGAGCAGAAGGCCGACCGGACGATCATCAACGTGGACGCCTCTCCATCGAACGCCGGATCCACCGCCATGGATGTGCTGGAGAAATCCCCGGGCGTCACCTTGGACAAGGACGACAATATCAGCCTGAAAGGTAAGCAGGGCGTCACCATCATGATCGACAACAAACCGACCTATCTTTCAGCGTCGCAGCTGGCCAGCTATCTGCGCAGCCTGCCGGCGTCCGCTATCGACCAAATCGAGCTCATGACCAACCCCTCCGCCAAATACGATGCCGCGGGCAATTCCGGGATCATCAATATAAAGACGAAGAAGAATAAGATGAAGGGGTTTAACGGCAACCTCAACCTCACCTATAACCAGGGGGTCTATGCGAAGCCCAGCGGCAGCGTCAACCTGAACTATCGAGACGGGAAGTTCAACTTTTTTCTGAATGCCGGCTACTCCCATTGGGAAGGATTCCAGGTATTGAAGATAGGACGCAAGTACCTGGACGCCGACGACAAGACGATCAACTCCATCTTCCAGCAGGAGACGGACATACGTTCTACCAACCCGGAATTCAACGTAAAGTTTGGAATGGACTATTTCCTGACGCAAAAGACTACTATTGGATTTGTGGTCAGCGGGTTCCATAACAAGGAAGAAGACCGTACGAACAGCAATATCCAATTGCTTTCCCCCAACTACAGCCTTGACTCCATAGTCAATTCCCCCAGCACCAACAATACGACCTGGAAGAATGGCTCCGCCAACCTCAACTTCCGCCATACCTATGACTCCACCGGCCGCGAATTGACTGCTGACATCGACTATGTACACTATGGAAGCGTGAGCGACCAGTATTTCGACAACCTGACCTATGCACCGGACATGAATCTGCTGGACGAAAACGTCCTGACGGGTCACCTGCCCAGCGCCATCAATATCTATACTTTCAAGACCGACTATACCCGCCCGCTCACCCATGGATATAAATTGGAAACGGGACTAAAGCTCAGCTATGTGAACACGGACAATACCGCCGATTACTACGATGTAGTGAATAAGCAAGCCGAAGTGGATACCGGTAAAACAAACCATTTTCTTTACCGGGAAAATGTCAACGCTGCCTATGTGAACATGACGAAGCAATATAAAAAACTGACGGTGCAATTGGGCGCCCGGCTGGAGAACACCAACTATTCCGGCCATCAGCTCGGCAACGGCATCTCGGTTGTCAACAGGGACTCTTCCTTTTCCCGGAGCTATGTCAATCTCTTCCCCACCGCTTTCTTCAGTTATGAGTTAAACGAAAATAACCAGCTGACGCTGAATTACGGCCGGCGGATCGACCGGCCCGCTTACCAGGATCTGAATCCTTTCCTCTTTTACCTGGATGAATTCACATACCAGGCCGGTAACCCTTACCTGCAACCGCAGTACACGCAGAACATCGAAGCCTCCCATACCTATCATCATTTCCTGACGACCACGGTCAACTATAGCTATACCACGAACTTCTTTACCCAGACCTTTGAACAATCCGGCCAGGCCACGATCATCCGCAACGGTAATATCGGCAGCCGTCAAAATGCCGGCATCTCGGTAAGCGCCCAGCTTCACGTGGTCAAGTGGTGGACGGCGATCTTATACAGTGATTTGAATTACAATAAGTTCAGTGGCATGCTGTATGGCGACAACATCGATGTCAGCGCCACCACGCTGTTGCTCAACGTCAATAACCAGTTTTCCTTTCCGCAGGGTTGGGGAGGCGAGCTCTCCGGTTTTTACCGTACCAAGGGGGTCGAAGGCCAGGTGATCGTCGACCCGTTTGGGCAGGCTTCGGGCGCCATCTCCAAAAAGATCCTCAACGACAAGGCTTCGCTGAAACTGGCCGTCAGGGACATGCTTTATACCAACCAGGTTCATGGATATATCAATTTCCAGCAGACGGAAGCCACCTTCCACAACCGGCATGACAGCCGGCAGGTAGCCCTGACCTTCACCTGGAACTTCGGCAAACCCTTAAAAGGCATGTCCGAAAATCATTCGCACAGCGGCGCCGGCGACGAACAGAATCGCGTCAAGGCCGGTGGCAATAGTAATTAGATCGGGATTGTGTAGCTTTGCTGCATAACTTCATTTGTATGCCATCGTTTGATATCGTCAGCAAGGTAGACCAACAGGTACTCGACAACGCCGTGAACGTCACCAAGAAGGAGATTACCAACCGTTTCGACTTTAAGGACTCGCCGGTGAAGATCGACCTGAACAAAAAAGATATGAAAATCGACCTGGAGGCCGACAGCGAGATGAAGATAAAGCAGATCGTCGATGTGTTGCTGAGCCGGAGTATGAAGCAGGGTCTCGACCCCCTGGCCTTCGACCTCTCGAAAGACGCTTATCCCAGCGGTAAGGTCACCCGTCAGGAAGTCCCGGTCCGCAATGGTCTCAAACAGGAAGACGCCAAAAAGGTGGTAAAGCTGATCAAGGATTCCGGGCTCAAGGTCCAGTCCCAGATCATGGACGATCTTGTCCGGATCACCGGGAAAAAGATCGACGATCTCCAGGCCGTCATCAAACTCTGCGGCGGGGCCAATTTGGGCATCGCTTTGCAGTATATTAATATGCGGAGCTGACGAAGACATCGCGCGCAGCCCCGGATGTGGAGCCATCGCGTCAAATTTATTTGGATGCCCAAGAGGAAATGAGTAATTTTGCTGCCTCATTAAAAATAATGTGTACGGCCAAATCCGTACCACCTTTAAACAGAACAAGTTATGAAAAAGGATATCCACCCCAAAGGTTACCGCTTCGTCGTCTTCAAGGATATGAGCAATGGTGACACCTTCATGAGCAAGTCCTCCGCTAATTCCAGGGAGACCATCAAGTGGGAAGACGGCAACGAGTACCCCCTGATCAAATTGGAAATCTCCAATACCTCGCATCCCTTCTTTACCGGCAAGAATATGCTGGTGGATACTGCAGGTCGTATCGATAAGTTCAAGAAACGCTACGAGAAGAAAGCGAAATAAACGCTGCAATCCCGTTACACAATAAATTGTCCCCTCGGCATCAATAGATTGTCCCCTCCATTATAGAGGGGATTTTTTTTACCTTCACGGCCAATGAACACGCTCTTACTGGAAGAAACCTCCTGCACGGACGACCTGCTGCCTTTTACCGCGACAAGGTCGGTGCTCGATATCCGCATGGGTATACTGACTTTCCGGGAAAAATGGGCGCGTCTGCTGGGCTCCGATAGTTTTCGATTGGAAGAGGGAGCGGGCGCTTTACCCGCCAATATCCTCCCCACCCGCGCCCTGGCCGCCAGGATACGGGAAGAATGGGCCCGCGGCCCCATCACCTCCGCTTCGATCGACCGCCTGATCACCCACGGCCGCCTGATCCGCTATCCCTGGCAGATCTTCCAGCACAACGCAGAGGCGCTGGTGGAAGATTTTGACCTGCTCACCATGGGCCGCCTGTCATCGCCCATACCTGCTTCGGTGCAAGTCCAAAACCCGGCATCCATTTTTGTCGAGGAAGGTGCGCGGCTAAGCCATTGCCTCCTCAATGCATCCACCGGTCCGATCTACATTGCACGCGATGCGGAGATCATGGAAGGAGTCATGATCCGCGGGCCTTTCGCCGCTTGCGAAGGTGCTACCGTTAAAATGGGAACGACAATCTATGGCGCGACCACCCTGGGACCGGGCAGCACGGCGGGGGGCGAGATCAAGAACACCGTGTTCTTTGGTTACTCCAACAAAGGCCATGATGGTTATCTGGGCGATGCCGTCATCGGCGAGTGGTGTAACCTGGGCGCAGGCGTCTCCGCGTCTAACCTCAAGAACAACGCCGGCCCGGTAAGGGTCTATCATCCCGCGTCGGGCAGCTACCAAAACGCCGGCAGCAAGTGCGGTCTGCTGATGGGAGATTATTCCCGCGCGGCGATCAATATGTCGTTCGATACCGGCACCATGGTAGGCGTCTGCTGCAATATCTTCGGGGCAGGCATTCCCCCAAAATATATTCCTTCTTTCACCTGGGGGAATAACAAAAACACCCGCTACGAATGGGACAAGGCTCTACGGGACATCGATAATTGGAAGAAACTAAAGGGGCAATCGATCACCGATCGCGAAATACTGACATTAAAACATATTTTTGAGGCATCTTTTTTATAAAGTACTGCAAAATCACATCCATCAATGAGACAACAAATCGCGGCAGCCAATTGGAAGATGAACCTCACTTATCAGCAGGGAGAACAATTGCTGGACACTCTACTCAAAGAAGACATCACCCTGACAGCACATCAGAAGGCCGTTTTTGCCGTGCCCTTCCCATACCTCACCATGGCCGGTCAAAAGGTCGCCGGCAAGACGAACTGGTTTGCAGCGGCTCAGAACTGTTCGGACAAGCCGGCCGGGGCCTATACCGGGGAGGTCGCGGCGGAAATGCTAAAATCCATTGGCATCCAATATTGCGTGTTGGGGCATAGCGAGCGGCGGGAATATTTTTCCGAGAACAACCAATCCCTTGCGCAGAAAGCGGCGCTTTGCCTGGACAACGGCATCACCCCCATCTTCTGCTGTGGCGAACCGCTGGGCATCCGTGAAGAAGGAGCCCAGGAAGGTTTTGTGGAGACACAATTGCTGGAGTCTCTGTTTCATTTTTCCGAAAAGGAGATCCGGAAGTTCGTGATCGCCTATGAGCCCATCTGGGCCATCGGCACGGGCAAAACAGCGTCGGTTGCCCAGGCCCAGGAGATGCATGCGCATATCCGGAAACTCTTTTCCAACAAATACGGTAAGGCTACGGCGGACATTATTCCCATCCTCTACGGCGGCAGCGTCAAGGCCGGCAATGCCAAAGAGCTTTTCCATTCTACCGATGTGGACGGCGGCCTGGTGGGGGGCGCCTCCCTGATCGCAACCGAATTTACCGCCATCATCCGGGCGTTGAAATGAGGCTTGTGTCCCGGTTCCTGAAAGAGGGCGTGACGGCGACGGATCGCCGCCGCATCATCCGGGGGACCCTGCACTCTTTCCTGATCCAGGGCATTTCTATCGGCCTGGTCTTCGTTTCAAATCTCTGGCTCGTGCGTTCGTCCAACGCACAGGCCTATGGTGATTATGTACACGTATTCAACTGGGTAAGCATTCTCAGCGTCCTCGTTATGGGCGGACGCGACGACCTGGTCCTCGCCCAGTTACCAAAATACCTCGGCGCCGGCAGGCACGGACAACTGTTGCGTCTCGTCCAGAAGGCCAATGGATTCATTGCTCTCTCTGCCCTGGTGATCGGCGGCGCCTTTCTTATCCTCATCGCAGCTTTCCCCATCCAATCGCTGAGCCAGCACCGGCCGCTCTTTCTGGTGGCCATGGCCGCAGTCTACTTTTCCGCCAGCCTCACCCTCAACCAAATGATCTTGCAGGCCCTCAATCATGTCAGAAGCAGCCAGATCGTCGAAAAGATCGCCCGGCCCGTGCTACTGCTTTTGTTTACGGGGCTTTTCCGTTTGAGTGTAACGACCCTGAACGGTCATGAGCTGGTCGTCCTGGGGACCTTGGCTTCGGGTGTCTGTTGTGCGATGATCCTTTCGATGGTATTCCGGCAGGCCAACAAATTGACCGTCTCCATGGAGGAGAACCCGGCAAATGAAAAACACGGCAGTAAAACGGTCTACTTTTTCCTCATCAGCCTGTTCTACCTGTTAAGCACGAAGATCACGATGCTGATCCTGCCCCTGTTCAACCCCGAAAGCGCCATCGGGATCTTCAATATCAGCTATCGGTTTGCCGACTTGCTGATCTTTCCATTCTTCCTCATGCACGCCGTTCTCCCGCAGTTGTTCGCCCGCCACGATATGGACGAAAAGGAATATACCCGGTCGCTCTTCCGGGAAAGCAATAAATTGATGACCTTGCTGGCATTGCCACTGTTGTTGTTCAACATCCTCGCCGGCCCATTCCTGCTCCGCCTATTTGGACCGGTCTTCCAAACTGGTTACACGGCTTTGATCTATATCAGTCTCGCACAATTCCTGTTCTCCGTTTTTGGCCCCACCAATACGATCCTGATGACACAGGGACGGGAACGCTATTCAGCCTTATGCCTGCTGGTTTACGTGATCCTGCTGGCGGTGACCAGCTGGCTGCTCATACCGGTCTCCGGCATCACCGGAGGGGCCCTGGCCATCCTGCTGAGCAGCGCCGGATACAATATCCTGCTGGCGGTTATCGTGTACCGGCTCTACGGGATCTGCTCACCGTTTTTTTCCTTCTTCCTCCGTTAACCGATCGAAGGCGGGATAAAAATTCTCCTTTGCAAAAAAAGAAAAACTCGCAGCTATGTGTAACCGTAATTGCGGCAGCCATCCGGCATCGGTGATCAGCCGGTCGAGCAGACGGCCGACCTCGTCCGCCGAACGATAGGGCAGCAGGGCTGGCTGAAAGGAATCGGGAAGGACAAGCCCCTCGGGTACAAGCGCGGGAATGTCGTTGAGCAGCAGGTCGGCCGTTAGTCCGCTTGCCGTAGTCTGGCCATAGACTTCGGGATTGTTCCTGCTGCCAAGTTTATGCAGCTTCAGCGGGCTCCAGAGCAGGTCGGCGGCGGCCAGCTGCTCTTCATATATCGATTCCGGGACGTAGCCGCCCGAAAAAGTGAGGACGGAGAATTGGGCGGACTCCAGGGCTTTGAAGGTTGCGACGATCGCCATCGCCTCGGGTGAATCGCGGCCGCCGAGGATCACCAACAGGATGGGGCGGTCCGACCGGGAGCGGCCAGGCAGCCAGTGACGGAAAAAGTCGGTCACGAAGGCATAGTCCCGTCTGTTGCTATCGACGGAGCCGGGTATGACGATGGTGAAGGGGCGCGGCTCCGGCGCCAAAGGGGCCGCCGCCGTCAAGGCGGCAGGCGCCGCGTGATAAAATCGCGAAGGGATAAAGACAGCCGTGGCCCGCGGCATCCGCTGCCGGAACGCCTCCACCATCGCGGGGAGAAAAAAGCTATAGTGCCTGATCCTTCTGTGCAGGATCAGCTTGGCCAGGTTTTCCGTCCAGTCCCGCAAAGAGCGCCGCGGATGATCAAACCAGGCATTTACTTCATGCAGCGTCAGGCTCACCCGCAAATTACCGGACATGGACAACCGCAATGCGAAAAGCAGCAGGTTGTTGTCGAGCGTGCTCAGGTGCAGATGACTGTACTGGTGTTTGTCCAGGAAGGCGAATAGCCGCCGGATAAAGACCCTGTTGGGACAACGGGCAGGCTGCACGATGAATTCCGTTGCCGGCCAGCGCTTAGCCGGCGCTTCCTTGCCGGAGATGTTCCGGTAGGAGCTTTCCCGCAGAAATACGACGACCCGGTCAAACCGGGCTTCGCTGAGATCGAGCATTGCGGGGAGGTTCTCGTGGTGTGTGGTCTCGTAGATCGCGATCCCGCGTCGGCGCCTGTCGGTATCCATCCATAGGGTGATCCCTCCAAGGAGCATAGTCCAGTAGGGGATACGCATGACCAACAGGTCGGCTGCAACGAACAGGACCGCCAGACCGAGCAGCGACCGGTCAAAACGACGGGTGAAAAAGCCAACGACAAACACGGATTCCATGAGCACGGCGCCGATATAGAGACTCTGCGCAACAGCGGGGTGTCCGATCAGCCAGGCATAGAATCGGCAGAGAGCAGTTTGACAGTCACTACTTAAAAGATCGATGTGCTGGAGCAGCAGGATATGACTCATCTCCTGGCCGTCGAAAACCGCGCCCCTGACCGTCTTCCAGATGGCGGCCGAAACAAAGATGTACAGGAAATAATACCTGCAGCCACGGAGGATGGAGTAAAACCGCTCTTCCCGGTTCGTGACAAACGCAAATGCCAACAGGACATAGAGAATAAAGGGGCCGTGATGGATCTGCCAGAAGAGATCGGCTAATAGCAGGTAGAGCGTCACATAAGCACAAAATACCCACCCCAGCAACGGAGAAAACCTGTCTTTCCGGAACGCATAGCCGAGGAGCGGGATGGGAAGTAGAAAGCCCAGCGTATCCGCGAAGGCAAAACAGACCGGATGCGCGATCATAAACCTTGGCAGTCCGGAACCTATCAGCATCAACTCTGCGAGATCCCGGTTATAATGAAAAAACACCGGATGCACCTGTAGGAGCGTGCGATGACCAATGCCCAGGAACAGAAAGACGGCAAAGTAAAAACAAAAATAGACCGTCAGTAAAAGCTTTTTATCGCGGGTATACTGCATGTTTTGTCCCTCAAAGGTGGAAATAAGGCGCTTTTTTTACAACCACCAGCCGGCCACCGGCCCACTGAAACCAGGTTCTATCGACTTCCAGTTGCCGGATGGGATGCCCGACCAGGCCGCTGATATAGGACTTATACCAGGCAGGAAACTGTCCCGTATTGTTGAGGTTGGGTTCCACAGCGGTATACACGGCGCCCAGACCGACCCGTTGCAACCCCTCCCGCAGTTTCTGTTTGTCGAAGGCATAATCGCTTGTCTGCTCCTGCTGTTCACGCGCTTGCAGCGGCGACGTGACCATATCCCACTGATAGATAAGAAAATCGGCCGGTTTCAACCGCTGCCCGTCCACGGTGACTTCGAACACTTCCACACTGTCCTGCCGGGCAATGGGTTGCGAAAACATCCCATAGTGTACAAAGGGAAAAAAACTGACCGAATGAACCAGATCGATGCTGATCTGTAAGCATATAAAGCCGATGAACAACCCCTTCATAAGGCTAAAAATACGTAGATTTGCACCGAATGAAAAATATAAGGAATTTCTGTATTATAGCTCATATTGACCATGGAAAGAGTACCCTGGCAGACCGGCTCCTGGAAATGACGAACACGATATCCGCGCGGGATATGCAGGCCCAGGTTTTGGACGATATGGACCTGGAACGGGAGAAGGGCATCACCATCAAAAGTCACGCGATCCAGATCAACTATACGGCAAATGGGGAGAAATATATCCTCAACCTGATCGACACGCCCGGCCATGTGGACTTCAGCTATGAGGTCAGCCGGGCCCTGGCCGCCTGTGAAGGCGCGCTGTTGCTGGTCGATGCTACACAGGGTATCCAGGCCCAGACCATCAGCAACCTGTATCTGGCCATCGAAAATGACCTGGAGATCATCCCCGTCATCAACAAGATCGATATGGACGGCGCCATGGTCGATGAGGTCACGGACCAGATCGTAGAGCTTATCGGCTGCAAAAAAGAGGACATCCTCCTGGCCAGCGCCAAGACCGGACTGGGTGTACAGGGGATCCTGGATGCCATCGTAGCAAAGATCCCGGCTCCGAAGGGTGACCCCGAAGCTCCGCTTCAGGCCCTGATCTTCGACAGCGTATTCAACTCCTTCCGCGGGATCATCGTCTATTACCGGATACTCAATGGCAAAATAAGAAAGGGGGACATCGTACAATTTGTCTCCACCGGTCAGTCCTATGGGGCCGACGAAGTGGGCATACTCAAACTTGCGCTGGATCCCAAGCAGGAGGTCAATACGGGTGATGTAGGGTATATCATCACCGGTATTAAGAACGCCAAAGAAGTAAAAGTAGGGGATACCATCACTATCGCCACCAACCCGAACCCGCAGATGATCCAGGGTTTTCAGGAAGTAAAGCCCATGGTCTTCGCGGGCATCTTCCCGGTGGACACCGACGATTTCGAAGAATTGCGGGACTGTATGGACAAACTGCAGCTCAACGATGCCTCGCTGACGTACGAGTTGGAGACCTCGCAGGCCCTTGGTTTCGGCTTTCGCTGCGGTTTCCTGGGCATGCTGCACATGGAGATCATCCAGGAAAGACTCGAAAGGGAGTTCAACCAGACTGTGATCACTACCGTTCCCAACGTGAGTTTTGTGGCCCATACCAGCAATGGGGAAGTGGTCATCGTCAATAACCCCTCCGAGATGCCCGAACCCACCCGGATCGAGCGGATCGAGGAGCCCTATATCCGCGCCCAGATCATCACCAAGCCCGACTATATCGGCAACATCATGACGCTCTGCCTGGGTAAGAGAGGTATCCTTCTCAATCAGTCCTACCTGACTACGACCAGGGTAGAGCTGATCTTCGAAATGCCCCTGACCGAGATCGTCTTCGATTTCTACGATAAGCTCAAGAGCCAGACCCGGGGCTACGCCTCTTTCGACTATAGCCCCATCGACAGACGGGACAGCGATATCGCAAAGATGGATATTCTCCTGAATGGCGATAAGGTGGATGCGCTGAGTGCGCTGATCCATCGCAGCCGCGCCGCGGATTTCGGCCGAAAATTGTGCGAAAAACTAAAAGAGCTCCTGCCCCGTCAGCAATTCCAGATCGCCATCCAGGCGGCCATCGGCGCCAAGGTCATCGCCCGCGAGACCATCAGCGCGCTCCGCAAGGATGTGACGGCCAAATGTTATGGCGGCGATATCAGTCGTAAACGCAAGCTGTTGGAAAAGCAAAAAGAAGGTAAGAAGCGGATGCGGCAGATCGGCAACGTAGAAGTACCGCAGGAGGCCTTCCTGGCGGTTCTGAAACTGGACGAATAAAAAACTGATACAAAACAAGTATGCGGACCCCGTTGCAGAAAGGCGAGAAAGTACTCCTCGTAACATATAGCAGCTGGACCTCGCTGGTGGTGCCCCTCCTGCTGACGCTGGTATTGATTGCCGGTGCCGTCGCCATCGTGTATTATGCGAATTCGGCGTTGGGCTGGATCCTTGCTGTGGTGGGCATAGGGTACTGGCTGATCCGCTACTACACCTGGAAGGTCAATATCTGGGTGGTGACCAATTTCCGGGTCATCGACGAAGCCGGTTTGCTCAGCCACTTTGCCAAAGAAAGTCCCCTCGACAAGATCAACAATGTCTCTTACGACCAGAGCATGGGTGGCCGCCTCTTCAACTTTGGACATGTAAAAATTCAGACGGCCGCGCAGGTCGGCGCCACGGACTACTACAATGTCAACCACCCCAAAAGGCTCAAGGATACGATCACGTCCGCACAAGCCGATTTCCAGAACTGGCAGTATGGTAACCAGGCTGCGCAGATGGCGGCAGCGTTGGAATCGCGTCAGCCCACCGCACGAGGCGATGCGTCGCGTTGGGATGCACCGCGTTGGGATGCACCGCAGGTCGCGGCGGAACTGGAAAAATTATTTGAGCTAAAAATGAAGGGGGCAATTTCTGAAGACGAATACAATCGTGCGAAGGCACGATTGCTTAATCACTGATCTGGCGCCCGCCGGCTGGTCCTACTGACCCGGCTTTTTCTTTTGCATGTTCTTCTCCGACTGGGCCTGCAGCTGTTTTTCGTCGATATTGCCCTGGTCATCCATCACCTTCGCCTGCATAGGGAATTCCCCGTCTTTTAATTTGAACGCGAATAGCTTTTTGTCGATGTGTACCCAGCGGCCTTCCTTCCACTGAAAGGCCTCAAAGTCACCGTCGGGGATATACGTATCCTTTTTCTTTGGCTCATCGCCTTCCGGTGTCAGGTGATCGAAGACGATCATATCCATTTCAGGGTCATAGTTGAACCGGGTCGTAGCCTCTTTCTTGTATTCGATATTGAATCGGTACTGCATGTGCCGGTGCGTGGAATCTTCCATAAATGAAAAATAGGGTCCGCCAAACCGTGGTTCGCCATCTGGGCCAAACGTCAACACCTCCATCCATTTTTTGTTACTCGTCTCACTGAAATCGTCGAAGCCAAGCAGGGTATAATATTTCCGCCCTTCATAGGTTTTCAGAATGATACGATAGTAAATGGCGCCGATCCAATTGTGCCTGTTCCTCACCGAATCCAGCGGCTTGGCCGTGAACATCGATGCATCAAATAATGGGTAGAGCTTTAAAGAACCGTCGGGCTGGTTCATCTGGATGGCACCTTCCTGAAGATAGAGCTGGTCATCTTTCTTAAACTGCCAGGTAAAGATACGGAAGGAACTATCCGGGGCGTACAACCGGGAGATCGTCACCAGGGAATCAAAGGGATAATAAAAGGAATTGGGCTGCCGTAGTGCTCTTACCAGCGATCTTATGAACTGGCTGTCGGCCATGAATCGCTGCGTCGGGGTCTCCGCATTCACGATATTGAATGCAAAACCTTTTAGCGAATCTTCCCGGTTGGCAAAGGTCTTTTCCTGTTCGGCTCCAATGTGTTGAGCACGGGCAGGATGGGAGATCCCCACCAGGCAGCCTATCGCCAGGAGGAAAGCAAGGGTGCCGTTGCAGGTAAGCTTGTGTCCGGTGGATCGCATAGTAGCAAAGTTAACAATTAGACGGTCGTCCGGAGGCCAAACGGTAATTTCCGGCTAAAATTTTATGCGGAACGCAAATGTTTTGCAAAATCGCCCAGCGAATTGAACCACAGATCAATAGCGTCATGCGGAAGGGGTTGATCCGGGTTCGTGGTTGTCAGGAAAACGGTATACATCCCGGCATTCCTGCCAAATTCCATATCGCTCAGGTTGTTGCCAACCATCACCGAGCGGGCAAGGTCGATACCGGGCAGGTCCTGCTTTGCGGCAAACGCCATTCCCGGCTGCGGTTTGCGAAGGGGATGGGCATTGTCCAGCGAGTCTGCATAATAGATGCGATCGATGCGTCCGCCGGCCAGGACGATCTCCGCCGTCATCTTATCGTGGATATCCTGCAGATCGGCTGCCGTCATCTTTCCCTTGCCGACACCCCGCTGATTCGTGACGACGACGATATGCCCGAATATGTCGGCGCAGCGGCGCAAGGCTTCCCGGTTCCCGTCGTAGAACACAAACTCGCCATAATGAAAGATATAGGAGCCTTCTTTCTCTACATTTATCACCCCGTCACGGTCGAGGAAAAGGGTCCAGGAAGCGTCTATTTGTTGCAGGTCGATCATGATTTAAAATGAATTGGTACGCCCAAGCCAAGTTCCAGTATGTTATCCACCAGCCGGGACCAGGAATACTTTTCCTTTTCCGTCCGGAGGGCGGGTAAAAAATGAGCGCCGCCAAGGGTGAAAAAACGCAGGATCGCATCGGCCATCGCCGCCGGCTCGGGCGCTGCCACCAGACCCACTTTTTCATGCGGGACAAGGGCGGGAAGACCGCCGACATCCGACACGATCATCGGCTTTTCGAAGTGGTAGGCGAGGGGAGTCACCCCGCTTTGAGTGGCATTGCGATAAGGTTGGATCACGGCGTCGGCGGCACAAACGTAATCCCGTACTTCGCTATCCGGAATAAAGTCGGTGCGCAGCAACAAAAGGTCATCGATCCCCAGTCGTGCGATCAACTCTCTGTAGGGACCGGCGTCCTCGTAGAATTCACCGGCTACCAGCAGCCGGATGCCCCCAGCCTTGATGCGAGGATCGGCCATCGCTTCCAGCGCGATATCCAATCCTTTGTATTTGCGGATGAAGCCAAAGAAAAGCAGGATACGATCCGTGTCCCCGATATCCACTCCTTTGGCCCGCAGCCGTTCCCGGGCGATTCCCTGTGGAATAGGATCGCCAAAATTATCATACAGGGGATGGAGTACCTGGCGGGCAGGCTTGTCCGGCTGAAACGTCCGCAGGTCCTGCATGACCTTTTCGCTCATGGTAATGAATCCATCGCAGGCCTTTAGGAAATACTTTGTGAACGGGGTATCGCCGGGCCTTTTCTCATGCGGGATCACATTGTCCGTGATGGCGACGATCTTTGTATGCCGACCACCCATCGGACCGGCGGCGCCCCTCTGATTTGGGCGCCCGTCCGATTTCCTCACCCGCCGAAGGATCGTGCCAAGGGCAGGTCCCATCAGCGGCAGCCAGTAGCGAACTACGATCAGATCGGGTTTCAGCCGTCGCAGCTCCCGGCCAACGCTCCACCAGTTAAGCGGGTTGATCGAATTGATCCGGGAGAGGATCGTAAGCCCTTCCGGCGGCGGATCGGTACTGTACTGGGTCGTGCCGGGAAAGAGAAAATCCGGGTATTGCAGGGAGAAGGAATAAATGCGGCAATCAAAGCCCTGTTGGATGAACTCCCTGGCCAGCCGCTGGTCAAAAGTGGCCAGGCCGCCGCGCAGCGGATACGCCGGGCCTATGACGACGACGCTGCCTTTTCGGGGTTGTCCGGACAGAGGTTGGTCGACGGGGGTCATGGATTTTCCAGCCCCAGTTTTTGTTCGATGAGATAGGAATTGCGGCCAGGCGAATTCCGGGAGATCAGCTCGGCGACAAAACCCGTGAGAAAGAGCTGCATGCCGATGATCATAACAGTCAGTGCGATATAAAAACTGGGCCTGTTCGTCAGCGAGAAGTCCGCCATATGTACGAATTTGGAGATTGTCAGGTAGATGCTGACGCCAAACCCGACTAAAAAGCACAGCATGCCTAACGGCCCGAAGAAATGCATGGGCCGCTTGCCGTATTTGCCTACGAAGGTGATCGACGCCAGGTCCAGCAGGCCTTTCAGCCCACGCCCCAGCCCCCCGAATTTCGTATAGCCATATTTGCGGGCCCGGTGCTGTACCACTTTCTCGCCGATCTTTCTGAACCCGGACCATTTGGCGATGACGGGAATATACCGGTGCATCTCGCCGTATACTTCGATGCTCTTGACCACCTTATTGCGATAGGCCTTGAGCCCGCAGTTGAAGTCGTGCAAAGGGATCTTACTTACTTTGCTGGTCGTCCAGTTGAAGAACTTGCTGGGCAGCGTCTTGCTGATGGGATCATGGCGCAGTTTCTTCCAGCCACTGACCATATCGTACCTGTCTTCCAGGATCATCCGGCGTAATTCGGGGATCTCGTCGGGACTGTCCTGCATGTCCGCATCCATCGTGATCACGACGTCGCCATGGGCGGCCTTGAACCCTTCGTTGAGGGCGGCCGACTTACCATAGTTGCGCTGGAATTTTATCCCCTTTATACTGGCGTTGTTCCGGCGCAGTTCGGTGATGACCTCCCAGCTGTGGTCGGTGCTGCCATCATCCACGAGGATCACTTCATAGGAGAGATGATGCTCCCGCATGACACGTTCGATCCAGTCGCAGAGCTCCGGCAGCGATTCGTCTTCATTGTAGACCGGTATGACGATTGATACTTCCATTATTGTATTTTAAAGGGCCCCCCCTGCGGCTGCTGATCTTTCGGCTGTTGATGTTTCGGCCGTTGGTTTTTGATGAGCGCTGCCATCAATGCCGCGATCAGGAATCCCACAATATAATTTCGTGCCAGACCGATGGCCATGCTGCTAAAACCAAAAGGGTCCGTGCCCTTTGCCGCTTCGACGTTCCTGGCGATCTCGTCTTCCGGCATGCCAAAATGCCTGTAGGTAGCTTCCATTTTCGCCATTACCGCGGGAACCAGGTCCCGGCCGAAGCGGGGATCGATGAAATGAACCAGTATCCAGGTGAAGAGCATCTGAACGGCCAGAGCCAGCACGATGATCCCAAAACAAACCTGCAGCGTCGCCCGGAAACCGATAAAACCCCGGCCGCGTTTTTTAGCGACCAGCCCGCCGGCGATCGCAAAACCCACAGGAATCAGGTACATGCCATACGCGGCCCCGCCGATAAAAGTCGATATCCCGCCTTCCCAGGTGCCGATGGTGTACAGGATGATGCAAAGTGAAGCTATGCCGCCATAGAGGAGGATGACCGGTATTTTCTTTTGATTCGTACCCGTCATTTCGAAACCTGATTTAAGTGAAGCCGCTCTCCGTTCAGCACGCCGATCACCTGGCCCTGGAGGCGTTTTCCCAGGAAAGGGTTGTTCTTCGACCTCGATCGCAACGTGGCGGCTTCCAGGAGGGTGGTGCCGCCAGGGTCAAAGAAAGTGAGCGTCGCATCCTGCCCTTCGGCTATCGAAGCCTGTTCCAGGCCAAATAATTTCCGGGGGCGATGGCTGAGCAGATCGACCGTTTGCTCCGGCGACAGCTCCGGCAATTTGGTGCGAACCACCGCATAGACGGTCTCGAGGCTGCTCATCCCCGGCCGCGCATATTCGAATTCGACAATCTTACTGTCATATTCCTGGGGCAAGTGATGGGAGGCAATGATGTCCACTACACCTTCCGATACCGCCTTTCGCAGCGCGACGGCGGATAGCTCGTCCCGCAAAGGCGGATAGACCTTCAGGTTGGTATCGTAATCGACAAGATCTGCGTCGGTAAAGAAGAGATGGTGCGGCGTAACAGAACAGCTCACCTGCAGGCCGGATGCCTTGGCCTCGCGGATGTATTCCAGCGAACGCGGCGAGCTGACACCCGTAATATGAAGCTTTGAACCGGTATAACGGACCAGCTCGATGTCCCTTGCGACCATGAGCTCTTCAGCCATCATGGGCTTACCTGGCAGCCCCAGTCTGGTGGAGACGACGCCTTCGTTGATAAGACCGCTGGCCCCCACAGTACGGTCGTCGGGGACCTGGATGATGACGCCGTCAAAAGCTTTCACGTATTGGAGACCTTTCAGCAGGAGGCCGGCAGATTGTATGGGCCCCGTGCCGTCGCTAAAGGCAACTGCACCGCTGTTCCGCATGTCGTACATCTCCGCCAGGTCTTTTCCTTCCAGCCCACGCGTCACCGCTCCCAGCGGCCAGATCCGCGCGGGGAGGGTAGAAGCCGCGCGACGGATATACTCCACCTGCGATTTGGTGTCGACAACCGGCTTGGTATTGGGGAGGACAAAGACATCGGTAAAACCACCCGCTGCTGCCGCGGCTGCCCCTGTCTCCAGGGTCTCCTTGTACTCGTAACCGGGATCACAAAAATGTGCGAAGACATCTACCCAGCCGGGGGAAACATGCAAACCGGGATGACGGACGATCTTGTCCGGGGAGGCTGCTCCGGCAGCCCTGCTGCCGATGGAGACGATACGGCCATTTTCGACGATGATATCCGCCACTTTTCCGTGATGAGGAGATGTGCGGTCGACAATATGCGCCTGTTCGATGAGGATCTTCATGACGGGAGAATTGCGCGAAGATAGGGCCAAATCAGGAATATTCTGCAAACAAATTGTCGGTATAGCACCACATCCACTTCTCACCCGGCTCCGAGGAAATGATCACCGGATGGCCGGAACGATGAAAGTGTTTTGTCATGTGTTTGTAACGGGATTGGTCACAGCACAGGGTGGCACCACAGGTCTGACAGGTGCGGAGATGCACCCAGGTGGCGCCGATCTTGATGCATTCTTCACAGACATGTTCTTTCTCCTGTTTGAGCTCTTTTATCTCCCGCATGTGGGAGCAAATCTCATCTGCCATACAATTAAATTTATCAAGATAAAATGCATCGGGACTGGGTTCTGCCAAAAAATAACCCATCCCCGATGCACGTTTTATGATGGGCCTTCGGCCAGCGGACCGTAGTCCGCTTTGGTTATACTTCTGCCAAATATTTGTGAACAAAACTGATCGACATAGACCCTTCCCCCACGGCCGAGGCCACGCGGTTCATTGCGCCTGCCCGGACATCTCCCGCCGCGAAAACGCCGGGACAACTGGTCTCCAGCAGATAGGGATCTCGATCCTGCTTCCATACCTTGTTGAAGTTCTCATAGGTCTTGAGATCGCGGCCCGTCTCCAGAAATCCCTTTTCGTCTTTGATGATGTCGAGGCCGATCCAGTCAGTGAATGGCCGGGCCCCAATAAAGATAAAAAGCGCATTGGCCTTTAGGGTCTGATTCTGTCCGGTTATGGCATTTCCAATGCTGAGCTCTTCGAGCCTTCCCGACCCTGTCGCCGCCACGACCTCGCTGCATCCAAGGATATGGATGTTGGCCCGTGTGGCGATCTGGTCGATCAGGTAGGCCGACATCGTACTGGCAAGTGACTCCTTTCGGATGATGATGGTGACATTTGCCGCGAACTTGGAAAGATGCATGGCCGCCTGGCCTGCCGAGTTGCCGCCACCGACCACAAAGACCTCACAATCCCGGAAAGCGGCCGCCTCCGTCATTGCCGCGCCATAATAGATGCCGGCGCCCGTGAAGTCCGGAACGCCCTTTGTCTCCAGCTTCCGGTAGTCTACGCCGGTAGTGATAACGATCGCATGCGTATTGATCTCTTCGCCGTTGTCGAGCATGACCTTTTTGTAACCGTCCTTCTGGCATATCTCCCGTACGGAACGGGGAAGCAGTACTTCGGCGCCCAGGCGCGTGGCCTGCGTGATCGCCCGGCGGGTGAGCTCCGAACCGCTAAGCCCATTGGGGAAGCCCAGGTAGTTCTCGATGCGGGAGCTGGTACCCGCCTGGCCACCGGGGCTCAACCTTTCGATCAGCAGGGTTTTCAGCCCTTCCGAGGCGCCATATACCGAAGCCGCCAGGCCGGCAGGACCCGCGCCGATGATCACGACATCATAGACCGTATTCTTTATCGTCGGGTTGAGACCGATCTTTTCCGCTACCAGTGATACGCTCGGAGAGCACAGACAGCTACCATTTTCCAGCACCACCACCGGCAGGTCCTTCAAAGCGATATTGTTCAATTTCAACAGATCTTTTGCTTCCTGACTCAGCTCCACGTCCTGCCATTGATAGGGGACGAGGTTGCCGGACAGGAATTCCTTGATCTCATGGGATTTGGGTGAGAACTGATAGCCGATGACCTTGATCCCTTTAAAAGCAGGCCGGTAGGTGTCCAGCCAATCATCCAGCAACTCGCTGATGACGGGATACAATTTCTCTTCGGGTGGATCCCATGGTTTCATGAGGTAATAGTCCAGCTGGACGCTGTTGATCGCCTTGATCGCCGCATCGGTATCCGAATAGGCAGTCAGCAACACTCGCCGAGCATCGGGAAAGAACTCCCTGGCCTTCTGCAAAAAGTCCACACCCTCCATCTCCGGCATGCGCTGGTCAGAAACGAACAAGGCGACCGACTCGCCCTTGTTCTTGAGGTCGAGCAGACTTTCCAGCGCTTCTTTGACGGAGGTCGTGCTCAGGATGCGATAGGACTGACGAAATTGCGATCTCAGGTCCCGGGAGATGGCTCTCAGTACCTGGGGATCGTCGTCGATGGAGAAAATGATAGGTAATGTCATAAATGGTCGTGCTGCAATTTACGCTTTTTGAATGGTATCCACGGGGAGGGGGTGTTGTACGCTTTATGGGATTAGTTGTACAGACGGCTGTCTGTTTTGGAGCTAACCGCCGATCGGCAGGCAAACGACGAATTCCGTGCAACCGGGAACAGAATTGACCTTCACCGTACCGTGATGCTGTCCCTGGATGATGCGCATCACGACATCCAGGCCAAGCCCTGTTCCTTTGCCAATGCCCTTGGTGGTAAAGAAGGGATCGAAAATACTCGAAAGGATGTTTTCGGGAATACCAGGCCCATTGTCGATGATCGCGATCCTGGCATATTGATGGTCCCGTTCCGTGCGAATGATCAGCTTCCCCTTACCGCTCTCCTCCATCGCATCGACCGCATTATCGATGAGGTTGGTCCAAACCTGGTTGAGCTCACCCACCAGCGCCATGACCTTGGGCAGCGCGAGATCGAATTCTTCGACAACTTCAATATTGGACTTCTTCAGCTTGTATTGCAACATCGTCAGGGTATTGGCGATGCCCGTATGGATATCGATAAGCTCCTTGCCCTTTCCCTGATCCATATGCGTAAAATTCTTTACAGACTGGATCAGCTTGAATATCCGCTGGGATGCTTCCTGGATATCCTGGACCATTCGCTCAGTGACCAGGTTGGTATTGATCCAGTTCAGAATGGGGGAAAGATACTGGTCGGGGACATGCCCATGAAAATGTTCCATATCGTCACAAGTGAACCCGTACTCCAGAAAAGTCTCGGCGATCTCATCGCTGTTCTCTACTTTTTGCTCATCCAGCCAGTCCCGCAGTTCATCCTCCAACTCCGTTTTTTGTACCAGCGTGAGCTTGGGCTTGTCTTTACGGCCCAGGATCTCGAAGAGCTTGCCATTGATGAGATCGACGTCCTTGGCCTCCATCCGCACGTTGATCACTTCTTTAAAAAGCTCCGGCTCCATCTGCAGGTGCTTGACAAGTGACTCGGAACCCCGGACGATGGCCGCCGCCGGGTTGTTGAGCTCATGTGCCAAACCGGCCGACAGTTTGCCGAGCGCCATCATCTTCTCGTTCTGCTGCTGCAGTGATGTAAAATTGCGCACTCTGTTGGTCATCACATGCACCAGTGCACCCGTCAGTTCGTAAAACCGGCTGATCATCTCCCTGAATTTCTCCACCGCTAAAAGGAGGACGGTCGCATTTTCGAGGACCTTTGCGCTCACGTTGGCTTTTATTCCCCTCGAAAAGGGCAGTAAACCGCTGACGTCGCCAGACTGCAGCACACTGACCTCCCGCATCTCTTTTTGCTGTAGCATGAAAAGCCGGATCTTCCCGGAGATGACAATATAGGTCCCTTTAACGGGGTCTCCGGTCCGGAAAAAGTAGTCTCCTTCCTGCAGGTCATAATGCTCGCTGTTGTCTATAAACCATTGCAGTTGATCAAGCGGTACCCCCTCCATCACCTCGATCGAAGAAAGCCATTCGGCAGTAACGGTTTGCATGTTGGCAAGTTAGTGATAATTGTTTACGCCGGGCACCACCGGACAGGCCTTGTATCGAAACCGTACACACAAGGGCCAGGCAACTGCATAACTAATTGACGCATATTGTTGTAAATATCGGCATTGCGTTGGTGGACAAGTCGTCAAACCAGACTATGCTCAAAAATTATTTCCAGACCGCTGTCCGCTTCCTGCTAAAGAGTAAGACCTTCAGCCTGATCAATATTATCGGGCTGGCCATCGGGACGCTTTGCTGTCTTTATATCCTCTTATATGTGTCCGACCAGTACAGTTATGACAAGCAATTCAACAACTACAAAGACATCTATCGCCTCACGAGCACCCTCGGCCTTCCGGGCGACAAGCACGTGGTCAGCGGCGCGACCTCACCCCCCATCGCCCCGACGATGAAAAAAGACTTCGGACAGATAGCCCAGTTCACCCGCTTTGTGGGAACGGAAGGATTCGGCGTCAACCAGCACCTGCTCACCTATAAGAACCGGTACTTTTATGAGAACGATGCCGCCTACGTGGATTCGACCTTCTTCGACGTCTTCGATTTTCATTTCCTGAGCGGTAGTCCGGTAACAGCGCTCCGGGAGCCCTATACCGTCGTGCTGCTCAAACCAGTTGCCGTGAAATTATTCGGGGAGACAGATCCGATCGGAAAGGTCATTAACATCGATGACAACTTTAGCAAACACGACTTCACCGTCACGGGTGTCGTCGATGAAAGCCTGGGCAAGTCGCACCTCCATGCCAATATCTTTATGGCTATGCACAGCGGTGGAATGGGCGGGTTTACCTATACCAGCAATTCGTGGGCAGGCAACAACTTCGCCTCCTCCTATGTGAAACTTCGGCCTCATACAGACCCGGCGCTCCTCGAAAAACAATTGCCCGCCTTTATTCAAAAATACGCGGGCCAGCAGTTAAAGAGCCTGGGTATGCAAAAAGAGATCCATCTCCAGCCCCTGGCCGCCATACACACTACTGCGGGATACGAGCACGACAAGCCGGTGAGCGGCGCATTCCTTTCGCTTCTCCTCCTCATCGCCGCGCTGATCCAGATCATCGCCTGCGTGAATTTCATGAACCTCTCCACGGCCAGGGCTTCACAAAGGGCCAAAGAAGTGGGTGTCCGAAAGGTCATCGGCGCCGGCAAAGGGGACCTGTTCCGGCAATTCCTGGGTGAGTCACTCCTGATGTCCCTGCTGGCGGTAGGGCTGGCCATCCCCTTGCTGATCTTCTTTTTGCCTTATTTGAACGATATTACCCATTCCGATATCAACCTCTCGTTTTTATCCGATTACCGGGTCTGGCTGACGCTGACGGCGCTTGTTTGCCTGACGGGCCTGGTTGCGGGCAGCTACCCCGCCTTCTATCTCTCGGCCTTCCGGGCCATCCGGGTCATCAAGGGAAATTTCACCAACCAGGTGTCGGCTGCCGGCATTCGCCGCGGTCTGGTGATCTTTCAGTTCGTGCTGTCCATCACCCTGATCAGCGGGATTATCGTCATCTATGCCCAGCTCAATTTTATAAAACACCAGGATATCGGCTTTACCAGCGCCCAAAAACTCGTCTTTTCCTTTTATACCCCCGATGCTCAAACGCATATCCCCACTTTTGCACAGGACCTCCGCCAACTCGCGGAGGTAAAGACCGTAAGCCAGGCTAACAACTATCTCTCGCGTTTCGTTCCTAACGACTGGCTCTATCATCTTGCAGGCGGCAACGCGCAGAATTCGCTTGACACCAAGCAGATCTACGCGGACGAATACTTTGTGCGTGCCAATGGTATCCATATCCTCAATGGCAGAGACTTTCACCAGCAGGATTCGGGTAAGGTGCTGATCAATGAGACCATGGCAAAATTGCTTGGGCTGAGGGTCGACAAAGCGCCAGGAACCCTGCTCTTTCCTCTGCAGGAACCTGGCGATAGCACGCCACCTTATACCATCGCCGGTGTCATGAAGGATTTCAACTACAACTCTCTCCACGATGAAGTAAAACCCTTTATGCTGGTGTTCAACTTCCGGCGGACCGACCTGAATAACCTTATCGTCAGTACAGACAGCCGCGACTACAAAAGCCTCCTCGCCCAAATGCAGGCACTGTGGAATAAAGACCTTCCTTCCGTACCTTTTGAGTACTCCTTTTTGGACGACGAGGTGAACAAACAATATGAGACGGAGACGACTTTGTCCAGCATCATCGACTCTTTTACCGGCATGGCCGTGCTCATCTCCTGTCTGGGACTTTTTGGCCTGGCGGCCTTCAGCGCCGAACAGCGCAATAAGGAGATCGGTATCCGCAAGGTCCTGGGGGCGACGGTGACCAGCATCGTTCGCCTGTTGTCCAGGGAGTTCCTGCAATTGATCCTGGTAGCCTTGCTCCTGGCCATACCGATCGCCTGGTGGGCCACATATAAATGGCTACAGGGCTTTGCCTACCGGGTTCCATTGAACTGGTGGATGTTTGCGCTGGCCGGTGCTGTGGCTATATGCATCGCCCTGCTGACGGTGTCTTTTCAGGCCATCCGTGCGGCGTTGGCCAACCCGATACGATCGCTAAGATCGGAATAGGCAGGATATATTGCGGGCCGCTAGTAATAGGTATAAGGAAAATAAGGGAATTGCGCGGTATAGGGCGCTTCACCCGTGCCCGTCCAGGAGGCCTTGAAATAGTAATTGGCCCCGCTGACCGGACAACCCGTCGCATTGCCCAGGGAATCCAGGCCCAAGGTCAGGACAGTCGTCCCCGCGGGGTTGACCACCTGCTCCTGGCCGCGCGTTATTCGCCAGTTGCAGGCCTGCGAGACGACCAGTGGGGTGTCGATGGTCGTGATGAACCCATTCCCAAAGCGATTCCCCCCAACCTCGCTTACGCCCTGCAAACCGGAGGCAGTATCGATGCCGGTCGTCGTGATCACCATACCGCCATTGTAGCTATAGGCGCGTCTGCGCCACACTTGCCAGGTCCCCGTAACCAGCGTTTCGAACTGGACGGTTGCGTTCACGCCAATGATATCCTGTACCATCGGTGGCGAAGCCGCGTTGAAATTGGCGAGAGTACCACCGGTGGAATCGACCAGGTAAAAGTTGCCGTTCAGTACTACAGAGTCATCATCTACCAGCCAATATGTCTTAAAATTGGCAAAGGTCACCCCAATGGTATCGGCCGCACTGCCCCAATTGCTTCCGGTCTTCTGATAGATGTAGATGGTGCCCAGACGACTGCGTGTCCCGTCGCAGGTTACGCCTTCATATTGCATAGTGATCAGACTGGTGGGTGTGTCCGCATAATCCTTGATGACGTTGTAAATACCGCAGATGGAGGAGAAGCTTGAGGTTATCGTATCCGGACCGCTGTTGAGCGTGTCCGAGTAGAGCAGGACAGAATTGATATCGTTGAACAGCGCGTCGATCTCGGTGGGAATACGGACCTGGTCCTGGGCCTGCGACTCGACATCCGATTGGAATAGGGCGATGGCCAAAGCGGGGGTATAATGCGTCTTATTGCACGAGAACAGCAGGGCTATGGAGACGGATACCAGGGTAAGGCACCGGTTGCTCATCCTTTTCATGCAGTAAAAGTAGTGGGTTTTATCAAATAAAAAGCCAACGCCGAAGCGTTGGCTTTTTATTTAAGACGGTTTTATCAGTAAGGCAGAACGAAAGTGTAGGTCTTCCCACCGGCGCCTGCCCAGACGAGCTGGAAATAATAAAGGGAGCCGAGTGCGGGACAAGCGGTGGCCACCGCACCGGTGGAAGTCAGCCCGTAAGTAAGCGTGAGCACACCGGCTGTATTGGTCAGGACATGGGCCCCGGAAGTGAGTTGGAAGTCACAACTCTGCGAAACGATCAGCGGGGACGTGATCTGCGCCGTGAAGCTGTTGCCATAACGGTTGGTACCCCATTCGGAAACACCCTGGAGGGTCCCATCGGTATAGGTGCCGGTTTGCGTGATCACAATTCCGCTGCTATACGAGAAAACCCGCTGACGGGCGATGCTCCAGGTACGGGTCGTACCATCGTCAAAGGTGATCGACATATTGCTGCTGGTGATCGTATGCGTGATAGGAGTTGCGGAACTGCTGGTCAGACTGATCAGGCTGCCACCCGATACATTGGTATAGGTATGCGTACCATTGAAGGTGATCGTCTTGTTGTCTACGAGACGGGTAATGGCGAGGCTGTTGAAGCTAACGGTAGCAACGGCGCCTACACTGGACCACCGCACACCCTGCGCGATCGATATCACGACGGAGCCGGTACGGCTACGTAGGCTATCGGCAGTCTTCCCATTATAAGTGATCGTGATCGTCCGGGGATTGCTGGTTGAGTCGACAGTCACAGTGGCATTGCAAAGCATACCCGGCAAGCCGCTAAGGCTGCCATTGCCGCCATCGACGGCTACACCAAAGCGGAGGTTGGAAGCAATGCCGGCGCCGGTGACCGAAGATTCGCCGATCATAGCGGCATTCGCATCGTCGAAAGCAGCACTGGATTCCGTAGAAACACGGGCCTCGTCATCGGACTGCGTTTGCAGGTCCGTGCTTGAAGTAGTGCTGGAGCTGCTGTCGCTATTACTTTTCTTACAAGCGGTAAATAAAAGACAGGAAAGTGTTGTGGCAAACAAAAGGCGGTAGAGGTTTGTTGTTTTCATATAGTGGATTTGATCTGCTTTAAACGAAACAATTGATATATTATTTCTTCTGATATATCAGAAACTGGTTATTTACGCGTTAATAGACAACCTTTCTATACCTTAAATCCTGAATCCCAATGCGTTTCGTTTTGATCGTGTTCATGACCACTTTTTTTTTCGGCGGGGTCTATGCACAATCCTCCTGTAAAAGATCATCCACTTTATTCCAATTTGATCAACATTCCAAGCCCCGCCATTTCACGGAGAAACTTGGCAATCATCCACAATTCCGATTCCTGCAATACGATAGTGGGGTCACGACACGCGCCTTATTCATAAAGGCTATAAAAGACCCCAACAGCCGAAAGAACTATACCGTCGAATTCGATGTCTTCAACCGCCTGTTAAAGGATATCGGTTTTGTCAACGGCTACAAGGACGTAAAGGCTGCCAACGTCGAAAATCTTTTCATCAACCCCGGTACGATAGGCAACCTTGGTTACTTCAATAAAGAAAGCAATTATATATATGTACAACTGAACCCCGCAGGTGAAGGGGAGGATGGTGTCGCAGCCTGGAAGCTGACGGGCCCCACCGGTTGTTCCTTTTATATTTTACATACCTGCGGCAATGCCTTTTTCGCCAACGATCCGGCCGCCGGCGGTCCCGGCTGTTGCAAGGACATATCCCTGAAGGTCGCCACCGACACCCTTGCAACGACGGGTTCACACGATCGCCCATTGCACCTCAGCATCCGCTTCTACCAGGGCGTCATCGGCGCCGGGAAGAAAAAAGGAACGCTGGACACCGCTATAAGTCTTATCCGAACCATCGACACGACCACCATCGTAAGGGATAGCGTCGGAAAACCGGGAAAGGTCTACGCCAAAGCATGGGCGGAACAATGGGAGATCTGCCGGGATAGCACACTCGCCATCCGGCTTCCACTCCTGCTGGACACCACTGGCGAAACCGGCAAACTGGAATTCATGCTCTCGGATACACAGTATATCAGGCTCGTTCGCAACGGCAAAGAAGACTGTCGCAAAAAATGGGAGATCGCTGCCGATGGCGGCGGCTCGGTCAACTCCATCCCGCGGTTCGATAACACGATACAGCATAGCCGCACAAACGGCGCGCAGCCCGTAGCTTCCCTGTCTTTTGCCCGACTTTTAAGCAATTGGTTTCAGTTGGGGGTATCGGCCTCCTATATGAGCTTGTCTTACCAGGACGACATCGCCTATGCGGGCTCCGCGCCCAACACCTATAATACCGTCTATCCCGCCAGGCCTGTCATCCCCGTGCAGCTTTTCGGCAAAGCCACGATCGGCGGCCCGCTCGGCTGGCAGGCCAATGTATCGCTATCCGCCGGCTATAGCTTTGTTTCCGGCAGTAAGATCGTCAATAGCGGCAACACCCTTGCCGTCAAGCCCGGTACGAAGAACGGCCCCACCGCGGGGGCCGGCATGGGCATCGCCTATTTCTTCAGCTGTAAATTCGGTATCGGATTGTCAGTGGGCGGCCAGTATTTCGACAACAAGGCCTCGGCGATGACCTATCATCTCATGGCCCTGCCGGTGACGTTGGGCATCCGGTTCCGGTTTTAGGGCAATCTTATGCGGTTTTCTACGTTATAGGATTACCCTTAATACCCAGAATCCGATCCCAATATGAGAATTGTTCTTCGCACAAGGATTGCGTTACAACGTAAAATAACCTGGCTCCTTTTCTCTTCCTTTTTTTCCGTCTGTTTTATCGGCTGGTTGATCTATTTCAACAAAAAGAATACGGAGTCCACTACTTATTGGATCAATCATACCAATTCGGTCATCGAACACGTCGATAAGCTCAATACCCGCATCTCCACCTGGGAATGCCTGTCAAAACCACCGCAGAACGATGCTTTTCGACTGGCTTTGAAAAATGACGTGGCCCAGATCCAACAGCTTACCCGCGACAATGCGGTACAGCTTCAGGCGGTCGCCCGGCTTACCGCCATCGTCGATGGTCTGGGGACCGACGCAGACAGTCTTTCACTTGGCGCCATGACGATCATACTCCGGGACATGTTGCAACAGGAAAAGAACGTCCTGATCCGCCGGCATGATCTCAACCGGACCGCGGAGACAAAAAGTACGATGGCGCTCATCAGCGGAAGTGTAATTGTCTTTTTGTTTATTTGCATCCTCCTTATCCGGCTCAACCAGGACATACTCCTTCGCCGCAAGACAGAGCGAAAGCTGACGGAGAACCAAAGCTGGTTACAATCCATACTTGATAATTCCACTTCCCTGATCTATATAAAGGACCCCGCCGGCCGCTATGTTATGGCCAACCGGCGTTTTCAGGAAGTCCTCGATGTACGGGCCGCGACGATCATCGGCCGCACCGACGCCGATTTCTCCGATCCGGACGCGGCGGCCCACTATCAATTCCTCGATGAACAGGTCGTTCGCACCGGAAAATCCTTGGAGATAGAAGAGGTCATCCCTACTTCCGGCGGCAACGCCCATTTTCTGTCCATCAAATTCCCTTTGCTGGGCGATGAGGGACAGATCATCGGCATCGGCGGTATCGCCACCGAGATCACCGAGCGGGTGCAATATCAGCAACAGCTCATCTCCGCGACACAGGAAGCCAGGAATGCCAAAGGCATGCAGGAATTATTCCTGGCCAACATGAGCCACGAGATCCGGACGCCCATGAATGGTATCCAGGGAATGGCCGACCTGCTGCTGGATACGCCGTTGACGGAACAACAGAAAGAATTTGCAAAGGTCATCAAACGGTCGGTCAATAACCTGCTGGTCGTCGTCAATGATGTCCTCGATTTCTCCAAGATAAAAGCGGGTAAACTCGCTATCGAAAAGATAGAGTTCCGGTTAAAAGATGTGCTGGACAACGTGCGCGCCATGTTCGCCCACCGGATCGCAAAAAAAGGTCTGAAATTCCTGGTAGTCATCGACCCGGCCATTCCGGAAACCTTAAAAGGCGACCCTTACCGGCTGAACCAGGTCCTTATCAACCTGGTCGGAAATGCCATAAAATTTACGGATGAGGGATGGATCAGGGTGGAGGTCACCGCGCAGGAACGCACGGGTGGTCAGGTCAACCTCTTGTTCTCGATCGCCGATTCGGGCATCGGTATTTCCGGGGAGAGTCTGCCGCATATCTTCGATCATTTTTCGCAGGCGGGGCTGGATATCTCCCGTCGCTATGGCGGCACCGGCCTCGGCCTGGCCATCTGTCAGCAGCTGTTGCGGCTGCAGGGCGGTGAGATCACCGTCCAGAGCCGGGAGAACGAAGGCAGCACTTTCCATTTCCGGCTGGCCTATGGTTACCATGGCCTTTCCGATGTGAATACTGTCATCAATACCGTATTGGCGGATTACAGCCATTGTCTGGCAGGCCGGCATATCCTGGTCGCGGAGGACAACGAGGTCAACCAACAGCTCATGGACCACGTCCTCCGAAAGGGTGGGGCAACCGTCCGGCTGGCGGCCAATGGCGAGGAGGCTGTCGCCTGTCTCCGGCAGGGACAACAATTCGACCTCATCATTATGGACCTGCAAATGCCCGTTATGGATGGTTACGGGGCCACACGCTATATCCGTCAGGAACTCCGGTCGTCAATTCCCATCATCGCCATGACTGCTACCGCACTGGTGGACGAACAACTCCATTGCCTGGAAGTAGGGATGAACGATTACATGACTAAACCCTTTGAATTCGCAGAGCTGTACAAACGCATTGCTTCTTTACTGACACCCTTTATTTCAGTATCCGGGTGAGATTGGACTTATAAGAACCGCTGACGGGGATCTCCTTATCGCCGATACACACGAGATCCCGCTTGATGGTCGTGATCTTTCCCGCCGCTACCAAAAAAGACTTATGAATGCGGACAAAGCCCGGCGACGGAAGTTTTTCCTCTATAGCTTTTAGCGTCATCCTCGTCAGCACCGGACGGGTCGAAGTGCTGAGGTAGATCTTGATATAGTCCTTTACCCCTTCGATATACAGGACATCGCTGACGACGATCCTTACCAGCGCATACTCCACGTTGACAAAGAAATCCTGCGGCGCCGCACCGGCCACCTGTTTGTCATTCTGCCGGAGACGAAATAACTCCTGCGCCCGGTTGCAGGCTTTCAGAAAACGCTCGAAACCAAATGGCTTTAGCAGATAGTCCACCACCCGGTGGTTGAACCCTTCGAGGGCATATTGTTCGTAGGCGGTGACCAGGACCACCAGCGGCGGATCCGTGAGGGACTGCAGGAATTGCAGGCCATTGACGCGCGGCATCTGGATGTCCAGGAACAACAGGTCCACGGGCGTGGTCTGCAAGACCTCCATGGCCTCCAGCGCGTTCTTACAACTTGTCACCCATTCCAGAAAAGGGATCTGCCGGATATTGTCTTCGAGCAGCTCCCGAACCAGTTGTTCGTCGTCAATGACCATACAGCGCATCATACGAATTGCAAATTTAGAATGATATGGAACTGGTTGTCTTCTCTGCGGATAGTGAGGTCATGGTGCCCTTCATAGAGTAGGTTGAGCCTGGAAACGACGTTCTTCAGGCCCAGGCCGCTGCTTTCCTCCTTGCCCCCGGAAAAGGTCTCGTCAAAGGTATTGCCGACTTCAAAGGACAACCAGTTGCCCTTTACCGACAACCGGATATCGATATGCGGGCGCTCTACGATGGACACCCCGTGTTTGAAAGCATTTTCCACGAACGGGATCAGCAGCATCGGTTCGATACAATGGGACTGGTCCTGTTCCTTCAATTCGATCTGGCTTACGATCTCCACGTCATTGCCAAAACGTAGTTTCTGCAAATCAATATAGCTGTTCAGGTACTCGACTTCGGTCCTCAACTCCACCCGCTTGCCATGGGTATCATAGAGCATATAGCGCATGAGATCGCTGAGCTTGATCAGGGCCGGCTCGAGTTGGTCCGAGCGCTTCCTGGCCAGGGAGACCAGATTGGTCAGCACGTTGAACAGGAAATGAGGGCTGATCTGAGAGCGCAGGAACTTCAATTCCGTGGCCAGCTGCGCCGCCTGTCTTTCTTTTTGCTCCCGCTCCATCCGGATCCGGTCCAGGATGACCCGGTAGATACAGCTGATAATATACATGCCTATCGATGGCCAGATAAAGAACTTGGTGGTGCTGAATTCTTTTTGCACTTCCGGGAAGAAGATCGTCTGGACAAGCAGCTTCAGCTCGAAGGAGGCGAGGATGAGCAGGAAGCTGCCCAGCAGGTACAACAACCAGCGGCGGCGGTTCAGAAACCGGGGGAACAGATAAAAGGCGTTGGTATAGAATAACCCGATATGGATAAAGTCGGCTATTGTAATAAAAGGCCAGGGCAGGCTCCCCACTTTATACCCGTTATGGGGATTCGATACGAAATAGGGCAGCAGCAGGAGCATGGTCCAGATCATGACATGGAGGGCGACCCTGATATATTTTGCCGTCAGCGGGGATTTCACGCTTCAAATCTAGTGATTGTCAGCGGTTGGCAAGGGGGGTGTCGACAACGGCGCCCTTTGTGTAGACGTTTTACCCGTACATTGGCCGGGATGCTAAAACTGCCCGGTGAACCGGACAGCGAACAGTTGAAAGCGGACAGTTTGAAACGGGTGTTATTTTGCAAATATTTGATTTATAGTAAGATGGAAACCTGGCATCGACTTGGTGGCCTGGACCAAAACTATCGAGATATGATCCCCAACTTCATCAAATCGAGCTGGCGCAGTCTTGTTAAAGACCGCCGGTTCACCTTGCTCAATTTGATCGGACTGGCATCAGGTCTTGCCTGTGCGTTGTTGATCGACCTGTGGGTAAGCGATGAACGAAGCGTCGACCGATTCAATGCCAACGACAGCCGGCTTTATGAAGTGATGAGAAACGCACCCAATGGCGATGGAACAGTCAGCACCTGGAATGTCATGCCGGGTTTGCTGGCGGCATCGATGGCCAGCAATTTTCCCGAGGTGGAATATGCCGCAGCCAGCAGAAATGAGGGAACGGCAATCGTCTCCTGCAACGACTCGACCGGATCAGGTGCAGGGGCATCCGACAAACACACGAGAGCCCGGATGTCGCTTGTCGGCAGGGATTTTTTCAAGATCTTTTCTTATCGCTTTCTGGAGGGGGACAGGGCTGGCGCGCTTTCCGATCCATCCGCCGCGGTGATCTCGGATAAGCTGGCCCTGCAACTTTTTAATAGCACAAAAGGCGTTATGGGTAAGCGGATCGAATGGGGTGGGGAAGGGTACAAGGGGTCCTACAAGGTGGCCGGGGTCTTCGAGGCGCCGCCGGCCAACGCTACCGATCAGATCGAGTTGTTGTTACCGTACGCGATATACGAGAAAAAAGAAGCCGAAGACGTAGCCAATTGGGGCAGTAACGGGGTGGTGACCTACCTGCTGCTCAAGGAGGGGACAGACACCCGTCATTTTAACGCCAAGATCAGGGATTATGCGAGTTCCCATCAGAAATGGGAAGGGGACATATTCCTGCAAAGATTTTCGGACAGGTATTTATACAACCGGTATGAGAATGGTAAGCAGGCTGGCGGCAGAATAACATACGTCAGGCTTTTTTCCATCATTGCCATTTTTATACTGGTCATCGCCTGCATCAATTTCATGAACCTGTCTACGGCCAGGGCATCCGGGAGAATGAAGGAAGTTGGTATCCGCAAGGTCATCGGCGCCCGCCGGAGTTCGCTGATCCTGCAATTTATGGGCGAATCGGTATTGATGGCTTTTTTGTCCTTGTTACTGGCCTTGGTCCTGGTATCGGTATTCCTTCCGGTCTTCAGGGGTATTACGGGAAAGGAACTCCCGCTGGTACTCAATTCCCGGCTGATCCTTACCGCAGGCAGCCTGACCCTTGTCACCGGCCTGATCGCCGGCAGCTATCCGGCCCTGTATTTGTCGGGTTTCAGACCCGTTGCTGTGTTGAAAGGGCGGTTAGCTTCGTCTCTTGGCGAGACCCTGGTACGAAAAGGGTTGGTCGTATTTCAATTCACTGTTTCCGTGGTCCTCATCATTACGGTATTGATCGTTTACCGGCAGATGGATCTCATACAGACCACCAACCTTGGCTACAACAGAGATCATATTTTGCACTTTACCACCGAAGGGAATCAGGCAGTCGGTGAGGAAGCTTTTCTAACGGAGGTAAGGAATATACCGGGTGTCGCCGGCGCTTCCACCATGGACGGGGACATGACGGGTAGCTATAGCCAGGGCGGCGGGGGGATCGACTGGAAAGGTAAATACCCCGGGGAGGATGTCGAATTCGAAGGATTGGATATGGATTACGGGATGATCGAGCTGCTGGGGATGCGGATGAAAGAAGGGCGTCCTTTCTCCCGGGCCTTTGGCTCGGACACCGCTTCAGTTATCTTCAACGAGGCCGCCATCACAGCCATGCGTTTAAAGGACCCCGTTGGCCAGGTTGTGACGGTCTGGCGCCATAAGATGCGGATCATCGGCGTAGTCAGGGATTTTCACTATGAATCCATGTATAAGCAAATAACGCCTTTCTTCTTTCGCTTTACGCAAAAGGATAACAACTATGTGTATGTAAAGCTCAAGTCCGGCCGCGAACGGGAGACGATGGCCAGCCTGGAGGCCGCTTATAAACAGTTCCACCAGGGCCTTGCCTTTGAATACAGATTTCTTGATGATGACTATCAGGCACTTTACCTGTCCGAACAGCGGGTCTCGATCCTCTCGAGATACTTTGCCGGGATCGCTATCCTGATCTCCTGTCTTGGTCTGTTTGGGCTGGCGGCCTTTACCGCGCAGAAACGAAAGAAAGAGATCGGGATCAGGAAAGTCGTCGGTGCAAGTGCTCCGGACGTCGTCGTGCTGCTCTCCAGGGATCTGCTGCAACTCGTGCTGGTGTCGATGCTGATCGCTTTTCCCCTGGCGGCATGGGCGATGCACCAATGGTTAAAGGGATTTGCCTACCGCGTGGAGATAGGATCACTGGTGTTTGTGATAGCCGGCGCTTCGATCATTGTGATCACGCTGGTCACCATTAGTTTCCAGGCCATCAAGGCGGCGATGGCCAATCCGGTCGACAGTCTGAGGGCGGAGTAGGCGGGAGAAGCTCTCGGATGCTTATCTTTAGGCCCGATCATGACTCCTTCGATCATCCAATGTATTGGCCCGCAACTGAAACGCTTCGAAGCATACTTTGACGACGCGCTGCGAAGTTCTGTCCCTTTGCTGGATAGGATCCTGAACTATATAGGCTTGCAAAAGGGGAAACAGATGCGCCCGATGTTCGTGTTGCTTTGCGCCAATTTGGGCGGCCCCGTCAATGACAGGAGTCATAGGGCGGCCTTATTCGTAGAGCTCCTGCACTGTTCATCGCTGGTACATGACGACGTGGTGGATGAAGCCATGGAAAGAAGAAACGCTTTTGCGGTCAACGCGCTGTGGAAGGACAAGGCGGCTGTTTTGACCGGGGATCATCTCTTTACCAGAAGCGTACTGCTATTGCTGGAACATGCAGACCACCAGGTTTTGCGCATCTTCTCGGCTGCTATCGGAAAGATAATAGAGGGCGAGCTCCTGCAAATGGATCAATCCAGGAAGCAGAACTGGAATGAGGATGTTTACTATGACATCATCAAAGGTAAAACGGCGACACTCCTCGCCGCATCCTGCGCCGCAGGCGCCGCTTCGACCTTTCATGACGAAGCACTTATACAAAAACTATATTTGTTTGGCGAAAGACTTGGTATGGCCTTCCAGATCAGGGATGATCTGCTTGACTATAGCGGTGTCGACATCGGCAAACCCGTAGGCAATGATATCCAGGAGAAAAAAGTAACACTGCCGCTGATCTATACCCTTCATCACTGCGAGCCCGCGCTACGCAAGACCCTGCTTGGGATCGTCAGGCACCATAATCGTGACAAGGAGAAGGTGGCGTGGCTGGGTGCGCAGGTGCGTGAACACGGTGGCATTGCCTATGCCGAAGCAAAGATGTATTCGTTCAGGGAGCAAGCGTTGGCGTTGCTGGCCGATTTTCCGGAATCGGCGGCCCGGTCGGCCCTTCAGGAGCTGGTAAGATATACGACGGATAGGTCGTTTTGAGCTGTCATTCAGTCCTGAGGCTTTTCACCGGATTGGCCAGGGCGGCTTTTATCGCTTTGGCCCCAACGGTGATCAGCGCTATTACCAGCGAGGCGGCGACGGCCACGGCAAAAACTTCCCAGTCGATGTCCATGTGATAATAATAACCCGACAACCAACCTTGCATAAGAAAATAGCCGATCGGAGCTGCTATCAGGAAGGCGAGCCCGATCAGCAGGACGAATTCTTTGGAGAACAGGTAGATGATCCCCGTCACTGAGGCGCCGAGCACCTTCCTGATACCCACCTCCTTCGTTTTTTGCACGGCCATAAAAGAGACCAGTCCATACAAGCCAAGACAGGAGATAAAGATGGCGAGGATGGCGAAGGTTTTGAAGAGTTTTGACTCGATGGCTTCGGCATTGTAGAAGTCTACTACGGTATCATCGAAAAATGGCGCGACAAAAAATTGATCGGGGTAGGTTTGCGTGAACAGTGTCTGCAACCGGGCCATGGTAGGTTGGATCTTGTCTGGCTCCAGCCTGACGGCGAGTTGGTGATAGAAATTTGGAAACGGGAGGACCACCATGGGCCTGATCTTTTCACGCAAAGAGGTGCCATTGAAATCCCGCAGGACACCGACTATTTTTATATGTTTTCCGTCCTTGTTCCAACTGAAAGTCTTTCCAATAATGGCTTCCGGCGACCTGATGCCGAGCATCCGCACGGCGGTCTCGTTGAATAGGGCTTCGCCCGTCGAATCGGCAGGATTAGGCGCATGGCCGGCAACCAGACCGAGATGAAAAACCGACAAATAATTGGTGTCCGTATATCGTTGCACCAGTTCGAAATTTTCCGGGCGCGGGTCATTCTCAAAGATAAAATTGCTTTCGCCCCAGTTGCTTGTGGATGGCGGCGCATTGCATAAACTGGCGGATATCACACCCGGCAGCTGTAATACCTGGCTCCTGAACCAGGTGTTCTTTTGGAGCCTGCCATCGCCATTGGGCAGGTTGATCAATGTGATAGCCTTCCGGTCGAAGCCCATCGGGCGGTTGCGGAAGAAATCCATCTGTCGCACGATGACCAGCGTGCCGATGATCAGCAACTGCGCGATAGCGAACTGCAATACGATCAGGCTCCTGCGAAGGGAGATGCCGCCGACCGTCTTTGTGTTGATCTTGCTCTTGAAAGCCGCCACCGGGTCAAACCTGGCGAGGACCACGCCGGGATAGGAACCTGCAAGGAACGTGACGAGCAAGCCGGTCCCAAGAAGGAAAAGGATGGTTGCCGGAGCAGTGAACAGCTCCAGTGAAACGGGTTTTTCCAGCAACTCGCGCAATGGTGCCAGGGCCAATTGAGCCAGGAAAGAGCCGACTACCAGCGCGAGCAGCACCAATGTCGCCGTCTCCCAGAGAAAGCGGCTCAGCAACTGTCTCCGGCTGCTGCCCAATACCTTTCTGACGCCTATTTCTTTCGCGCGGTTCAGGGATTGGGCGGTCGCCAGGTTGATAAAATTGATACAGGCAACTGCCAGCAGGAAGATGCCGATCAGGCCCATGGACCACAATTCGGAGTAGGTCCAGCCCCGTTTTCCAGGCCGGTCCCACAGGCTGTTGAAGTGCATTTCCTTCAGGGGTTGAAAAAAACAGGAATCCCGCGTGTCGGAATTGGCGAACAACGGCGTAAAATGCGTGGCTACAAAACCCGGTAACAGGGCGTTCATCGATTCGATATGCTGTCCCTTGCCCAGCAGGAAGAAACATTGTGATTGCAGGCTGAAATTATCCCAGTTCTTAGGGTCCGCCAGCTCAATTGCGTGCTGTTCGCGGAAAGTGGCATAGGACAGGGCGACTTGTACGGGGATATCTGTGTTGGCAGGCGGGTCTTCGAGGATGCCGGTGATCTTGTATGGTTTTTGGGAATCTCCCCACACGATCGTTTTGCCCATGGCATTCTCCCAGCGACCATACCAGTTCGCGGCAAGGGACCGGGAGATGGCCATCGTATAGGTATTTTGCAAAGAAGTGTGGGGATCGCCTGCGAGCCAGGGAAAATCAAAAATGGCAAAAAATGCGTCGTCTGCAAAATAGACCTCGCTGGCCAGCACCTGCTTGTCGCGTCCCCCGTCGGTGGAGGGAATCCCAAACTGTGCCTCCCCGACTCGCCAGACAGCTGCCACTTTCTCCGGTTGCGGGAAGTCCTTTCGCAGACCGTCCGCGAGCGGGGTAGGGGCGCAGCCGTCGTTGTCCACCAAACCGGTGCGGTAGGTCTCTGTGGAAAGGACCCTGTAGATGCGATCCTTGTTGACGTGAAAACTGTCGATGCTCAATTCGTACCTGATGAGCAGAAAGATCAGGAGCGAAGCCGAGATCCCTACCGACAGACCCATAATATTGAGTAAAGTGAAGGACTTTTTGCGCCAGAGGCCGCGGAGCAGGATCTTAAAATTGCTGTTGATCATAAGCGGAGTTATGGCAGTTGTGCTACAAAAAGCGGGTCTAATTACAAGTCGTTGGCAATCAGAATTATGTGTTTGAAGCCTCGCGTTTCACTGTTCGCTTATGATACAGCTGTTGCCCGGTTCCGGCGGAGCGCTATATTTATACAAAGAATCGTCATGAAACACCTTACCATATTGGTGCCTGACGGCGAGAACAACCTGAGCAGTATCGTCGGGGCTTTTAAAATATTTACCAGGGCCAATGACTACTGGAAGGAAACCGGCAGGAAGGCACTCTTCAGGATCGAACTGGCCGGTCTTTCGAAACAGGTGGATTTCTATGGTGGTTTGTTTGCCGTGAAGCCGCATACCCACATTTCAGCGATAGCCCACACCGACCTCATCATTGTCCCTTCCTTGAATCATAATTACCAAAAGGCAGTAAAGGACAATAAGCCCCTGATCGAATGGATCGAAAAACAATATAAGGGTGGGGCGGAGATAGCAAGCATCTGTACCGGCGCGTTCCTGCTCGCTTCCTCCGGTCTCCTCGATGGAAAAACTTGTTCTACCCATTGGGCCGCCGCCGATAATTTCAGGAGCATGTTTCCAAACGTGAAATTGCAACCCGATAGACTGATCACCGACGAGAACGGCATTTACACGAATGGCGGCGCCTATTCTTTTTTAAATCTGATGATCTACCTGGTGGAGAAATATTATGACAGACAGACAGCCATCTACTGTTCCAAAGTGTTTCAGATCGAAATGGACCGGCAAAGTCAATCGGCATTTATTATATTCAAGGGGCAAAAGCAGCATGGAGATGAAATGGTGAAAGAAGCACAAGCCTATATCGAGAGTAATCCCTTCGAAAAAATTTCTGTTGAAGCGTTGTCCACCAGGTTTGCCGTCGGCAGACGAAACTTTGACCGAAGGTTTATCAAGGCCACCGGAAATACACCTGTTGAATATTTGCAAAGAGTAAAGATCGAGGCAGCGAAAAAGACCTTCGAGACCAGTCGGAAAACGATCAACGAAGTCATGTACGAAGTAGGCTATTCGGACACCAAGGCTTTTCGGGAGGTGTTTAGAAAGATCACCGGCATGTCGCCGCTGGAGTACAGAAGCAAGTACAATAAAGCGGCGGCTGGATAGACTTTAAATATCAGTTCGTTATAAAAATTAAAAAAAATTTGCGTAGTTAAATGACTTCATGTAGATTTGAAGTCAAATAGCTACACAATGAATCTTAGACGAGACGTATTCCAGGCCATAGCGGACCCCACGAGAAGGGCTATATTACTATTGGTGGCATCGCAATCCCTGTCTGCCGGGGCCATAGCGGCAAACTTCGACACCGCCAGACCGACAGTGTCAAAACACCTGCAGATCCTCACCGAGTGCGAATTACTTGAACAAAAACAGACCGGCAGGGAAATTTACTATCACATCAATGCAAAAAAAATGAAAGCCGTTGCCGACTTTATCGAGCCATTCCGCAGCATGTGGGACGACCGGTTCAATAAACTAGAAACCATCATGAAAAAATATAAAACCAAGTAATATGGAACAGAAAACAAAGGTCCATGCCGAAGCCGGTAAACATGACCTGGTCATTACAAGGGATTTTGATCTGCCGGTGGAATTGGTGTTCAGGGCACATGCTGAACCGGAAATAATTGAGCAATGGATGTCTAACCCATATGCGACAGCCAGGGTGTTAAAATTTGAGGGTAAAAAACACGGCAGTTATCAATTTGAATCAACCGACGCCCAGGGAAAAGTGGTATTTCGTTCAAATGGGGTAATCCACGAGTTTAGCCCCAACAAGAAGATAATAAGAACGTTTGAATTGGAAAATGCGCCTTATGGGGTGCAACTGGAGGTGTACGCATTTGAGTCTTTGACAGACGATACCAGCCGGCTGAATATGCATGTAATATATGAATCGGTTGCACTGAGAGACCAGCTGATGCAGTTACCCTTTGCTCAAGGCATCAACATGGCACATAACCGATTGCAGGAAGTATTAATCACTTTAAAATAATTTTAAAAATGGAAAAGAGAAAGTTAATTTGGTATTGGATAATTACCGCCATACTATCTTTTTGTATTTTTTTTGGCGGATTGGCACAGGCTATGCAGGCAAAAGGAGTGGTGGAGGGCTTTAAGCCACTGGGGTACCCTCGTTATTTTATTTCGATCATCGGCGTATGGAAGGTACTGGGCATCATTGCGATATTGATCCCGAGATTTCCATTGCTGAAAGAATGGGCATACGCAGGTATATTTTTTGCGATGACCGGCGCGGTGATCTCGCATATCGCAAGTGACGACATTAAGGTACAAATAATTGCTCCGTTCCTACTGGCCGTTTTTACCGTGTTATCGTGGTATTTGCGACCTGCGAACAGAAGGATCATTTCCATTAATCAACAATTCGCAGCATGAACCCGAAAGTCGATTTCTATTTTGACAAGGCCGAAAAATGGCAGAAGGAAGTGGAGAAATTGAGAACGATCGTTCTGGATTGTCCGCTGAATGAAGAGCTGAAGTGGGGCTGTCCCTGCTACACGTTTCAGGACAGTAACATCGTCCTGATACATGTCTTCAAGGAGTACTGTGCGTTGTTGTTCTTCAAGGGTTCCCTGTTAAGCGACCCCGATGATATGCTCATCCAGCAAACGAAGAACGTGCAGGCAGCCCGCCAGATCCGGTTCACCAATCTTAGGGAAATAGTCCAACAGGCGTCCATCCTAAAGGCCTATATTTATGAGGCCATCGAAGTGGAGAAGGCCGGTCTAAGGGTGAAATTGAAAAAGGCTTCAGAATTTCCGATCCCCGTAGAATTTCAACATAAACTGGATAAAAAGCCCGCGCTCAAAAGGGCCTTCTATGCATTGACACCGGGACGGCAAAGGGGTTACCTGCTTCATTTTGCAGCACCCAAACAATCGAAAACGCGCGAGGCAAGAATTGAAAAATGCATGCCGCAGATCCTCCAGGGGAAGGGGTTGAATGACGATTACCAGTCGACGAAAAGATAATTTATTCATCACAAAAAATCGGGCAATGGCTTACGTATCTATCTATTTGAATTTTGCGGGGAATGCCGAAGAAGCATTTAACCATTACAAAAAAGTTTTTGGAACGGAATTTTCCAACCCCATGATGAAGTTGAAAGACATGCCGCCAAGGCCGGGCGCTCCATCTTTGTCGGAAGCCGACAAGAACAAGGTGATGCATGTGGCGTTACCCATACTCGGCGGCACGCAAATCATGGCCACCGATATGCTGGAAAGTATGGGTCAAAAACTGGTGGAAGGAAACAATTTTACCATCAGTTTGAGCCCCGACACCAAAGAAGACGCCGACAGATTGTACAAGGAACTGTCGGACGGCGGATCTGATGCCGTGGCGCCGCACGATGAATTCTGGGGATATTGGGGCACCTGCAAAGACCGCTTTGGCATCCGCTGGATGTTCAATCTTATGAAATAACCTTACTGCCCCCCGGGCAGGTAATATTACCCAATGACGAGTCCTTTTTTACCCTTTACTTTGATGCATGCACATCCTAAGATACGCTATACCCGCGGCGGTTGCATTGGGTCTTTACTACCAGGTATACTCATCCATGGGTACATCATTTCTAAGCCCCGGCCGGGTCATCCGATGGCGGAGTATATGAAAAGTGGCGTATATTTAAGTTAAAGCAATCTGACAAACCGTGTCCATCGATAAATTATTTGCCAGTTTTGATAGGTACCTTCCCCTGGACGAACCAGAAAGAGCAGATTTAAAAGAGAGGGCGATTGAACGGAGGATTAAACGAAAACAGTTCATTCTGACCGAAGATGAGGTGTGCAGGCATTACACTTTTGTCGCGGATGGATGTTTCAAGGTATTCCAGGTCGACAAAAAGGGCGTAGAACACAATCTGCAATTTGCTGCGGAGAATGACTGGATCATGATCATCGACAGCTTTTATTCCGAAAAGAAAAGCAAAGTAAATATTGAAGCGATCGAACCTTCGACTATTTTCCAGATAAGCAGGCCGAACTTTGTTTATTTTTTAAGAACGTATCCAAAGTTCGACAGAAATTTTAGGGTAATCGTGGAGACAAGGTTTGCTGAGTTGGAGAACCGATTGTTGCAAATTGTCAGCTCTACCGCTGAAGAACGGTATCTTGCCTTTCTATGTCAATATCCCGCATTGTCGCAAAGATTGCCAAATACCCAAATCGCCTCCTATCTTGGGATCACCCCTGAATTCCTGAGCAAGATCCGTAAGGAGATCTCACAGAAAGGCCGTCACCCTTAAACTATGTTAAGCCTGTTTATTAAACTACCTTATAAGTCGGTTCCATGCTTGGGCGCTAGCTTTGTATTAAATAAAAAAGCAAATCATGGAAGAAGTACTACAAAAAAGGGAAAGTTACAACCAGCGGCAGATCCCCTATGAAAATGAGCCGACGGTATCCATAACAAAGGTTTTGATCGAAGGGCTGGACTGTTACTGGTTTATCCCGGAAGACCCGTCCCCGGACAGAATAATTATTTACGTACATGGCGGCGGCTTCGCTATGGGGTCTATCGGAACGCACGGAAGGATGGTCAGTCACTTGGCAAAGGAACTACAAGCAGGAATTCTTTTTGTAGAATATGCCCTGGCGCCGGAGCACCCGTTCCCCGCCGGCCTGAATGACGTATTAACTGTTTACCGGGAATTAGCCAACCGCTATCCGGGATACCAGATCAACCTCATTGGAGACAGTGCCGGCGCCAGCCTGATCATTTCCGCCATTGGAGAAATGCTCAAAATACACCTCCCGTTGCCCGACGCTGTCGTGTTGATGTCTCCATGGGTCAGCCTGGAGTGCGACACTCCGTCGTATGAAGAAAACGCCCTGCTGGACCGCTCCCTGAGCAGGGACATGCTCCAAATGTATGCCCGGGCTTATACGGGGCGCAACCCCCTCGGGGTCTCGAGCCCGAAGAACGTGTCGCTTACCCAATTTCCGCCCGTGCTCATTATGGTGGGTACCAATGAAGTACTGTTGGATGACAGTAAATATTTCTATAATGATATAAAAGGTATTCAGGGCAAGTCCAGGTTGAGTATCTACGATGGTCAACCCCATAATTGGATGAAGAAGGACATCTACAAAGAAGCCTCCCGGCGGGCATTGGCCGAGATCGCTGAATTCATCAGGGCATGAGCGCGCTAAAAATAATTTAGCGCCTGATGTCCGGAAAGAGCTTTTATAATTGTCTGTATTAAAACAAATAATTATGAAAATGACCACCCTCTTTGGTAGAATTCTTACGGTATGGGCTATTTTATCTTGCCAGGCAGGATTTGCCCAGAGTCCTTCGGGCCAGGCGGCAGGGCTTCCGGACGGGCCAAATGGCAAGGCCATTAACGCCTATTATACCGCTTTTGAGAAAAAAGATTGGAATCTGATGCAGGGAGCGCTTGCCGATGGGTTTACTTTTACCAGCCCGCTTGATGACCATATCAGTCTAAAGGCTTTTAAAGTAAGATGCTGGCCAAATGCCGATAATATCAAGCGTTTTGAACTGGATAAGGTTGTTGTTAGTGGAGATAGCGCCTTTGTGATCTATAATGGTTGGACGACAAGCGGAAAATTATTTCGGAACAGCGATTATTTTACCTTCAAGGACGGAAAAATCAGTTCGTACGAGTGTTTTTTTGGACCTGGGATAAATTATCCTAATTCGGGGAAATAGAAAGTGAAACGATATTGTTAAAGCCAGATTACCTTTTGCTCGGAGAGGTGGTCCTGGCCTATAATAGCACGATAGAGTTCTGGCCTGCGCGCCTGAATGTAACGGTATCCTCCGGATTGTTGCAGCTTTTCCGGTAGGAGTGTCGCCGTGACGAACTGATCATTAAGCTCGGTGCATTCTGCAAGGATGTCGCCAAAAGGGTCCAGGATCATCGAGCGACCGTTTTTCAGTTGGTCGTGGTCCATACCGATGGCATTGGCAAAGACGCAATAAACGCCATTATCATAGGCTCTCGCCGGCAGCCATTTCATAAGCCAGTCCCGTCCTTTCATACCTTCAAATTCCAGCCGCAGGGACGTCGGATCACTCTCCCTGTTTATCCACAGTTGAGGGTCCACAAAACCGGCGCCCGGTCGGGTAGAGGGCGTACACATAGTAACATGCGGCATAAAAATAATATCGGCACCAAGCAGCCGGGTCGCTCTTACGTTCTCAATGATATTATTATCATAACAAATGAGGATCCCGCATTTCCATCCACAAAGGTCGAAGACGCAGTAGGCATCACCAGGCTCCAGGCAGGGGTTGATAAAAGGGTGCAATTTCCTATATTTGGCAACAAGCCCGGTTTTATCTACACAGATGTATGCTTTAAAAAGACGGTTCTGTTCATCTTTTTCAAAAAGACCGGCAAGAACGACTATGTCATATTTGGTGGCGATGCTTGTCAGCCGACGTACAGAAGGGCCATCCGGTATTTGTTCAGCCAGATCCAGCATTTGTGTTTTGGATAGATGACGTGCAAACGTATAGCCTGTGACGGAACATTCATGAAAAGCAATAACGGATGCGCCTTTTTGGGCAGCGTTTGCCGTAAGTTGTTCGATCGTGCTGAGGTTGTATGTTTTGTCCCCACTACGATGCTCGAACTGGGCGGTTGCGATGACAAGTTTTTTCATAGAACAAAAATGAAGACATTTCGGCTTTCAAAATTGTACAAAAGCGACAAAACCATTCACTCATCGAGGGGCGAATCGGCTTATTCATACCATGGTCGTCCCTAGGTCATGATCCATAGGAGGTTGACAGCCAGGGGAACAGTATTTTGGAGATATTGGGAGGGCGTTAGACCGGTGATCTGCTTAAACTCGCGGATAAGATGCGCCTGGTCAAAGTAACCAGTTTCATAAGCTTTGCTGGTGAGGTGCGATGTTGTCTGGAGGTGTTTGAGAAAAGCGTGTACGCGGATGATATTGCAAAATCGCTTGGGGCTGAGTCCAACGACAGTGTTGAATTGACGTTCCAATTGTCGCGTGTGGCAACAGAGGGCATTCGCAAGCCGGTGAATGGCGATCATGCCATTGTGCTTTTGAATGAGTTGCAGCGAGGCGGCGATCTTTGGATCGGCAGACCACGAACGGCGGTCGAGCAGTCGTAGGATGAAAGCCTCTATTTGTTCGATTTTTTCGCTCAACGTAGCAGAACCTATGATGGCTTGCTGTAAGCTAAGACCCTCGCTCCCAAAAAGATCGGCAAAGGAAACCACTTTATCTTTCAATTCGCTGGCGGGTAAACCGAACAATCGATTGAACCCGTCTGGTCGGAAGACGACGACGAATAACCGGACTTGACCTTGACACTCAATATCCTTGTATTCGGTGATCTGGCCATAGACAAAGGAATCGGGAAGAAGTTGGCCGTCCAGGGTAAGGTTGGAACAAGCGTTAAATACAATACTAGTATTGCCATCCGAAAAAAGGCGAAGCCGATGCAAAACAGCACCCCCTCCGTCGAAGGAAAGATAATGCCGGATAATTCCGGATAGTTCGATGGAGGCAGGGATCTGCATTAGTTACAAAGCTAAGGACTTCAGTTGCATAAAAAAATGTATCTACCTCTTCCCCACCGACCTCAAATAAGCCAGCATCTCTCCTTTCAGCCGTTCTCCTTCCGCCGTCTCGGCAAATCCCTTTTCCGTCAACAGGTCGGTGATCGTCATCTTCCGTTCCTGCGCCGTACCCGGTAACCTCACCACCGCATAGTCGGGGATCGGCGCCTTGGCATCGATCAGCAGGTATCTCGCGATAGCCCAGTTCCGGCTTGTCACCGCGGTACTCAAGATCGATTGCTCGTTGGGCCCATAGCTGTCCAGCGAAGCGCCACGTGATACAAGTAGCTTCACCGAGCTCAGCTTTCCATAAACGCAAAGCAGCTCCAGCGGTGTAGCCTGGAAGTTTTTCTTCTGCCCAAATTGATCCGGGGTTGTATCGAGCGTCGGTGCATTCAAGTCCGCTCCGTACCTGATGAGCATCCCGAGCACCTTTGGCGCATCTTTCAAAACCCCGTCATTCAGGCATGCATCGAGGAATGGGCTGCTGCCACTATAGGTCCGCGCATTGGGATCGGCCCCCAGCTCCAGCAGTTTCCCGGCGGCAACGTCTCTGTTGGTCGCTACCGCCAGCACCAGCAGCGTCTGCCCGAATTTTCCATCCTTATAATCCACTGGCAGCTTCTCCACCCGGGCAAGCCTGCCGATCTCCGCCGTATCCTCCGCGGCTACGGCCTTCGCCAACGCATAGACCGGCGTATTCCTGAAAAGCTCAAAGGTATAGCCGGGGCCGGTGACCCCTGGTTGCTGACAAGCGCCCAT